>Ga0070681_10002360_pt1 | contig 17236 bp, 12 predicted proteins | sample KBSC83BmetaG_FD_65650 | JGI IMG/M metagenome (GOLD analysis project Ga0070681, IMG submission 65650) | Corn rhizosphere microbial communities from Kellogg Biological Station, Michigan, USA - KBS C8-3B metaG | ecosystem: Host-associated > Plants > Roots > Rhizosphere | place: USA: Michigan...
TCGCGATGTCGTGCGAAAGGCGATCGTCGATACGCGCGGCGATCTCAGCAAGCCATCGATTCTCTCGCAGATCGGCGGGCAGTTCGCGCAGACGACTGGCTTGGGTGGCTCGCTTCGGAACGCACTGACCGAGCCGGACAAAGCGAAGCGAGACTCGGACGACCCGCACGAGCGCGGTGAACTTCTGCTCGCGGCGGTATTCCATGCGTTCTTGACGGTGTACAGGCGAAAGGCGTTGCCGCAGCTCAGGCTCGCCAGCGGTGGCACCGGCGAATTTCCACCTGGACGTCTGCCCGACCCGGTTGTCGAAGCGCTTACGGATGTTGCGTGCAAGCTCGCAGCGCATTTCCTCAACATGTGCATTCGCGCGATCGACTACTGCCCTCCGGTGGATATCGAGTTCGGCGAGTATCTGCGTGCAGTCATCACGGCGGACGCCGACCTCGTGCCCGACGATCCGTGGGACTATCGCGAGGCGTGGGTCAATGCCTTCCGCATTTACGAGATCTTTCCCGACGGCGTGCCGAGTCTCACGGAAGATTCGTTGCTCTGGCGGAAACCAGATGCCGATGTGCCTCCGATTCAGGACCTGAGCTTCGAGGAACTGCGTTTCCGCGGCGATCCGGGACATCCGGCGAACAAGGAAGCTCTCGAAGATCAGGCGCAGGCATTCGGACGCATCGTGACGAACCCGCTTTATGCGAAATCGTTCGGCATTGCATTTACCGGCGATCCCGACCTTGAAGGCGATACGGTGGATCTGCCGACGGTGCAATCGGTGCGGACGTCGCGACGCGTTGGACCCGACGGGCAAGTGGTGTTCGATCTCGTCGCCGAAGTGACGCAGCGGCGAACCGTGCATCCGCGTCCAGGATTTCCGCTCTTTCAATTCTATGGCGGCGCGACCGCGATCATCGATCCGTTCGGGCGCGTTCGCTACGTGATTCGAAAATCGATCGTGCAGGACGAGCGTCTCGCGCGACAAGCGGCGTTCATTGGCGGTGCGCGCGGCGACAATCCGTTCTGGCTCACAACGTCCGACGGGGAACGATTGGAGCGTCCACAGCGTTTCCGACTGTTGCACGAGCGCCTGTGGGCGCCGGCGAAGCCGGCCATCATTTACTCGAGAGACCTAGCCATGCCCTCGACCGAAGTGGCATTCCAGGGCCCCATCAACGCAGGCATGTCCGGACCGATGGTCCGGACCATTCAAGAGTGGTTGACGCTGCACAAGTTTGGTCTCGCCATCGATGGCGTCTTCGGACCGGCAACGGGCGCGGCGGTCTCAGCGTATCAGCAGTCGGTCAATCTTCCCGTGACCGGCGTCGTGGACGCCGCGACGTACTCGAGTCTCATCTCGCCGCTCTCGAATGCGCTCAAGATGCTATCCGCAGTGAGTGCGTTGAACATCGATATTCCGAAGTACGCACAGCAGCATCTCGACCAGCATCCGCGCGAAGTGGGTGGCCAAAACGCGGGCCCGTGGGTTCGAACGTACATGGGAGGACGTGAAGGTCCGGAGTGGCCGTGGTGCGCCGGCTTCGCGTGCTTTGTGCTCAACCAGGCGAGCGCAGGCAGGCCGCTTCCGCTGACGCCGAGCTTCGCGTGCGACGAGCTGGCGAAGGACGCGATGAAGCGTGGCATCTTCGTCACGGGCGGGCCGTCGTTCGATACGTCGCATCTTGCGCCGGGCGCTCTATTCCTCGTCAGGCGTCCGTCGCCGCAACGCGGGTGGCACCATACGGGCATCGTCATCGGCGTCGGGCCAGGCACGGTCACGACGATCGAGGGCAATACGAACGAGGCGGGGAGCAGGGAAGGGGTGGAGGTCAGCAGGCGGGTTCGAGAGACCACCGGACTCGATTTCATCGCGACTGCGTAGCGACGATCGACGGAACCGAGCGCCGACTCGTGCCTTCTCGGTTCCGTCGTTTTGAAACTGGCCGGGGGAGGCGCCGTATGGTTAATTGAACTATACGGAGCCCCCATGCCTCGCGATCCCCGCGACTTTCTTCCTCTCAAACCGGTCGATCTCCAACTCCTGCTCGCCCTCTCCGAGGAGGAGCGCCACGGCTACGGCCTCGTGCAGGAGATCGCCGAACGGACGAATGGTCTCGTCGACCTCGACGCAGGCAATCTGTACCGCGTCATCAAGCGTCTCGCCGACGATGGCCTCGTTGCGGAATCGGATCACCGAGCCGCGCCGGACCTCGCCAATGAGCGGCGCCGCTACTATCGCCTGACCGCGCTCGGCGGCCGAGTGTTGGGGGCGGAACTGCATCGATTGCGGGACTTGCTTGGTTCACCGGCCGTGCGTGCCGCGTCGAAGCGGTTCGCGACATGAGTTCGTTTCTATTCACGTGGCTCGTGCGGCTGTTCCCGCGCGAGTTCCGAAACCGATACGCGGCCGACATGCGAGATGTGCTTCGCGATCAGATCGATGCCGCGCGACGTCGATCGGGTGTGCTTGGCGTCCTTCGCATTTGGGTCTCGACGCTCGCGGGACTGCCGACGGCTGCATTTCGCGCGCATCGCGATGCGCTCTTTCCACAACTCGCGAGCATCGATCGCACGCGCCGATCGCTCGCCATCGAGCATATGATGAACGATCTCCGCTTCGCCATTCGGCTGCTGCGCAAGAGTCCGGTGTTCGCCGTCGTCGCGATCCTTGCGATCTCGCTCGGCGCGGGTGCGGTGACGACGATCTTCAGCGCGATGAACGCCATGGTGCTGCGGCCGGTGCCCGGCGTGGCCGACGGCTCGCGCATCGTCGGGCTCGAGTTCCGCAGGCGCGATGGAAAGGACGAGCTCACAGGGACGTATCCCACGTTCGCGTATCTGCGCGATCACTCGCGCGCGACGAGCGGCGTTGGCGCCTGGGCGAAGGCGACGCTCTCGATCGCGGCGACCGGTCGCGATGCCGCGCGTGTCGTGACGGGAAGCTATACGTCGGGCAACTACTTCTCCGTGCTCGGCGTTCGGCCGGCGCTCGGACGTTTCTTTCTTCCCGAGGAAGATCGAACGCCGTTGGCAAACCCGGTGATCGTCGTCTCGTATGATTTCTGGGCGACTACTCTCGCGGCGGACAGCGGCGCGATCGGCAAGCCGCTGACCGTGAACGGCAATCCGTACACGTTGATCGGCGTCGCGCCTGAAGGTTTTCGAGGACTGATCACGCTGATGCCGATCGACGGCTGGATCCCGATCATGATGCAGGGGCAGATCCAGCCCGAGCGAAAGCTCGAGAGCGCGACGTGGCTGCGGATGTTCGCTCGGCTGGGCGACGGCGGAACAGCGGAGGCTGCAACCGCGGAGCTCTCGACGCTTTTCGCCGAGCAGAATCAGACGCGATCGACGAGTCGTGCGTCGCGCGTCGTCAGCATCCACGTGTCCCCGCTGCGATCAGTTCCTGAGGACGCACGCAAGATGTTCCTCGGGTTCATGACGATTCTGTTCGTGGCGGCGACGTTCGTGCTGTTCATCGCGAGCGTCGACGTTGCGGCGATGCTCTCCGCGCGAGCGGTTGCCCGTCGGCGTGAGATGGCGGTTCGCGCCGCGTTGGGTGCGAGTCGCGCGCGTTTGGTAACACAGTTGCTGACGGAAATTCTGGTGCTGTTTGGCATCGGAGCGGCAGGCGCGATTGCGCTCGCGTACGGCGCGACGACGTGGGCGACGCGCTTCTCACTGCCCGCGGAGATCATCGTGCCGCCGGATCTCGTGCCCGACGGTCGGGTGATGGCGTTCGCTCTTCTCGTGTCGTTGGCAACCGGAGTGGTCTTCGGGCTTGCACCGGCGCTGCGCGCATCGCGCGACGACGTGTCGGCCAGGTTGCGCGACGGAACGACGGGCGCGGGCTTGCGGCGAAGTCGAATGGCAAACGCGTTGATTGTCGGACAGCTGGCGCTGTCGCTCGTGCTTCTGGTCGCCGCCGGATTGTTTGTTCGAGCACTTGGCCGCGCGGCGAGCGTCAAGCCCGGATTCGAGAAATCCGGAGTCAGCATCGTTTCCTTCGATACGCGAACGTGGGGATACAACGACGCGACAGGCCAGCGTTTCTATCACGCGCTCCGCGATCGCGTTGCCGCGCTGCCCGGTGTCACGGCCGTCACGTTCGCGAGTTTCGCGCCGCTCACGACGCGCAGCTTGAACGATTCCATCACGTTTAGCGATGGCGAGCGCGCGTTCACATGGTACGTCGCCGCCGGAAGCGACTACTTCCGAACGCTCGAGATGCCCATCATCGCTGGCCGTGCGCTCAGCGCCAGCGACGACGAGCGCTCGGCGCCGGTCGCGATCATCAACGAAACTCTCGCTCGGCGACTGGCGCCGAACGGCGGTGCGCTCGGTCGAACGCTCACGCGCGGCAAGCAAGTCGTCACGGTCATTGGCATCGCTCGCGACGCGAAGTACGCGACGTTCGACGAGAGCACTCCGTCGATGATGTTCGTGCCGATCGATCAGGTCTGGCAGCCGAATCAAACGATGTTGGTGCGCGGTGTGTCACCGGCGCAACTCGCACGTGGTCTGCACGACGCGATGCGTGCGATCGATCCCAAGCTTCCGGTGCCAAGCTCCATGACTCTGGACGACGCTGCGGGCATCAGCGTGCTTCCGCAGCGCATCGCGCTCATCGTGACCGGCGCACTGGGTGGCGTTGGGCTTGTGCTTGCGACGCTCGGCCTCTATGGCGTCATCGCGTACTCGGTGAACCAGCGCACGCGTGAGCTGGGAGTGCGGCTCGCGCTCGGTGCGCAGCGAACGATGGTCCTCGGCATGGTGCTCGGCGACGGACTTCGGCTTGCGTCGGTCGGCGTCGTCGTTGGACTCGTGATGGCGGCGGGGGCAACGCGTGTGATCGCCGGATTCTTGTTCGACGTCAGTGCGCTCGATGCCGTGACATTCATCGGCACGTCGGTGCTCCTGGTCATGGTGGCGTTGCTGGCGGCGTACGTTCCAGCACGACGAGCGGCCAGGCTCGATCCAATGGCGGCGCTGCGATCGGATTGAGACTCTGGTCATCCCGAGCGTGGCGTGTTACTTCGTTGCGCCTTGTGCCCCGCCTTTCACGGTGGTGACGCCAGCCTGACTCGTCGCCGCACGTGCGCCGAACACCGCGGCGAGCAGTCCGCCGATGGCGAGCACCGTACGTGCCTTGTCGACCGTGCGTGTCGAGATCGACAGCGCTCCTCGAATCGGTACGTCGATCGGCTCGTCATGTACGAATTCTTCCGGGCCGATCGCTCGCGCGATTTGCGTGACCGCGAGCCGCATCGTCGCGGTGTCGACTGAGACGACCTGACCATCGACGGCGGTCGCATTCGGCCCGATCACGGAGGCGAGCGACGTCGTCGCCTCCGCGCTCAGGACCACGTGCACCGTCGCGTTGGGACGCAGATCGGAGATTCGTCCGTCGTGGTATTCGTAGCAGCCGGCCGTCGAGAGGAGCGCGAGCGCCGCGATGATGATCCCCGACGCCCGCATCCCCCCGCTTCGCGCTTCCCTCTTCCCGCGTCCCGCGTTCACTGTCCGAGACACGCGGCGCCCGTCGCGTCCGACGTCGCATTCGCCGGATCGTTCGCGTTGCGCGCCGGCTGCCCGCTGAGCGGCGGAATGTTCGTGTTCGTGTTGCGCTCGACGCCGTCGTATGGGAAGCGCGCCGGAATCTTCTTGCCTGCGACGATCGGCGTGAGATTCGGCGTGCACGTGCGCTTGTAGAGATTCCACGCCTCGAGGCTCTGGAAGTCGGCGATGTACTCCTCGAGGAGGATTTCCGACAAGAGATCGCGACCCGACAGGCCGGCCGGCTCCGCCGCGAGTCCGACGAGTGCGCGCGCCTGATTGAGTCGAACGAGCGCGCCCGCATCGTTGCCGCTCCGCTGCAGTCCTTCAGCCCACAACAACACGGACTCGAGCGCGCTGACGAGCGGCTGCGAGGCCGTGGGCTTCAGGAGGGCGTCGCTCAGGTCCGATTGATCGGCGTTGAAGAACGTCGCCAGTCGCGGATCGGTGCGCGACTTGAGCAGCGCGACGAACTGCGGGTCCGGCGCGATGTAGCCCGGCCGCTGTACGATGTCGAACTGGTACCAGAAGTTCTGCTCGTTTGCTGCTCCCGAGAACACCGCATTGAAGGTGTCCGTGTTGTCGGTCAAACCCGCTTTCGCTTCCGACGCCACCTGCGCGTAGACCGTCGGCCGTACCTCGCCCGTGTGAGCGAGGAAACGAGCCTTGAGCGTGTGGGCGAGCTTCGTCCATTTCGCCGCGTCGCCGTGATACGCGAGATCGGCGTCGCCGGGACCGGCGTTCGTCGGCCCAGTGGCCGCGAGATCGACGATCGCGCGCGACAGCAGCACTTGCACCGAGTCATACACCGCGAGCTGCGGATCGAGCGGTGGATTCTGCTCGTTGGTGAGCGCGTGCGTGTACGTGATGTCGCCGAACAGATCGGCGCCCGTGCCGATCAGCAGTGCTTCCATCACCTCCGCGACGCCATGAAACACGCTGTCGTGCGCCGCGGCCGTCTGTTGCTCCAGGCGGTGGATGTCGATCAGCCCGCCGCCCGTGTAGAGCGCGGCCTGAAAGCCGTTCGTGGTTCCTTCGCTCACGCCGTAGTGGTAGGTGTCGGTGTACAGATTTTCGCCGAGCAGCTGTTGCGTCCACAGGTTCGAGACGCGAGACAGGTCGCTCGACAGCTCGGCCCAGGTGTTGACCTCGATTCCAACGAACAACTGCGCGCTCGTCGCCTGCGTGGGCCGGTTCGGATCGTTGGAGAGCTCTCCGCCGGTCAGGAAATTGTCACCGCAGGCGGCTGCCAGCGCGACGGCGCCGAGCAGCCCTGCGAGTTTGATCTTATGCATTCTGTAAAGAACTCCCGATCACTTGGTCAGTGAAACCGAGACGACGAACGAGCGCGTCTGCGGATTATTGAAGAAGTCGATGCCCTGCGTGAGGAACTCGGCGCCGCCGACGTTGGTCTCGGGGTCGAGGCCGCGGTATTTCGTCCACGTCTTGAGATTGCGGCCCGCGACGCGGATCAACGCGCTGGCCACACCGAGGCGCGATTTGACCCACGGCTGGTCGAGCGTGTAGACGAGCGATACCTCGCGCCACTTCACAAAGCTGCCGTCCTCGACGAACTGCGACTGCACGTCGCTCGCGCTGCCGCCCGTCGTCGTGTACCAGGTTTGCCAGTCGGACAGCGAGTGGAAGGCAACCTTTCCCGCGCCGGGGCCAGCCACGTTCTCATCGGCGAGCACGTTCTTGCCGAAGATCCCGTCCGCCTTGCGCGCGTCCGTCTCCTGCGCGGTGCCGAACCGATCGAGCGCGGCGCGCGTGCCGTCCCACACCTGACCACCGCGACGAATGTCGAACAGCGTCGAGAGCTGGACGTGTCCGATACGAATCTGGCCACTGAGGCCAGCCGTCCAGTGCGGGTTCGGGTCGGCGATCACACGATCGTCTGGATCGACGACTGGCATGTTGTCGGTGCCGGAGATATACAGCGCGCCCTTCTTTGCCCCGGCGCCGCACGCCGAGTCGACGTTCGCGAGATCGCCGACGCCCGGAAGACTCGCCTTTTGCCCGAGGCCGCAGCGTACGAAGTCCTGGCCGCGAATGACGCCGGGCGCGAAGCCGACCGACGACGAGCCGGCCGCCCCGATGAAGCCCTCCAGCGGGTACGGAATGAACTGCACGCCCTGGAAGAGCGACTCGACCTTGCCGATGTTGCGCGCGAAGTTCCCGCCGATGGTGACGTCGACGGTGCGCGACGCGTACGGATGCGTGTTGAGCGCGAGCTCGAGTCCTTTGTTCGTGATCGTCGCGCCATTCACGAGCGCCGTGTTGGCGCCGGTTGCCGCAGCGTTCACCGGCACCGGAAGAATGACGTCGGTCGAGCGCTTGCTGTAGTAGGTGACCGAGAGATCGGACCGCTGATTAAAGAATCCGAAATCCGCGCCGATCTCGGACTCTTTGTTGCGCTCCGGCTTGAGATCCGTGTTGCCGAGGTTTGGACCCGTCACCAATCCGCCGTGACCGCTCTGGTTCGAGCCGATGAAGTCGCCGAGCCCACTGCCGAACAGCGTCGTCGTGGAGAGCGCGCTGATGGTGGAGTAGGGGAGCGGCTCACGCCCGGTCTCACCGTACGCGGCACGAACGCGGCCCATGCTCAACCATCGGCCACTGCCATTGCCCGCGGGATTCACGAACGTCCACGTGCCGTCCACCTTCGGGTACGCCGCCGACCGATGCGACGCACCGAACGTCGAGAAGCCGTCGTCGCGAATGCCGGCCGTGATATGGAACTGATCGTAGAAATCGAGCTCGCCCTGGCCGAAGTACGCCGCGATGTGACGCAGCGAGCGCATTTCCGTCGGCGTGAAGCTGACCGTGTTCTGAATCGCGAGCGGCGATGGCGCGATGAGTTGATCGCCGAAGACGTTGACCTGTCGATTACGGCGCGAATTCAGGTTCTGGCCAAGCACGAGTCGGGCTTGGACGTTGGATCCGAGGTCGTGCGACAACGTCGCCGTGAGGTTGTGATCGATTTCCAGGTTCGTGATCTGGAAGCGCGTCACGTTGCCGACTGGATCGCTCGACGACGTGAGGGGCAGCGCCTCGACGCGTGAATCGGTGTAGTTGTCGGCGCCGAAGGTCTCATTGAAGCTCAGCCACGCCGTTGGAACCCAGTTCGCCGTCAGGCTGCCAATGAACCGCCCGAGCTCACTGCGATTTCCCTCGTTGTCGAGAACGAAGAACGGATTGTCGTAGCCGCGCGAATCCGTGATGCTCTCGGCAGTTGGATGAGGAAATCGATACGAGCGCTGCAGCCCCGAGATCGGATCCAGGAACGGCAGATTGTTGAAGTCGGGTGACGTGCGCAGCGCGCCGAGCAAGAGGCCGGAGGTGTTCGAGCCTTTCTGGACGTAGTCGCCGACGCTGTTGAAGTACGAGAAGTTGCCGCCGAACGTCAGCGTATTCAGAAGCTGGTGCGACGCAGAGAGCTTGACGGTGCTGCGATCGTAGCGATTGTTGCCTCCCTTCATCACGCCCAGCTGATCCGTGATGCCGCCCGAGAGATAGAACGTCGTGCGATTGTTGCCGCCGGAGACGCTGAGCGCGTTGTCGCTGGTGAGCCCCGTCTGGAAGATCTCCTTCCCATGATTGAAGACCGGCACGCTGGCGTCGAGCAGCGCTCCCCACGACAGGCTCGTGGCGTTGCAATCGGGCGTCGCGCACGTGCCACTGGTGCCGTCGGACCCTTGGCCAAAATCCGTTTGCAGCGGCGCCGTTTTGATGACGTTGTCGAAGGTCTGCGTCGACGAGAACGAATACCGCGTCGGACCGTTCGAGCCCTTCTTGGTCGTGATGAGAATGACGCCGTTCGCCGCGCGCGCGCCGTAGATCGCCGATGCAGCGGCGCCTTTGAGGATCTGAACCGACTCGACGTCGTTCGGATTGAGGTCCGCCGCGCGATTCTGCGTCACCGTGCTTCCGTTGCCGCCGCTGGTTGACAGCGTCGTGTTGTCGATCGGCTGATTGTCGACGACGATCAGCGGCTGGTTCGTCCCCGTGACCGACGTGGCGCCGCGGATGATGACGAAGGCAGATCCGCCCGGCTCGCCCGACTGTGTGCTCACGCGGACATTCGGTGCCGTCGCGGTGAGCGATGACAGGATGTTCTGCGGTTGCGCCTCGCGTGTGATCAACGAGCTGTCGACGGAGTTGATGACGCTGCCGACGCGCTCGCGAACTTGCGACGTGCCCGCGCCGGTGACGATGACCTGATCGAGTTGCTGTGCGGTCGGAACCATCACGAAGTCGTGCTGGATGGTGCCGGGCGACAGCGTGATCGGGGCGGACTGCGGCGCGAATCCGACGCGTCGCGCACTGAGCGTGACGGACTGGCCCGAGACGCGGGTTCCCGGCACAGTGAACGTGTATTGACCATCATTGCCGGTGGTCGAGCCGACGCCGATGCCGGCGATCGAGACCGTCACTCCGATGAGCGGTGTGCCGGCTTCGCTCGTGACGTGGCCTCGAACCGTCGCGGCCTGCGCGACCAGCGAGCCCGGAATAGCGAGCAGAACGGGAAGGAAAAGAGTCCGGCGAAACCGGAACTGCAACGATTGCATGCGAAAACGCCTCCAAGGACGAGTACGCGGAAAGCGGCGAGGCGGCGTGCGTCTATGACGGGCGGTCCTCGCGCGTGCGTTCAAGAACGCGAAACACACGCGGCCGCGGACACCAATTGGCGTACTCGCGTTTGCACACCGGTTGCTCCGACACTTTCCGGTGCGCTGCAAACATCTTTGCAGTTTGACACCTGCTGGCCAGCGACGCAGAGTTAGCCGTGCTCACCAGCCATACCGATTCAGATTCCGCCGCCGAGGGCGGGTTTCCTGTCCCTTTGGAGGCGGTGATCACGACGGACGAGTTGCGCCGGCGCCCGGCGCGGCCCGCCAACTACGAAGCGGACAGCCGGGCCATCGCCGCGCTCATGGACGTGATGGCCAACGCGTCGGGGCAGGCCGGCGCCGACGCCGTGTTGCAACGCATGGTCGAGACGGCGGTCGAGCTCTGCCAGGCGCATTCCGCCGGCGTCAGCCTGTTAGAAAAGGAGAATGGCCGCGAGATCGTTCGCTGGCGGGCAGCCGCTGGTGCGTGGGGACAATACGTGGGTGGCTTCATGCCCCGCGAAGGCAGCCCGTGCGGCACGGTGATCGACCGCAACAGCGCGATGCTGATGCATCGGCCGCAGCGCCACTATACGATCACGGGTCTTCCGGCGATCGTCGAGCTTCTCCTGGTGCCGATTCACAGCGAAGGCCGGCCAGTTGGCACCTGCTGGGTCATCGCGCACGACGAGACGAGAAAGTTCGACGCTGAGGACCATCGTGTGATCACGAACCTCTCACGTTTCGCCGCGACGGCCTATCATCTCCTGGTTGAGCACGGTTTGCGCAGTGAGCTCGCCGCACAGCGGGTTGTCGAGGCGGGGCTGGCGGCGGATCTCGCACAGCTTCGCCGAACTGAAACGGCGCTGCGCGATACGCAGCATCAACTGCAAGCCGAGCTGGCAGACTCCAAGCTGCTGCAGGCCACGAGCGCGGAGCTGATCGGGCAAGGCGTCGAGACGTTGTATGAGAAAATCATCGACGCCGTCGTGGCGATCATGCGCTCAGACTTCGCCTGCATGCGGATGGTGACGAGTGACGGCGACGCGGCCGACTTGAAAGTGCTCGCGTTTCGCGGTTTCTCCGCGAAGGCTTTTCGCGAGTGGGATTGCGTTCGCGTCGACTCCATGGCGCTGTACCGCGAGGTGACCCGGACGGGCGGGCGCGTCGTGATTGCCGACATCGATCGCAGCGATCTGCTGTATGGCACGTCCGACCTGGCCATTGCCCAGGTGGTGGGAATTCGCGCCATGCAGTCGACGCCACTGTTCACGCGACGCGGAGCGTTCGTGGGCGTCATCACGACGTACTGGCGCGACGCCCACGAACCGCCGGAGCGCGATCTGCGGCTGCTCGATATTCTTGCGCGGCAAGCGGCCGATCTGCTCGAGAGCAAGCAATCACAGGAAACGTTGCGGGAAGCAAACCAACGCAAAGACGAATTCCTGGCGACGCTGGCGCACGAGTTGCGAAACCCGCTCGCCCCGGTGCACTACGCCATTCAGGTTCTCCAGCTCGAGGGGTCTGGCCCCACGGACCTGGAATGGGCGACCGAGTTGATCGATCGTCAGATGCGAGAGATGACGCGCCTCGTCGATGATTTGCTCGATGTGAGTCGCATCAGCCGCGACAAGCTCGAGCTGCGCAAGGAACGCGTGGATTTGGCCACGGCGTTGCGCCGCGCGCTGGAGACGAGCCGGCCGATCATCGCGGCCTCGGGACAGGATCTTTCCGTCTCGCTGCCGCCGGAGCCGATCATCATCGACGGCGATCTCACGCGGCTGGCGCAGGTATTTGCCAATCTGCTGAACAACGCCGCGAAGTTCTCTGATCCTGGCGGCCGAATCGTGCTGACGGCCGATCGTCAAGACATGAACGTCGTCGTCACGGTGCGCGACAAGGGCATCGGGATCGCGCCGGACATGCTGACGCGAATCTTCGAGCCCTTCACCCAGATCGCCGAAGCGCCCGAGCGAACGCGTGGCGGCCTCGGCATCGGTCTGACGTTGGTGAAGCGGCTCGTCGAAATGCATGGAGGGTCGGTGTCGGCCTCCAGCGGCGGACCAGGTAGCGGCAGTGAATTCGCGGTTCGGCTTCCGCTCGCGCCCGCGGAGATGAGCGCGCGCCTCTCGCCGCCGAACGGCCTCCAGGCGGCTCCCGCGCCACTGCGTGTTCTCGTGGTCGACGACAACGCGGATGTCACCGCCAGCCTGCAGCGGCTGTTGGGGCGGCTCGGCTACGATGTGCGCACGGCAGCGGATGGGCTGGCTGGTCTCGCCGCCGCTGAGGAGTTCCGGCCCGACGTCGCGCTTCTCGACGTCGGCATGCCGAAGATGAGCGGCTACGATCTGGCGCAGCACATTCGCCGGGCGCCGTGGGGCAAGACGATGGTGCTCGTCGCGGTAACCGGCTGGGGACAATCCGAAGACAAGCGTCGCGCGCGCGACGCTGGATTCGATCATCACCTCGTGAAGCCCGAAGCAGCGAACGATCTGGTGAAGCTGCTCGCCTCGCTGGCGTCGGACACGCCATCGAGCGCGTAAGCGCAAGGCGTCGCGCGCACATGCGGCGCGACGCGGCGACCCGATTTTGACGGGCAGTCAGATTTGGAGACGTTCAACGTCTCGAGCTTGGCGCGCCCGCTCTCGCGCACGGAACAATACGTGACTCGCTCTTACACGATCCTGGCGATCTCCGGCAGCCTGCGCGCGAGATCGTCAAACACCGAAATCCTTCGGGCCGTCGCCGCGGTCGCTCCGCCGAACGTGACCGTCACGCTGTATGACGGTTTGGCGGAGCTTCCGCACTTCAATCCAGACCTCGACCAGCCGGGCGCGATCGCGCCCGAGACCGTCACGCGTTTGCGAGCGCTGGTCGGCGCGGCGGACGCTGTGCTGATTTCATCTCCGGAATACGCTCATGGCGTGCCCGGCTCATTGAAGAACGCGCTCGACTGGCTCGTGAGTGGATCAGAGATCCCGTACAAGCCCGTTGGCTTGCTCAACGTGTCATCGCGCTCGAAGCATGCGCACGCGTCGCTCGACGAGACGCTCAGAACCATGTCCACTGTGCTCGTGCCCGACGCATCGATCACCGTGCCGCTGGACGGCCGTCGTCTGAGTGCCGATGCCATCGCTGCCGCATCGGAGTTCGCGGATCCGCTTCGCGCGGTGGTGCGCGCGCTGATCCGTGCAGTGGATATCTCGGGGCGGCCTGCTTGGGAGGTAGGCGTTTCCTAACCGAATCCCCGAGATATCCACCGGAAATCCGGCGCGCGAATTCGCGAACCGGATGGCGGTTGCTTCAGGTATGCGCAGCGTGATCCGCAGCGTTCAGCATCCACTCGCCGTGATCGGCCGAAGCGCCGTCGAGCCGGTGCTTGGAGGACCGATGACGAGCGTCTGAGTCTGTCCCGCCGTGAGCGTCACGTTTCCAAGATCGATGACCTGCGTTCCGTTGTTGGCCGTGATGTGCACGGTGCCCGCGGGAACGGTCAGGAAATTGGCCGACGTCCCGAACGCCACCGTCGCGCTGTTGCCGAGCGGCGTGCCGTTGGCAAGGATCGTCAACGGTTGCGTGCCGGCCGCCGCGTTGAAGATCTGAAGCGCGGCACTGCCTGACGTCGGCGTCACGTTGGTATTGATCGTACCGAACTGCGTGTTGCCGTTCGCGTCGGTGAACGCGATGACGCTGAAGGGACCGGTCGGCGTGAAGTTCGTTGAAAAACCAGGCAGGGCCGTGCCGTTCGACGTGAACGTCAACGCGCCCACATTGGTGATATCGACTGGCACGCACGACGACGTTGCGCCGAACACGAGATTGCTGCTTCCCGACACCAGCACCCCGGCGTTGTTGACCGAGATCGGCACCGAGGTCGCATTGATGAAGTTCACCAATACGGTGTTGGTGGTGACGTTGGTTAGGAGTACCCCGTCGCTGGCTTTGTCGCCGCACGCGACGGCGAAGGCCAGTGGAACGACGGCGATGAGCGAGTAGGATCGACGAAACATCTTTGACTCTCCTCTACGACTGGACTCGAACAACGAGTGTGCACGGCCGCTGGCATGAGGTCCACCGGCCACGTGAGTCGGAAGGAGGAGGCAAATCGCGGTCCCTCGGTGGCCCCCAACGCCGAGAGTTGTCGTATTTGAATGTTCGAATGAGGCGCGCTCGGCGCTAGCGACGACGAGGTCAGCAGGCGACACTCGTGATGAAGCGCAACGGCGCCGTCGATGGGAACGGAGGCGAGCCCAGGATGATCGTGGTCAGCTGGTTCGGCAAGAACGTCATGATCCCGGCGTCGAGCACCAGGAACGACGTATTGCGGAACGTGAGGTCGACCGGCGTCGCCGCCAGACTGAGAAAGCCGCTGTTTCCGCCGAGGCTGACCGGCTGCGTGAGCTGGATGTTGTTGCCGAACATCGCGACCGATCCCGACGTCGGCGCCGCGTTGAAGAAGCGGACTCCCGCGAAGCCCGTCGCCGGTTGGAACGAGTTCACCAGCGAGGCGAACCGAATGACGCCGTTCAGATCGGCGAAGGCGATGATCGTGAAATTGCCGCCAACGAACAGGTTCGACGTCGCGATGGTGAACGTGACGTGCGTGAGCCCGTTGGTGAAAATGATCGGCTGCGCCGCGTTGAGGTTGACGAGCAGGCACGCCGACTGATTCCCGAAGACGAGGCTCGCATTGACCGTGTCGAGCAGGCCGCCCACCAACGCGGAGATCGGCGTGTCGGTCGCATTGACGAAGCGGACGACCGCGGTCGGCGCGACGTGTACGAAGTTGCCGTTGGAGTCGTTGCAGGCGGCGAGGGTGCCGAGCGAGAGTGCGGCACCAAGCGTGATGAGCGGGCGAAGCATTGGATGAACCTCCTCTCCGGGCGGGATCAATGTCCCGAGGAGCGAGGTGCAAGCAAATCACGGTCCGGGGAATTTGTCCCGTCCGTTTTCGCACCGGTCTCGAGTAGCGCGCGATTTCACCTCGAGTCGTGAACCGTTGCAACGGACGAGGCCGGTGCGCGTATACTTGGTGGTGCGAGCCGGTTTGTCGTGTGGACACACTGGCGTGAGTCGCGGCCGACGCTAGAATGTCGGCACATCGCGCGCACTTTGAATAATTTTGGTGACGCGGCTGACAGCGGAGCTGTCATCACACCGGTATTTCGTACGCGACTCAAACAGGACGTCGACCCATGGCCCTCTGGAAGGAACCCGCGCCCCCCACCAAAAAGGACTCGCCTACGATGACACCGGAGCCTGTGTTGAAAAGAGAAACCGAATTTCCGCTTCCCTCGCATTCCCCGAACGATGTTGCGCCGATTCCGAGTGGGCCGCGCCGTGCCGCCTCGCGTGAGTCGCGCGAGTCGCTGATCGCGGCCGACATCACGATCGAAGGCAAGATCGACGGCGCCGGCCATGTGCGGCTGGCTGGCCGATTCAAGGGCGACGTCCACATCCAGGGCGACCTGACGGTCGAAGCCGGAGCGAAGCTCACCGGCAGCGTCCGGGCCAACTCGGTCGCTATCGCGGGCGAGGTCGAGGGGAACATCGAGAGTGCGTCGCGCGTCGAGATCCTCGAGACCGGCGTGCTCAACGGTGACCTCAAGGCGGGCACGCTGACCGTCGCCGCTGGCTCGCGGATGCGCGGGCGCGCGGAGTTCGGCTGGGGTGATGACCAGCAGCACGCGCGATCGACGTTCACGCTGGGGACCAGTCAGGCCTCGTGAGCACCGTTCGACGGGCAGCGGCAGGTGCCACGCGCACCTGTCCGCACTGCCGGACGGTGATCCTCCAAAGCGCGACGGTCTGCCCGGCGTGCAAGAAGCATCTCCGGTTCGACCCGTCGCGGGCGACTACTGTCATCGGCTCGGAGCAGGCGACACCTTCGTTCTCGCCGCTTCGGATCGAGGGTTCGATCAAGCACCCCGATGCCGGCGAAGCGTGGGAGTATTCGGTCGTCGTCTCGATAAAGAATGAGCGCGGCGATGAAGTCGCGCGCCAGGTGGTAGGCGTTGGCGCCTTGCAGCCTGGCGAAGCGCGGACGTTCAGCGTTTCCGTGGACGTCTACAAGCCGGACTAACACGACGTGACGTTCGTACGTCTTCTTCCGCTGGCCGCGGTTGTTTGTGTTGCCTGCGGTTCCGACACGACTACACCGTCGGTCGGGACGGTCTGCAGGCTGTCTGAGAGAGTCGCGATCTCGCCAGCGAGCGTCGTGGCCAAGGTCGGGGATACCGTACGGTTCTCGGCGAGTCCGCCAACGGGGCCGTGCGCGATCCAAGTTCCGTCGCCGCTGTCGGTCGTCTGGCGGTCCAGCGACACGGCCGTTGTGACGGTCGACTCGATAGGCGGCGTCGCCCGTGCACGAGCGACCGGCACGACAACGATTCTCGCCCTCGTCGTCGGCGACTCGGCGATCAAGAGCGGTGCGGTCATCACCGTGAATCCGCGCTGATCGATGCGGCTCACTCGACTTCTCTCGCTGGCTGCCGTGTGTTGCGCGGCGTGCGACACGACGTCTACGCCGGCGGCTTCGGTCACGCTGTGTGACGCCGACCTCCGCACCGTAATGGTTTCGCCCTCGACCGTCATCCTGGCCGTCGGCGACAGTGCGGCGCTTTCGGCGAGCTATCCGAAGCCGGCGTGCGATGTCCCACCGCTTCCGGTGCCGTTCAAGGTTCTCTGGCGTTCGAGCAACCCTGCGGTCGTCACTGTCGATTCGAGTACGGGACGGATCCGCGGCGTCGGTAGCGGCCAAACGACCGTTCTGGCAATCGTCACAGACGCCGAAGCCTTCAAGGGTGCCGCGGCAGTGCAGGTGAACCCACGCTGACCATGCGAATCGTTCGTCTCATTCCCCTGGTTGCCCTGTTCGGGCTTGGGTGCGACACGGCTTCGAATGCTAGAGTCACCGGTGCGGTTGGAGTCGATTGCACTCTTCCGCAGATCGTTGTTTCTCCAGCGACGGTTGCGATGTTCGTCGGCGATAGCACGCAGCTTTCGGCGAAAACGCCGCAGCCTCCGTGCGGGACCGCGGCAGCCTCAGTCTTTTGGCAATCGAG
>Ga0070681_10002362_pt1 | contig 17226 bp, 15 predicted proteins | sample KBSC83BmetaG_FD_65650 | JGI IMG/M metagenome (GOLD analysis project Ga0070681, IMG submission 65650) | Corn rhizosphere microbial communities from Kellogg Biological Station, Michigan, USA - KBS C8-3B metaG | ecosystem: Host-associated > Plants > Roots > Rhizosphere | place: USA: Michigan...
GTCGCGATTGCCGACGTTGCCGGCAAGGGGATGCCCGCCGCGCTGTTGATGTCGACGGTGCAAGCGACGCTGCGGAGTCTGACTGCGCGAAACGGTTCGGTCACTTCAGACTTGTCGTCGATCGTGAGCAAGTTGAATCGTCTGCTGTTTAATTCAACCAACGGCGAACATTACGTGACGTTCTTTTATGCGATGTTCGATCAGGCGACGCAGCGCCTCACGTACGTTAACGCCGGTCACAACCCGCCGCTTTATCTGCGAGCTGACGGTGGTTCGGAGTTTCGGCAATTGACTTCCGGTGGACTCGTGGCGGGCGCGTTCGAACACGCTGCTTACGAACAAGAGACGGTGCAGATGAGATCCAACGATCTGCTGTTTCTCTACACCGACGGACTCACTGAAGCTTTGAACGTCGACGGCGAAGAGTTTGGCACGAGCAGGATGATGGAGACGTTGAAGTCGATTGCGTCACTGTCGGCCGATCAGATCCGTGATGTCGTGGCGCGACGTGTCAAAGAGTGGTGCGCGGGCATGTCGCTTTATGACGATCTGACGTTCGTCGTGATGAAGGTTAAATGAGCCAGGCGCAAAAATAAACCTGCCTGCGCCACAGTTAAAATCAGTTACAAAAAGGCACAGAAGTCACAAAAGATTTAATCTCTTCTTTTGTGCTTTTTGTGCCTTTTTGTGGCTTAATCTCCTGCTATGGCTTTCATGGCGATAGACATGGGATCGGCGTCGACGATCATTGCGGTGCGTGGGCGCGGTGTGGTGGTTGACGAGCCTTCGCTCGTTGCCGTCGATACCGCGACGGGCGAGGCGATTGACATCGGTCGCGAAGCGCGACAGAAGTATGGACGCGAGGCGCGCGGTGTGGCAGTGATCGCGCCGATGCTCAACGGCGTCGTGGCGAATTTTGAACGAACGCAGGAGATGCTCGCGCATTTCGTGCGCAAGGCACAGGGTGGTCTCACGAGCTTTGGACGTCGCGCACTTATGAGCGTCTTCTCGGATGTCACGCCGGTTGAGCGACGCGCGTTGCTCAGTGCTGCTCAGCATGCGCGTGTCGGTCGCGTCGGCATGATCGAAGAAGGACTGGCGGCGGCTTTCGGTTGCGGCATCAATGCGAACGACCGGCGTGCTTCAGCAGTCGTCGATATCGGCGGTGGTACGACGAACGTCGCCATCGTTGCGAGTGGCAAGATCATTCGCGCGCGTGCCGATCGGATCGGAAGTTCGAATATCGACACTGCGATTATCAACCACGTGCGGCGTCATCGCGGCTTACTGATCGGCGCCCGGACGGGTGAACGGCTCAAGTTGGAACTTGCGTCTGCGACCGTTCCCGTTGACCTGGCCCAACAGATTCCGGTCAACGGCAGCGACGTGTTGACGCGAATGCCGCGATCGATCGAGATCACTGCCGGCGAGATCTATCCAGTGGCGCAGGAAGTTGTTCGACAAATGGTGGCGGGCGTCGGCGCCACGCTCGGTGAGCTGCCGCCTGAAGTCGCGGGCGATATTTACGATCGTGGAATCATTCTCACTGGAGGTGGTGCACTGTTTGGCGGCATTGATGAATATGTTCGCGAGGCGACTAACCTGCCGGTGCGAGTCGCTGACGATCCAAGATACGCGATCGTCCGTGGTCTCGAGCAGATGTTTGACGAGCCGCTCTTGATGCGCAGAGTCGTTCGTCAGAGCGAACAACTCGCGCTGGAGCCCGAACCCGAATGATTGTAGGGGCGGCCACGGAGTGCCGCCCCTACAACTACGCTTGTACCACGCGCTGCACTTCCGGCGGCTCTTCACCAAGCCACTCGGGGTGTGACGCCGTACCGTCGTAGACCGACGTCGTCTTGAACAGTTCAAACTCTCCGCGTGCAGCCGCTTTCGACGTTCGGGCGAGTAGCGCCGTCATTTGTTCGTCACTCATCGGCCTGAAAGTACGCGCTGCAGTCAATGCCTGCTCGAGATCTTCCATACTCTCGCAACCCGTGATCACGACCGACACCGGCAGATTCATCGCATACTGAAGACACTCGATCGCAGTAACAGTGTTTGACTCCAGGATCGTTCCGTTCGCCAGCGTCTTCATCGCCAGCACGCCGATCTTCTGTTGGACCAACTCGGGCAGCACCATCTTTTCAAAACTGCGATAATGCGCGTCCATCACGTTCAGCGGCATCTGCACCGTGTCAAAGCGGAAACCATTTTCCTTTGCGACTTCGAGCATGTGAAGATGAATCCGCGGATCTTTGTGTCCGGTAAAACCGATGAAGCGGATCTTGCCCGCGTCGCGCGCCTCAATCAGCGCCGCGTTGGCGCCTTGCTCGTCGAAGATGCGATGTGGATCTTCGAAACGGAGGATCTCGTGATGTTGGACCAGGTCGATGCGATCGGTTTGCATGCGGCGCAGTGACTCGTCCAACTGCTTCGCCGCTTCTTGTTTCGTGCGACCGTCGATCTTCGTCATCAGGAAAACCCGCTCGCGATAACCGTCGCGCAGCGCTTTGCCCATGCGGATTTCGCTAGCGCCTTCGTTATAGTCCCAGCAGTTGTCCATGAAGTTGATGCCGTTATCGATGGCGGTGCGAATGATGCGAATGCTGAGTTGCTCGTCGAGGTATTTGAAACCGAGGTGCCAGCCACCGAGACCGATCAGAGAAACTTGCACTCCGGTATGGCCCAGGGTTCGCACGGGCATTTGCGCATTCGAGTCTGCTTGTTCTGCCATTATTCCTCCGCGAGGTTATTAATACTTCTTCTTGACCAATTTTTGTGGTTTTTGTGCTTTATTGTAGCTGCGATGACCGGGCCCAAAAAAGGAATACCGAAATCACAACTCGCAATTTATGCGGCTATTGCCGGGAATCTCGCGATTGCCGCGACAAAGTTTGTTGCGGCTGCGTTTACCGGCAGTGCGGCCATGCTGTCCGAGGCGATCCATTCGGTGGTCGACACCGGCAACGGCGGATTGATGTTGCTTGGTGTCTACAAGAGCCGCAAGCCGGCGGATAGGGACCATCCGTTTGGACACGGGCATGAGCTGTATTTCTGGACACTTGTAGTGGGCGTGCTCGTCTTCGCTGTCGGCGGCGGCATGTCGATATACGAAGGCATCCTGCACATCGTGCATCCGGCTGAGACGAAGAATCTGGTCTGGAGTTATTCCGTGCTTGGGATAGCAGCGGTGTTCGAGAGCGCAAGTTGGTTGGCCGGGTGGAAGGCGTTTAGCGTTGAACGCGGTCGTCGCGGTGTGCTGGAAACGATTCATGAAACTAAAGACCCGACCAGCTTCACGGTGGTGCTCGAGGATTCAACCGCGTTGCTCGGGCTTCTCTTTGCGTTCGTCGGGATCTTTCTCGGACAGCAACTCGAACTGGCTTATCTCGATGGTGTGGCATCGGTGGTTATTGGCATGTTGTTGTGCGGGGTGGCAGTGTTGATGGTCTATGAGAGCAAGGGCTTGCTCATCGGCGAGGGGCTCGATAAAGAGACGTTGAAGACGGTGCGGAAGCTGGTCGAAGCGGATCCCGCGATCGAGCGTGTGCGTGCGCTCTATACGTTGTATCTTGGACCACACGAAGTGCTGTTGACGATCGAACTGCGTTTTCATAGCCACATCTCGGCGCTCGAGGTAAGAAAAGGTGTCAGACGGCTGCAGAAGGGAATTCAGTCGTGCCATCCGGATATTAAGCGTATCTTCTTCGGGGCTGAGTCGTTCGAGGAGGACGGCAATCTGTCGCTAACCCACGATGGTCGGTAACGTGCTGCTCAAAGCGTGTATTGTTCTTTTGGTGCTGCCTGTATGTGTGTTTGCGCAGGATGATGACAAGTGGCCGCCGCTGAGTTATCTGCGGGCCGATTACAGATCGGTGGCGATTGTTGCGCACATTCGGATTGACGACGCTGAGATCACGAACCGTGTTGGCGGGTATGAGGACTGGAAGATCAACGCGGTGGTGCTTGAGTCCTTCAAGGGTAAGTTAAAGAAGGGTGATGCGTTCACGTATTTCCACGGCGCGGAGGCGGGGATTAAGCGAGAGTATTTTAGAGGCGAGAAGATCGTGTTTCTGTTAGCCGACCGTGGACATTACGCGGTCTTGGAGAACTCAACGTTGCCACCTAACGCCGACCGCATCAACAAGCTCCGCCGAATTAAGAAATCATCCTCACGCAAGCGACGGGCGTAATTGTAGGGGCGGCCCTCCGTGGCCGCCCCCCTTCGGGCATTACACGGGCGATTGGCGCGGTCACGGAGTGCCGCCCCTAAAAGCGTCTACTGAGTTGTACACGACGTGTCGTCGATGACGAACGATGTTTGCAGCGACGAGTCTTCGTTTCCGAGGAAGTAGATCCGAATCGTCTGCCCCTTAAACGACGTCAGGTCGAACGTCTTCTGCACGTAACCCGTCGTCTTGTTCAGGTTCGAGTACGTCGCAAGCGTCGAAAGCACCGTATTGCTCGAGTTGCGAATCTGCACTTGCAGCGTGTCGAACGGTGTCGTAGTCGTCGTCTCAGCCGTATTGATCTTCAACCAGAAACTCAACGTCACGCTCGTCGCACTCGAAGGCACAGCGATCTGCTGGTAAAGCGTGTCGGTGTGCGTCGTGCCGTAGCCGTCGAGCCACGCGTACCACGAACCCGTGCGAGGTGTTTGTCCAGTTGAGTTCGTGATCACGCCCGCTGTTGCCACCCACGTAACATTCCCCGACTCGAATCCACGGTTCTGCAATAATTCAGCTCCGGGCGTCGGCGTCGGAGTTGGTGTCGGCGGCGGGGCGCCAGTCAACAACGAGAACAGCAGACGGTTCGGCGAGCCCGTTCCGGCACTCGTTACTTTATTCAAGGTCGAGTTGTTGACGATCGCTGCCGTGACCGTCGCCGGGGACGCAGTCGGATTTGTTTCGAGGAACAGAGCCGCGACACCGGTCACGTGCGGCGTCGCCATCGACGTGCCCGAGATCGTGTTCGTGGCCGTATCGCTCGTATTCCAGGATGACGTGATGTTGTTGCCGGGCGCAAAGATGTCGAGACACGTACCGAAGTTTGAGAACGACGCGCGCGCATCGGTGATCGTCGTCGCGCCGACGGTGATCGCACTCGGAACGTCCGCCGGCGACGTGGTGCAGGCATCGACGTTGCTGTTTCCCGCGGCAATGGCGTAAGTCACGCCATCGGCGATGGAGTTGCTGACTGCCGTATCGAGTGCTGAGGAAAGGCCACCGCCTAAACTCATGTTTGCGACTGCCGGTTGGCCCGCCTGGTGATCCGAAGTCACGAAATCAACACCGGAAATGACGCCTGAGTTGGTTCCGCTGCCACTCGAATCGAGCACGCGAACCGCGACGAGCGTCACGTTTTTTGCGACGCCGTAAGTCGAGCCGCCAACAGTGCCCGACACGTGAGTGCCGTGACCATTGCCGTCGTTCGTGCCGAGGCCGTCATTGATCGCAGTGAAACCTGAGATCACGCGTCCGGCAAATTGGGTGTGCGTGGCACGGATACCGGTGTCGATGATGTAGGCTTTCACACCTGAGCCGGTGGCGTTGTAGTTGTAGTTTCCGTCGAGCGGAAGGTCTCGTTGATCGATACGATCGAGCCCCCAGGTCGCGCTGGTTTGAGTTGTGTCGATACTGACTGTGCCGTCCTCTTCAACATAGTCGACGCGCGGATCGTTTGCGAGTCGCGCGGCTTGTTGTTCCGGCATCCGCACTGAAAAACCCTTGATGGCTGCGTGATAGGTGTAGCCGCCGTTGCGATCGCCGCCGAAATCGCGCGCGAGACGAAGTGCTTCGCCGTCAACGTCGGTGACGTCGTCTTTGAAAACCACGATGTATTGGTTGTTGATTCGTTTGTCGGCGCGCTGGCGACGGAATTTGCCGAGACCATTGTTCTGGCCGTGAACCGCGGTGAAGACCAAGGCGGCTATCGATAAAGTTACTAAAGCAAACAGAGCAAGCGTTTTCTTCATATAACCTCCAGTGAGTTACGTGTAAGTTGCAGTTATGAGTTGGGAGCGTCCGCTTGGGCTAAACCTGAGAACCTGGGGTCTGTGTCGGGAACAAAGTGGGAGGAAGACTTACGGGAGGTTATCTTGCTCTGGGTGCGGCAGATGATAGAGCCGAGCCTCGATAAAATCAAGCAACGGCGAGCCGCAAAAAGCACACAATTCACATGAAAGAAATCTCATATACGTTCTGTGCCTTTTTGTGGCCCGGTTTTTGACGTATGATTCGCTGAGTCCAATCACTCAAACGGGGAGCAAGAACATGAGCGATCGCAAATATCGTCAACGCGGTTACATGGACAACGACCGTGAGCCGCAACAGTCCAAGCCGCAGCAGCAAAAGCCGCGCGATCGCGATCGTGAAGGCCCACGCTCGCCGCGCATGATGGCTTTCGGCGAGGTAGTCAAGTGCGCTTCGTGTGGCGCAAAGGCGCCGTCGAATATCACCTTCGAGAGCTCATGCTCAAACTGCCGCGCCGAGCTTCACAGTTGTCGCCAGTGCAACTACTTCGATCCGAGCGCTCGCTTCGAATGCAGTAAACCAATCACGACGAAGATTGTGAACAAGAACGCGCGCAACGTTTGCGAACTGTTCGCGCCGCGCACGGTCGTCGAACGCCAAACCACCTCCGGTGCGCCGACTGATGCGCGCGCCGCGTTCGCGAAGTTGTTCAAGAAGTAGACTACTTCACTGAACTCGGCGAAACGTTTCCAACCACATCGTCATATATCTTTAGAGTCCCACTCTCCAAGGAGAAGAACGATGAACCCCCAACCCCCGCTCGACAACGAGTTCGTTATCTCTTATTTCACGCTCCGGAAAGCAATCGGCTGGCTCGGACTGCTGATGCCGATAATCGTCAGATGGGGCGCGAAGCTATTCGAAAAAATTCCTTCGCACGATTCAGTCAGCGCTTATTACTACACCAGTATGAGGGATGTATTCGTAGGAATCCTGGCGGCAACTGGCGTGTTTCTATTCTGCTACCGCGGTCCGGACAAACAAGACAACATCTTGACTAACATCGCGGGCCTGTGTGCCATCGGCATCGGGTTACTTCCGACTGAGCCGATTTATCACGATCTGATCGCGGCGCGATTTGATACCTCAGCGAACTGCTACAGCAACCATGGCCCACTCGGTTTCCACATCTACGTAGTGGCCGCGTTCTTCCTGATCATCAGCTACCTGGCGATCTTTCGATTCCCCAAGCCCAGCCGGCCATTCATCACGAAGCAAAAGCTAACTCGAAACAAGATTTATGTCGCTTGTGGCATCGTCATGGTCGTTATGCTGGTCGCGATTGTGGCTATCAAAGCGATCTCGATGAAGCAGTCGATTTTCTGGCCCGAGACGATTGCGATCGTGGCGTTCGGAATCGCGTGGTTAACAAAAGGACAGGCGATCCTGAAGGACAAAGACATTATTCAAGCGACTTGACGCACGATGGTGTGCGTTGATGCCAGGTTGTCGATTGTTCGAACGTCCACGCAAATGACAACAGGCGTGCTTCGCCGAAGGTTGGGCCGGCGATCTGCAAACCGATTGGCAATCCAGCACGAGTAAAGCCGCACGGAATCGAGATTGTTGGCAACCCGTAGGCGTTGAACGGGCGAGTATTTCTCAGCCACAGCTCACCTGCTGGATCCGGCGACATGTGCAACGCTTCTTCTATCGTTATCGGCGGCACTGGCGTGGTTGGCGTGATTATGAAGTCGACTTCCGTGAAGACGTCGTCAATCGAACGTCGCACGCGATCGAGTTGTTGTCGAGCTTCAACGTAAGCGACTGTGTCCACCAGGGCGGCTTGTCTTAGTCGCTCCTGGATCCAGCGTCCGTACAACTCCGGCGAAGCGGCGAAGTATTTTGCATGCACTGCGTAGACCTCCGGTGCCTGCACGGCAGCGGGCGTTGGCGGCAACTCGACCTCCAAAACATCCGCGGCCATGTGTTTCAACGCTTCATCGATAGCGCTCGCGATGTCGCTATCTAGATCGTCGAAGAACGGCCGGCGCACGATACCGACGCGTGATTGAGTGTTCGTCTTCATCTCGCCAGTGTATGAATCGAGTGGCCAATCCACGCTGGCCGGATCCAGTTTGTCGTAACCGGCAATAGCTTGCAGCAGCAAAGCCGTGTCATGAACGTTGCGACAGAGTGGACCAACGTGGTCGAGCGAGATCGCAAGCGGAAAAACTCCGCGCGTACTGACACGACCGTAGGTCGGCTTCAAACCGACGATGCCGCAGAATGCCGCCGGCTGACGGACGGAACCGCCCGTATCAGTTCCGATGGCACCGAAGCACATACCCGTCGCGACCGCAGTCGCCGAACCGCCCGAAGAACCGCCTGCGATTCGCTCGAGATCCCACGGGTTGTAAACGGGGCCAAAATAGGACGATGTCGAGGTGCCGCCGTAAGCAAACTCCTGCATGTTCTGTTTTCCGATCAGCACAGCGCCGGCAGTCTTCAGCCGTCGCACGATCTCGGCGTCATGAGTTGGAACACGATCTGCAAACAGAGCGCTGCCGCAGGTTGTCTTTATACCTGCTGTGTCGATCAGATCTTTCAAGCCGATCGGAATACCGTGCAATGGCCCACGCCAGTTACCCGCGTTGATCTCAGCTTCCGCTGCGCGCGCGTCGGCGAGTGCGCTGTCGTGCATAACAGTTATGAACGCATTGATCGTCGGGTTGAGCCGGTCAATACGATCGAGACACGCCTTCGTGAGCTCGACCGGCGAGATCTGTTTTTGGCGCAGCAGGTGTGAAGCTTCCGCAATCGTCAAGTTATTCATCATCAAATCAATGGTAGCCAAAGTCAGGACCGATGTTTTAATCGGCGCCCGCCTCACGCCAAACGGAAACACCTACACCGAGGAGTGGTTCGTCCCCGCCGTGTGCACTCTGTTCACAAAGCGCGACTACGATTGCGTTTGTGTTAACCAGCGTTGAGGCACACCTACTTCTCGACGATGTCCTTTTTCAGGCTGGTGACGAATGCGAGCAGTTCGTTCTTCTCTTTCTCGGGAACTTTGAACTTATCCAACGATTCGGTCAGGTGTTTCGCTGCGGCGTTCCAGTCAGCCTCCGTTATCCCGAGTCCCGCATGTGTCGTCTTCATATCGCGTCCGGTGTAGACGCATGGTCCGCCAGTGGCCGCACAAAACTGATCGAGAATGTGCTGCCGAATCCGCTTTTTGGAATCAATGCTGTGACCGGCGAAGAATTTCTCAAATTGCTTATCTGCAACGAGCCTGCCAACAAAATCGTCGACTACGGCCGCGAGCGCGTCGTAACCTCCGACTCGTTCGTAAAGCGATTTCTGCTGGGCTCGAGCCGGCATGGATGCGGCGACGGTCAAGAGCATGGAAAACACAAGTGCTAAGAATAGGTTTGGCCTCGAACTTTGCATCATTATTGACTCTCCTCATTTGAAGTTTTCCAAAACCGAGTAAAGTACGAGCGGACGTTAGTATTTGGATTTAACCATTCGACGATTGCCAGCAACAACGCCGGCAGATAAATCACGGAGTTGATTACGAACATTTCCTCCGGTGAGTCGCCTAACCAGGTTGCGTAAAGGAAAAGGTTTGCGATCGTTAAGTAAAAAACTGCGAGCCTCGGTGTGAAGCACACGAAGAAGACCAGCCAGCAGAAGTACCATGAGAAATGCGGAGCGAAGAGCACCGTGGTTGCGGTCGCTAAGATCATCGCGTGTTTCAGGTTGTCTTCAGCTTGCGTTCTTCGCGCAAGCACCCAGAACGCGATCGCGGATATAATCAGCACTGCGGCAATCATGTAAGCGAGCACCGGCAGTTGCCGTCCGAACAACTTGTGCGCGAGGCTCAATGCGTAGAACTGTTGTCCGGTCATCACTCCCATTTCCTTTGTGTATACAGGCAGGGAACCGAAGACGGCAGTTGGGCCAACGCTGAGATAAGCGAGATAGCCGACGACGATTGTCACTACAAAGACCGGCATGATTTTCCAGCGTCCTTGTTTGAGCATCGCAGGAATAAGAACGAGTGGAAAGAGTTTTGTAAGTGTGGCGCACGCCAGCATGAAGCCCGCACCGAAATCGGATTTCCTTTGCCACGCGAGAAACGCGAGCGCCATGAAACAGATGGCAATCGCGTCGACGTGTCCGCTGCCGGCAAACTCCCATACGACCAGCGGATGCCATGCGTAGAGCAAGAGGAGTTGTCGTGGACGTCCGAGTAAGTTAAGCAATTGTGCGATGGCCCAGATCGCAATCATCTCGAAAGCGACCATCGTGAGTTTCATCCAGATGACACTCTCGCTGATTCTTGTCGTCAACAGGAAAACGAGTTGAGCGACGGGCGGATAGATCGTGTGAGCGTAATCGCGTCGATTAATTTTTGGGTAAATCGTGTCGTCGCGTAGCTGGACCAGTTCGGGCGCGGCAGGAATGTAACGATAAGGATTGATACCCGCGGCCTGGACGCGTCCGTCCCAAACGTATCGATAGATGTCGTCTGAAAGATACGGCGGCGCAAAGAGAATGGTCAGACGGAAGAGCACCGCGAACGTGATCGCGATCAGAATCGTTGGGGTTGAAGCGCGAGCGCGAATGACAATCCATGTCGCAAGCAGATAGATTGCTGACTGAACGAACGCCACCTTCATGAAAAGACGAATCCCGCTGACGCCGCTTGCTGTCAGACCCGTTCGATAGAGCACAATCGAAACGCACCCCAACAGGACAAGGGCAGCGGCAGTTTTGATGTCAATCCTGCGGTCGGCTCGCATTTCCCGCGTTTTGTAGCAAAGCGAACTGGGCTCCGCAACGTCAGAGGCCAAGGGCTCGTCCCGTGGCATCCGGCTGAATGTGATTATTGACAGTCGCAACTGTGGGTAGTCCGGTTGTGTTTACATTCGAGCATTAATATTCTGAACAGCGGACTTCGCAAGCACGTTAATTCAGGAAGACGTATGTTCACACTACTCAAGCTGGAACTCGAAAAGCTGTTCCGCGCCCGGAGCTTTTATCTGTCATTCGTCGTCCTGATCGGCTTCGTGGTGCTGATGCTCTGGGGTTTCTACACCTACGCCGCACGCAAAACCGGTGGCGAGGCGGTCGAGCAGTTCAAATATACGTATGAATCGAAGCAATATTTCAACGGCCTGACGTTCGCGCTCTACTCGCTGCTCTTTTCTTTTACTTTACTCCTACCGATTTTCGTGTCGATGAGTGCCGGCTCGCAGATCGCAGGTGAAGCGCGCACTGGCACCCTCCGCATGATCTGCACACGTCCAATCTCGGGCGCATCCCTCGTGCTTTCAAAGTTTCTCGTGACCGCGCTGCACGCCGGTCTCCTGCTGACGTTCTTCATCGGCTTAAATTTGGTAGTCGGCTTGATCTTTGTCGGCTGGGGCAACCTCGAGCTTTATCCCGGACCGCTCAATCTCGTCGACGTGCCCGGCAAGATCATGCGCGACGATGCGCTCATGCGGTTCGGCTACGCCATACTGTCCGGTACGTGGGCGCTCCTCGTTATCGCCGCCCTCGCCCTGCTCTGTTCAGTCGTCTTCGACTCGCCGGTACAAGCCACCGTGATGACCATCGCTGCATATTTAACTCTCTACATCGTCGGGCGCGTCGAGTTCTTCGAACACTTGCGGCCTTACTTTTTTACCACCGACATGGATTTCTGGCGCGACGTGTTCAAGCCCGAGATTCCCTGGCAGAGTCTCTGGCATTACGCCAGTGTCTGCGGCGCGTATACCGCCGGGTTGCTGCTGGCGACCGTCGTAATCTTCGAGCGGAAGGACATCGTTACCTGACATGTGGGTGAAACTGGTCCTTCTGCTCCTGTTCTGTCTCATGATCGCCGGCGCCGTTTATTTCGCCGAGCCGAGTAAGTCTGAAGAGTCAAACTCAACGTCGAGGACGCAGAGTTCCTTGCGTCTGCTCACGTGGAACATCGGTTACGCGGAACTCGAAGACGACACGCGCGCGCATGACAAAGATCTGCCCGCAGTTGCGGATGTGATCCTGCGTGAAGATCCTGACGCGGTCGCTTTGCAGGAATTGACTGGCGAAGCGCAGTTGAAATCGTTGCTTGGGTTGCTGAGAGGTAAGTATCGTGGCGCAGTAGCACAGCAGGGAAGCGGCGATCGCTTTGAAGCGGTTCTGGTTAAGGATGCGAGAGCAACGTTTACGCCGGTTGCAGCCCGCAACCGTTATGCGCTTGCCGCTTCATTCCGTTCGCGCCGCGACTCGCCTGAGGTTGTGCTCTTGAGTGCTCACGCGGATGCATTCAATGCCGCTCGGCGCCGCGCGTACACAGAGGAGTTGATCGATTGGGCGCAGCAGCGTTCGCAATCGGCTCCCGTCTTCATCGCCGGCGATTTTAACTTCGAGCTCAAAGCGGCCAACGAATCCAATCTCTACACGGACAATTTGAAACACGACAGCGAATCTTACAGTCATATCCTGCACAGCTTTCGCGATCTCGGACGCGCAGCGGGAGACACGGCAATCAACGATCGCCGCATCGACTACATCTTTGGACCAACGGATCTCAATCGCATCGGACGTGTCGAGGTCCTGCGTAATGCCGCGGTCGGACGCATGGACCACTGGCCGTTGCTGGTGGAAGTAGGCTTCTGAAAATGTCAGAGACAGCATTAGAGACGGCAGAACTAACGAAGCGTTTTGGCGCGCGCACGGCCGTTGATTGTCTGACGATGCGTGTGGAGCGAGGCGACATCTACGGTTTTCTCGGTCCGAACGGAGCAGGGAAGTCGACTACGTTGAGAATGTTGTTGGGCCTGGTGAGGCCTACGTCGGGCGTGATCAAGTTTCCGGTGCGCGGATCGAGTTGGGAATATCTGCGGGCACGTTCGCGTGTCGGCGCGATCATCGAGACGCCTGCGTTCTACGAGAATTTTTCCGGGCGCAGGAATTTGCAACTGTTGGCTTCGCTGTCCGGCGGTGTTGCAAAGAAGCGTGTGGAAGAGGTGCTCGAAATCGTCGAGTTGCGCGACCGCGCGCGTGATCCGGTGAAAGTTTATTCGTACGGGATGCGCCAGCGTCTCGGAATTGCGCAGGCGCTTTTACCGACGCCCGATCTCATCATTCTTGACGAACCTACGAACGGTCTCGATCCGCAAGGGATACAACAGACACGGAATTTGATTCGTCGCCTGCGAGATGAATTCAAGTTGACGGTGTTGCTCTCGAGTCATCTGCTGACGGAGATCGAACAACTCTGTAACCGCGTCGGCATCATTCACGAAGGCCGGTTGCTTTACGAAGGGGGACCAGAGGCACTGGTAGCACCGACGAGCATGTACAAAGTTCGCGTCGATGACTTGTCCCGCGCCTTCGATTTGTTGACCCGAGAATCCGGTGTGACCGTCAGCCGCAACGGCAATTCGTTCCTGCACATCGACGCCGGCGCCGAAAGCATTCCCGCCGTAAACGCACTCTTAGTCGGCCACGGAATCAAAGTCTTCGAATTGACTCCCACACAGGAGACTCTCGAAGAAGCATTTCTCCGCCTGACGAAGATAGTGTAGGTCGCGAAGGATTGGTTTCACACAAAGTCGCAAAGATTATACGAAGGCACAAAGATCATCTTCGCCAACTTTGTGCCTTTGCGTAACCTTTGCGCCTTTGCGTGAAACTATGGTTAAAAAATTAGCTTCAGCGCTAACTGAATATTTCTTGGTCCGCCGCCGCCGAGAAATGGGTTGCCGATGCCGACGTCGGGGGTGACGGTGATCGGGAGAAAGCCCGTGCCGCGTCCGGTTGCCGGATCGATCGACGACGTCATATCGGCGGAGAAGCCGGGCAAGAGCGGATTCGAGAAGTTTGGGTGATTGAAGATGTTGAAGATCTCGGCACGCAGTTGCAGACGCAGCTTCTCGGTGATGTCGGTGTTCTTGAAAATCGAGAAGTCGACGTTGTGATAACCAGGGCCGCGCAGAGCGTTGCGGCCGAGCGAACCAAAATGCCAGGTCCCGGGAATGCACGAAGCGGCGCTACCGTCACCCGCCGGATCGAGCGTACAGGGCACTGCGAACGCCGCCAGATTGATGAATCGGTCGGGCGCTCTCGTGCCCGCATACGGATCGCCGATAAGATCGGGTCGCGGGAAAAACTCGCCCGTGTTGTTGTAATCGTCAAACAGGGTCAGGTGAAACGGATTGCCACTGCTAATCGTCACCACCGTGTTTAGCTGCCAGCCTTTACCGAGACGCGGATACGACTCCGAAAAGTTTGGAATCGCATAACTGGCTGTGAGAACAAACCGGTGTCGACTATCGAAATTCGAGTTCGCCTTTTCGCACCTCGTGCAAAAGCTGTTGTCCGGCTGCGTCGCGTTTGCGACGTAGTCCTGTCCGTCCGATGCGTTGTCGATCGAATGCGACCAGGTGTAGTTGACTTGCGTGGAAAACCCTCTGTGATCGCGCACGGAGAAACTTGTTTGCAGCGCATTGTAATTTGAAAATGCGGTGGTCTCGAGTTGATTCACGTAGAAGAAAGTTCCGCCAGACGGTGCGAATGGTCCATTGTCAAACGGCCGCGCGGAAGAAACACTCGGGTTCACAGGCTGGTTGATGTCGCGATAACGAAACAGCTTTTTCCCGGTCGAACCAACATAGCCGACTTCAAGCACACCATTCTTGAACAGCTCTCGCTGAATGTTGAGGTTGTAGTTTTGTATGTACGGCGTGCGCAGGTTCGGATCGACCGCGAACACGTCCGAGTCAAGAAAGTCCGTGAAGATCGGAACGTTATTCTGGATCACCGGCACAGTCGAAAACGAGAAGAGAATCGGTGATGGTCCAACCGGATTGAAAGCCGGTCCGGGATTGAAGGTATTGAACGGGAGTTGGCCCGCAAAGAAATCCTGCGAAAACGCGTCGTAGAACAAACCCCAACCGGCGCGAACAACAGTCTTGCCCTTTCCGTGAACATTCCACGCGAGACCCAAGCGCGGCGAAAAATTATTCCAGTCGCGATCGTACAGACGCGGAAGTCCCGGTGATCCAACTTGCACGAGTCCGACGGCCGGATTGAAGTTGCTCAGGAGATTGTTCTTCTCGCCGATGACACCGAAAAAATCCCAGCGCATACCGAGGTTGAGTGTGAGTTGCGGACCCCAGCGAAACGTGTCCTGCACATAGCCTGCGTGTGAGTTCTGGAAAGTAAACCGGTTTGAGTTGCCACTTGCAGCTCGGCCCCCACTCAACGTGCCGGAGAGAAAGTCTGCCAGCGACCCAAAATCCAAGCGACCGCGATAGCCCGCATCAAAGAACTGGTCCACTGTCGTGCGTCGAAATTCGTAGCCAAACTTCAGGTCATGCCGCGCGAGCTTCCATGAAAAGTTATCGATCACCTGGTAATTGCTGTCGACGCGCGCGCGTGGGACGGAAAGCGTTGCGCCAATGTTCGCGATTCCCAAATCATCGTGAATGCGAATCTGCGGCAAGCCGAAGTCACGGTCGTTCGTGATGCCGGTGTTGAGTCCAATCGAACGTGGATCGAAGTCGTTGTCTTCGGGGAAAAATCCTTCTTTAAAGCGGTTGTAACCAAACCGCAGCTCGTTGACTTTCGTCGGCGAAAGAATCTTCAGATAAGAGATCGAGACGAGATGGACCTTCGTCGGCGTGGTCGTGTTGTAACCGGGAAGAATGTTGCCGGCGAGAATCGCGAGCGGGAACGACTGATCGCTCGTGCCGTAAAAATAGCGCCCGGTAAGTTGGTTGTCCTTGTTGAATGAGTGATCGATCTTGGCGATCAGGCTATCGACATCATTCGAAGCGGGCGTGGTGACGAAGAGATTCGGTGCGCCAGTGTTATCGAAGAGCGGTAACGGCCGATTCGGCGCCGGCCACGGATTGCGAGCGAGCAAGCGAGCAATGACCGGATTCGTTGGACCACCGAGCGCCGCGATCTCGCGCGGATCGGGAACGCGAGCAGTTGAATTCAGACCGACTCGTTCGCGTTGACCTTCGTAAGCAAAGTAAAAGAACGTCCGGTTGCGTTTGATTGGACCACCGAGCGCGCCGCCGAATTGATTATTGCGAAACGCGGTTTGCGGATCGGGTTCGGGATTGAAGAAGTTGCGCGCGTCGAGCTTGTTGTTTCGGAAAAACTCGAAGAGCGAACCGTGAAAATCGTTGGTGCCCGACTTGGTGACAATGTTGACGATCGCGCCCGAGTTGCGGCCGTACTCAGCCTCGAAGTTTGAGAGTATCGCTGCTTCCGAAATCGCTTCGATTGGGAGGATCGTCGCCGGAGTTCCGAAGACACCCGCTTCGTTGATTGCCGGCAGGTTTCGATAACCGTCGTTCATGTCGGTGCCGTCGAGCAGGTAGTTGTTTGCGCGCCCGCGATTGCCGTTCGCGCTAAACAGACCAAACGAACCTGGCGAGTCGGTCGCGCCTGAGGGATCGCCGGTCGCGCCGGGAACGGTGACGAGAAACTTCGTGAAGTCGCGGCCGTTGATGGGCAAGTCCTCGGCGGACTTCGTCGTAATTGTGCCGCCGAGCGTGTTGGTAGTGGTCTCGACCTGCACGTTCGTGGCTATCGTGACGACGGTCTCTGCACCGGCGACATTCAACTTCACGTCCACGCGCCGTTCACTGGCAACTTCGACGCTGACATTCGAAACGACGGAAGGCACGAAGCCGCTCTGCTCGACACGCACTTCGTATGGACCAATCGGCAACTCGGCAATCGTGTAGTTACCCGCATCGTCGGAGATCGTTGAACGCTCGAGACTGGTGCTCGTGTTTTTGGCTGTGACTTTTGCGCCGGCGACGAGCGCGCCGTTCGGATCCGTGACGGTGCCAAGAATCGTGCCGCGAAACGTTTGCGCCGAAACGACCACGGACAGTGAAAATATTAACAAGAGTGCAGGGATGATTAGGTTTTTCATAGCGTTGCTCCCGGAAACTAACAACGTTGGACCATGCGTGAGAACGTGAGGGATTATAGCATTCATTGTTCCAGTAGCGTGGTCGGATTACTATCGTCAGGCGAGGAAGTCAGCTATGGCAAAAGCGAAATCTCACCTCAATCTGTTCGTTGCGCTGCTGCGCGGCGTGAATGTTGGCGGGAACAGCATGATCAGCATGAGTGCGCTGAAGAAGAGTTTCGAGACGATCGGTTTTACGCACGTCAGCACTTATATCAATAGTGGGAACGTGATTTTCAACGCGAAGGAAACCGA
>Ga0070681_10002364_pt1 | contig 17222 bp, 12 predicted proteins | sample KBSC83BmetaG_FD_65650 | JGI IMG/M metagenome (GOLD analysis project Ga0070681, IMG submission 65650) | Corn rhizosphere microbial communities from Kellogg Biological Station, Michigan, USA - KBS C8-3B metaG | ecosystem: Host-associated > Plants > Roots > Rhizosphere | place: USA: Michigan...
GGCAGTACGACCTGATCGAGCGCGTCCGCCGGTACAACCCGAATACCGACGAGGCGCTACTCAACCGCGCCTACGTCTATGCCATGAAGGCCCACGGCGAGCAGAAGCGGGCGTCCGGCGATCCCTATTTCTCGCATCCGCTCGAGGTCGCGGCCATCCTGACCGACCTCAAGCTCGACGACGCCACCATCGCGGCGGCGCTCCTCCATGACACCATTGAGGACACGCCGACCACCCGCGCTCAGATCGATGAAATCTTCGGTCCCGACATCGGCCATCTGGTCGAGGGGCTGACCAAGTTGAAGCGGCTCGACCTGGTTTCCAGGGAGGCCAAGCAGGCCGAAAACCTGCGCAAGCTTCTGCTCGCCATCGCCGACGATGTGCGCGTGCTGCTGGTCAAGCTTGCCGATCGTTTGCACAACATGCGGACGCTGCAGTACATGCCGCCGGAAGGCCGCAAGCGCATCGCCCAGGAGACCCTCGATATTTATGCTCCGCTTGCCGGCCGCATGGGGATGCACGGCCTAAGGGAAGAGCTGGAGGATCTCTCGTTCCGGCAGCTTTATCCCGAGGCGAACGCGCTGGTCACCGAGCGGCTCAATGCGCTGGCCGACCGCAGCAACCATGTGATCTCGGAGATCGAGCAGCAGCTCACGCGCAAACTCGCCGAGTCGGGAACAACCGCGATTGTCGCCGGCCGGCGCAAGCGGCCGTATTCGATCTGGCGAAAGATGGAGCGCAAGTCGGTCGGATTCGAGCAGCTTTCCGACATTTTTGGGTTTCGCGTCATCGTGAATACCGTGCGCGAGGTTTATCGCGCACTCGGGATTGTCCACACGACGTGGCCCGTGGTGCCCGGCCGGTTCAAGGATTACGTCTCGACGCCGAAGCAGAACGACTACCGTTCCTTGCACACCACCGTGATCGGACCCGGCAACCAGCGCGTCGAACTGCAGATCCGCACCGAGGAGATGCACGAGATCGCCGAATACGGCATCGCGGCCCATGCGCTGTACAAGGATAGCGCGGACTCCGCGACCGAGATGCTGTCGCGAGAGTCCAATGCTTACGCGTGGCTTCGCCGCACCATCGAACTGCTGGCCGAGGGATCGAACCCCGAGGAGTTCCTCGAGCACACCAAGCTCGAATTGTTCCACGATCAGGTGTTCTGTTTCACGCCGAAGGGCAAGCTGATCGCGCTGCCACGAAAGGCGACCCCGATCGATTTCGCTTATGCGGTGCACACCGACGTTGGCAATCATGCGGTCGGCTGCAAGATCAATGGCCAGGTTTCGCCGCTGGTGTCCGAACTCAACAACGGCGACGAGGTCGATATCATCACCTCCCAGGCGCAGTCGGCGCCGCCGTCGGCTTGGGAATCGATCGTCGTCACCGGCAAGGCACGCCTTGCGATCCGCCGCGCCACGCGGAACGCGGTGCGGGCGCAATATGCGGCGCTCGGCCGGCGCATCGTCGAGCGGCTGTGCCAGCGCGCCAAGCGCGAATACTCCGACGAGAAGCTGACGGGCGCGTTGCCGCGTCTGGCGCGCGCCTCCATCGAAGACGTGTTTGCTTCCGTCGGCCGAGGCGAGATGCGTCCGTCGGACGTGGCGCGTGCCATGTACCCCGATTACAAGGAAGAGCGCATTGCCGCCGTGCCGCCGCCGAAATCCGAGGGCGGCTGGTTCGGTTTGAAAAAGGCCAAGGCGGTCAAATTCAAAGTGCCGACGGCCGCCGATTTCACCTCGATTCCGATCCGCGGCATCAATTCCGATCTGCCGGTGCGTTTCGCGCCGAACGGCGGCGCAGTCCCGGGCGACCGCATCGTCGGCATCCTGACGCCGGGGGACGGCATCACCATCTATCCGATCCAGTCCCATGCGCTGAAAGACTTCGAGGAGACTCCGGAGCGGTGGCTTGACGTGCGCTGGGACATGGACGACCGCACGCCGCATCGCTTTCCGGCGCGGATCGCCATCCAGTCGGTGAACGAGCCGGGGACGCTCGCCCAGATCGCGCAGGTGATCGCGGAGCACGACGGCAACATCGACAACATCCGCATGACTCGGAATTCGCCCGATTTCACCAATTGCGTGATTGATCTTGAGGTGTATGACCTCAAGCATCTCAGCGCGATCATCGCGCAATTGCGCGCCAAAAAGGTGGTGGCCGCCGCTGACCGGGTCACCGGATAACGCGGTTTCTCATCCCAATCGAATACAGGACAACGACGTGCCGGCGGTTTCTCCTCTTCGTCTCGGGGTCAATATCGACCATGTTGCCACGATCCGTAATGCCCGCGGCGGGCGGCATCCCGACCCGGTGCGCGCGGCGACCTTGGCGATCCAGGCCGGCGCCGACGGCATCACCGCGCATTTGCGTGAGGATCGGCGGCACATCAGCGACGACGACATTGAGCGTCTGAAAGCGTCCATTCCCAAGCCGTTGAACCTTGAGATGGCGGCGACGCCGGAGATGGTCGAGATCGCCGTTCGAACCAAACCGCACGCGGCCTGTCTGGTGCCGGAGCGGCGGGCCGAACGCACGACCGAAGGCGGGCTCGATGCGGCGGGCGGGCGTCCTGAGCTTTCGCCGAGAATTGCAGCGCTGCGCGACGCCGGCATTCGGGTGTCGCTTTTCATTGCGCCAGACCCTGTCCAGATCGAGGCTGCGGCGGCGATGGGGGCCCCGGTCATCGAAATTCACACGGGTGCGTGGTGTCATGCACTGCTGGACGGCCACAAGGCTGCTGCCGACGCAGAGTGGCTGCGAATTCGGCAGGCTGCACGGCAGGCGCGGGGGCTGGGTCTTGAGGTCCACGCCGGTCACGGACTGGACTATGCCAGCGCCGAAACAATTGCGGCCCTGCCGGAGATCGTCGAATTGAATATCGGCCACTTCCTGATCGGCGAGGCGGTGTTCACCGGCCTGTCATCTGCAATCGGTGCCATGCGCGCCGCGATGGAGCGCGGCCGTGCCAAGGCTGTGGCTTGAGTTCGGTGGCGACGCTTGGGTGACACGCGAATGATAATCGAATGATCCTCGGTCTCGGTTCCGACATCAGCGATGCGCGTCGTATCGCCAAGGTGGTTGAGCGGCACGGGGATCGTTTTCTCAATCGCGTTTTCACGGATATCGAGCGTGCGCGAGCGGAACGCCGGAAAAACCGGATCGAGACCTATGCCAAGCGCTTCGCCGCCAAGGAGGCCTGCGCCAAGGCACTCGGCACCGGAATGCGCGGCGGCGTGTGGTGGCGCGATATGGGAGTGGTGAATTTGCCGTCCGGGCGACCGACCATGCGGCTGACCGGCGGGGCGCTGAAGAGACTCCAGTCGCTGACGCCCGCGGGCTACGAAGCACGGATCGATCTCACAATCTCCGACGAGGGACCGATGGCCGTGGCGTTTGTCATGATTTCGGCCGAGCCGATCGGCTCAGGATCGTGAGCGCGGGGTCGCGGCCGGAACCTCATTCAGAACTCATGAGATACTTTAGAGAATCTGGGCTAATGGCTTTGATCTCTAGGGAAATTTCAATTTCCTGAAGCCCGTCGCGGCGCCGGCCCGGTTCATTGCGCCTGACCGATCCAGCGGCTACAAAGATTCGGGGCGCGCCTGCCAGGGACAAGAGGCTGATGAGCGTGAGCAGCGGAGCAAAGCGTAAAGAGGGCGGCGCCGGTGAATTCATTCGGCTCCTGATCCACGCCGGCATCATCGCGCTGGTTATTCGCACCTTCCTATTCCAACCCTTCAACATCCCTTCCGGTTCGATGAAGGCGACGCTGCTGGTCGGCGATTATCTGTTCGTTTCGAAGTATTCCTACGGCTATAGCCACTACTCGCTGCCGCTTTCGCCGCGCCTGTTCTCCGGCCGTATCGGCGATTTCAACAAGCCGGCGCGGGGCGACGTCGTCGTGTTCCGCCTGCCGAAGGATGACAGCACCGACTACATCAAGCGGGTCATCGGCCTGCCGGGCGACTCGATCCAGATGATCGATGGCGTGCTCAACATCAACGGGCAGCCCGTGAAGAAGGAACGGATCGACGATTTCATCGACGAGGACGAAAGCGGCCGCAAGATTGCGGTGCGGCGCTGGCGTGAGACGCTGCCGAACGGCGTGACCTACACGACGCTCGATCTGCCGTACAATCTGCAGTCGGATAACACCGAAGTTTATCATGTGCCGCCCAACAACTATTTCATGATGGGCGACAACCGCCACAACTCAACCGACAGCCGTTTCCCTCAGGTTGGCTATGTGCCGTTCGAGAACATTGTCGGCCGCGCACAACTCATCTTCTTCTCGGTTCATGAAGGCGAGCGCGCCTGGGAAATCTGGCGCTGGCCCGTTTCGGTCCGCTGGGGCCGCCTGTTCACGATGGTACGATGAAGCGTGGGACACGCTCGGATAACGTTCAGACATCGGCGCAGCAGGATCATGAACGCGCCGACTTCAGCGCGCCAAAAGTAAAGCCGGCAGACGCCAAGGGCGCCAGCGCCAAGGTAACGGGCGCGGCGGCCGAAGCGAAGACGCCGCCTGCGCGGGCGCGGCGGCCAGCCTCCAAGCGGCGCGAAGCCGCCACGAGCGCGCTTGAGGCGACCATTGGCTATGAGTTCAAGGACCGCGATCTTCTCGACCGTTCGCTGACGCACATTTCGGCGTTGGCGGGCGGCAGCCGGGTCCACAGCTATCAACGCCTGGAGTTCCTGGGCGACCACGTGCTCGGGCTGATTATTTCCGACATGCTGTTCCGGGCCTTCCCCAAGGCCGACGAGGGCGAATTGTCGCGGCGGTTGGCGGACTTGGTGCGCCGCGAGGCTTGCGCCGACGTGGCGCGGGCCATCTCGCTGGGCGAGGCGCTTCGGCTCGGGACTTCGGAGGCGAACGCAGGGGGGCGGACGCGGGCGGCGATCCTGGCCGATGTCTGCGAAGCGCTGATCGGTGCGGTTTACCTCGATGGTGGCTATGCGGTAACGGCCCAGCTGATCGAGCGTCTTTGGGGCGAGCGCATGCGCAAGCCGGTGCGGCCACTGCGCGACCCCAAGACCATGCTACAGGAATGGGCGCAAGCGCGCGGGCTGCCGACGCCGACCTATCGTGAGGTCGAGCGCACCGGCCCGCATCATGACCCGGAGTTCCGGGTGGCTGTTGTTTTGCCGGACCGTGACCCTGCCGAAGGGATCGGCCCCTCCAAACGCATGGCCGAGCAGGCGGCAGCCGCCGCAATGCTCAAGCGTGAAGGCGTGCGGATGGGGACGGAGCGGAGCGATGGATAACGAAGCTGCCAAGGCCGAGGCTGCACCGCGTTGCGGTTTCATTGCGCTGATCGGTGCGCCCAATGCCGGCAAGTCGACGCTGACCAACGCGCTGGTCGGCAGCAAGGTCGCGATCGTCACCCCCAAGGTGCAAACAACGCGCGCGTTGTTGCGTGGCATTGCCATGCAGGGGCCGGCTCAACTGGTCCTGATCGATACGCCCGGGATTTTCGCGCCGCGGCGGCGGCTCGATCGGGCGATGGTCACGACGGCCTGGAGCGGCGCCAGCGACGCGGACATCGTCGCCGTCCTGATCGACGCCAAAACCGGCCTTGATGATGCCGCCGACGCGATGCTGAAGAAGCTCGAGGACGTGGCGCAGCCCAAGATTCTGATCTTCAACAAGGTCGATCTGGTCGAGAAGGAAAAACTTCTGGCGTTGGCGCAGGCCGGGACCGCGCGGGGCAAGTTTGAAACGGTCTTCATGATCTCCGCGAAAAGCGGCGACGGCGTTCCCGATGTGCGGACATGGCTTGCGGAGCACGTGCCGGTTGGGCCGTGGCATTACCCCGAAGACGAAGTGTCCGATGCGCCGCTTCGCCAACTGGCCGCCGAGATCACCCGGGAAAAGCTCTTTCTGAAGCTGCACCAGGAATTGCCCTATCAGTCCACGGTCGAGACCGAAGCCTGGACCGAGCGCAAGGACGGCTCGGTGCGGATCGAGCAGACGATCTATGTGGAGCGCGAAAGCCAGCGCAAGATCGTGTTGGGCAAGGCCGGTCAGTCGATCAAGGCGATTGGCGAGGCGTCGCGGCGTGAACTCGCCGAGATCCTCGAGAAGCGCGTGCATCTGTTCTTGTTCGTGAAGGTGCGCGAAGGCTGGGGCGACGATCCCGAACGCTACCGCCAGATGGGTTTGGAGTTTCCGAAGGAATGATGCTGCGGATCTGCATCGCCGCGATGGCGCTCACGCTTGGGGGCGGCGGTCCGGTGCGGGCGCAGGATGCGGCGGCTCGGCTGCCTTCTATGCAAGATTATGAGGCTGAGATCGGCGAGGCCTTGCCGAGTGGGGCGCTCGCGATTGGCGATCCGCGCGCTGTGTTTTCCTATGTGTTTGCGCAGTTGCCGGATCGGGTCGCGGTTTATCCGACCGAGAACTATTTCTATTTCCGTTTCGCGACGGCCGGCGTGGTCTACGCGGGCAATATCCGGCTTGCGGCATCGGACCGCGACCGTGGCGTGGTGAACTTCTCCTACAACGAGCGGGCGACGGATTGGAATCCGGAACCGGAAAACCACCACACGGTGCTTGGGCCGGAGCAGGGCGTCACGGTCGCGAAGGCCGGGCCGCTGCTTTATCGCGTCACGCTTGCCGGCAAGAGCGTGGCGTTCGTTCTGAACGATCTGTCGGCGGTCAAACCCTCGCCGGGTCTCTTGAAATCGGATGAGATGTTTCTTGGGCCGGTGTCCGACGAATCCGGTATGCGGTTTTTCCTCGTCTTCAATCGGCGGCTGAAGATCTTCCACTTTTTGCTCGATGAAGCAGCGCCGGCGGCCGATCAATTTGCGCTGCTCAAGGGCACCAAAATCGAGATCGGGAAACGCACCGGATTTGCTTTTTATCCCTTTGACGGACGCAAGGTCCTTGTTGGTGTCAGCGCACGTCAGTCGAGGCTTAACACCGGCTTGGACGGCCCATTCGATCAGCTTCCGGAAAACTTTATCGAGGGCGAGGCGTTGCGCGACGCAATTCTCGCCGCCGATCCAGGCGTCAAAGGTGAGATTGACCGGCTGGGTAATTTCAACGATGGGTCGGGCCGTTATCTCATCAACCCCTACATGCTTTACCGTGAAACGCGCGATCTGGCGGTGTTCGATCGCTGTGCCTCGGGGCGGCGCGTGACCGAGGCCCGACGGCCGCTTTGCTTCGTCATCGACAACGAAGAAGCCGAACGGCGCCAGCCGCGCCCGTTGGCGCTTAAGAAGCGTTGAGGACTCAGGGCCACGGGATTAAGACATCGCCATGGAGTGGACCGACGACGGCATCGTGCTGGGAATGCGGCGCCACGGCGAGGCCAACGCCATCCTTGAGGTGATGACGCAAGGCCACGGTCGGCATTTGGGTCTCGTGAGGGGCGGGGGCGGCTCGCGGATGCGCCCCTTGCTGCAGCCGGGCAACACCGTGCAGGTGACGTGGCGGGCGCGGCTCGACGAGCATCTGGGGAATTACACGGTCGAGCCCCTGCGATTGCACGGCGCTTCCCAGCTTGCCGCATCCCATGTGGTGTATGGCGTGACGCATCTTGCCGCGCTCTGCCGTTTGCTGCCCGAGCGTGACCCCCATCCCGACGTGCACGATTGGCTCGCGGCCATGCTGGAGCGTCTCGACGATCCGGCATCGGCCGCGGCGGAAATGGTGCACTTTGAATTGCGGATGCTGGCGGAACTCGGTTTTGGCCTCGATCTTGAAAGCTGCGCCGCGACGGGAACGGCGGACAATCTCGACTACGTGTCGCCGCGCTCCGGCCGGGCGGTGTCGCGGCTCGCGGCCGAGCCTTGGCTGGACCGCTTGTTTCGTCTGCCGGCCTTTCTGGCGAACCAGGTGACGCCATCGCTGGATGACATCGCCGATGGTTCCGCGCTGACCGGTTTCTTTCTGGCGCGCCGCGTGCTTGAGCCGCGGGGGCTTATCTTTTCCGATGCGCGCGAGGGCTTTTTCACCGCCGCTCTGGGACGGCGGACGCAGCGGGCGGTTTCGTAAGTGTCCACGACCCTCTGAATCGGATGACGGGGTTTGTTTTCACAAACCCCGTCATCGCGTTCAAAATCGCACTCTGGCTGCGCTGCTTACCAATGGCGGCGCCAAGGGCGATGCCATCCACGCCGACCGTAACCGCCCGGACGCCACCAGCAGACACGGCGGCTGCTGTAATAGCGATGACGGCAAACGTAGGCGACATCCTCCAGCGAACTGGCGTTGTCGACCGCCGCTTGCATGGTCGGCGCCGTCCCCACCGTCATGGCGTTGGCAGGCGCGAGCGATGCGGCGGCCACGAGCGCGGAAGCGGCCGTCAGCGAGAGAAGCAGTTTGCGCATTCAGATCCTCCTGGTTGATCCAAGCTCATCTCGGTCTTGATACAGGCACAACAACAGCAAGGAACGCCTGTAGTTCCCGTTATTTGAACTCAAACTCCCTGAATTCCCCGTTGTTGCGCTGTTCATTTCCGGTTCATCGGCGCGATCCCGTCCTGGGACACAACCGGACGTTTTGGCGGACTTTACGGGATAGAGGCTCGGAGCGCGGCCCGCCGGCCGCATGAACTGCGCTGATTCCGGGTCGATTATGGCTTGGATTGCTCCCTTGTTCGTCCGGCCGCGCCGGAGTACCGATCCGGCATGGGTAAAAGGCTGATTCCTCCCGAAGAACCATCGGACATCCAAGAGGTTGCGTTGCGCGAAGCGCTCGAGGAGCGCTACCTCGCCTACGCCTTGTCCACCATCATGCATCGGGCGTTGCCGGATGCGCGCGACGGGCTCAAACCCGTGCACCGGCGCCTGCTTTACGCCATGCGGCTGTTGCGGCTGGACCCCGGCCAGGCGTTCAAGAAGTCCGCTCGCGTCGTCGGCGACGTGATCGGCAAATTTCACCCGCACGGTGACACCGCGGTCTATGACGCGTTGGTGCGGTTGGCCCAGGACTTCGCGCAGCGCTACCCGTTGGTCGACGGGCAGGGCAATTTCGGCAACATCGACGGCGATAATCCCGCCGCTATGCGATACACGGAATCGCGCCTGACCGAAGTGGCGCGGCTCCTGCTCGATGGCATCGACGAGGACGCGGTCGATTTCCGCGCCACCTACGATGGCAGCGAGAGCGAGCCGATCGTTCTTCCGGGTGCGTTTCCAAATCTGCTCGCCAATGGATCGCAAGGCATTGCCGTCGGCATGGCGACGGCGATCCCGCCGCACAACGCCGCCGAGTTGTGCGATGCCGCGCTGTTTCTGATCGACAATCCCACCGCACGCGCCAAGACGCTGCTGAAATACATTCCGGGTCCGGATTTCCCGACCGGCGGCATCATCGTCGATCCTCGTGAAGCCATTGCGGAAGCCTATGCCACCGGGCGCGGCTCGTTCCGCGTGCGCGCGCGCTGGCACAAGGAAGAAACGGGCCGGGGCACCTATCAGATCGTGGTGACCGAGATTCCGTGGCTGGTCCAGAAAACCCGCCTGATCGAGAAAATGGCGGAGCTGTTTAACGAGAAGAAATTGCTTCTGGTCGACGAATTCCGCGACGAGTCGACGGAGGATGTGCGCGTCGTCATCGAGCCGAAATCGCGGACCGTCGACGCCGAACTGTTGATGGAGTCTCTGTTCAAGCTGACGGAGATGGAAAGCCGGATTTCGCTCAACATGAACGTCCTCTCCAAGGGCAAGGTGCCCAAGGTGATGGACTTGGCCGAGGTCCTGCGCGAGTGGCTGGATCACCGCCGCGATGTATTGATCCGTCGTTCCAGGCATCGGCTGGCGCAGATCGAACATCGCCTGGAGATGCTGGGTGGTTTCCTCATCGCCTATCTCAATCTCGATAAGGTCATCAAGATCATCCGCAACGAGGACGAGCCCAAGCCGGTTCTGATCAAGACCTTCAAGCTTTCGGAAGTGCAGGCCGACGCCATCCTCAACATGCGGCTGCGCAATTTGCGCAGGCTTGAGGAAATGGAGATCAGGCAGGAGAACAAGAGTCTTCAGGACGAGAAGGCCGTGGTCGAGAAGCTGCTCCGCTCCGAGAAGGAGCAGTGGGGCACGGTTGCCGACCAGATCAAGAAAGTTCGCGAGGCGTTCGGCAAGAAAACGCCGCTCGGCAAGCGCCGCACCGAATTCGCCGAGGCCCCCGAGCACGACATAGCCGCGATCGAAGAGGCGATGGCCGTCCGCGAGCCGATCACTGTCGTGGTTTCGGAGAAAGGGTGGATTCGCGCTTTGCGCGGCCACCAGACCGATTTATCCGGCGTTTCCTTCAAGACCGATGACGGATTGAAGTTCGCGTTTCCCGCCGAAACGACGTCGAAATTGTTGGCATTCGCGACCAATGGCCGCTTCTACACCATCGATGCGTCCAAGCTCCCCGGCGGTCGCGGTCATGGTGAGCCGGTGCGGCTCTATGCCGACATCGAGCAGGACGGCGATCTCATCGCGGTGTTTTGTTATCAGGGCGGCCGCAAATTCATTGTCGGCAGCAGGACGGGTCGCGGTTTTGTCGTGGCCGAGGACGAGTGCCTTGGCAACACCCGCAAAGGCAAGCAGGTGCTCAACGTCAAGCCGCCGGATGCCGCCTGCACCATTGCTCCGGTCGAAGGCGATCTGGTCGCTGCGGTCGGAGAGAACCGCAAGCTCGTGATTTTCCCGCTCGACCAGGTGCCGGAAATGACGCGCGGGCGCGGGGTGCGGCTGCAGCGTCATAAGGACGGCGGCCTTTCGGATGTCACCACGTTCAAGGGCAGCGACGGATTGAACTGGATTACCGAGAACGGCCGCACGTCCAATCTCTCGCTGAAAGAACTTGCGGCCTGGCGCGGCAACCGTGGCGACGCCGGACGGGTCCGGCCGGATCGTTTCCTCGCCAACCTGAAGTTCGGCCGGCTGCTGGAGATCAGCAAGAACGGCAATGGGAAGGGCAGCGCGGGAGACGCGAAGTAGCGACGCGGGAATCCGCGGCGCGCCCGCGGGCAGTCAGCTCACCACGAACACCACCGAGCGATCGGATTTTTCCAGGATCGCCGTGGCGGTTTCGCCGAAGAACAGCTTCTCGCCCGGCCGGCGTTCGACGCCCATCACAATCAGATTGTGCTGCCGTTTCGCCGTTTCCTTGAGAATGGCTTCGTCGGCAGTGGATTCGGAGCGGACGGCGGTGCGCGCATCGACGTCGTAGGTTTCCCCAAGGGCGACGATGTCTTTCAAAATCGCATCCGACATGCGCCGCGACGGCCGCTTTTTTCCGGCGGGCACGGGCGGCGCGACATAAAGCGCGGTGAGCGGCGCGCGGCACGCGCGGGCCATGACCACGGCGAGCTCCGCCGCGCGGCGCGACGACGATGTGCCGTTGACCGGGACGAGAATGCTGAGCTTCGCATCGGATGGGTTGTTGAGGAGGCCGTCGCGCGCATCGACGATGGTGAGGGGGCCTTCAAAGCCCGCGGCGAGTTGCAGGACATTGGCGTGGAATCCCGTATTGTCCCGCACCGTGGTCTTGTCCAGCCCGACCACGAGGAGGTCGTAACCCTTCTCGGCCTCTTCGGCGATCACCTCGCGTTTCGTCGTTGCGTCGGGAATGACGGTGACGTCGAATGTGCGGTCGCTCTTTTGCTCCTTGGGTTTGCTCTTGTTGATTAGCTCGGCGGCATCTTTCAGGATTTGAGCCGAGGCTTCGGCGCGCTCCTTGAGATTGGCCTTGGCTTGCTGCTCGGCGTCCTTGTCGGCTTTCTTGTCTCCGGTCTTTTTATCGTCCGCTTTTTTCTTGGCGGCCGTGATGTGCATGATCGTTGTCGGCATGGATCGATTGCCGGCGATCATTCCGGCAACACGAGAGCCGAACTGACCGTTCGGGCTGTCGTCGACGGCCACCAGCAGCCGCTCCAGTTGCGACACGAAACCCTTGGATTCCATTTCTTCCCGGTCGAGCCGTTCCTTTTCGTCCTTTCGCATCGGCAGGCGGTTGAGCGCCCAGCGTAGCGTCGGCGGCATGGCGAGAGTGGTCAGGATCGCCATCGCCACGATCATCGTGAAAAGGTCCTGGCTTAACGCTCCCATCGACAGGCCGATGGTGGCGACAATCACCTCGGTCGAGCCGCGGGCGTTCATGCCGGTTGCCAGCGCCATCGCCTCGCGCCGGTTCAGTCCGCCGAGTTCGCCGCCGATGAATGCACCGCCGAATTTCCCGATGGTCGCGATCGCGATCAGCCCCAGCGTGAGGAACAGCAGGTGCGGATCCTTGAGAACGGTGAGGTCGGCGCTGAGACCCGCCGAGCCGAAGAAAACCGGCATGAAGAACGCAAGGATGAGTCCGCGGAGCTGCTCGTCGATATGCCGCGTCAGAATCGGGGATTCCCCGATCAGGATGCCCGCGACGAAAGCACCGAGCACGGAATGGACGCCAATCGCGTGCGTCGTCAGCGCCATGATGCTCATGATCAGCAAGATCGCGGTGATGACGGCAAATTCGCTGACAAACGTGTCGTTGACCCAGCGGATGAACAGCGACACCAGACGCCGGCCGATGGTGAGGCTGAACGCCATGAACGCGAGTGTGCCGATGACGCTTTTGGCCAGACTTGCCGGGTCGACATGGCCCTGCAAGGCGAGCCCGAAGATGACGGCGATGATGATCCAGCCGATGGTGTCGTCGACGATGGCGGAGCCGAGGATGACCTGGCCGACCGTGCGTCGCAGGAAGTTCATCTCGCGCACGACCGTCGCGACGATCTTGACGGACGCGATCGACAGCGCCGTGCCGAGGAACAGCGATGTGATCAATCGCTTGCTGGGATCGGGGATCATGGCGTCCGGCAGGAACTCACCGAGTGCGAAGCCGCATGCGAACGGCACGATGATGCCGGCGACGGACGCGGAGATCGACGCGCGGCTGCTCTTCTTGACCAGTTTGAGATCGGTCTCCATGCCGGTGAGCAGCAGGATCAACAGAACGCCGAACTGGGAGACGGCGTCGAGCATGGCCTTCTGCTCTTTGGCGGCCGGAAAGAGCGCGTGCTGCACATCCGGGAACAGCGCGCCCAGGATGGAGGGACCGAGCACCAGCCCGGCCATGAGTTGGCCCATCACCGCCGGCTGCTTCATTCGCTGCAAAAGCTCGCCGAGCAATCGCCCGACGAGTATCAGGACGACCAACTGGATGATGAAAATTGCCTCGGAGGGGCCGGATGCCGGCTGACCGGCTGCCACCGCGCCGGTCATCGTCATGAGAAGCAGAGCGAACGGCGTGACGATCCAGCGTGGTATTGCGAGCATGGGGCGGATTTTGGCTGCCTTGGACGGTGTCGGGGTAATGTTTTAGCCCCAGACGAGCCGATAACCGGTGCGCTGGAACTTTTTAACGGATTGAACGGCCATCGGTTCCCATAAATGCAATTGCAAATTATTCGCAACTAAGTTATTTGAACGACATGCGAGAGTCGTCGGTTTGCCATTGATGCGTATTTCGCCGTCGCCCACCGAAGGGGGGCCGCCCCCGCCCATGACGCCGGGCGGCTGGCGTCGCGAACGCGGGCGGCACTCGCTGGCCGAGGTTTTCGGCTCCATCGCCACGCGACCCACAGGCTCGTTCTGGCGGAAGCTGGTTTCCTTCCTGGGCCCCGGATACCTGGTCGCGGTCGGCTACATGGACCCGGGAAACTGGGCCACGTCGCTCGCCGGCGGCTCGAAATTCGGCTACGCCCTGCTGACCGTCGCACTGCTGTCCAATCTGATGGCGATCCTGCTGCAAGCGCTGTGCGCGCGATTGGGGATCGGGGCCGGTCGCGACCTGGCGCAAGCCTGCCGCGATGCGTTTCCCCGCGCGGTGTCTTGGCCGTTGTGGCTGATGGCGGAGATCGCCATTTGCGCCACCGACCTTGCCGAGGTGATCGGCACCGCGATCGGTCTGAACCTGTTGTTTCACATTCCTCTTGAACTTGGCGTGCTCATCACCGCGCTCGACGTGTTCATCATCCTGTGGATGCAGAATCTCGGCTTCCGCTGGATCGAAGTCTTTGTCGTGACGCTGCTCGGCGTCATTACCGTGTGCTTTGCGATTCAGATCGCGATGGCCGATCCGGATTGGGGAGCCGTGATCCGCGGCTTTGCTCCCACCACGGACGTCGTCACCAACCCGGACATGCTCTACATCGCGCTCGGAATTCTCGGTGCGACGGTGATGCCGCACAATCTTTATCTGCACTCCGGCGTGGTGCAGACGCGTCGTTTCGGCGATAGCGTCGATGACCGCCGCGAGGCCATAAAATTCGCGACATGGGATTCCACGATCGCGCTGATGTTTGCGCTGTTGATCAACGCGTCGATCCTGATCCTGGCGGCTGCCACGTTCAACAAGGTGGGCAAGACCGATGTCGCGGAATTGGGGCAAGCCTATTCCTTTCTCGCTCCCTTGTTGGGCTCCTCCATTGCGCCGACGCTGTTCGGAATTGCGCTGTTGTGCTGCGGTCTGAATTCCACGGTGACGGCAACGCTGTCGGGCCAGATCGTGATGGAAGGGTTTCTCGATATTCGCTTGCCGTCGTGGGCGCGGCGGCTCATCACGCGATCGATCGCCATCGTGCCCGCGGCCATCGTCACGGTTTGGTATGGGGAAAAGGGATCAGCCGAGCTCCTGATCCTCAGTCAGGTGGTCCTGAGCCTGCAGCTGCCGTTTGCGGTGGTGCCGCTCGTCATGTTCACCGCTGACCGGCGAAAAATGGGGGAATTGATCGCCCCGCGCTGGGTGACTGCGCTGGCGGTGCTGACAGCGACTGTCATCATCGCGCTCAATATCAAGCTTATCATTGATTTTCTGGTCGCGTGAGACGTGGGGGGCGAGGTGGGGGCGAGTTGGCGGACAGGCGCGTTGCGACGGATGAAGCGGCGGGATGCTGTTGGTACATTGGGTGCCGCGTGGCTGTGCTTCGCCGCGGGATCTGCCCATGCGGCCGACACTCTCGTGCTGAAGGCAAATCCTGTTTCAACTTATGATTGGAACGGATTGTATGCCGGCGGCCACGTTGGTTATTCGCGTGGAGGAATTGACGCCGTCATCACGGGGCGGGATGCTGCGCGGGGCTCTGCGGGCGCAGGCGGACTCTATGCTGGTGTACACGCCGGCTACAATCACGTGTTTCCGTCTGGCTTCCTGGTTGGCGTCGAAGCAGACGTGTCGTTCCCCAATTATCTCGCCCGGGACGACGTCGCGTTTTGGCAGCCGCAGGCCGGGAACAGGGCGCTTCGTGAGAAGATAGATTTTTTCGGTTCGCTCCGTGGCCGGATGGGTCACACGATCAACAACACCTGGCTGGTTTATGGGACCGGCGGTGTGGCGTGGTCGCGCGACCGCATCCTGCAAGGCGACGCCGGCGACGACGACGACTCGCAAAAAATCATACGCTGGCGGCTGGGATGGGCCGTGGGACTTGGTTCCGAGGTCGCCGTTGCGCCGAACTGGACCATGCGGTTGGAATATCTCTACACGCAATTCGGCTCATCGAACGCCCTGTTTGAAACGGGCGATCGCTATTCATCGCACTATGATCTGCACACGGCTCGGATCGGGCTGACCCGCAAATTGGGCGGCGAGAATCCGCCGCCGCTCAATTCGCCGGTAAGCGCATCGTCTTCTTTTCCGTTCGACTGGGAAATCCACGGACAGGCCACCTACATCCAACAGGGCTATCCGGGCTTTCACGCGCCCTACAGCGGGGTCAACAGTTTCACGCCCTGGGCGCAGACGCGGGAAACCCTGTCGGTCAGCGCATTCATTGGCATCAAGGTTTGGCAGGGCGGCGAGTTCTATTTCAATCCCGAGTTGCTGCAGGGCTTCGGTCTGCACGCGACCTCGGGTGCCGCGGGTTTTCCGAATGGCGAGGCGCAGAAATCGGACTTCGCCTATCCGCACTACAACACCTCGCGATTGTTCCTGCGCCAGACCTTTGGACTGGGCGGCGAGCAGGAGAATATCGAGAGCGATTATGGCCAGATGGCCGGCAAGAAGGACATCTCCCGGGTGACGGTCCAGGCCGGCAAGTTTGCGGTCAAGGACATGTTCGACAACAACACGTATTCGTCGGACCCGCGCGCGCATTTTCTGAATTGGGCGATCTGGGCCGGTGGCGCGTTTGACTATCCGGCCGACCGCGTGGGTCTGACCTACGGCGCCGTTACCGAGCTGAACCAGAAGCACTGGGCTGTGCGCGGTGGATATTTCCTGGTCGGCAATATGCCGAACGCCAACGAGTTCGACATGAACATCGGCCGGCGCGGCGGGTACATCGGCGAGCTTGAGACCCGTTATTCGATTGGTGGGCAACCGGGTAAATTTCGTCTCACGGGTTGGCTCACCGAGACGTTCTCCGGCAGTTTCCGCGAGGCACTCAGTCTGGTGGCGCTCAGCCCCGGCCACGATCCCACCGATGCGATCGCGCAGACCCGCCAGGGCCGCGCCAAATACGGTTATGTGCTCAATCTGGAGCAGGCCGTCACCGATGATCTCGGCGTGTTCGGGCGCTGGAGTTGGGGCAGCGGCCAGAACGAGGTCTCGGCGTTCACCGATATCGATGCGAGCCTCTCCGGCGGTGCGGTTCTCAAGGGAACGTCATGGGGGCGGCCGGACGACAAGATCGGCCTTGGCGGCGCGATGAACATGATTTCGCGTGCGCATCGTGACTATCTGGCTGCCGGCGGCATCAGCGTGCTGATCGGCGACGGCAAGCTCAACTATCGTCCTGAAAAGATTCTGGAAGCCTATTACGCCTGGGCTGCCTACAAGAACGTGACGCTGACGCTCGATTACCAATTCCTGGCCGACCCGGCTTACAACGCCGATCGCGGTCCGGTTTCGATCTTCGCCGCGCGCGTGCATACGGAGTTCTGATCCAAAGCGGCGAGACAATTACGCCGTGACCCGCGTCCAGCCCTCCGGCGTCAGCCGCTCCTGCGGCAGGAAGCGCGCCTTGTAATCCATCTTGCGCGAACCGTTCACCCAGTAGCCGAGATAGACATAGGGCAGGCCCATGCGCTTGGCGCGCTCGATGTGGTCGAGGATCATGAACGTGCCGAGCGAGCGATCCTGTTGTTCCGGCTCGAAGAACGAATAGACCATCGACAGTCCGTCATTGAGGACATCGGTTAGTGCCGCCGCGACCAGGCCGCCTTCGCCTCGGCCGTTGATGGCGCTGTCAGGTCCGCGCCGGCGATATTCCACCAGC
>Ga0070681_10002365_pt1 | contig 17222 bp, 12 predicted proteins | sample KBSC83BmetaG_FD_65650 | JGI IMG/M metagenome (GOLD analysis project Ga0070681, IMG submission 65650) | Corn rhizosphere microbial communities from Kellogg Biological Station, Michigan, USA - KBS C8-3B metaG | ecosystem: Host-associated > Plants > Roots > Rhizosphere | place: USA: Michigan...
GGGGGACGCGCTGAGTGCTGCGCCCCGCGCCCCGCTCCCCGCGTCCCACCCACATTTCACTGGATTTCCCCTTGGCTACCATCGCCGCGCCGCAAACAAATCTCGAGCAAGACGACCTTGAGCTCGCGCGACGTCTCAAGAGCGGGCACGACGCCATCATCGCCGAGCTGCGCAAGCTCATCGTCGGTCAGGGCGACGTGATCGAGCTCGTGCTGCTGTCGCTGTTCACGGGCGGCAACAGCCTGATCGTCGGCGTGCCCGGACTGGCGAAGACGCTGCTCATCCACACGATGGCGCAGGTCCTCGACCTCAAATTCTCGCGCATCCAGTTCACGCCGGACTTGATGCCGAGCGACATCACCGGCACCGAGATCATCCAGGAGGATGCCGAATCGGGACGACGGCATCTCGTCTTCACGCCTGGGCCGATCTTCGCCAACATCATCCTCGCCGACGAGATCAACCGCACGCCGCCGAAGACGCAATCGGCGCTGCTCGAGGCGATGCAGGAGCATCGCGTCACGGTGCAGGGGCGGAGCTACACGCTGCAGGAGCCGTTCTTTGTCTTCGCGACACAGAACCCGATCGAGCTCGAGGGAACGTATCCGCTTCCCGAAGCGCAGCTCGACCGGTTCATGTTCGAGATCGTCATCGACTATCTGAGCGAGGAGCAGGAGATCGAGGTCGTGCAGTCGACGACGTCGATCCAGAACTATCGCTTCCAGCACGCCGTGACTGGCGCCGACATCGTCGCCTTCCAGCAGCTCGTGCGCCGCGTTCCCGTCGCCGACGCCGTCGCTCGTTATGCGGTGAACATCGCGCGGATGAGCCGGCCCGGTCCGGCGTCGCCGGAGATCATCAAGAAGTACGTCTCGTACGGCGCCAGCGTCCGCGCGCCGCAGCATCTCCTTCTCGGCGGCAAGGCGCGCGCGCTGATGCACGGGCGCACGCACGTGAGCTTCGAGGACATCCGCGCGCTCGCGAAGCCAATCCTGCGCCACCGCGTGCTCATCAACTTCCACGCTGAGTCCGAGCGAGTGACGTCAGATATGGTGATCGACGAATTGCTCAAAGCTGTGCCTGTGCCACGGTCTGGTATGTGATTGGCGCCCCTCACCCCGCGAACAATGACTTCCCTTCAACCAACCGCCCCGACCCGTCTCATCGATCCCGTCGTGCTTGCACGCATCGGGGATCTGGAGCTCGTCGCGCGCATGGTGGTCGAGGGAGTCATCAACGGCCTGCATCGTTCGCCACACCTCGGCTCGTCGATGGATTTCGCCGAGCATCGCGCGTACATGCCGGGAGACGACATCCGGCGGATCGACTGGAAGCTCTTCGCGCGCAGCGATCGGCACTTCATCAAGGAATTCGAGGCGGACACCAATACCAACTTCACCGTGCTCGTCGACACGTCGGCGTCGATGCGGTATGGGGCGTCGACCGACGGGACGGGCACGTTGAGCAAGCTCGATTACGCGCGGTACCTCGCCGCATGTCTCGCTTACCTCGCGAGCACCCAGCGCGACCGCGTCGGACTCGTCACGTTCGATCGGGAGATTCGCGAATACGTGCCGCCGTCGGCGAAGCATCTCAACGTCGTGCTGCACGCGCTCGATCGTCTCGGTGACGCGCCGCCGTTGGCGACCACGCCAAACGGGCAGAACCCAACGGCAGCGCCGGCGCTCGCCGCGATCACTCGACGGATTGGTGAATCGTTCCGCCGGCGCTCGATCGTTCTTCTCATTTCCGATTTCTACGAGGATCCGTCGGCGGTGCTCGACGCGCTGGCGTACCTGCGCGGCAAGGGCAATGACGTCATCGTCTTCCACGTGCTCGACCGCCGCGAGCTCGAGTTTCCGTTCACCGACAGCGCGAACTTCATCGATCTCGAGACGGGCGAGCGGATGCCGGTGATCCCCGACTATCTGCGTGCGCAGTATCGCACGCTCGTCGCCGAGCACATCGCGAGTCTCAGCCGGCTCCTCGGCGAGAATCGCGTCGATTACGCGCTCTTCGAAACGAACAAACCGCTCGACCACGCGCTGTTCAAGTTTCTCTCGTCGCGCGAACGCATGCGTCAATCGCGCTTCATGTCGCGAGGCTAATGATGTATTCACCGGGGCTGGTACAGCGATGGCGCCGACGCACACAGGCAGAGGCTGACAAGGCGCGGACAATTCCTTGTCGTCCGTGGTTGTCGCTCTTGAATTTCGTCCGCGTTCGTTAGCGCCAATGCTTCAGCTCATTACTCGTTACTCGTCACTCGATTGTCTTTTCTTGCTCCACTCTTTCTGGCCGGTCTGACGGCCTTGGCCGTTCCCGTGATCATTCACCTGATCAATCGGGAGCGACGCGAGGTCGTGCAGTTTCCGTCGCTGATGTTCCTGCAGCGGATTCCGTACCGGTCGGTGCGGCGTCAGAAGCTGCGGCACATCTTGCTGCTCGTCCTTCGCTGCCTGGCCCTCGCGATCGTCGTGATGGCGTTCGCACGGCCGTTTGTGCGGCGCAGCGCGCCACTCCGCGCCGCCGGCAGCGGCGCGCGCGAGCTCGTCGTGCTCGTCGACCGATCGTACAGCATGGGAGCCGGCGACCACTGGACGCGCGCGCAGGCAGCGGCGCGCCGCGCCGTTTCCGGACTCGGCCCCACCGATCGGGCTACCGTCATCGCGTTCGACAACGAAGCCGCCGCCCTCACTCCGCCGACGCAGGACGCAGCGACGCTCAACGCGGCGATCGCCGCGCTCCGTCCGAGCTCGGAGGGAACTCGTTATGCACCGCCGCTCAAGCTCGCGTCGCAGATTCTCGCCGGGTCGAACCTGCCGCGCCGTGAAGTCGTGCTCATCACCGACTTCCAGCGCCGCGGCTGGGCAGTGCGCGACGAGATCGCGTTTCCGCCGCGCACGACGGTGACCAACGTCGACGTGGCCGCCGGCGACACGTCGCTCGCCGACGCAGCCGTTGCCGACGTCAGCGTACAGCGCAACGAGGGCGAGCGCGACCGCGCCGTCGTCGCCGCGCGCCTGACGAACACGGGCGCCACGGCCGTCGAGAATGCCGACGTCACGCTGGAGATCAACGGACGCGTCGCCGAGACGAAGCGCGCCACGATTCCCGCGCGCGGGGCGACCCAGGTGCGGTTCGCGCCGATTGCCATTCCGAATGGGACATCGGCCGGCATCGTGCGCTTCGTGGCAGCGGCCGCGCCGCGCGCGAACAGCCTCGCCGCCGACGATCGGTACTACTTCACCATCGCGCCCGATGCCGGCGTCTCGGTGCTTCTCGTCGAGCCCTCGACGCCGCGCGCGAATCAGAGTCTCTATCTCAGTCGCGCACTCGCGATCGGCGATCGCCCATCCTTCCGCATCGACGTGAGAAAGACGGGCGGCCTCGCACCAGCGGATCTCGCGGGGCGGTCGCTCATCATCTTCGACGAGGTGCCTCCGCCGTCCGGAGACGGGGCAAAGCGGCTACACGACTTTCTCGACGCGGGTGGCGGGGTGCTCGTGATCGCCGGTGATCAGCTTCCCGCAGGGGCGTGGGGCGGCGAGTGGAGCGCGGCCGTGCCAGGCACGATTGGCGCCGTCGTCGATCGCGCGGGCGACGCGGGCGGGACCCTGGCCTGGATCGACTACGATCACCCGGTCTTCGACGTCTTCAATGCCCCCCGCTCGGGCGACTTCGCCACGGCGCGCTTTCTCCGCTATCGCCGCCTAACGGTTCGGGTCGACAGCGCGCGACGCACGGGAGCCGGTGCCGACACGGCCTCGGGCTCGCACGTGCTGGCGCGGTTCGACGACGGTGCTCCCGCGCTCGTCGAGCAGCGAATCGGACGCGGCAAACTGCTCGTCTGGACGTCGACGCTCGACAGCTACTGGAACGACCTGTCACTCCAGCCGGTCTTTCTCCCCTTCGTGCACCAGGTTGCCAAGTACGCGGGCCGTTATAGCGGCGCGCGCGGCTCCTTCGCGGCGGGCGAGGTGCTCGATCTGTCGCGGCACGCGGAGCTCGCCGGCGGCGCCGGCAGAACAGCGGCGCCCGCGGTCGTCGAAGCGCCTTCCGGTGCGAAGACGCGGCTTGCGTCGTCCAACGAAGGGTTGGTCCCGCTGCACGAGCAGGGCTTCTACGAGATCCGGCCCGAAGGCGCGCCGCGCGGCATGGGCCAGCGCGTCGCGGTCAATCTGGACCCCGCCGAAGCGAATCTTGCACGCATCGATCCCGAGGAGCTCAAAGCCTCGGTGCTCGCGAGCAACGGCGGCTCGGTTGCCGGAGCCGTCGCCGCAGACGCGCCGACGCGCGAAGACGCCGAGCGCCGCCAGACGATCTGGTGGTATCTGCTAGTGCTGGCCGGTGTGCTGCTCGCGACGGAGACGTTGATGTCGAACAGGTTGTCGCGACGGCTGTGATTGGTGGCTGGTGGTTGGTGACTGGTAGCTGTCAGTCACTAGCCACCAGCCACCAGCCACTAGTCACATAACGAGGAGGTCTTCCATGGAATCCACCCATCCGCTTCCGGAGAGCGCCCGCCTAACGGGCGTCGTGCACCGTGTGCGCGATCGCTGGCGCCTCAAGCGCGCGCTTCGCGGCGCGAGCATCGTGCTCGCGGTGGCGTTCGTCCTCCTCGCGGGCTCGGCGTACCTGCTCGACCGGCTGCATTACGGACACACCGCGCTCGTCGTCGCGCGGACGATCGTGCTCGTGGTCATCGCCGTGCTCGTGGCAATCCTCGTCGTCGCGCCGTTCCTCCCCAAACGACGTCCCAGCGATCGCCGAGTCGCGCTCTATCTCGAGGAGCACGCGCCGTCACTCGACGCCGCTGTGCTCACCGCGGTCGAGCTCCAGGAGATCGAAGCAGCGGTTGCGCGAGAGGACGCGGAGCGCGTCCGCGCTCGCCGGCCGGTGTCGAGTGCACTCCTTGGCCAGCTCACCCACACGGCACTCGAGCGTGTGCACACGATCGACGATGGCAAGCACGTCGACGAACGCGACCTTCACATCAACGCCGCCCTTCTCGCCGGCGTTGCCGGCGTCGCGCTGCTCGTGACGCTCCTCGGCCCACAGGTTCTGCGGCACGGCATGGGGCTCATGCTCGTGCCCTGGGACCGTGAGCCAGCCGCCGTCGTCTATGCAATCGCCGCCGAGCCGGGGAACGTTACCGTCGCGCGTGGCGGCGACCTCCTCATTTCGGCGAGGTTGCGGGGCTTCCAGTCGGATGCGGTCGATCTACTCGTCAGGCAGCGCGACTCCACCAATTGGCAGCGCCTTACGATGGCCCTCGACAGCGTCGGGAAGTTCGCCGGCCGGTACACCTTCCGTCTCTTTGACATCGCCGCCCCGATGGAGTACGTCATCGAGTCGAACGGCGTGCGCTCGCCGGCGTATCACATCGACGTCGCCGACGTGCCGTACACGAAGAAGCTCGGGTTGGAGTATCGCTTCCCGGCGTACACGGGAATGGCGCCGCAGGCGGTGGACGAGGGCGGCGACATCGCCGCGCTCAAGGGAACCCAGGTGCGCGTGCGCATCACGACCACCGTACCGGCGCGCGGCGGCCGTCTCATCGTCGAGCGCGGAGAGCGCTCCGACACCGTCGCCCTCACTCCCAACACCGATGGCACACTGGGTGGAACGCTTCGTGTGGACGCCGCTGGCTTCTACAAGGTCGAGCTCGCGGCGCAGGACGGACGCGTCTTCCCCGGCTCGCTGGACTACACCATCGACGCGCTTCCCGACCGCCCGCCGACGATCAGCTTCACCAAGCCGGGCCGCGATGCCAAAGTTCTCAACGTCGATGAGGTCTACGCCGAGGTGCAGGCCGACGACGACTACGGTGTGCAGAAGCTGGAGCTCGTGTACTCCGTGAACGGTGGTCCGGAGAAGACGGAACCGCTGTATTCGGCCACCCGCCGGACGCCGCAGATGACCGCGGGACACACGTTCTCCCTCGAGGACTTCAAGCTCCAGCCGGGTGACGTCGTCTCGTACTACGCTCGCGCGACAGACAACGACGCTGTGAGCGGGGCGAAGACGGCGAGCACCGACATCTACTTCATGACCGTGCGGCCGTTTGCCCAGGACTACAAGCAGGAGCAGGGTGGCGGCGGGGGCGGAGGCGGCGGCGACGATGCCGGACAGCTCTCCGAGCAGCAACGGCAGATCATCGCCGGAACCTTCAACACCCAGCGTGACAAGGCATCGAAGCAGGCGAAGGAGCTGCAGGAGGATCTCTCCACGCTCCGCATCGCCCAGCAGAAGCTGCGCGGCCAGGCCGAGGAGCTCGCGCGGCGCATCGTCGACCGCGGCATCGCGGCGCGCGACAGCAACTTCGCCAAGATCGCCGAGATCCTGAACAAGGCGACGCCGATCATGGACACCGCGGAGAAAGCGCTCGCCGATGGGAACGCGCAGGCGGCGCTCCCGCCCGAGCAGCGCGCGCTTCAGCAACTGCAGCGTGCCGAGGCTGTGTTCCGGAGTGTCCGCGTCAGTATGGGCGGCGGGGGTGGTGGGGGCGGCGCCGGTCAGCAGCGCGCCCAGGATCTCGCCGACCTCTTCGAGCTGAATCGTGAGAAGTTGCGAAACCAGTACGAGAGCGTGCAGCGCGGCCGTGAGCAGCAGCAGCAAGCCGATCAGCAGATCGACGAGACGGCCGAGCGGCTGAAGCGGCTCGCGTCGCGCCTGCAGCAGGAGAACGAGCGCGCCCAGCGAAAGGCGGACAGCCTGAACCAGCAGATGGGTGCGTCGGGCTCGTCAGGCGGTGCGGCGCAGCGACAGATGGCGCAGGAAGCGGAAGAGGCCGCGCGCCAGCTCGAGCGCCTCGCTCGCGAGAAGGCGGAGCAGCAGCGACAGGAAGAGAGCAACGGCTCCCAGAGCAACAGCTCGTCGTCCTCGTCTTCATCCTCCTCTTCGTCGCGGTCGGGCCAGTCATCGGCGAATGCGCAGGCACAGCAGCGAGAGCAGCGCGCGCTCGAAGATGCGGCGCGGCGGCTGCGCGAGGCCGCGGACGCGATGCGGCGCTCCGCGAGCGGTTCGAGATCCTCGCAGCAGTCGGCGTCCGACGCCGCGGCCGCGCAGCAGCGACTCGAGGAAGCGCGGCGGCTGCTCGACCAGCAGCGCTCCGGGCGTCTGGAGCGCGACGTCCGCGACATTTTAGATAACGCTAAACAGCTTGGAAAGCAGGAGCAGCAGGTCGCCGGCGACGTCAACAAGCTCTTCGAGAGCCCGAACGCGCAGGAGCGCGCCCAGCAGCTGCAGTCGCTCACCGAGCGCAAGGGCCAGATGGCGGACCAACTCCGCGACCTCAAGGCGCGAATGGACAAGCTCTCGCTCGACTCGCGTCGCGAGAACAAGGAGGCCGCGACCGGACTCGCCGAGGCCTCGAAGCAGATGCGCGACAAAAAGACGGAAGAAAAGATCCGCGCCTCACAGGGCGCGATGCGATACGCGGGACCGGAATACTCGAAGGGACTCGAGAACGCGATCGGGAACGACCTCAACGATCTGCAGCAGCGCCTCGAGCAGGTCGCAACCGCTGCCCGCGAGGGCGCCGGGAAGCAGGGCGACGAGAACGCACAGTCCCAGGCGCTCGACCGGACGCGCGACCTCGTTCGCGGGATGCAGTCGCTCGATGAGCGAATGCGAAACGCGCAGGGCCGTGGACAACAGCAGCAAGGCCAGAATGGCGCGCAGGGACAGAAGGACCAGAATGGCCAGGCTCAGGGTCAGAATGGACAGCAAGGCCAGAACGGCCAGCAGGGTCAGGGCGGCCAGCAGGGCCAGAATGGTCAGCAGGGCGCACAGAGTCAGCAGGGTGGCGCCGGCCAGGGCGGGATGCGCGGTGGTCAGAACGGCGGCGGAAGGCCGGGCAACGAGGCGGCCGGCGGTCCTCCCGGCGGTCAGTCGTTAGGCCAGTATGGACGCGAGCTGCGTGAGCGACTCTCCGACGCGCAGGCGCTGCGCCGCGATCTGCAGCGGCAAAACCTGGACACCCGCGATCTCGATCGCGCCATCGCCGGGCTCCAGTCGCTGAGCAACGATCGCATTCTCGCCGACGAGCGCACCGCGGCGGATCTGCGGGGGCAGACGCTCGAGCATCTCAAGGCGTTCGAGTTCGCTCTGCGAAAGAAGCTCGGCGACTCGGAGGAGAATCGCGTCCTGCTCGGTCGCAGCGGTGACGTGCCGGCCGCGTTCAAGCAGTACGTCGAGGAGTATTACCGGTCGCTGGCGAAGAAGCCGTAGCCCGACCGCACCGAATCACTGGGTGACGACCTTCAGCTCGCTCTGACCGGACTGCCGGAGGAGCGAGCGAAGGGCCCCGGCGACGGTGCACGGAACGATGATCGACTATCCTGAGCGTCAGGGTAGCTCGCCGGCGAGAATCCGCGCCAGCTTCGCCGAGTCGATGTTGCCGCCGGATACGATGCACACGATCGGCCCGTTAGGCACGTGGCCGGCGAGCGCTGCCGCGACAGCGGCTGCACCGGCGCCCTCGGCGACGACTCGCGCCCGCTCGACGAGCAATCGCACCGCGTCCGCAACGGCGCGCACGGGGACGACGAGCGATCCGTCGAGAAGCGTTCGCGCCAACGGCCACATCTCGTCCGCGACGCGCTTCGAGCCGATGCCGTCGACGAAGCTCGGAGCATAGCTCGCGGCTGTTGGCGCGCCAGCGCGCAGCGCGGTGTCGAGCGGCGACGCGCTCTCCACCTCGCACGCGAACACGCGCGGCGCGTTGACGGGCCACGCGGCGCGCGCGCCGGCAGCGATGCCGCACGCGAGGCCGCCGCCGCCGTAGGGCACGAGCACGGCCGCGGCCTCAGGCAGGTCCTCGAGAATCTCGAGAGCGATCGTGCCGTTCCCAGCCATCACGTCGGGGTCGGCGAACGGGTGGATGAAGGTGCCCGGCATCGCCGGATCGCCGTGCTCGCTGATCACGCGCCACCACTGGTCGAATGGGCGCTTGTCGACGCGCGCGCCGAGGCGTTGGATCGCCGCGAGCTTGGTGGCCGGTGCTGTGTCCGGTACGACGACGGTGCAGGGGATGCCTAACGACCGAGCGCCCCACGCCACACCTTGCGCCATGTTCCCCGCGCTCGCCGTGTAGACGCCGCTCGCGAGCCGCTCCGGTGACTCGGTGGCGAGGCGCTTCATCGCGTTCGTCGCCCCGCGGAGCTTGAACGAGCCGATCGGCTGCAGGCATTCCAGCTTCAGCCAGATTTCCGCCGGGCTGTCGACGAACAGCCTTACGAGCGGTGTGCGCAGCACCGTGCCCGAAATGCGGGCACGGGCCGCGCGGATCTCTTCCAGAGTACTCGGCGCGAGCGTTGGCGTCGTCATGATCGAGACGGCCGCTGCGCTCGCGCTGAGCGCGCTCGTGCCGAGCGCGTCTTATTGGTTCGCCGCGATGAGCGGCGCCGCCTGGGCCAGGATGTGGTGATCGTATCGTGCGTCGAGCGCGCGAGCGGCCGCTTCCGCCAGTACACGCGCGCCGGCCGCGGTCGGATGCACGCCGTCGAGGCTGATGTATGGACCATAGGGCTCGAGGCTCGTCATGAGTGCGATCGGGTTGAACGGTCCTTTGATGTCCCCGCGGCCGTACAACTCCTGCAGCGCAAAGTAGGCAAAGCCGCGGCGCTCCGCCTCCCCACGAATGTGCGCATTCATCTGGGCGAGGAGGGCATTCACCGCTCCCGTCTCACCCGGCGTGAGAATAAAGTCCTGCGTTCCCGGCCCACCGCCGGCGCAGTGCAGCGTCGCCGAGCCAAGGGCAGCCGCCGTCCCGACGGCCGTCGGCACGACGACGGGCACGAACAGGAGGTTCGGGCTCCCTGCGCAATCGTCGGACACGGTCACGTGAAACGCGCCCGCGAAGAGGAAACGCTGCTGCCACATCTCGTCTCCGCGACGGAATGCGGGAAAGCTCGCGACGTCGTCGATGAGACCGACGATCACCGCCTCCTTCGCTACGCTCCCCACCTGATCCAGCACCTGGTCGTAGAGCGGGGCCCACGTCTCGAGGCGGGCGACCGTAACGTCGGGGATGACGATCCCACTGCGCGCGTTGAGTACTTCGTTACCCCCGAGCTCCACGGAGACGAGCTTCGGGTTCTGCGCGATCATCGACGAGACCTGCGTCATTCCGGGCTGGAGCACCCGGCCGATGAGCTGTCGATTCGACGCATCGGTCGTGTTCTCGGGCGTGGTGAAGAGAGCGTCCGCCGTCGTCGCGGCATTGATGGCGAGGTTCTGCACCGGTAGCACCACGTCGGCGCGCAGCGGCGAGCAGCTCAGTGTCGCTGGGTTCTGACCGGCGCCCTCCCCGCTCAAACGACGGCCGAGTGCCAGTGGTGCGATCAGCGGCGATCGGCAGCCGGTGCCATCGATGTACGGTTGCGTGATCGACCGGTGCGCGAGCTCGGCGAGCTGCTCGGGCCAGGAGGTTTCCTGGGTGGCGGCGATGACACCGTCCGACTGCCACCCCATGCTGACGCTCGTGCCGATGGCCACATAACGGTTGAAGACACCTCGCCCGCCGGACCGATCGAGATCGGCGTCGCTCGCGGGCGAGAGTGCCGTCCGGGAGGTGCGAGCGGGGGCGACGCTGTCGGAGCAGGCAGCGACCGACAGCAGGCAGAGTGTGGCGGCAACAACTGAGCGGCGGCGCATCGTATCCTCCTGAGCGAACAGGGGTGGCGAGGAAGGGCTGCTTGACGAGCGCCGAACCTGCGCGTGCAGGTACGTACCAACCATACGCGCGTTTACGTATCTACCCTGCCGCCTGGTCCAGCTTCGTCATAGCGCTCGGTCCCCCGACGACGCGCTCCGTGTCATGCAGGCGCCTCGGCCGCCGCCTCCTCCCGCGCGCCGCCAAGCGCAATCCAATTCCCAGCGCCGCTCGCCTGTGCTTTACGATAGACGTGGTGGGCCGCGGCGAGGTCCTCGACCGCGAGGCCGAGCGATTTGAAGAGCGTGACCTCGTCGTTGTTCCGCCGACGCAGCCCCTCACCGCCTTCGATAAGGAGCTCTCCGATCTCGGCGACGATATGGTCGGTGCCGATCGCGCCTTCGCGGAGCGGTACGAGAATGTCCCCAGGCTCGGCGAGCGCGGACTCCCGCCGGTCAACGTACAAGCGCGCCCTGCGCACCGCCTCGGTGTCGAGCTCGCGAGTGGTCGGGATGCAGGCGCCCACCGCGTTGACGTGCACACCAGGCCGCAGCCATGCTCCCTCGAGCACGGGCGTCGCCGCGGCGGTGGTCGTGCAGATGATCGACGCTCGCTCCACGGCATGCGCGGGCGTCGAGCAGACCTCGGCAGACAGGTCGAACTTCTCACGCGCGAGCTGCGCGAGGGCTCGGGCGTGCTCGGTCGTGCGGCTCCAGACGCGCACGTGCCTAACGGGACGCACGACCGTCATCGCCTCGAGATGCATCCGGCCCTGCGTGCCTGCGCCGAGGATGGCGAGTTCGTCGGCGTCGTCGCGCGCGAGGAGTCGCGTCGCGAGAGCCGATACGGCCGCGGTGCGGATCGCGGTCACTGTCGTCGCGTCGAGAATGGCGAGCAGTCGGCCATGGTCGGCCTCGAAGAGGAGCACCGCGCCCTGGTGCGCGTCGATCGACGTGCCGTGGTTCACCGGAAAAACAGTGAGGACCTTCACGCCGACCGACTTCGGCTCGCCGAGATATGCCGGCATCAGCGCGAAGATGTTCGGCGAATCTGGCAGCCGGATCATTGGGCGCAGCGGGAGAATTGCGTTCCCACGCGCGACGGTCGCAAGCGCGCCCGCCATGACGTCGACGCACTCGTCCATCAGCAGCAGCCGCGCGACGTCGTGGCGATCGAGGACGACGAGGCGATCCTGTTCGTGTTCACTCATCATCGGTGTACTCTCCTTGCGCTGGCACGGAGCAACGCGCGCGGACCTCGGCGCTCACCCGGCGGGGCTTTCCGGTGCGTGCGTCGACGGGGCACCAGAGGGTACGCGCCCGCGCCAGCAGAACGGCGTCAGACCGGCGTCGCATCTCGGTGAACCGCTCGAAGCTCAGCCCCTCGGCGACGCCCACCCAGGTCGTGATCGCGATCTCGTCATCGAGGAGCGCCGGTTTGAGATAATCGATCTCGTGCCGGAGCGCGACCCAGGCGACCTCGTCTCGCGCTCCTTCCGGTGCGAGCGCGGCCCAATGCGCGGCAGCCGCGTCCTGCACCCACTGCACGTAGACGACGTTGTTGACGTGCGCCCGCTCATCGAGGTCGTTCGCCTCGACTCGTCGGGCGAGATCGAATGGCGTGACGCGAGCGCTGGCCGCTGCCACAATCGGCCCTAATGCACGCGGAGCCGCAGGGGGAGGACGAACGTTCCCCAGTGCAGCTCCATGATCGCGCTGTCGGCGTCTACGAGTGGGAAGGAGAACTCCAACGTCTCCACGGACTGCGCGGCGGTTGTTGCTTTTGCGTCGACGCGGAGAGCGTCCTGACTCTCGTCGTGGGAGAGATGAAAGACGTCGGCCGCTCGATTGAAGATCACCGTCCAGGCGTCCTTCTCCTGCGGGATGACCCAGATGCTGTACTTCCCCGCGGGAAGCGCTTTCCCCTCGACGTCGATCGGACCACTGGTCTCGAGGCGCGTCGCGCTGTCCGCTCCCGGAGTCCAGGTGCGACCCCAGCTCACGACTCCAGGAAACGCGACGCGGCCGCGGAGGACAGGCCGAAAGTAGCGAATGCTAATCTCGGTGCCGTTCACGGACTGCGTCACGGTGCCGCGCTGACTCCGGCGCCCGGGCTGGGCCTCCGCGTGGCAAGCACATACGACAAGGAAGATCACCAAAGCGTTGGCGCGGACTAACGCAGACGAAATCAAGAGCGACTCTCGCGGACGGCTATTGATTGCTTCCATCATCGAGCTCCGTGTCGTGTCCGCAAGTGTCCGTGTACCTCAGCGCCAACGCTTTGGTGTTTGCCGGAGCCTACTCTTCCGCCATGAACGGATACTTGTAGTCCATCGGCGGGGAGAAGGTTTCCTTGATCGCTCGCGGGCTCACCCAGCGGACGAGATTGAGCTTCGACCCCGCCTTGTCGTTCGTGCCCGATCCGCGCGCGCCGCCGAAAGGCTGTTGGCCAACGACCGCGCCAGTCGGCTTGTCGTTCACGTAGAAGTTGCCGGCGGCGTTGCGCAGCGCCATCATCGCCTCGCGAATCGCGCCGCGGTCGCTCGCGAACACCGCACCGGTGAGCGCGTAGGGCGACGTCGTATCGACGACCTCCAGCGTCTCGTCCCAGCGGCGATCGTCGTACACGTGCGCGGTGACCACGGGTCCGAAGATTTCCTCGCACAGCAGCCGATAACCCGGATCCTCGGTCTCGATGAGCGTCGGGCGAATGAAGTAGCCGTCCTTGTCCTCGGCCTTTCCACCGGTGACGATCGTCGCGTTTTTCTTTGCGTCCGCGAGATAATCGGAGATCTTGCGGTGCGCTTTCTGGTCGATCACCGCGCCGATGAAGGTGCGGAAATCGGTGATGTCGCCCATGCGCATCTCCTCGATCATGGCGACGGCGCGGTCGCGCACGTCCGGCCAGAGCGACCGTGGCACGTAGACGCGGCTGGCGGCGGAGCACTTCTGACCCTGGTACTCGAAGCCCCCGCGCGCGATGGCGACGGCGAGCGCCTGCGGGTCCGCCGACGGGTGCGCGACGATGAAGTCCTTGCCGCCCGTTTCGCCGACGATCCGCGGGTACGACGCATAACGAGACATGTTCGCGCCGATCGTCTTCCACATGCTGTTGAAGACGGCCGTGCTCCCCGTGAAGTGCACTCCGGCGAGATCGCGGCTGCCTAACGCCACTTCCGAGATCGCGGCCGCGTCGCCCGGCACGAAGTTGATCACGCCCGGCGGCAGCCCAGCCGCCTCGAGCAGCTTCATGATGTAGTGCGCCGAGAGCATCGCGCTCGACGCGGGCTTCCAAACCACTGTATTCCCCATCAACGCCGGCGCCGTCGGCAGATTCCCGCCGATCGACGTGAAGTTGAAAGGCGTCACCGCGTACACGAAACCCTCGAGCGGCCGATAGTCGAGCTGGTTCCACATCGACGACATCGACACCGGCTGCTCGGCGTAGAGCTCCTGCGCGTAGAACGGGTTGTAGCGCCAGAAATCAATGAGCTCGCATGCCGAGTCGATCTCGGCCTGGAAGACCGTCTTCGACTGGCCGAGCATCGTCGACGCGTTCAGCGTGTCGCGCCATGTCGTGGCGAGCAGCTCAGCGGCCTTGAGGAAGACCGCGGCCCGATCTTCCCACGCCCAGTTGGACCACTCGAGTCGTGCCTTGCGGGCCGCGGCAATCGCCTGCTCGACATGTTTCGGCGACGCCTTGTGCCAATCGGCGAGCACGTGGCGATGGTCGTGCGGCATGACGGACTGCGCCGTCTCGCCGGTACGGATCTCCTTGCCACCGATGACGAGCGGAATCTCCACGCGCTCCTTCGCCATCTCACCGAGCCGTTTCTTGAGCGCCTTCTTCTCGGGTGAGCCGGGAGCGTAGCCCTTGATCGGCTCGTTCACCGGGGCCGGTACGCGGCGTGTCCCCGTGAAGCCGGCGAGCGGCGCGCTCGATGGCGAGATCGTGCGCTCGGCCTGCTCCGACTCGGCGGCAGCGCGCGCTGGCGGTCGCGTGTCACGCTTGGAGTCCTTGGCGGTTCGCTTGGTGGTTGCGACGGGTGCGGCCATGGTCAACTCGATGTGAGATGGTCCGAATTGGGCAAAATGCGTCCTCGCGGTACGCCCTTCGCAAACCGGGGCGGCGGCGGCGCAACGATGGTCAATCGCTAGACTTCGCCGTGCGCGTTCGACAAACGATGAACGGTTTGCGACACACTCAAGCTATCAGGATCGTGGGGAGGTTGCTGCTGGCGGCGCTGGCGGCAGCCGCCGCCTGCGCCAATGACGACGTCGCCTGGACCGACCCCCTGACGATGGTCTCGGCCTCGGATGACGCGCGTTTGACGGTCGACACCAAAGGTCGTGCGCGGCTCGTGGCGGATACGTCGGTCAGCGTACATCCCACGCTGGACAGTACTGCGTGCGTGGGGTCGGTTCGGGCGGCGCGTCTGGACGACGGGACGCTCGCCGCGACCTGGTGGTCGGTTCGGCCTGACAGCAGCGCCGTGCTCGTCGCCGCACTCTCGCCTGACGGCGGCGGATTGTGGCGCAATGTGATTCGCGTCGATACCCTGGACGTGAGCAGCACGGGCTGCGATCGGCCAGCGCCGGCGATCTCAGCGAGCGCCGGATTCGTGCACATCGCCTACGCCATGCGTGCCAGCGAAGGCGTCGGCATCTTCTACGCGCATTCGATGAACAAGGGTCAGAGCTACGAGCCACCTGTCACCATTCTGTACGGTGACCGCCTCACGCGCACCGACATCGCCGCGGAAAAGGGAACTGTCGCCATCGTCTATGAGGACCCAAGTGGATCGACGCCGCAGATTGGACTCGCGATTTCGGGCGACTGGGGACACATTTTTCGGGATCGAGCTCGCGGTTCGACTGGTGTGGGCGCGGCGACGAATCCACAGGTCGCCGTCGCTGGTCGTGAGATCGCGGTCTCGTGGTTGGTAGGCCCCATTGGAACGGGAGACGGAACTCATTCCGACGCCAGAGCGAGTCGCATCGTCCGCGTTGGCCGACTCCCGTGAGTCGCCGACACTGCATGGTGCTGAGACCCAGTTCACTCGACCCGCTCGGCGGATGAAAGCTCTCGTTGCCGACGACGACGCGACTACCTGCGCGCTGCTCTGCGCGGTGTTGCAGGAGCTCGGGCACGACGCCGAGGCCGTGGCGGATGGCGCGTCAGCGTGGACGCGCTATCAGGAGACGAGGCCGCCGCTCGTCGTACTCGACATCATCATGCCGGGGATGGATGGCATCGAGGTCTGCCGTCGCATCCGTCAGCTCGACGAGCGCCGTGAGTCCTTCATCCTGGTGCTCACCGGTCGCGATCAGCCCGGAGATCTGACGGCGGTGCTGGACGCCGGCGCCGACGATTACGTGACGAAGCCGGCGAGCGCGGAGCACATTCGCGCGCGGCTCGTCATCGCCGAGCGGCGAAGCGCGCAGGACGTGGCGCGGCGGAAGGCGGAAGCGGAGCTCGCGGTGGCGCGGTGGCGTGCGGGAATCGGCGAAACGGCGATCGCGCTGCAGCACGAGATCAACAATCCGCTCGCCGCGCTCCTCGGTCACGCCGAGCTTCTCCTGATGGAGTTCAACGATCGCGGCGAAAAGAATGAGCAAGCGCTCATCATCCTCGAGCAGGCCAAGCGCATTGGCGACGTCGTGAAGCGCATCGCCCGGCTGCGGAATCCGCAGAGCGTAGAGTACGTCGAGGGCTCGCGGATGCTGGATCTCTCCAAGCCCGAGGAAAAGGGAGAGTAATTCGCAGTCCATAGCTGTTAGTCCATAGCTATCAGCGAATTCGGAACGAAGCGTTGATGGATAAGTGCAGATCCCTCGCTTCGCTCGGGATGACATTTGTCATTCCGGGGAGCCAAGCGACAGTGCAGATCCCTCGCTTCGCTCGGGATGACATTTGTCATTCCGAGGAGCGAAGCGACAGTGCAGATCCCTCGCTTCGCTCGGGATGACATTTGTCATTCCGAGGAGCGAAGCGACGAGGAATCTGCACCTATCACATATGCGCTTCGTTCCGAACTCCCTTATAGCTATCGACGATGGACTGATAGCTTTAGGACAGTCCTCGACTCCACAGAGATGCTCTATCTAGGTGCACACACCGTCGACAACGGCGGTATCGATATGGCCGCGCGGCGCGCGGGCAGCGCGGGGATGAAGGCGCTGCAGATCTTCACGGCGATCCCCAAGTACTACGGCGACAAGGTCTCGATCCGGCCGGAGCGCGTCGAACGCTTTCGTCGCGCGCTCGGCCAGACCGCGATCGCGCCGCAGCATGTCGTGGCGCACGCGGCGTACGTCCTGAACACCGCCACGCCCGAGGCCGAGAAGTGGACGCGGGCGCGCGACGGCCTAACGAAGGAGCTGGAGCGCTCGACGAAGCTCGGCATCGGTGTGGTGTGCTTTCACCCCGGCGCGGCAACCGACGGCGATACGACTGCGGCGGCGGAGCGCGTCGCGTCGGCGATCGCGCACGCGCTCGAGAAGGTGCCTGGCGACACCCGCGTTCTCGTCGAGAACACTGCGGGCGCGGGGAAGACGTTCGC
>Ga0070681_10002367_pt1 | contig 17219 bp, 12 predicted proteins | sample KBSC83BmetaG_FD_65650 | JGI IMG/M metagenome (GOLD analysis project Ga0070681, IMG submission 65650) | Corn rhizosphere microbial communities from Kellogg Biological Station, Michigan, USA - KBS C8-3B metaG | ecosystem: Host-associated > Plants > Roots > Rhizosphere | place: USA: Michigan...
ACGTCATTGCCGGCCTCGCCGAACTGGACGTCGTTGTCCTTGCCGCCCACCACCCAGTCGTCGCCGGCGCCGCCATGCAGGGTGTCGTCGCCCATGTTGCCGTTGATGTCGTCGAAGCCTGCCGCGCCCACGACGGAATCGTCGCCGGCGTCGCCGCGCAGGTAGTTGCCGTCTCCCGCGGTGGCCTGGATGGTGTCGTTGCCGCCGCCGCCGTAGATCGCGCTGGCGCCCGGGCCACCATCCAATTGATCACTGAAGGCGCCTCCCCGAACGCCCTCAATGCCGGTCAAGGCGTCCATCTTGTCGAAGGTGATGCTCTGCCATCCCGTGAGCGAGAGGTTGACGGTGATGTTCGTCGGCACCGGGCTGTAGTCTACGATGTCGAACCCATCGCCGCCGTCGATCTGATCGTCCCCCGCATGCGGGAGGATCACGTCATCGCCCCCCAGTCCCTGAATCACATCGCCGGAGAAGCTGCCCTCCAGCGTGTCGGGACCGGGCGTGCCTGTTATGGTCGGCATGATTTGTTCCTGCGCTAAGGGCGGGCGTTAACCCGGCGCAGCGCCCACGCGCTGCCCGAACCGGACGCTGGCGCGGAACGGCGTTTTTCCAAATGATGGAAGCCTGATCGTTTCCTGATATTCTGTCGGGCGCTTGGGAGGGCGCGTCTGTTGCAGGGGCGGTTCGAGATCGCCGCAAAAGGTTCGGCATCCGCCTCGCCGGACGTCCTGCATATCGGCGATATTGTCGTGCGCCCCTTGGCGCGGGAGATGGTCGGCCCGCTTGGCGCGATCACGCTGGAGCCCCGCGTCCTCAGCGTTTTCCTGTTCCTGGTTCAGGCGCAAGGCGAGGTGGCGACCCGGGAGGGCCTGCTGGCGCATTGCTGGGACGGCGTGGTGGTGGGGCAGGATGCTCTAAATCGCGCTATCGCCCTGCTCCGCAAGGCTCTGCTCAAAGCAGGGGGCCGGGTGACCATCGAGACGATCTCGAAGAGCGGTTACAGGCTCGCCGCCCATGCCGGCGTCCCGTTCCGTCTTTCGCGACGCCGGCTTGTCTCGACGGGCCTGGCCGTCGGGCTGGGTGTCGGGGTCGTCGGGGTCGCCGGGGTCGGGGTGTTGCGGAGCAGCCGGGGGCGACGCGCCCGCGCCGCTGCGGACGCCGCGCGGGCTCTGCTGAGGAATCCCGTAGATGGGCGCAACGAGAAGGCGATCAGCCTTCTCGACGAAGCGGTGGCCCTGGCGCCGGATGATCCTGGCGCGTGGGGCGGCTTGGCCCTTGCCTGGCGGAATGTCGCCTTGGCGACCACGCCGGCCAATCGCGTCAGCGCGATCGAGCAGGCCCGCGAAGCCATCCGCCGGGCGCTGGCGCTCGACCGCCGCCAGGGCGACGCCTTGGCGGCGCAGGCGACGCTTACGCCAATGTTCAAGGCCTGGGCGGAAACCGACGACCGATTGGAACATGCTCTGGCCATGGCGCCCGGGAATTGGGAGGCGACCTGCGCGAGCGCCGACCTGGCCCTTGCCACGGGCCGCGGCAAGGACAGCTTGACCTTCGCCGGCGCCCTGGTCCGTGACGATCCGGGCGCGCCGCGCGGTCTGGTCCGTTTGCTGCGCGGGCTTTGGGCGACCGATCAGACCGACGCGGCGGCCCGCCTCGCGACAACCGTCCTGCGGTCGCCTCGGCCGCCCCCTGGGCTCTGGGCGACAGCCGTCGCCATTCTGGGGTTCGCCGGCCAGCCCGACGTGGCGCTTGCCGCGGTCGGCGCCGCCCAGGCGCGGCAGGGCGTCCGGTCGCACTTGCTCGGCCAGTTTCACGATTCCAACGTGGCGCTCTCGAGCCGTCGGCCCGAAGACGTCGACCGAGCGGTCGAGACGGTGCGTGCAAACGTCGCGCGGTTCGCGGATTTTGGAAACCAGGGCGTGATGATCGCCAGCGCATTGGGCGCCATAGACGCGGCGTTCGAGGTGGCTGACGCCTATTTCCTTGGCCAAGGCCCGCTCGCGCCTCCGCCCGACCAGCAGCGTGGCAACTGGCTTGACCAGACGGAGCGGCAGGACCCCGACACGGGTGTCCTGTTCCTCCCGCCGACGGCGGCGATGCGGGCTGATCGCCGATTCATGACGCTCTGTCGGGGTCTGGGGCTCACGCAGTATTGGCTTTCCCGCAAGCGCCCGGATTTCCTGGGCGACGCCCTTCTGCCGGGAGCGCGTTAGCCACGCGCCTGCGTCTCTGGGACCGGGAGACAACCCGGCGACCATCCGATATCAGTGATACTCGGGGGTGACGTTGCCGGTGACGTTTGAATCCGAGCCGCCGGGCGGCTCTCGCCTCGATCTGGCGCAAACGCCTGATTTCGACTTCGGAGCTGTCCACGTCAGCCCCGCGCGACGGCGGGTCACGGCGGATGGCCGCGCCGCAGCTTTCCGCCGCGCAGTCGATGTACCCCACGGCGGCCGCCGCGAAGAGCGCCCTCTCGCCGGACTCTCCGGAGGCGCCGGCTCTCGCCATCGCGGCCCGCGCGGCCGCCGCCCGCGCGCTGCAACTCGACCGCGCGGTTCATGCCGCTCGCCGGGCGCTACGGACTGATCGACTACTGGTCCCACAGCGGCGGCCATTGGCCGGACTTCTGCGCCGAACGCGATCGCCCCTACGAGGGCGACTTGGCCAACGCCACCACACCCATTGCGGCCCAAGGCTCAACGGAACAGGCCCTCGACCTAGCCCTTCTGGTCGCCCACCGCCTGGCAGAGCGACGAGGGCGGCGCCTGATCCTGGCCCCCCGACACGGCTCCCGCCCGTGAACGCCGGACCCAGGCTTGTGCGCCCGTCGGGCGAGCGTTGAGGATGCGGCATGACGGCGGGAGGACCGTTGCTGACGCGTATCAGACCGGCAGGGCTGCGCCGGCGGAGGGGCGGCGGCGGCGTTCGACGCCGAATTCGCACCGGGACGCATCTTTTGACGGTGCTTTGACGGCGGGCTGACGCCGACCCAGACGGCGGTGGCCGACAACCTGACTGCAGACGGGGCCAAGGCCCGGTCCTCGAGCAAACAACGCAGATCAGGGACACATCACCATGTTCAAGCACATCGTCGTCGCTTCGCTCGCCATTGCTGCGCTCGCCGGCGCCGCCGAGGCCCAGGCCAGCGACACCCGCGCCGTGACGGTTTCCGTGGCCGGGATCGACACGCACTCCGAAAGCGGCGCCCGCATCGTCCTGCAGCGGATCAAGGTGGCCGCCACCTCGATCTGCGGTCCCGAGCCGAGCAACCTGATGGACCGCCACACCCGCTTCGAACCCTGCGTGCAGGGCGTCACGGGGCGCACCGTGACCGGCCTCGACAACCCGCTGGTCACGGCGCTGCTGAACAAGGCGCCGATGGAGCGCAAGCTCGCCAGCGTGAAGTAGGTATCCGGGCCCGGCCTCAAGGTCGCCGGGCGCGGGGGCGGGGGGCGAACATGCTTTCCCCCGAGGCGCCGTGAGGGACCCCATCCCTCGCGGCGCCTTTCTTTGCAGTCGCCGAAGACTGTTGGCGGCCCTTGCGTCGGGTCCGTATCATGCCCCCGAAGTTCAGTCGGAGGGCCCGGAGCGATGCTGGGGAGGGTCGAGGCACAGCCGTTGGCGCGCGCCCGCCTGCTGGGCGGCTTCCAGTTGTCGTCCGCCGACGGCGCCGCCATCGCGCTTCCCAGCCGCCGCGCCCGCGCCCTGCTCGGCGTCGTCGTCCTCGACGGCGAAGGCGGGGTGCTCCGCGAACGGATCTGCGGGCTGCTGTGGGGCGACCGCGCCGAGGATCAGGCGCGGGCCAGCCTGCGGCAGTGCCTCTTCGAACTCAAAGCCGGGCTGGGCGAGCTGGCGGACGCGCTGCTGGACGTGGGGCGCGAACGGATTGCGGTGCGCCCGGGGCGGCTGGACTCCGACGTCGCCCAGGTCCGCCGGGTGCTGGCGGGGGCCAACGCCCCGGACCTGGCCGCCCTCGCGGCGACGCTGGCGGCGGGCCAGCTGCTGGAAGGCCTCGAGATCTCCAGGCCGTTCCAGGACTGGCTCGACCAAGCGCGCGGCGTCTTCGAAGCCGGACTGGCCGGCGATGTCGCGGGCTGCCTGGAGCGGCTGGAGGGCGAGGGGCGCTGGGAAGAGGTCATCCGGCTGGCCGACGGCTATTTGCGGCGCGACCCCCTGAACGAGCTGGTTGCGGCCGCGGCGATCCGCGCCGAGCGCGCCGGCGGGCGGCACGCGGCGGGTCAGCGGCGGCTGCGGGCCATCACCCAGGCGCTCGCGGACGAGCTGGGCGTCGCGCCCGGTCCGGCCCTGCTGGAGGCGGCCCATTCCGAGCGTGCGGCGCCGGCGCTGTCTCGGCCCGCCGCCGCGGGCCCGCCGACCGAGACGGCGCCCGACGCCGGCGGCGCCGCGCGAGGGCCGGTGCTGGCGGTGCTGGCGTTCGACAACCTCTCGGGCGACGCCGCGATGGCCTACCTGTCGGATGGCGTGTCCGACGAGATCCATCAGGCGGTGGCGCAGGGGTCCGACCTGAAGGTCATCGCGCGCTCGTCCAGCTTCCAGTTCCGCGGCGGCGACAAGGCGGCGCGGCGCGTGGCCTCGGAGCTGCAGGCCACGCACCTGCTCGACGGCTCGGTCCGCCGCAGCGGCGACCGGGTGCGTATTTCGGCCCAGCTGGTGCAATGCGATGGCGAGGTGACGCTATGGACCCGCCGCTTCGACGGCGATCTGGGTGACGTTTTCGCGCTGCAGGACGAGATCGCCCAGGCCGTGGCCCAGGCGCTGGAGGCCGCGTTCTCCTCTCCGGCGCGGCCCGAGCGGCTGGATCCGGCGGCCTACGAGCTGTTCCTGCGCGCCCGGGCGACACTGAGCGAGGGCGGCCAGTTCCTCGATCCCGCCGGGGCGGCCGCGGTTCCGTTGCTCGAACAGGCCGTCGCGATCGCGCCGGCCTACGCGGCCGCGTGGGAGCTGCTGGCCAAGGCCCGCGCCATCGTCCTTCGCGCCGCCGGCCGACGGAGCGACTACGCGGAGGGCCGGGCGGGCGTGGTGGCGGCCGCCGAGACGGCCCTGCGCCTGGATCCGCGGCGGGGCGGCGCCTACGAGGCGTTGGCGCGGCTGGAGCCCTGGGGCGCCTACGGCAAGCGCGAGCGGCTGCTGGCGCAGGCGATGGCGCTGGGGCCCAACAACGCCGACGCGCTGACGGACATGAGCACCTTCTGCTGGAGCGTCGGACGTTTCCGCGAAGCGCTGGCGCACGCCCAACGGGCCTGCGAGCTCAATCCGCTGATGCCGGCCGCGCGGCTGCAGGTGGCGCAGATGCTGGTCTATGTCGGCGACTACGAGGCCGGCGTGCGGATGTTCGAGGACGTCTATCGCCGCTGGCCGGGGAACTTCGAGATCCTGGTGTCGCTGCTGAACAACACCGCCTCGCTGGGCTTCTGGGACGTCCACAACCGCTTCCTGCCCGAGGCGACCGCGTTCGACGGCTGGCAGGCGAAGGTGCTGCGCGAGACGCTTCGCTACACGGAAGGCCTGGCCTCCCGCGACCCGGCCGCGGCGGAGCAAGTGGCCGAGCGCTACGAGGCGTTGCTGACGAGGACAGGAACCCTGCCGCTCAACTTTATCGAGGCGCTGAGCGCGCTGGGGCTTACGGCGCGGGCGTTCGAGCTGGCGGACCGCGCCTCCTTCGACCACATGTTCGACCCCGACGGTCCGCTGCCCAGCGGCAATTTCCCGGGGACGGTGCTCGGCCGCTGGAGCGCGCTCAACAAGACCCCGCGATTCATCGGGCTCTGCGAGCGGCTGGGCCTGTGCGGCTACTGGAACGAGACTCAGCGCTGGCCCGACTGCGTCGAGTGGGCGCCGTTCGACTTCAAGGCCGAGGCGCGCCGCCACGCCCAGGCGGCCGCGCCGGCGACCTAGGCTTCCACCGCGCCGTAGGTGTGCAGGGCGCCCAGCACCCTGAAGTCGATATCCGCGATGAACGAGAAGGCGAGCGCCACGTCCAGCTTCACCTGCGGCAGCTGCCAGTCGATGTGGGCGCAGGACGGCTGCGGCGAGTGATCGTCCGCGTGCGGCGCCGGCGGCGAGGGGTCGGTGGGTCCGGTATTGCCGAGGATGGTCTCGATGAACTCCCTCAGGCTGTCGGACCACATGAACGCCAGGTCGACGGCCTTGGCGTCGTAGAGCACCAGGTTGCGCAGGCGTGCGTGGCTGACCTGCGAGGCGATGATCGCCCGGTAGATGGCCGCGCCCATGTCGTAGCAATCCCGGAACTGCTTGAGATTGTTCAGTTCCACATGATGTGGATACTTCTCGGTGTCGGCGCCCCCGGGCGCGTCGACGCCCCCCAGCATCCCCGCCTTGAACAGCAGGTCCACGAACGCGCTGAGCTCGGGGTTGGCCTCGATCGCCGGCAGGAGGCCGCCCTCCAGGACCTTGTCGACGGCGACGTGCATCACCGACAGCAGCCGTTCCTCGGCATGCGGATCGAACGTCTTCATCCCGATCAGGCCGACGTCGAGATGCAGGGCGTTGAAGTCGTCGGTGTCGTGGCGGTCGATCGTCGCCAGGAACATGTCCGTGCCCCAGATCTCTCGGGCGCTGAAGACGATCGTGTCGTTGTTGGCGTAGGCGGCCGGCTGAATCCAGACGAGCCTGGGGTCGCGCATCAGGCCGTCGGGCGTCACCGCATAGCGGATCGCCGGAAACGCCAGGTAGACCTCGTTGTGGCTGATCTTGTTCCAGATCTGGCCGCCGGACACCGGATGGGGCTCGACGGTGTTCGTGCTCATGATGTTCGGGAACAGGGTGACGCTGACCATGCCGAACTGGGCGCCGGCGACCGGTTCGTACCGAAAGGGCGCGGGCGCGCAGTCCCCGAACCGCCCGTTGAAGTACTTGGCGAGATAGGTCGCGATCAGGTCGCGCTCCATCCGGAAGACGAAGCAGAAGCGGCGCGCGTCCGTCGCGGTCCAAGGCGGCAACAGCTGCTGGGTGGCGAAGGATTCGATGAACGCGGTCACGGCGTCGCCTTGCGGGGGCCGAAGAACCCCTTCCAGGGCCGGAACCAGGCCGCCGACAGGTCGGCGCCCGCAGACCGCGGCGGCGGCGGGCCGTCGCAGTCGTAGATCGGGAATTCATGCAGCGTGCGCATGTCGTCGAAGTCGATGTCGGCGTTGAAACGGTAGGCGGCGACGGGCTGGATCTCGTTCGCTAGGCGCTTGTCCGCGGGCTGCAGGCTGGAGGTCTGCAGCACCGAGTTGACGCCCTTGAAGCTGCCGCCGAAGTTCTTGAAGGTGACCCGCACGTCGTCCTCCTTGTAGAAGCGCACCCCGGCGACGTTCGTGTACTTCGTCCGGCAGGCCACCAGGGCCTGGTAGATCGCCTGGTCCGGCCGCGCGGCGTCGCGCAGCTGCTTAAGCGCCACGGTCTGCATCGTGGTCGGGATCGCGCCGGCGCTGAAGGTGTCGACCATGTCGAAGGCCGTCGCGAGGCCGGCGATCCCGTTGCTGGCGGTGCGGCTGCGGAACAGGGTGTAGAGCGACGACTCCCGCGGCGACCCACGGAAGGTGGGGGTCAGCGGCCCGGTGTCCACGTGCAGGAAATCCATCAGCATCTGGCGCGACTGGCCCGCCTGCGGCGGCCACCCCGGCAGCCTCACGTTGCAGCTGAAGCTGTCCGGGAAGTGGCCGTCGGAAAAGGCGATGTCGCCGCGCAGTTTCTGCAGGCCGATCATCTCGCGCCCGCAGACCGCCGACATCGGGTTGCCGACCGTGATGAACGGGATCGCCCATTCGATCGCCGTATCGGTGAGCCGCGTCGACGGCGCGGTGGCGACGCGCATGACCGGAACGGAGATGAAGACCTCCTGCTGGCTGACGATCCCGCGGTCGCTGTAGGGCACCTCGTCGCCGATGTTCTCGCGGCCCCGCCCGGAGCGGATCATCACCGGGTAGTCGATGCACATCAGCAGGCCGTAGGGCCATGCGGCGACCGCCTGGTAGGTGAAGCCGCGCTGGTCCGGGTCGCCGAGGTTGAAGAACTTGTCGCAGTAGGCCTGCACCTGGGCGATCACTGTCTCGCAGACGAAGGTATGCACCGTGACGCCCGGGAAGTTGTAAGGCGGCGGCACTTCCTGGCTGGCCGCGGACTGGACATAGGGGATCATGCCGATGCTCCGGCCAGACGGACGGCGTCCGCCTCGAGCGCGGCGCAACCCAACCCCAGGATAAAGTCGGGCCCGAACACCCTGGACGGCGTCTGGAAGCCCGGGGTCACGTCGCCGCGAAGCGTGCGCAGCGCCGCCGCCGTGGCGGTCGCGACGCTGACGCTGTAGCCGTCGCCGGTCCGCATCCGCAGGAAGCGCGAACGCCGCCAGGGGTCGATCGCCTCGGCCACCATGACGAACTGCGCGGCGGCTTGGGCGTCCTCGGCCGGCCCATGCGGCCAGGCGGCGGCCAGCGCTTGGCCGGCCGCGCGCCACGCCCCGGCGCCCGTCACCGACATCGCCATCCCCGACGCGCGGTTCGAAAGCCGCTGCCCCAACCCGAGCTCCGAATAGACCTCGATGTCTCGCACGCCGGTGGAGAATTCACCGGTCACGACGTCGGCCCAACTCATCGCGGTCGCCTCCCGAAGGCCCGCCCCGAAGTCGAAAGCCCGCGCCAGGCTGCCGGCCGGGATGGAGACCAGCGCGCCGTCACGGCGCACCACCGCGCCCGGGGCGAGCAGGCCCGCGGCGGCGCCCACGCTGCCCCGGCTGATCACCTGGGCCTTCGAGATTCCGAGGCGCAGTTTCACCGTGTCCGGGTGGCGCTGCTTGGCGAGCGCCATCAGGCCGTCGGTGGCGGTGATGGTCAGGCCGATGCCCGGCATCACCATGATCTCCGCGGCCCGCGCCTGCGCGTCGCGCGCCATGAGGTCGGCGAAGACCGGCCATTCGCCGCCGAGGTCGAGATAGTGGACGCCGGTCCGCAGGCACGCGGCCAGCATGGGCGCGGCGGTCTGGGCGAAGGGTCCGGCGGCGTGGAGCACCGCCGTCGCGCCCTGAAGCAGTCGCGCCAAGCCCTCGCCGTCGCGAAGGTCGACCGCGGCCCAGGCTAGGCCGAGGGGCTCGGCGACCGCCCGGATGGCCGCAGGATCGCGCCCGGCCAGGGTCAACGCGACGCCGGCCTGCGCCAGCGCCGACGCAAGGCTGCGGCCGGTGTAGCCGTTCGCGCCGTAGAGGATCAGTGGCGCGCTCATGGCCGCTCGAAGATCCAGGCGACCAGACCTTCCAGGAAATCGTGGTCGGGGGACGGTGGCAGGCCGCCGTAGGCGATCCCGAACTCGTGCGCGGCGGCGCCAGCCATGGCGGCGGCGACGGCGCGGCCATGGCGAATGGAGCCCAGCCGCTCCATCAGTCCGGCCAGCCAGCGCACGTCCTCGGCCGAGCGCTCGTCGCGGGCCTGGGCCAGGAAGGCGTCGAGCCGCGCCCGCTCGGCCGGCGAACAGGCGCGGTGGACGTGGATGAGCATCAGCGTGCGCTTGGCCTCGAACAGGTCCCCGTTCATCTCCTTGCCGTAGCCGGGGTCGACGCAGAGGTTGCGCAGGTCGTCTTCGATCTGGAAGGCCACGCCGAGGAAGTAGCCGAACCGCACGACGCGCTCGGGACTGGCGTAGCCCCCGGAGCCGACCACCAGTCCCAACTGCGCCGGCCAGATCATCCCCATCCAGGCCGTCTTCTTCAGCGCCATGCGGAAGTAGTCGGCGTCAGTGAGATTGATCACGTTGTGATCGCGCCAGCCGAGCTCCAGCGCCTGGCCCTCGGCGGTCTCGCGGGCCATGACCGTGGAGATCTCCAGCACCTGGGCGGCGGCCGCCGACCCCAGCGGCCGCAGGCCGTCGACCAGAGTCCGCAGCGCCGTGAAGATCGTGGCGTCGCCGGCGTTGATCGCGAGCGCCGCGCCATGCAGCGCGTGCAGGGTCGGCCGGCCGCGGCGCATCGCGCTGCCGTCTTGGATGTCATCGTGGATCAGCAGGCCGTTGTGCAGGAGCTCGACCGCTGCGGCGCAGCGCACGGCGGTCTCGAGTCCGCCGCCGAAGACGCGGGCGTTGGCGATGCAGATCGCCGGCCGCAGCATCTTGCCGCCGCGCGAGGGATAGTCGGCGATCAGGTCGTCGAGATAGGGCGCAGCCGGCTGAGCCTGCAAATAGCGCTGCAGCGCCTCGCGCGTGGCGCGGCCGTAACGCGACAGCGTCTCCAGCATCCGGTCTTCGGAGGACGCCGGCGCCTCGGACGCGACCGCTTCCATCACCGGATCTCGACCGCCAGGACGCCCAGCGGGACACCGTCGCCCGGCGCGCGCACCAGGCCGGAATAGACCCCCGTCGGCAGGCCCGGCGGAACGGTCACCACCGCCACCAGCCCGCCCTGGGAGAGGTCCATCTTGAAGACCACTTGCGAGATCACCGGCGCGGTCGGATCGGCCGAGGCGAGCGGCGTGGACGTGAACGTCTGCGCCTCCGCGGGCTGACTGGGGCGATCGAGCCAGAGGGTCCTGGCGAGCGCGTCGGGCGCGCCCTCGAACTGGACAGCCAGGTTGATCTGCCCGGGGCCGGCGCCGTTCCCGGGCGCGGCGGTCGGGGCGGGCGCCTGCTTCGGCTCCGGCCGGGGCCGGAACGGCGGCGGTCCGTCCGTCGGGGGTGCGGGCGGCGATGTCGGGCGCCACTCGGCCAGCAGGCGATCGCAGACGTCGAAGGTCGTCGTGCTGAGCTCGCGCGCCAGCTGGATCAGCCGCTGCAGCACCGACTGAACGTCGTCGGGCACGTCGCGGAAATTGTAGTCGCCCTGACGGAAACGCTCGGCGGCCTGACGGCCCTGCTGGATGTTGTCGGCGATCACGTCATAGCCGGCGCGCACGGCCTGGGCGATCTGCTCGTTGATGGAGCTGCCTGCCGCCCCGTCGGCGGCGGCCTGTCCGGACGCGTCCGCCGCGCTGGGCGCCGCGGCGGGGCCGGCGGCGCGGATCGGCCCCGTACGGTCCGGCGGCGCGCGGCGCACGCGGGCCTTGGGCGCCGAGGTCCCACGGCTTGTCGTCGCGCCGTCCGGCGCGCCCTCAGGGGTGGTCATAGCCGATAATGTCCTCCAGCTTCGGGGCGCCGCTGAGCGCGTGGGCGGCGAGCAGCCCCGACATCACCGCCCCCTCCACGCATCCGGAGTGGAAGCCACTATCCGTCCAGTCTCCGGCGATCGTCAAATTGTCGTAGGTCATGTCGAGGGGCGAGATCCGGTATCGGAAGCTGCCCGGCGTGTGGATGACGTAACGGTCCGAGGGATTGACGTTGGCCCGCCAGTACTGGGTCGCGAACCGCGCCCGCCCCTGTGACGCCGCGTCCGAGGTGGCGTCCGACGGCGCCGCCAGCAGGTCCCAACGGAAGCCGCCGTCGGCGCCGAAGGCGCCCGGCCAGACATGGCGTATCGGGCCTTCCATGAAGGCTTCCGCGGAAGCCCGCACCTCGTCTGCGCGGCGCTTCGGGTAACCGCGGTCGGCGTCGTCGGGCGCCGCCGGCGGGTCGCGCAGCACAGCGCAGAAGTAGACCGAGGTCCGCGGCGGCGTCCGCCAGTCCTCCTCGGGGACCACGTGGGCCATGTCGCACCAGGTGTCGAACGGCTTGGCGAACGCGCCGGTGATGTAAGCCGGGCCGCGCCAGCCCAGGCTCTCGAGGTCCGCGTCCAGCCAGACCTGGAAGGCCTGCGAGGCCACCGTCTTGACCTCCTGGGTCATCCGCCGCCAGCCGATATCGCGCGATACGATCTCGCGGCAGACGTGCGGGATCGCCCCCAGGCCTACGCCCAGCAGGACGAGGTCGAAGTCGCGCCCGACCTTCAAGGTCAGCTCGCCGGCGCGGCGCCGGTCCCAGTGCGATTCCAGGTCCCAGCCCTCGGCGGCCATGCGCTCGCCATCCTGGAGCTGGCCGAAGTCGGGCGCCGAGGGCCAACAGGGCCGCCCCGCGACGGTGACGAACGGCTCATAGGGGCCGCCACTACGGGTCTCCGCCTGCACGTCGAAAGTGAGGCTGGCGACGTGCGGCGCATCCCCGGCGCCGTCCGCGGCCAGCCCGACGTTGGTCAGGCGGTGGAAGAACCGGAACTTAACGCCTCGCCGCGCCAGCGCCTCGTAGAGGGGGGCGAAGACGACATCGCCCATGCCGGCGCGCATCCGCCACATGAACGCGCCGCGGTAGCCGAAGAAGGTGCGCAGCGTACCCCGCAGGCCCTGGCCGGCCGACAGCCGGGGCCGGTCCGGATCGCCGTTCTCGTAGCCCATGGAGAGGTCGTAGAGGCCGCGCAGGAACGGCGACTGCAGGGCGCGGACCGAGGCCCCGTTCATCCTCAGCCAATCGCGGCACTCGTAGTCGTCGATGGCGTCCAGTCCGCGGGCGTCGAACATCACGCCGTGACGCACCAGGCCCACCATGCTGGCCAGGGTCAAGTCGGCCACCTCCCAGAGGAAGCGGTGGCGATCGGTCGCCAGCCAGCGGTCCTCCAGCCACAGGCGCAGCCGCGCGCAGAGCCCTTCGAGCGCGCCGGCGAGGCCGGACGCGCCCGCAACGCCTGGGGCGCGCACCAAGACGGCGGCCAGCCCTAGGCCCTGGGCCAGCGACGCCACCGTCGCGAAGCTTCCGAGGCCCAGGAGGTACTTCAGCGCTGCGCCAGCCTCGATCCGCCCTTGCGAATCGGGTTCCGGGCCCAGGCCGCGTCCGTCGACGGTGGTGTCGAGGATGAGCGACCGGAACAGCTCGAAGGCGCGGGCCATGTAGTAGGGGAGGGAGAATACAGTCCCCGGCGGCAGCGGGTCGCCAGGCAGGCCGGCCCGAGGCGGCATGTGGGCGTCCCAGCGCTCGAACCCCCCGCCCTCGGCGACGGAATAGAGCGCGATGTCGTGCTCCGGCGTCCAGGCCTCGCGCCAGTCGCCGTAGAGGTCCGCCAGCCCCTGCTGAGCCAGCTCCGCGTGGCACTGACGCATCATTCGGAACGCGTTGTCGTAGAAGCCCAGCCAGACATGGAGGCCGTGCTCCTCGATCCGGCCAGATGGGCCGCGGCCGGACGCGCCCTTGCCGCCGAGGCGCCAGCCCTCCTGGAAGACGGTGATCTCGAACTGGCCGGCCTGCTCCGGGCCGGACATCGCCCACACGGCGGCCATGGACCCGCAGCCGCCGCCGATCACGGCCACCTTCGTCGCCTTTCCCGTCACGTCCGATTCCGACTCCGGCCCAATCGCCCGGGCAACTCTGGCCATCGTCGCGGCTCACGGCAACGCTGTTCGGGGATCGGCGGCGTCAGCGCGCCGTCGGCCTCAGCGCGGCGCGACCCTCGCCGACGCGCCCGTCACGGCAGGCTCGGAGGCGGCGCGACCTCGGCGTCGCCCTCTCGGCAAGTCGCCGAGCGGGTTTGTCGAGCTGTTCGCGGCGACGCCGAGTTGTCGGTCCCCGACCGTCGACGCCTGGGCCGCGATGGATCGGGAGCGGGCCAGGGCTGGATGCCTGCGAATGTCTGAATCTGGGAGAGGAGCCAACGTCTCCTCCTGGCGGATTGTGTTGAAAAAGGGCGGTCTTGCAGGGCGCCGGGTCGCTGATTCACTCTGGTCGTTGAGGGCCTGAGGGCAGTCCGATGATGGGAGAGCGCCGGGTCGATCAGGCCGCGCTGTTCTACGAGTTCTCGCTCGATCGGCACGTCCCGGCCGATCACATGCTCCGGTCCATCGACCGCTTCGTGGATCTCGAAGACCTTCGGGCGAAGCTGGCGGCGTTCTACAGCCCGATCGGCCGGCCCTCGATCGACCCGGAACTGCTGATCCGCATGTTGCTGGTGGGCTACTGCTTCGGCATTCGCTCGGAGCGGCGGCTGTGCGAGGAGGTTCATCTCAACCTGGCCTACCGCTGGTTCTGCCGGCTGGGTCTGGACGGCGACGCGCCGGACCACTCCACCTTCTCCAAGAACCGCCACGGCCGGCTCCGCGAGAGCGATCTGCTGCGCCAGCTTTTCGAGACAGTCGTGCGCCGCTTCATGGCCGAGGGCTTGGTGGGCGGCGAGGGCTTCGCCGTCGACGCCAGCCTGATCGCGGCCGACGCCAACCGCCAGCGGTGCGTGCCCGGCGAGCAGGGCTTGCCGCCGGAAGCGGCCAGCCGCGCCATCGACGAGTACCTGGCGGTCCTGGATGACGCCGCCTTCGGCGCGGCGACACCGGTCACGCCGAAGTTCATCTCGCCGGCCGATCCGGCCGGCGGACTGCGACGCCTGCGCCCTCAAGGCCCGGTGCTGCCCCAACACGCCGGCCAGGAAGGTGACCCGCTCGATCTACGAAGCCGCGCGCGACCAAGCTCGCGAGATCGCCACCACCGACTCCTACGTCGTCTCGAGGCGCGAGCGGAAGAAGGTGGAGATGCTCTTCGCGCACCTGAAGCGGATCCTGAAGCTCAACCGCCTGCGGCTCCGCGGGCCTCGCGGCGCCCGAGACGAGTTTCTCCTCGCCGCCACCGCTCAGACCCTGCGCAAACTCGCCAAGCTCATCCCGGCCCCGGCCAGACCCGGCTTTTTCAACGAAATCGGTCGAAAGCTGACATCGCCATCCCCAACATCCTCCCCCAGGGCGAAGCCCGGCTTCGCCCTGGGGGAGGATCTTGGGAAGCTTCTAGCGTGCCGGCTTGAAGGCCAGCATGACGTTGCCGGGCGCCTGGCCGAACATGCCGTAGCCGGAGTTGACCAGCAGCAGGCCGTTCACCCCGACGATGGAGGCCGTGTCGATGGAGCCGCCGTGCGCCTTCACCCCGTTCAGCGTGTCGTAGGCGGTGGCGGTGTCGTACTTCCAGAGCTCCTGGCCGGTCTTCTCGTCGAGAACCCGCAGCCAGCCGTCGAGCGAGCCCGCGATCACCGTCCCGTCGATCACCGTGGGCGCCGCGGACATGCCATAGTGGCGCTGGCAGTTGGGCGAGCGCTTGTCGCGGCCGTCGGCGCAGTCCGGGGCGGTGGCGTAGTTCCACTTGATGGCCCCGGTCGCCGCGTCGACCGCATAGAGGCCGGGCTTCAGGCCGGGATCGACCTTCTGGTTCGGCAGGTCGCGGCCGACCACGGCGATGGGCACGAAGAGGGTGTCGTCGTGGAACGCGATGCCCCAATGGATGCCGCCGTTGGGCGCGCCGGTGCCGATGTCGCGCCGCCAGACCACCTTGCCGGTGGCGGGCTCGATCGCCCAGAGCGTGCCGGACTTCTGGCCGGCGAACAAAAGCTCGCGGCCGCTCTTCAGCTTGCCCAGGATCAGCGAGGCGCCGAAGTCGACGTCGCGATAGACGGTGTCGCTGACGCAGTTGAGCTGGGTGGGCTTCGGCCTTGGCCCGCAGCCGGCGTTGAAGATGTCCCGCTCCGTCGCCTGCATGCTCCAGGCCTGCTTGCCGTCGGCCAGGCGCACGGCGATCAGGGCGTCGGTGTTCTTGTGGGCCGGCGGCGAGTTGGCCTCTCCGGTGCCGAAGTAGATCAGGCCGCGCGCCTCATCGACGACCGGCGAGTTCCAGATCGGCGCGCCGGAGGGGCCCAGCAGCATCTTGCCGTCGCCCCGGTCGCGCAGCGGCTTGGCGTCCTCCATGGTGTCGTACCGCCACTGCTGGGCGCCGGTCGTGGGCTCCAGCGAGAGCAGAAAGCCGTGGTTGGTGCAGCAGGGCACGGCGTTGTCGGCCGCCGTCATGATCTCGTACTGCGAGACCGGCACGATGATCCGGTCCTTCAGCACCCGCGGCGTCGCGGTGGTCATGGAGAAGGAATAGGACCCCACGTTCTTGGTCCAGAGGCCCTTGCCGGTGGTGGCGTCGACCACGTGGACGGTGGAATCCAGGCCCGCGAAGGCCAGCACCTTGCGGCCGTCCCTGTAGCCCGGGGCGGCGATCACGCCATAGGCGGCGCTGGTCCTCAGCAGGGTGTTCTTCGGCGTCCGGTAGACCCATTTCACGCAGGGCTTCCCTGGCGCGCTGACGTCGAAGGCGTAGAGGGCCGAGGCCTCGGCGACCGGCAGGAAGACGGTGTTCCCGACCACGGCGGCCTGGGACCGCATCATGGTCACGTCGGGAAAGCCGATCGACCAGGCGAGCTCCAGCTTGGCCAGCTTGGCCTTGGTGAGGCCGGTCTGGGCGGGCGTCAGGACCCGAGTGTTGCGCGCGTCGAAGCCGAAGGTCGACACCGTCGCAGCCCCGGTGAGCGGGGCGGCGCTGCGCCTGGCGTCACAGGCCATGGCCTGGCTCCACTGCTCCACCGTCGCACCGGTCTTGCCGGTCAGGTAGTTGATGAGCTGGCCGCGGGTCTCGTCGGTGAGGCCGGCGCCTTGCGTGCGCATCTTGCCGTTGGTGAGTGCATAGGTCAGCGTCTGGACGCTCATGGCCTCCAACGTCGCCTTGGTGGGCGCGCGGGTCTCGTCGGGATGGTCGTGGCAGGCCGCGCAGTGCTGGCGGTAGAGCGGCTGGCCGGGGTGCGGCACCGGAACCTGCGCGAACGCCGGCGTGGCGGAGGCGGCGAGCGCGAACGCCGCCAGTAGGCCCAAGAGCTTCATCTGCTTCCCCCCGATTTTCCCGCGGGCCCTCTGACGGGACCCGGCGCGGCGCAGGATAGGACGATCGGCGGGGCGGGATGAAGCGATAAAGCCCGCGCGAGCGCGCTTGACCTCGCGACAGCCCGCATCGCAAATGGCCGAAAATCAAACGAGCGTTTTAGAGGAGCGCGCCATGAGCGACGTGATGGACAAGCCTGGGACTCTGGCCGGAACCCTGTTCGACCTCACCGGCAAGGTGGCGGTGATCACCGGCTCCTCGCGCGGCATCGGCAAGGCCATCGCCGAGCAGATGGCGGCCCATGGCGCCAAGGTGGTGATCTCCTCGCGCAAGGCGGGCCCCTGCGAAGAGGTGGCCGCGGCGATCAACGCCCGCAGCGCCGGCCACGCCATCGCCGTGCCGGCCAACATCTCCTCCAAGGACGACCTTCAGCGGCTGATGGACGAGACGCGCAAGGCGTTCGGCAAGATCGACATCCTGGTCTGCAACGCCGCCTCGAACCCGTTCTACGGCAGCCAGCTCGACATCTCCGACGACGCCTTCGGCAAGATCCTCTCCAACAACATCGTGGCCAACAACTGGATGATCGGCATGGTCGCGCCGGAGATGAAGGAACGGAAGGACGGGGCGATCATCATCGTCTCGTCGAT
>Ga0070681_10002368_pt1 | contig 17218 bp, 14 predicted proteins | sample KBSC83BmetaG_FD_65650 | JGI IMG/M metagenome (GOLD analysis project Ga0070681, IMG submission 65650) | Corn rhizosphere microbial communities from Kellogg Biological Station, Michigan, USA - KBS C8-3B metaG | ecosystem: Host-associated > Plants > Roots > Rhizosphere | place: USA: Michigan...
CCAGTTTTGTCTACAGGCGCGCCCGAAACGGGTTGCACTGGCGCGCCGGCTCGGACAGAGGGGGCGCGCGGCGGCTGCCCGGCTCTCGCGGATTCTCTCCGCCGCATCAGACCGCAACAGGACGCCCATGCCCAAGCTCAAAGTCGACGGCGAGGAAATCGAGGTACCGAGCGGCGCCACGGTGCTCCAGGCGTGCGAGCTTGCCGGCAAGGAGATCCCGCGGTTCTGCTACCACGAGCGCCTGAGCATCGCCGGCAACTGCCGGATGTGCCTGGTCGAGGTGAAGCCCGGGCCGCCCAAGCCGCAGGCGAGCTGCGCGCTGCCGGCCGCGGACAACATGGAAGTGTTCACCGCCTCCGAGATGGTCCGCAAGGCGCGCGAAGGGGTGATGGAGTTCCTGCTCATCAACCATCCGCTCGATTGCCCGATCTGCGACCAGGGCGGCGAATGCGACCTGCAGGACCAGGCGATGGCCTATGGCCGCGGCGCCTCGCGCTATCACGAGAACAAGCGCGCGGTGACCGAGAAGTACATGGGCCCGCTGATCAAGACGATCATGACCCGCTGCATCCACTGCACCCGCTGCGTGCGGTTCTCCGAGGAGATCGCCGGCGTGGACGAGATCGGCGCGCTCTATCGCGGCGAGAACATGCAGATCACGACGTATCTCGAGCACGCGGCCAAGCACGAGCTGTCGGCCAACGTGATCGACTTGTGCCCGGTCGGCGCGCTGACTTCGCGGCCCTATGCCTTCGAGGCGCGGCCGTGGGAGCTCAAGAAGACGCTCGGCATCGACGTGTCGGACGCGATGGGCGCCAACATCCGCATCGACAGCCGCGGGCGCGAGGTGCTGCGCATCCTGCCGCGCGACAACGACGATGTGAACGAGGAGTGGATCAGCGACAAGGCCCGCTACCAGGTCGATGGCCTGGTGCGGCGGCGCCTCGACAAGGTCTACGTCCGCAAGGGCGGCAAGCTGCAGCCGGCGAGCTGGGACGAGGCCTTCGGGCTGATCGCGGCGAGTAAGCCGGGGGCGAGCATCGCGGCAGTGGCGGGCGACATGCTCGATTGCGAGACGATGTTCGCGGCCAAGAAGCTGCTCGGAGCGCTCGGCTCGACCCTGATCGAGAGCCGGCAGACGGGGATGGATTACCCGACCGACAATCTCGCCGCGGTGAACTTCAACTCCACTTTCGCCGGGGTCGCCGAGGCCGACGCGATCCTCATCATTGGCAGTCACGTTCGCTGGGAGGCGCCGCTGCTCAACGCGCGCCTGCGCCAGGCGGTGAAGCGCGGGGCCAAGGTGTTCATCGTCGGACCACACTGGGAGACGACGTTCCCCGCCGAATGGCTCGGCGAGGACGTCGAGGTGCTCGGCAAGCTGCCGAAGAACGTCGGCGAGGCGATGAAGGGTGCGGCGAGGCCGGCGGTGATCGTCGGCGGCGGCGGAATTGCCGCGGGCGCGCTCGACGCGGCGCTCGGGCTCGTCGGCGAATTCAACCTCGTTCGCACGACCGAATCCGGGCCCTGGAACGGCTTCAACGTGCTGCATTTCTCGGCCGCGCGCATGGGCGCGCTGATGCTCGGCTTCGCGCAGAAGGGCGGCATCGCCGATCTCGCGAATGCCAGGCCGAAGGTGCTGCTGGCGCTCGGGGCCGACGAGGTCGACTTCACGCGCTTTGCGGGATCGCTCAAGGTCTACGTCGGCCACCACGGCGACAAGGGCGCGCATGCGGCGGACGTGATCCTGCCGGCAAGCGCCTACACCGAGAAGCCCGGCATCTACGTCAACACCGAGGGCCGGGTGCAATACGCCGACAAGGCGGTGTTCGCCCCGGGCGATGCGCGCGAGGACTGGACGATCATCCGCGCGCTGGCCGATGCGCTGGGAGTCACGGTCGGCTTCGACAGTTTCCACGAGCTGCGCGCGGCCATGTTCACCGAGGTGCCGGGGCTCGGTGTCGAGGACGGTCTGGTCGAGTTCGGATCGCTGCCGAAGCCGGCGAAGGGCGCCAAGCCGAAAGGCAAGATCGTCTATCCGATCAAGGACTTCTACCTGACCAACCCGATCGCCCGGGCCAGCCTGACGATGCAGCGCTGCTCGGCCGAGCTGCTCCACGGCGACGACAGCTTCGCGGAGGCGGCGGAGTGACCGCGGTCTTCGAATCCTGGGGCATGACCCACGACTGGGCGTGGTTCGTCGCCACGGTCTGCGGCATCCTCCTCATTGCCCTGCCGCTGATGCTCGCGGTGGCGATGATCATCTACGTCGACCGCAAGATCTGGGCGGCGATGGCGCTGCGGCGCGGGCCGAACGTGGTCGGGCCGTGGGGCCTGCTGCAGAGCTTCGCCGACGGCCTCAAGGTGTTCCTGCAGGAAACGATCATCCCCTCGGCCTCGAACAAGGGCCTGTTCCTGATCGCGCCGATCATCACCTTTACCGTGGCGCTGATGGCCTGGGCGGTGATCCCGTTCAACTCGGGCGCGGTGCTGGCGGACATCAACGTCGGCCTGCTCTACGTCCTCGCGATCAGCTCGCTGGGAGTTTACGGCGTCGTCATCGCCGGCTGGGCGTCCAACTCGAAGTATCCGTTTTTCAGCGCGATGCGCGCCGCGGCGCAGATGATTTCCTACGAAGTCTCGATCGGCTTCATCCTCATCTGCGTGGTGCTGTGGGCGGGCAGCTTCAACCTCAACGCCATCGTCGAGGCGCAGCGCGGGCACGGGCTCGGGATCGTCAACGGGTTCTTCTTCAACCTGCTGCTGTTTCCGATGTGGGTCGTGTTCCTGATCTCGAGCATGGCCGAGACCGCGCGCACCCCGTTCGACCTGACCGAGGCCGAGAGCGAGCTCGTTGCCGGCTACCAGACCGAATACTCCTCGATGAGCTTCGCGCTTTACTGGCTCGGCGAGTACGCCAACGTCCTTTTGATGTGCGCGCTCAACGCGGTGCTGTTCTTCGGCGGATGGCTGCCGCCGCTGGACATCGGCTTCCTCTACCTGATCCCGGGCTGGATCTGGCTGTTCGGCAAGATCTTCGTCTTCTTCTTCATCTTCAGCTGGGTGAAGGCGACCGTGCCGCGGTACCGTTACGACCAGCTGATGCGCCTGGGCTGGAAAGTCTTCCTGCCGCTGAGCCTCGCCTTCGTGGTGCTTGTCTCCGGCTACCTGATGCTCACGAGGTTCGCGGCATGAACGTCGCCCAACTGATCCGTTCCTACACCCTGTGGGAGTTCATCCAGGCCCACTGGCTGACGCTGAAGTACTTCTTCAAGCCCAAGGCGACGATCAACTATCCGTTCGAGAAGAACCCGCTCTCGCCGCGTTTCCGCGGCGAGCACGCGCTGCGCCGCTATCCCAACGGCGAGGAGCGCTGCATCGCCTGCAAGCTGTGCGAGGCGGTGTGCCCGGCGCTCGCCATCACCATCGAGGCCGAGCCGCGCGAGGACGGCAGCCGCCGCACCACGCGCTACGACATCGACATGACCAAGTGCATCTACTGCGGCTTCTGCCAGGAAGCGTGCCCGGTCGATGCCATCGTCGAGGGGCCGAACCTCGAGTTCACCACCGAAACGCGCGAGGAGCTGCTGTACGACAAGGCGAAACTGCTGGCCAACGGGGACAAGTGGGAGCGGGCCATCGCCGCGAACCTTGAAGCCGATGCGCCCTATCGCTAGGCGGCGCGCGACATGGTGATTCAGGCCATCGCCTTCTACCTCTTTGCCGTGCTGGTGATCGCCTCGGGGGCGCTGACGATCCTCGCGCGCAACCCGGTGCATTCGGTGCTGTGGCTGATCCTCGCCTTCTTCAACGGCGCGGGGCTGATGGTGCTGCTCGGCGCCGAGTTCATCGCGATGCTGCTGGTGATCGTCTACGTCGGCGCGGTCGCCGTTCTGTTCCTGTTCGTGGTGATGATGCTCGACATCGATTTCGCCGAGCTGCGCGCCGGGTTCATGAAGAACTTCCCGCTCGGGATAGCCATCGCCGTGGTGCTGCTCGCCGAGCTGGTGATGGGCGTCGGGGCCTATCAGGCGGGAGCGCTGACGCTCGGTGTCGCGGATGGCACCGCCGTGACCCCGCCGCATACCAGCAACATCGCCGCGATCGGAGCGCTGCTCTACGGGCGCTACCTGTTCCTGTTCGAGACCGCGGGCATCATCCTTTTGGTGGCGATGATCGGCGCGATCGTTCTCACGCACCGCGAGCGCAAGGACACCCGGCCGCAGAACATCGCCCGGCAGAACGCCCGCCGGCCGTGGCAAGCCACGCGCAATACCCGGCCGGAAGTGGGCAAGGGGGTCGAGCTGTGAACCGCGATGCTCGAACCGCCACCGTCACCCCGGGCCCGTCGTCGGGGCCCCGGGCGCCGTGCGCGCGTGCAGCGACAGGGATGCTGCAACGCGTTCGGCATGACGGATTTGCGGGGGCGAGCGCATGATCGGCATCGAACACTACGTGGTCGTGAGCTCGATCCTGTTCGTGCTCGGCGTGCTCGGCATCTTCCTGAACCGCAAGAACATCATCGTCATCCTGATGGCGATCGAGCTGATCCTGCTCGCGGTGAACATCAACCTGGTCGCGTTCAGCGCCTTCCTGCACGACCTGACCGGGCAGATTTTCGCGATGTTCGTGCTGACGGTGGCCGCCGGCGAGGCGGCGATCGGGCTGGCGATCCTGGTGATGTACTTCCGCAGCCGCGGCACCATCGCGGTCGACGACGTAAACCGGATGAAGGGGTGAGCCGTTGAATTACCTTCATTCGCCATGGCGAGGCGCCGCGGGCGCCGCGGCGATCCCGGGCGGCCCAGCGCAGCGTCCCAGACCGTTTCGCTTTATGGGCGATGGCGGGGGAGAGGCCTGATGCAGCCGATCCTGTTCATCGTGTTCCTGCCGCTGCTGGCGGCGATCGTCGCCGGGCTGGGCAACCGCGCGCTCGGCAACGTGCCGGCGAAGGTGATCACGACCGGATCGCTGTTCGTCGGCGCCGCGCTGAGCTGGCCGATCTTCCTGCATTACCTCGCCGGCAACGGCGCGGCGACGGTGACGCCGGTGTTCCAATGGGTCTCGGCCGGCGACTTGAGCTTCAACTGGGAGCTGCGCGTCGACACGCTGACGGCGGTGATGCTGGTGGTGGTGACGACGGTTTCCGCCCTCGTCCACCTGTACAGCTGGGGCTACATGGACGAAGATCCCGACCAGCCACGGTTCTTCGCCTACCTCAGCCTGTTCAGCTTTTCTATGCTGATGCTGGTGACGGCCAACAACCTCGTGCAGATGTTCTTCGGTTGGGAAGGGGTCGGCCTCGCCAGCTACCTGTTGATCGGGTTCTGGTTCAAGAAGCCGAGCGCCAACGCCGCGGCGATCAAGGCCTTCGTGGTCAATCGCGTCGGCGATTTCGGCTTCATGCTCGGCATCTTCGGCACGTACCTCGTGTTCCGGACGCTCTCGATCCCCGAGATTCTCGCCGCCGCGCCGGCGATGAAGGGGGCGAGCACGATCCACTTCCTGTGGCTCAACGCCGACACGATGGATGTGCTGTGCATCCTCCTGTTCATCGGCGCGATGGGCAAGTCGGCGCAGCTTGGCCTCCACACCTGGCTCCCCGATGCGATGGAAGGCCCGACGCCGGTCTCCGCGCTGATCCACGCGGCGACGATGGTCACCGCCGGGGTGTTCATGGTCTGCCGCCTGTCGCCGATGTTCGAGGCCGCGCCGGCCGCGCTGACCTTCGTCACCTTCATCGGCGCGGCGACCTGCTTCTTCGCCGCGACGATCGGCACCTGCCAGTGGGACATCAAGCGGGTGATCGCCTATTCGACGTGCAGCCAGCTCGGCTACATGTTCTTCGCCGCCGGCGTCGGCGCCTACGGCGCGGCGATGTTCCACCTGTTCACCCACGCGTTCTTCAAGGCGCTGCTGTTCCTCGGCGCGGGCAGCGTGATCCATGCGATGCACCACGAGCAGGACATGCGGTACTACGGCGGCCTCAGGAAGCAGATCAGGATCACCTTCTGGGTGATGATGGCCGGCACGCTGGCGATCACCGGCGTCGGCATCGCCGGCGTGTTCGGCTTCGCCGGGTTCTATTCCAAGGACGCGATCATCGAGGCGGCCTATGCCTCGGGTACCGAGATGGGCACGTTCGCCTTCTGGGCCGGCGCGTTCGCCGCGCTGCTGACCAGCTTCTACTCGTGGCGGCTGATGTTCCTGACCTTCTGGGGCCAGCCCCGCTGGATCGAGAGCGAGCACATCCAGCACGCGGTCCATGGCGAGCATGACGATCCTGCCCTCGAGAGCGCGGGGTCCGACGCCGCCCATCACGTGCCGGATCCGCACCACGGCTCGGGCACCGGCGGCTACCACCCGCACGAGAGCCCGTGGACCATGCTGGTGCCGATCGGCCTGCTGGCAATCGGCGCGGTGTTCGCCGGGTTCGTGTTCTACGCCCCGTTCATCGACGGCGCGAGCTTCTGGAACGGCGCGATCGCCTACAACGGGCACCTCATCCACGCGATGGAGGAAATCCCGCTTTGGGCGAAGTGGAGCGCCACCATCGCCATGGTGATAGGCTTTGTCATCGCCTGGATGGCCTATATCCGCGACGCCTCGCTGGCCGAGCGGATCGCCGACCAGTTCGGGCCGATCTACACTTTCGTCTACAACAAGTGGTACTTCGACGAGCTCTATCACTACGTGTTCGTCAAACCCGCCTTCTGGCTCGGCCGGCTGTTCTGGCACGGCGGCGACGAGGGCATCATCGACCGCTTCGGGCCCAACGGCAGCGCGTGGGTGATCGACAAGGGGGCGGTCCTCAATCGCCGGTTCCAGTCCGGGTACCTCACCAATTACGCGCTGATCATGCTCGTCGGCCTGGTGGCCGCGGTGAGCTGGGTAATGGCGCAGTAGATGGGGGCTTTTCCGATTCTCTCGCTGATGCTGCTCGTGCCGCTCGTCGGCGCCGTGATTTGCCTGCTCGCCTCGGAGCGGGCGGCGCGGATGGTCGCGCTCGTCGCGACGCTGGTCGACCTCGGGCTCGGCATCGTGCTGTGGGCCCGTTACGACGTCGGCGGCGCGCAGTGGCAGTTCACCGAGCGGCTGCCGCTGTTCGCCGGCTTCCAGTGGGCGATGGGCATCGACGGCATCGCGATGCTGCTGATCGTCCTCACCGTGTTCCTGATGCCGATCTGCATCCTCGCCAGCCATTCGATCACCAGGCGCGTGCCGGAATACATGGCGACGTTCCTGTTCATGGAACTGCTGATGATCGGCGTGTTCGCCGCGCAGGACCTGTTCCTGTTCTACATCTTCTTCGAGGGCGGCCTCATCCCGATGTACCTGATCATCGGCGTGTGGGGCGGCGACAACCGGGTGTACGCCGCCTACAAGTTCTTCCTCTACACGCTGCTCGGCTCGGTGCTGATGCTGGTTGCCATGCTGTGGATGGCGCACGAGGCGGGGACGACCTTCATCCCGACGCTGATGGCCTACGATTTCCCGCCGCATGCGCAGACGTGGCTGTGGCTCGCCTTCTTCGCCAGCTTCGCGGTGAAGATGCCGATGTGGCCGCTGCACACCTGGCTGCCGGACGCGCACGTACAGGCGCCGACCGCGGGCTCGGTGATCCTCGCCGGCGTGCTGCTGAAGATGGGCGGCTACGGCTTCATCCGCTTCAGCCTGCCGATGTTCCCCGACGCCAGCCTGCAGTTCGCCTGGCTGATCTGGGGCCTGAGCATGGCGGCGGTCGTGCTGACCAGCCTGATCGCGCTCGTCCAGACGGACATGAAGAAGCTGATCGCCTATTCGTCGGTCGCGCACATGGCGATCGTCACGGTCGGCCTGTTCGCGTTCAACACGCAAGGCCTGGACGGGGCGATGATCGTGATGCTGAGCCACGGCGTGGTCTCGGGCGCGCTGTTCCTGTGCGTGGGGGTGATCTACGACCGCCTGCACACCCGCGAGATCGCGCGTTACGGCGGCCTCAGCATCAACATGCCGCACTACGCGCTGCTGTTCATGCTGTTCACGATGGCGAGCGTCGGCCTGCCCGGCACCAGCGGGTTTGTCGGCGAGTTCCTGAGCCTCATCGGCATCTACCAGGTCAGCACCTGGGCGACGGCGGTGTGCACGACCGGCATCATCCTCGGCGCGGGATACATGCTCTACCTGTACTGGCGCGTCGCGTTCGGCGTGCAGCGCAACGCCGATGCGGCGGAAATGCCCGACCTCGACCTGCGCGAGTGGGTGATGCTTGGCGCTCTCGGGCTCGCCGTCCTCTGGATGGGCGTCTATCCCGAAAGCTTCCTCGCCCCGATCCGCAGCGACATCGCCGCGCTCGACGCGCGCATCGCTCGCGCTGCCCCGGTGAGTGATTCCGACTTGAAGACAACCGCGCCCAAGGCCGCGCGCGGGGGAGCGCAGTGATGGATTTCGCCGGCTCCCTGTCGCTGATCGTGCCCGAGATCGTCCTGTCGGTCAGTGGCCTCGTTCTCCTGCTCGTCGCCGGATGGGCGGGAAGCAGGGCGAACCGCCTCGTCACGATCCTTGCGTGCGTGGTCCTGGCGGCGTGCTTCGCCCTCACCGCGCCTTCGGTTTGCGGCGGAGCGATGGGCGCCGGCACGAGCGCGTTCGGCGGCCTCTTCGCCGCCGATGCCTTCGCCGGGTTCGCCAAGCTGATGATCTATGCCGCCTCGGGCGCGGTGCTGGTGGTGGCGCCCGCGTTCTTCGGCCGCTACGGCCTGATGCGCGCGGAATTCCCGGTGCTGGTGCTGTTCGCGGTGCTCGGAATGAACGTCATGGTCTCGGCGACCGACCTCATGACGCTCTATATCGGTCTCGAGCTGAACAGCCTGTCGAGTTACGTGCTGGCCTCGTTCCTGCGCACGGACGAGCGCTCCTCCGAGGCCGGCCTCAAGTACTTCGTCCTCGGTGCGCTCGCCTCGGGCATCCTGTTGTTCGGCATCAGCCTGACGTACGGCTTCACCGGCACGACCGCGTTTACCGGCATCCGCAACGCGCTCGACGGCCACATGGCGATGGGCGCGCTGTTCGGGATCACGTTCGTGCTGGCGGGGCTTGCCTTCAAGATCAGCGCCGTGCCGTTCCACATGTGGACGCCCGACGTCTACGAGGGCGCACCGACGCCGGTGACGACGTTCTTCTCGAGCGCGCCGAAGGTGGCGGCCGTGGCCCTCGTCGCGCGGGTCTCGCTCGGCGCGTTCGGACCGCAGGCCGAGGCGTGGCGGCAGATCGTCATCTTCGCGGCGCTCGTCTCGATCCTCGTCGGCGCCGTCGGCGCGATCGGGCAGAGCAACATCAAGCGCCTGCTGGCCTATTCGTCGATCAACAACGTCGGCTTCATCCTCGTGGGCCTCGCCGCGGCGACGCCGCAGGGCGTCGCCTCGATGCTGCTGTACCTTGCGGTCTATGTCGCCATGACCATCGGCAGCTTCGTCGTCGTGCTGATGATGCGCGATGGCGAAGGCCGCCCGCTCGAAGCCATATCCGACCTTGCCGGCCTTTCGCGCACCCGCTTCGCGCTCGCTTTCTGCCTGATGTGCCTGATGTTCAGCCTCGCCGGCATTCCGCCGCTGATGGGCTTCTGGGCCAAGCTGGTGGTGTTCCAGGCGGCCGTCAACGCGGGCCTGTTCGTGGTCGCCGTGCTGGCCGTCGTCGGCAGCGTGATCGGCGCGTTCTATTACATCAAGATCGTCAAGGTGATGTTCTTCGACGAGCCCGCCGACACGATTCGCGGCGGCAGCGATTGGGCGCACTGGGCGCTGCTGGCGATCAGCACGATCGCGATCTCGCCGGTGATGTACCTCGTCACGGGGTGGCTGACGCAGCTCGCCGACAAGGCCGCCGCGGCGCTGTTCCTGGTCGCTTGATCCACATCGTCCCCGAAACGGGCTCGACCAACGCCGACCTGCTGTCGCGCCTTGCCGCGGGCGAGCGCCTGGCCGAGGGCGATTGGCTCGTCGCCGACCGCCAATGGCAAGGGCGCGGGCGGCAAGGGCGCGCGTGGCTCGATGGCCCGGGCAACTTCATGGGCTCGACGGTCGTGCATGTATCGCCCGAGGATCCACCCGCAGCGAGCCTGTCCTTCGTCGCCGCGCTCGTGGTTTACGAGACGGTGCTGAGCCGCATCGCGAACCCACGCGAGCTGCAGCTCAAGTGGCCCAACGACGTGTTGCTGGGCGCAGACAAGTTCTGCGGGCTGCTTCTCGAGCGGGGAGGATCTGCGGTCGTTCTTGGGATCGGCGTTAACCTCGCGAGCGCACCGCCGGTGCAGGACCGCGCGACCCGCTCTCTCTCGCAGCACGGCCCCGCGCCGGACCGTGATGCGTTTGCCGCGGACCTTGCGAGGCAATTCGACCTCGAGCTCGGGCGATGGCGGCAATACGGCCTCGAACCGATCCTCAACCGGTGGCTTGCCGCCGCCCACCCGGTGGGAACGCCGCTCACGGTTCACGAGCCCGGCGGGGGAGCGATTTCGGGCGCCTTCGCCGGGCTCGAGCGCGACGGCGCGCTGCGGTTGCGCTTGGCGGACGATGTCGTGCGTGTCATTCACGCGGGCGACGTCATGCTTGGAGGCGCGGACTGATGCTGCTCGCGGTCGACATGGGCAACACGAACGTGGTCTTCGCTTTGTTCGAAGAGGGCGAGATCCGCGCCCGCTGGCGCATCGCCACCGATCCGCGACGCACCGGCGACGAATACGCGGTCTGGCTGTCGCAACTGATGGCCATCGAAGGGATCGAGCGCTCGGCGATTACCGCGATGATCGTCTCCAACGTCGTCCCGCGCGCGCGGCACAATCTTGAGGTGCTGGCCGAGAAGTACTTCCGTGTCACTCCGCTGTTTGCCGGCGAGGGTGAGGCCACATGGGGCATCGCCATCGACGTCGACGAGCCTGGCAGCCTCGGCAGTGACCGTGCCGTCAACGCCATCGCGGCGCACGCCAAGCACGGCGGCGACCTGATCGTGGTCGATTTCGGCACTGCCACGACGTTCGACGTCGTCGATTTTCACGGGGCCTACAAGGGCGGGATCATCGCCCCCGGGATAAATCTGTCGCTTGATGCGCTTGTCTCGAACACGGCCAAGCTGCCGCGGATCGCGATCGAAAGCCCGCATTCGGACAGCGTGATCGGTCGCAATACCGAGGACCAGATGCTGATCGGCGTGTTCTGGGGCTATGTCGCGATGATGGAGGGCCTGATCGCCCGCATGCGCGCACAGATCGGCCGGCCTGCCAAGGTCGTCGCCACCGGCGGGCTGGCGATCCTGTTCGACGAGCACACCGAGATCTTCGACCACGTCGACCCCGACCTCACGCTGGAAGGCCTGGCGATCCTCGCCGAACGGGCAGGAGCCCAGTGAAAAAGGACTTCACGCCCGAGGACGAATTGCTGTTCCTCGCGCTCGGCGGATCGGGCGAGATCGGCATGAACGTCAACCTCTACGGCTGCCGCGGCCAGTGGCTGATGGTCGATCTCGGCATGACGTTCGGCGGCGACGAGTATCCCGGCATCGAGCTGGTGTTCGCCGATCTCGAATTCATCGAGCAACGGCGAGAGGATCTCATCGGGGTCGTTCTCACGCACGCGCACGAGGACCACATCGGCGCCGTGCCATACTTCGCCGCCGAGCTCGACGTGCCGCTCTACGCGACGCCGTTCACGGCCGAGCTGGTCCGTCGCAAGCTGATCGAAGCCGGGATCGAGAACGAAATCGAGCTGAACGTGATCGATCGCGAGCACGGCAGCATCAAGCTGGGGCCGTTCGAGGTGACCTATATCCCGCTCGCGCACTCGATCGCGGAGGGCAATGCGTTGCTGATCGAGACGCCGTTCGGCCGCGTTTTCCACACCGGCGACTGGAAGCTCGACGAAGAGCCGCTGGTCGGCACGCCGGCCACCGAGGAGGAGCTGGCGTTACTCGGCGACGAGGGCATCCTCGCGCTCGTCTGCGATTCGACCAACGTGTTCAACCCTCAGTACTCGGGCTCGGAGAGCTTCGTTTACCAGGGCCTGCTCGAGGAGGTTCGGGCGTGGCAAGGGCGGCGCGTGGTCGTGACCACTTTCGCCTCCAACGTCGCGCGGCTGCAGACCCTTGGGCACATCGCCGGGGAGACCGGCCGCGCGGTGTGCATCGCCGGCCGCTCGCTCGAGCGGATCATCGAGGTGGCCAAGGCCAATGGCTATTTGCAGGACTTTCCCGAGCCGGTCGATTTCGACACCGCGATGAGCCTGCCGCGGGGCCAGGTGCTGATCCTCGCCACCGGAGGCCAGGGCGAGCCGCGCGCCGCGCTCGCGCGCATGGCCGAGGACAGTCATCCGATCGGGCTGACGACGGGCGATGTCGTGCTGTTCTCGAGCCGGCAGATTCCCGGTAACGAGCTTGCCATCGGGCGGGTGCAGAACCTGCTCGCCGCACGCGGAATCGAGATGGTCACCGACCGGCAAAGCGACATCCACGTGTCCGGGCATCCGGGTCGTCCTGAGCTCGAGGCGCTCTACGGCTGGCTGCGGCCGGACATCCTCGTGCCGGTTCACGGCGAAATGCGCCACATGCAGGAACAGGCCCGGCTCGGGCGCGCCAGGGGGATTCCGCAGGCGGTGGTGCAGCAGAACGGCGACATCGTCCGCCTGGCACCGGGCGAGGCGGGCAAGCTCACGACCACGCGCGCCGGCCGGCTCGTGCTCGACGGCGACATCATCGTGCCGGCGGACGGTGAGGCGATCGTCACCCGGCGCCGGCTTGCCCGCGACGGAATTTTGATCGTGGTGCTGGACGAGGAGCGCATGCCGCAGGTTCACGGCTTCGGCTTGCCGCTCGACGAGGATTACCCAGAGTTCGTCGCCGAGGCGGAGAGGGACGTTGTCGAGGCGCTGCGCAGGTTGAAGGGCGCCAAGGCCCGGGACCGCGAGGAAGTCATCGAGGCCGCCCGGCTCGCCGCTCGCCGGGCTGCCCAGCGCTGGTCGGGCAAGAAGCCGCAGACCCGCGTGATCCTTGCCGAGGACCGCGGCTGATGCGCTGGACGTCCGTGCTGGCGCTCTATTTCCTGGTGTGGGTGATCACGGCCTTCGCCGTGCTGCCCTTCGGTATCCGTACCCACGACGAGGCGGGACAGGAGAAGATCCCCGGCCAGGCCGACAGCGCTCCGGCCAACTTCCGCCCGCTCAGGGTGATCGCGTACACGACGATCGTCTCGCTGGTCATCTGCGGGGTGTTCGTGCTCAATTACAACGAGCGCTGGATCACCTTCAAGGATATCGACTTCTTCGACAGGCTGGTCGGCGCGCCGAGCGGCGAGGGCTAGTCCCGCAGGCGATCGATCGCCTGCGCCAGCGCGACATAGAGCTTGCCCGGGTCGGACGAGAGCAGCGTCACGCCCAGGGCGTGGCCGTCGCGCGTCGACAGCACGCTGCGCAGCATGGCCTCGAAATCATGGATGTAGCGATTGACGGTCTCGCGGAAATCGCTGTCCGCCTGGTAGAGCTCGGCGACGTCGCGCGCCTGCTGGTTGTCGAGCAGGCGCACGGCCCGGCGGGTGAAGATGCCGCGGTCCCCGCGCAGGTAGCTCGACCAGGCCGTGTCGGTCACTTCGTTGTCGAACGCTTTCGAAATGTCGATCGCGCTCGAATTCAGGCTTTCGGTGATGAGCGCCATGCGCCGGGCGAAGTCGTTGTCGACCTGCTCCTCGGCCCGGCGGCGCGCGTGGGCGACGCGATGCTCGAGATTGCCCGCGAGCTCGTTGACCGCCGAGAGCTGGTCGCGCAGCTGCACCGCCGTTTCGCGGGCCGCCTCACCGGCACGCCGCGCGCTCGCCTCGAGCTCGGCAATGGTCGCTTCCGCATGCTCGCGCAGCGTCCGTTCGATCGCTTCGGCGCTGTTCTCGGCGAAGCGGCCGGCCATGCCTTCGAGCGCATCTCCGAGCGATGCGCGGGCCGATTGCGCCAGCGCTTCGGAACGGGCGGCGATCTCGTCGAGCGAGCCCTGCAGGGCGGCGAGTTCGGCCGCATGCGCCCGGTTCGCCTCGGCAATCCGCTGCTCGAGCGCCTCGATCTGCTCGATCGAACCGGCGCCGTCGCGCTGGGCGGCGGCGACGTGGCCGGCGAGCTCTTCGCCCTTGCTCAGCGCTTCGCCGATGAGGCCGTGCGCGCTGTGCACCCGCTGTTCGAACCGTTCGAGATCGTTCGCGGCCTGGTTCAGCGCATGCGGCAGGGTGTCCTGCGAATGCTCGGCACCGGCGCGGATGAGCTCGAGCAGGCGCACGCTTTCATCGGTCAGCTTGGCGATTCGCTCGCGGTTTCCGTCGAGCTCCGTCCTCGCCTCGGCCAGGCGCGCGGCCAGTGCCGCGGCCGCCTCATCGAGCGAGCCCCCGGCCTCGGCGCCATGCGCGGCGATCCGTTCCATCTCGGCCGACAGCGCGGCCATGCGGGACGCGAGGGCATCGCCGCGCTCGGCGAGGCCGGCGACGTGGGCAAGCTGTTCCTGCTGACGCTCGCTGATCGTCTCGTCGAGAGCCGCGAGGCGCGCCTCGAGCGCCGCGGCCGCCTCCTGCTCGCGCTGCTCGGCCTCCGACCGGCGCGCGGCGATGATCTGCTCGAACGCCTCGGTCCGTTCGATCATCACGCGATCGACCCGCTCGGCTTCCGCCGTGAGCGCGGCCAGGCGCCGCTGCGCACCCTGGATGGCATGCGAATCGACCTCGCCGATCTTGCCGATCGCGTAGCTCAGCCGCTCCTTGAGATCCTCGATCGCCGCGTTCCACCGGCGAGCGGCGTCGTCCTGCGCGCTTGCGAGAGACTGGGCGACCTGCTGGCCTTCTTCGGCGGCCGAGGCGACCCTTTCGCGCAGCAGGGCGACTTCTTCCTCGGCGCGGCGCTGGATCTCGGCGTGCCGCGCGTCGAGCTCCTCCGCCAGCCGATCCGCGCGACGGCGCAAGGCCGCAAGCGATTCGACCTCGTGACCGTCAAGCTCGGCGCGGAATTCGCGGCTCCGTTCTCCGAGCGCCTCGAAGCGCGTGCCGGCGATGCCTTCCAGATGCTCCGCCTGCGCTTCGAAATGGGCCAGGGCCTCGTCGATGCGCGCGCGTAGCGAGGCGACCTGGCGTTCGCTCGCTTCCCCGAACTGGTTCAGGCGATTGAAGCCGGCGACGAGCTCCTCGAGCTGCGCCTGCGCGGTGTTGCCGGCGTGGCCGATCTGGCTGGCGACGTCGCGCGCCGAGTTGGAGATGACGGGCAGGTCGCCGCGCAGCCGGTCCATGTTGTCGAGCGCCGTCGTGCTGATCCGTCCGATCGTCTCGACCTGCGCGCCGTTGTCGCGAATCAGCTCCTGCAGGCGATCGGCGTGCTCGGAGATGCGCTCGCTGGCGACGCGGCCGAGCGATTCGAGGTCGCGGGACTGCGCGGCCATGAAGTCGCGCGCGAGGCTCAGCTCACGGTTGACGACCGCGAGGCGCTGCTCGAGCCGGGCGCTTTCCCCGGACAGCAGCCGGGCAACGTTGCCGAAGCGGGAGGCCTCGCGGCGCGAATGGCGCAGCGCAAGGAGCCACAACGCGACGACCAGCAGGACCGGCACCGCCCACGATACGATCCATCCGCTCCACTGCTGGGGCGTGCCACCGGCAAGGATGTCGCCCTGGTTGGCCCAGCCGAAGAAACCCGTCCACCCGAGCACCGCCACAACGGCCGCGCTGGGAAGGAGCCAGTCGAGGCGGCGGTGTCTCGCTTCCTCATCTTCCTCCCAGGACTCCTCGATCGGCTGATCGAGAATGAGCATGTCCTCCGCCGCTGCCGGCTCGGCCGCGGCGCCCGTGACGACTTCGGGATCGGACCCGATCGCCACCAAATTATCCCTGCGTGACATGGGCGGGGGAATACCACACCTTCGAACGTGATAAACCCCGCCTTAACCGCTTTCCTCCACTGTGGTGGTGCATGGCATTTTCGAACGGGCATCTCGACGCGACGTTTGCGGCAGCGGCAGGGGAAGACGCCGAGCTGTTTGCCGAGCTGCGTGCCGTGTTCGCCGAGAGCCTGAACCGGCAGATCGACCTGCTGCGTCGCGCCCGTTGCGACGGCAACTGGGCGGTCGCCGCGATGCGCCTGAAGGGCCTGGGGGCGAGCTTTCATGCCCCCGACCTCGTCGATCTTGCCGACGAAGCGCTCGACAGCGCGCCGGGAGAGCCGGTGGTGATCCGCAAGCTCGAGCGTTTCGCGCTGGAATTCGGCGCCGCCTGACGGCCAAGCCGGCGTCTGTCGGGCGACGCCTAGACACGTCGAGCGTTTTTCACGAAGACGAGCCTGTGCGGATAGCGCTCATTGCCATCGCGGACCGCGGGAGCGGGGACGGCGCCGAGCCGGCGATTGTCGCGGGCAAGTCCATCGCGCGCCACCAGCTTGATTTCGCCCTGGCCTTGCGCTGCGACAAGGTGCTCTGCGTGGGTCACGGCGCTTCGCCGGAAGCTATCGACCTGCGGCAGGCTGCCGAATCGCTCGGAGCGCAGTTCCAGGTGGTTCGGGGTGCGCGCGACCTGCCCGCGTCCGTCCGCGGCGACGATCAGCTGCTGGTGCTCGCCCATGGCCTGCTGCCGGAATCCCCGCGTGCGTTTGCCTTGCTGAAGGAAGGATACAAGGTGCTGGTGTTGCCGGCCGAAGCGGGCTGGGGGGCGGGCTTCGAGAGGCTCGACCTCACCTCCGCGTGGGGCGGGGCGATGGTCATCCCCGGACGACTGGCCGACCATCTCGACCAGCTGCCGGAGGATGCCGAGCCGATCGCCGGCCTCCTGCGGATTGCGCGTCAGGCCGGGGTGCCGGAGCGCACGCTGCCGGAGAACGAACTGGCCGAGGGACGCTGGCAAATCGTCCGCACCGGCGAAGCGGCGCACGCCCAGGAACCGGCCTGGGTGCGGCGCCGCCTGCCGTCGGGGGCGGCCAATCGCCCGACCGCCTGGGTCGCCCGATATGCCTTGCGCCGGTTCGGAACGAACTTGATCGGCCATTCCCGGGCCTTGCCCGTGCTCGCCGCCCTTGCGGGAATGCTGATCGTCGGATCGGTGGCCGCGGCGTGGTTCGGCTATGCCGCATGGGCGTTCGTCGTCCTGGCGCTGGCCGCGCTGTCGAACGAGGCGGTCGCCGGCCTGGTTATCCTGCAAAGATCCATTTTCGACGAGACTTCAAAGCCATCACGCCTGAACTTCGTGCTTCGTGTG
>Ga0070681_10002369_pt1 | contig 17212 bp, 13 predicted proteins | sample KBSC83BmetaG_FD_65650 | JGI IMG/M metagenome (GOLD analysis project Ga0070681, IMG submission 65650) | Corn rhizosphere microbial communities from Kellogg Biological Station, Michigan, USA - KBS C8-3B metaG | ecosystem: Host-associated > Plants > Roots > Rhizosphere | place: USA: Michigan...
GTGCGTAAACAACTATGGAACCAATAAATTTGATGTGCTCGTCGTCGGCGCCGGGCTGGCCGGCTTCACCGCCGCAACCCGCGCTGCCGAACAAGGTGCTAAAGTTTTACTCATCGAAAAGAGTGGCGGCGAACTGGGCGACGGAAACATTTTGATGGCGTCAGGAAGCCTGCGCGCGGGCGGCAAAAGCCCGCACACCCACCCACGCGAGCTTTATGATTTTGTTATGGCAGAGGGCATCGCCTTTCCTGATCTCGTTCAGGCATGGTCGGAAACCTGCGCACGCGCTGTGGATTGGTTAATTACCAGCGGTGTCAAAGTCGACGAAAGTGCGCCGGGCAGAGTCTGGCTCGATCAATCCGGTGAAGTCTGCCTCGCGCCGGTTTACAAGAAAGATGTCGGCAACCGTGCCCTCGCCAAACTCAAGCAGCGCTTCCTTCATTTCGGCGGCCGCTATTTAAACGGCATTGAAGGAAAAACATTGATTGTCGAGAACCGCCGCGTAACCGGCATGATCGGCACGCGGGCCGGTGCAGAAATTGAATTTCGCGCGCGTGCGACCATTCTCACGACCGGCGGCTTCAGTGCCGACAAGGAGTTGATCAAAAAGCACATCGGCCCGCACGCGGACGACTGTAAGCTGCGCGGTTCGAAACAGGACACTGGCGATGGTCTTCGTATGGCCCTCGCAGTCGGCGCCAAAGCTGTCAACCTGAAATACTTTTACGGCCATCTAATTGCGCGCAAAGCGCTCATTGATGATCGCTTCTGGCCCTATCCGCGGCTCGATTCTTTCGTCGATGAAGGCATCCTAGTCAATCGCGACGGCATACGCTTCGTCGATGAAGGTCGCGGAGATGTTGCAGTGGCCAATGAATTGGCTCGGTCGGCCGACGTGACCGGTGCGATTCTCATCTTTGATGACGATAGTTGGCAGGCAGCTAAAGACGACAGTTTTTCCAATCTAGTAAAAACACCGGCACCCAATCCTTGGCTGATGGACAACGGCGGCGACATTTTTCGCAGCGAGACCATCGAAGGCCTGTCCCAGGTTCTTGGCCTAGACGCGATGGGACTGCGCCAAACCATCAGCGATTATAATCGCGCCATCGATACGAACGCCAACAAGTCGCTCCGCATACCACGAAGCGGCAAGCCCAAGCTGTTGCGCGCTCCCTATTACGGTTTGCCAGTGGTGCCTGGGATTACTTTTACGATGGGTGGAATCCTGATAAGCGGCCGGGGTGAGGCCTTGAACGAAAATGAAGAACCGGTTCCAGGTCTTTACGCGGCTGGAGATGCGATTGGTGGTCTCATGGGCGGCTATCGCGGCGGCTACACGGGTGGTTTGATGCAGGCGGTGGTAACGGGAATTCTCGCCGGCGAAAACGCCTCGGGCCAAAGATGAGATCTGATTAGCAATGCTTCGACAGTTCAGCATGAACGGAAAGGATCAGCTGCCTGTTTCCCAAGGGTGATATTTCATCCCTCTCTTCACGCTGAGCTTAGTCAAAAAATGTCCAAAGATCGCGACTCTATTTTTCATTCTCGATCGTTATGATTCCGCTTCTTCCCGGTACAGTCCCAGCGCCTCCGTTGATGGCCGATCATTGATCGAAAAGAGAATCGCGTCCGCATTGCTGCCGTTCTCGTGGGAGTGCCACTGCCAGGAAGGCACGACGAAGATGTCGCCTTTGCTCCAATTGAACTCGTTGGCAGAGACCTTGGTCATGCCTTGACCACGAAATGCGTAATAAACCGTCGTGCTGGTGTGGCGGTGCGTCCCGGTTCTTTCGTTCGGCCGCAGCAGCTGGATGGAACAGGAACAGGTTGGGAGGGTATGGCCACCATCCACGGGGTTGGCATATTCCAAGATTACGCCGTCGTACGGGTCTCCCGCGCTTTCCTTGAGCGCCTCTAAGCTCGCATGGGTTTCTTCCCACGAATAGCGGTACGGTGGCGCTTGAAAAGAATTTTTGATCCAAGTCGGTCGCGCATGAGAAAAGATTTTTGACGAAAAATTTTCCGGCTTCTCGATCGGCTGCTGCTGTTTGCTGAAATTCTCCTGGATCATCGCACCGAAGTGCGTCACCAGGCGAACGTCCAAGCCATCCAACCACATCACCGGTTCCGTGGAGTTATTGAAGTGATCGTGCCAGGTCCAGTTCGGTGTGGTAATGAAATCCCCTTCGAACATCGGAAAGCGCTCGCCTTCGACGATCGTATAGGCGTTTGGAGTGCCTTTGATAATAAAGCGAATCGCTGCGGCTGTGTGTCGGTGCGCCGCGGCAATCTCTCCAGGTCGCACCAGTTGCACAGAAATATGCACCGTGTTGCTCATGCCCGCCACCAGACCGGGGTTACGCATCTGGATCGTTCGGCGGCCCGCCTCCCCAGTGGTAATCAATTCACCCGCCCAATGGAGCGCCTGCATGATTTCGTCGCCTTTCCACAAAAAAGGCTTCACCGTTTGGGACCATTCCGAATGTTCCCAATGACCTTTTAGGTTGCGGTCTTTCATCCACTGACTGAGCTCTTGTAAATCCATAGTTCCTCCCGGCGTGAAGGCGCAAAGCCGTGACTTCTCAATACAAACCGGCGGGAATGCTGTCAAGCTAAAGGTTTTTTGAATAAGGAACTTAGAAGCAGAAACCCGTCACTGGTGTGATCGAAATGAGTCGCAGCGACTTCGGTCAAGACGGAATAGCTCGCCGTGCGAAAGCGGTGATCGAGCGCAGTCGCCCATTGGCCCAACGGGATCTTACTGCCAAGGATGTTAACGCTAAGGCCCGATCGATGATCGATTTTGCCGCCTCCAGAGCCCAATGATCCGCGTCAATTTTATTCTGAAAAGTAAGTTCCTCGGCAGCAAAGCAATGGGCAAAGCTATGAATCCACATTTTCCGCTGGCCACCTTCCGTGTGCAGCCACACGCACGCCTCCGGCAGCCACGACTGTGCCCGGAGTTCGTATGAAGCGGCTCTGATACCGCAGCCGCGATATTCCAGCGTGTGGCTGATCAGGTCAGGATCGAAGTCTATCGAGAACTCTGGAATGGTGCCGCTGAGCGATTTCGTCATCGAAGAACAGACTGCGCAAACCATATACCAGACGGGTTGAGTAAATTCATGCACTCCGATGGAAGAACTCGCCGATTGGACTGCGAAAACTGGAAGCTCGTTTTAGGCTCGGTACAAATTTCTTTCTTCGCTGTTTGTCATCGTTTCACATGCAAACTACCTTATTGACCCCAATGGGCGAAACTGTTGTTCAACGACGTATGTTGGCAGCAGATAGGCGACCGGCAGTCTTGTTAAAGCCAAAGAGGCTAGATCAAGCTCCATTGACACTTCATCGTGATCTCAACTACTGTAAATCTATTCTCCACCTGCAGGAGGGTTCCATGAACTCACCGATCTCCCCCAGGATTATCGACGCTGATGCCCACGTAGTCGAATGCGCACGCACCTGGGACTTTATCGACGCATCGGAGCGGCAATATCGACCCATACCGCTCGAAACCCGCGAAGAAGCCGGCATCAAGCTGCAGTTCTGGCTGATCGATGGCAAGGTCAGAGGCTTTCGCTTTCCGGCGTTTTCGACCGAAGCATTGGCTAATCTGGCCGGCCGCGTGGGGCGCAAATTTGCCGATGCGCAGGAAGCGCGTGAGCTCGGCAACGTCGAGCTAAGGTTAGAACATATGGACGAAACCGGCGTCGACGTTCAGGTGCTGCACAATACTGTATTCATCGAATCGGCCACGGATCGTGCCGGCGTCGAAGTCGCTTTATACAAAAGCTGGAATCAATGGCTCGGCGACATTTGGAAACAGGGACAAGGACGCTTGCTCTGGTCGTGCATGGCGCCAACCTTGAGCATATCCGATGCACTAGATCAAATTCGCTGGTCGAAACAGCATGGTGCGTGCGCTGTCATGATGCGTCCCGTTGAAGGGCAGCGGCTGCTGGCGGATCCCTACTTCTATCCGATCTACGATGAAGCGCAGAAACTCGATATGCCGATCGCAATTCACATTGCCAATGGTAACGCATGGCTGAATGACCTCTATAGCCATCCGGTTCGTATCGCCTCGACGTTTCATCGCTTCCGGATTCCTACGGTCGGCGCCTTCAACGACATTATCATGAGCGAGATCCATCAGGTCTTTCCCGGGCTGCGTTTTGGCTTCATTGAAGCCAGCTCGCAGTGGCTCCCTTGGGTGATGCACGAAGCGCGGAATCGATTCAAAACCCTTGGCCGGACTTGGCCCGAGAATCCATTTCGCACGTTGGGCATGTATGTGACCTGTGAAAACAGCGATGATATTCCGTACATCGTGCGTGAGGCTGGCGAAGACTGTCTGGTGATCGGCACCGACTACGGCCATACGGATACCTCCAGCGATGTCGACGCGATAAAAATTTTTAAAGACAGGCCGGATGTCTCGCCCGAAGTAAAGCAGAAGATCTTAAGCGACAATGCGCGAGCCTTGTATGGCCTATGACGGCCTCAAGCTTCACGGCGCGCCCTGCCCGACATCAAACTCTCGCAAAATTCACGATTCTTGATTTCTTTCAGCCGAGGCCTCGAGCTCTCATCGGCACGCGTTGATCCGGATGCTTGAATCGAATCACCCGAGAGACAACGCACGCGAAATGAGATTCTACATCAATATCCTGACGACGTACTTCCCTGATCTCGACCCGCCGTATGACACCTACTACCAGCAGATTCTCGAACAGGTCGAACTAGCGGAAGAGCTAGGCTGGGAATGTTTCATGTTCAACGAACATCACTTTCTCGGTTATGGCGGGCTCGTCGCCAATCCCGCCGTCCTGCTCGGCGCCGCTGCCGCGCGCACATCGAAGATTCGTTTAGGACCGTGCATCGCAATTTTGCCGCTGCGCCACCCGCTGCACAGCGCCGAAGACTATGCGATGGTCGATGCCATCTCGGGCGGACGGCTTGAGTTTGGCATCGGATCGGGCAATACCGAAATCGACTATAAAGTCTTCGGTGTCAGCCGAGAAAACGACCGTCAGCGGCTCCGCGAAGCAATCGACGTGATATCGAAAACCTGGGCCAATGAGCGGATCAGCCATACCGGCCAGTTCTGGAGTTTTGACGAGCTCACGGTTTACCCACGGCCGATCCAACAACCCTCTCCGCCGATCTGGGTCGCGGGCACGTCCGCGCAAGGTCTTGGCTGGGCGGGACGGCAAGGATACCACATCATGACGGTCGGCCATCCGCACCCGCCGGAGAAGGTCCGTCCCGGTGTCGAAGCATGGAAGCAGGGATTAATGACCTCGGGCTATGATCTCAAGACTAAGCACTGTCAATTTCATGTGCGTACACACGTTAGCGAACGTTCGGCAAACGCGCGCTCCATCGCGATGGCGGCAATAAAACGTTACGACGAAATTTCCCGAATTGGCCGGCGCTCTCTGACCGCCTCACCCGAAGATTATGATTGGAATATGATGCTTGCCACTGGGCGGAACAATTATGGAAATCCGGACGAATGCATCACAAATATTGAAAATGCCCGGAAGAATTATTATTTCGATACGCTGACAACGACCTTCAATTTCGGTGGCATTCCGCACGTTGAGATTTTAAAGTCCATGCGTCTCTTCGCCAAAGCAGTGATGCCGGCTTTTCGCCCCTGAGCTTCGGAACACGCGCGCATTACATTCTCGGCAAACTGACGTGAAAGAGTTCCCAAATGCGACAAAATCTGGAAGGAAATTTTTCAGCTATGCTGAGCGGCTTGTCTATTTTAAAAATTTCTTTCATTGTCATCACGCGAGCTTGAGCGGATAATAATCTGCTTTGATCGCGTCATCGATAGGCGCCGATTGGTAGGCGTCAACGAAGATTCACTAATAAAAGCCAAGTGGACGATGCTGCCGTACTGACTCAATTTGTTCCAATGAGCGTTCTCTGAATGCGGCGGCACAGCGGTTAAAGCTCCTTTTTCAGCTTAGGGACTTCGTTTTCGTTCTTGCACGTGTGATAATTCCGTAATTGCCTTGGCAACGGATTCAGTTGCCGGTCCTGAATTTCTATCATGCAATGGCTTGGGTTTGGTAACTCGCCGCTGTGGCGCTCTTTGCGCCATCGCAATTATCGCCTCTATTTGACTGGCCAGTTGGTTTCGGTATGCGGCACCTGGATGCAACAAGTGGCGCAGAGTTGGCTGATTTATCGCCTTACTGGCTCCGCAACCTTGCTTGGAGTTGTCGGGTTTGCCACGCAAATACCGGTTTTCGTCCTTGGCGCCATCGGCGGCGTCGTGAGTGATAGATATTCAGCGCATCGGGTGGCGGTCTGGACGCAAACCGCGGCGCTTACGCAAGCGGTCCTCTTGGCGGGATTGACTTTGTCAGGCTGGGTTCAGCCTGTTCACATCATTGTTCTGGGCGCCGTTCTCGGCGTGGTGAGTGCGTTCGACATGCCTGCACGTCAAGCGCTGGTTCACAAGCTCGTCTCGGTCGATGACCTGGCCAACGCGGTGGCGCTCAACTCCTCGATGATCAACGCCGCCCGGATTATCGGACCGGGAATCGCCGGTCTGGTGGTTGCCACTGTAGGTGAGGGGGCTTGCTTTTCGATAAATGCGATCAGTTATCTTGCCGTGATCATCGCGCTGCTGGCCATGAGATTTGCTCCCGCAAAGATCGCCTCGACAAAACCGATTTCTCTGGCCCAGTCGCTTCGCGACGGATTTCGTTACACCCGGGACACCGTTCCCATACGCGACGTCTTGATCCTTCTTAGTATCGTCGGCGTGATGGGAATGCCCTACATCACGCTCATGCCAGTTTTTGCGGCGGACATCTATAAGAGCGGTGCCGATGCCTTAGGCCTCATGATGGGCGCAGTCGGGCTCGGGGCACTCGCCGGGGCTCTCGGACTTGCGCGGCGAAAGTCTGTCATCGGTCTCGGTCGCGTTATAGCAATTGCGACCATGGGATTCGGCGTCGGTTTGATTGCTTTCAGTTTATCGAACCTATTTTGGCTTTCGCTCTTGCTATTGATCGTTGTCGGAATGGGTTGGATGGTGCAAATCGCCGCATGCAATACCGCTCTCCAGACTCTCGCCGAAGACGCGATGCGCGGCCGAGTGATGAGTCTCTTTTCTATGATGTTGGTGGGCATGGCACCGTTCGGAAGTTTGATTGCGGGTTGGGCTTCGGACCGCATCGGCGCGCCTTTGGTTGTGGCCGTTGGAGGGACTGGATGTGCCTTGGCAGGGCTTCTGTTCGCGCGCCAACTTCCACGCTTGGCCGCCGCCGCCCGACCGATACTCATTGCACGCGGAGTCATTGCGGATCCCAGCGGTGAAACCGTCGGCATCGATCCGACCTAATCGTTTCCTGTCGTGGCTCGGCTTTCTGCGAGAGTCGTCTCGGGACGCTCAAAAACACTCAGCGATAAAGTGCATCGATAAAACCGTTTGCTTGCAGCTCGCGCACGAAGCGGTCATCGAAAAACCGCTTAGGATCCTGCCCCTTGGCTTTGGGACTTCGCGATTCGAGTTCTTCGAGCACCGCTTTGATCGCCTCCACGGTCGGCAGCGGCACCTTCATTAAGTACTTGTTGGCATACACGTCGTAGGCTTCCGTGAGTTGCTCCTGGTCGTTGGTGCGTAAGAATTTGCTCATCACGCCCATCGTGAACGCCCGATCACGCTTCATGCGCGCGATCGCTTCCACTTGCGCCATCATATACCTGCGCACCAAATCCGGTTCCTTCCGAATCACCTCGCCGCGTGTCGTAATGCCCGTGGACGCGTAAGGGAGATTCAAACCGGCAATATCGAGCAGCTCGTGAAAGCCGAGCTTGCGCGCGCGTCCGATCGCCGGGTACGACAGAATACCGGCTTGCACGCGCCCTCCGGCCATCGCAGGCACAATGGACTCGACGGCACCGATCTGGACGATCGAGACATCTTTCTCGGGCACCAGTCCGAAATGGCGCAACGCGATGCGCGCTCCGGTGTCGATGGTCGTGCCGAACCGGCTGATGCCGATGGATTTGCCGCGCAACTGTTCAGCCGTTTCGATTTCCGGGCGAACCATTAGGCTTTGCACGAGCGTCCCGATAGTCGTGCCAATCACGATGACGTCGGCGCCACCTACCGCTGCGCTGACAGTCGTCGCGCCGGCGATCTGCAGAAAATTGATTTCACCGGCAATCAAAGCGTTCATCCCCTCAACGCCGCTGGGAGTCGCAATGACTTCTACTTCCAACCCGTATTTCTTGAAAATTCCCGCTTCGCGTGCGAGCCAAGGCACGGCCATCGATCCCGACAACGAGGTGATGGCAACGCGCAGTTTGCGCACCGGTACCGCATCCGCAGCCCCGTATGCTCGCGGGACAACGCAGCACAAAGCTAAGCCGCACATGAAACCGATCAACTCAAAACGGATTTGTTTCATAAGTCCCTTTCGCTTGAAGTGTACGCAGTGCGTAACTCACCTAATTTTGTCTTCGCGAGCGGCGAAGTCTGTGAAAACCCGGCGTTCGTCCTTCGACTTTCCTCAGGATGAACGAAACAGCTAAACCCGCTCGTTTGAGCATGTCGAAGCATGAGCGGACTTTTTACTTAGCGGCCGCGAAGTATCTAACATGCTGAGCAGATCGATGCGGAGAGAAACTATTTCCGTGCCTTGTCAATAAATCCGCTCTTCTTGATTTCTTCGAGGATACTCGGTTCAAAGACCCTGAGCGTTTCCGGGGTTTGTCCTTTGGCTTTAGGATTTGTCTTCGCTAACTGCCGGATGACCAACTCGACGCCCCTGCGATCGGGCATGCTCAGCAAGTCTTCCGCATGCTTGCCAAGAAAGTAATCGTAGCCGATACCGTAAACCTCATCATCGGCGCGAATGTACTTTTTTATGGTCCGTACGGTCATGGCTTTATCTCTCTGGGCGAGAAACATCCCTTCGACCATGCCCTTGACGAAATTCGTCGCCTTGTCGCGGTTCGCGTCTAAATAACTGCGCTTGATCATAAGGCAGCTTTGCGGATAAGGCATGCCGGCTTCTGCCATGTCGAGCAGCAGGTTCATTTTGTACTTGTTGAGCGCCATCGTGGCGATCGGCTCGGTAAAAAGTGTGGCTTCTGTGGAGCCGTTGCTTAAAGCCGTCAGGCGATTGGCGCTGGCACCGAGTTGAATGACAGTCACCTGCTTGTGATCAAGCGCAAATTTCTCCAAGCTCGCCTGCACCGCAAAATCCGTTGCTGAACCGAATTGGCTGATGGAAATGCGTTTGCCTTTTAGCTCCTGCATGCTTTTGATCTCGGGACGAGATACGAGTTTGAACGCAAAAAGGTTGAAACCGCCGGTAATCATCGCGATATCCGCGCCTTGTAAGTCGGCGGTGACCGCCAGGGCGCCCGTGGAAAAGAGAAATTGGCTATCGTTGGATAAGAGCGTCTGCACTCCCAGTGTGCCACTGTTCATGGTGAGGTATTCCACTTCCAAGCCATATTTCTTGAACAGCCCTTCATGATTCGCCACCCAAATGATTGCATGCAACGGAGTAATGCCGCCGCCACTGACGCGCACCTTATCCAGTCCCTGGACAGCGGCGGGAACAAGCAGAAATGCCGCAAGCAGCGCACTCAGAAATTTTTTCTGCAGATTCATGGCTACTCGTATCCCGTTGAGCGCATCCGCTGCATAACCCGCATGGGATGACAAACTGCTGCCACGCCTAACGCGCTCGCCTTCAGCGATTGGCTTTAACTCATCTGCGAAAAACTGTCTACAGCGTGCCATTTGACTTGCCGCTTGAGTTCCACCTAAATTCGACGCACCGCCACGGAGGGATCATGACGACTCAGACGATTACGCTCGCCTGCCGCGATTACGACCATACGCGCCCTCTGGCGGACGGCAGGATCAAAATCGATGGTGTCGACCTCAAATTTGTCAATATCTCTCCGCCGTCGCAGATCTTTTTACGGATGCTTCACGATGAAGAATTCGCCGCCTCGGAAATGTCGCTGTCCAATTACATGATTGCTCTGGGCAAAAACGATCGGCGCTTCATCGCGATTCCGGTCTTTCCATCGCGCGTGTTTCGCCAGGCGTATATCTGGATCAATACCCGGTCAGGCATTCAGAGGCCGCAAGACCTGAAGGGCAAAAGAATCGGCATCGCCGACTATTCCATGACGGCGCTGCTCTTCGTGCGCGGTTTCTTGCAGCATCAATACGGCGTCATGCCCCAAGACGTTCATTGGTTTCGCCGTCGCTCGGAGCACGTCTCGATCGAAATTCCCGCGGGCGTACGGCTCGATAATATCAGCAAAAATCAGAGCCTCGACGATTTGCTCGAGGCGGGCGACCTGGATGCTGTTGCGTTGACCTCTCCTCCGCGCGGCTTTCTTAAGGGAGTGCCAGAAATCAAGCGACTATTTGCCAATGCTCGTGCCGTCGAAGCCGAATACTATCGGCAGACCAAAATTTTTCCGATCATGCATATGGTCGTGATCCGGCGCGCCGTCTACGAAAAAAATCCCGGCCTGGCTGTCCGTCTCACCGAGGCATTCGAAACCGCAAAGCATTTGTCCTTCGAAGGCTATGCCGAAGGATTGTCCTGTTTACCTTGGGTACATTTAGATCTGGAATATGCTCGAGAAGTTCTCGGCGCCGATTTTTATCCGTACGGTGTCAGCAAAAATCTAGCGACGTTAGAAGCCGCGACGTTGTATTCAAATGAACAAGGTCTGACTCAAAGAAAATTTGCCGTAAACGAATTGTTTGCCCCGGAGACTTTAAAGCTCTTCGCTTAAAGGCAGTCGCGTTACTTGGTAAGGGACCTTGAAATCGGCGGGATCGGCTAATGACCGAAAACGCGATTTGAGCAAGCTCTCACTTAATGCAAGCGCAGCCACTCGCGGCGTAAAAAAAGGCCCGTGCCACGGCGGCACAGGCCTTCATTAGCCACTGAAAGATTCTATTTGAAGGTCAGGAAGTTGGTTTGGTCTGCGCGGCGACAAATCTTGCGCGGCGATTCTTTGCCCAGCAGTCTTCCGTGTGCTCCCTACATACCGGAATTTCTTCGCCATAGCTGATGGTCGACAGCCGATTGGCTGCAACCCCTAACGTCGCCAGATAATCCATCGCGGCTTGAGCGCGTTTTGCACCGAGCGCCATGTTGTAATCCGCCGCGCCGCGCTCATCACAATGCCCCTCGATCTGCACTCGCACTGCAGGATTTCCCTTGAGCCAGTCGGCATTCTCTTTCAGGATTGCGCGTGCTGATTGAGAAAGATCGGCACTATCAAAATTGAAGTTGATGTCCTTCATAGGCCCGCCGCCTGCTGCCTCGCCCCTTTGCAACGCATCTAGACTGGAGCCTGGCGTCGCTTCGGACTTTGCCACTGAGCTTTTGGCCGCGGCCGTCCCTGAACTTCCGCTTGCAGCATTAGCATTTTCCACGGTCCATTTTGGCGGAGGCGGATTCGCCGGATTGCCGCAAGCGAACAAGCCGACAACCGCCAATACGCCGAACCCATAGCTCAGTAACTGCTTCTGCTTCCTCATCAATCAATTCCGCCTTTCCCGTCCGTAACGGACTGATTTTGGTCGCTGATTGTGAAGCATCATAAGGAAGCTGTCAACTATTAAGTAAAATAATATTTTATTTTAACCATCCGATACCGTGGTTTACCAAAAAATCACAAAAATTACTGTGATTGCAAACCGCTAGGCTGTCGAGTTAACCGTACACCGTAAAGCTTGTCTTCCTCGACCTTTAATTGATGCCAGTGCTCTCCACCGTCCGAGGTGGCATAGATTGCGCCATCGGTATAGCCAACGCAGAGTGAATCGCTATCTAAGGGGCTAGCAGCAAAGCCACAGGTCATATGGGCATTTCCCGCCGGCAAGCCATTCCGTAAGAATGCCCAGCTAGCACCAGCGTCAATACTGCGTAATATCTGCGTTCGTGCTCCGCCTGTTTCCCGAGAAGTATCGCGGCTAAAGCGAATCGTGTTGTACGGGCCGGCTCGGACTGTGCGATAACCTGTCCAGGAAGTCGGCCCATTTTCTGCCGCGCCGACATAGAGGCGATCAGGGACCGCTGGGTGAATCGCGATTGGAATTGCATAAGCTCGGCCCATACCATAGTCGAGCTTGGTCCAAAATTTCCCACCATCATCGGATCGATACGTGCCGATGCCCGTGCTGGCATAGAGGGTTTCAAGCCGCGTCGGATGGCGTGTGACCCAGTGCACATCGCGATACACCCGGCCCTCCTCGTGCTTGCCCATTTCATAAGGCAAAATTCCGGCTGGATCGTTATATTCCGGGTATGCGGCCGTGCTTGTGGGACCGCTGATGTCCTCCCAACTTTCACCGCGATCGCGGCTCCGCGCGACGCCTCCTTCTTCGACGCCGACGAGAATCTCATCCGGAACTCGGGAGTCCAGTGTGATACAGCGCACGTGCGCCGTGTGCGGCGGTGGCGGAAACGTCCACTTTGAGTAATCCGGCAAGCGGCGAAAGCCCGCAAGCTCGCGAAACGATCGACCACCGTTTTCGCTAACAAATAGGGCAGCGGGAAGTGTCCCTACGTAAAGCTCATTGGGCCGGGTTGGGTGAACTGCCATGGTCCAGATGTCACGATAGTCCAGGCCGCCGGACGGGAGCCATTTCCAACTTTCGCCGCCGTCCTCACTGATGTGAATTTCCGTCAGAGTCGCGACGTAAAGACGGTTGCGCTGGAATGGATCAGGCGCAAGTTCGCGCACCGTTTCTCCGTTGAGCGCACGGTTGAGTACATCCACCCGCTCCGAGTTACCGTCCCAGCGACAACGCACCAGGCCGTCGGCTTTCAATAGAAATAAATTTAATTCTCCATTGCTCATCGGCATAAAAACCCCGTACTAGAAATTGCCCTTGCCACGCTCAGAAGAAATCCATAGGTTAAACGACGCTGGATCGTCAAGTCGATGGCGCCCGATATGAATATGCTACCTTGAACTTTGAACGGATAGTGCGAAAGACAAAACCGAGGAGCTAAACAATGTACGGATGGCGCGCACGGATCGGTCACGTTGCCCCCTCGCGAGGCGACACTCTGGTTTACGAGTTTTACAAAATCTTTTCTGAAGGTTTCATGATCCTCAATACCACTGGAACCGTCCGTCAACTCGTCGATGGTGACTTTGAAAAACAGCTCGAGCGCATTGAAGAGGCGGTGCAAGATCTGGTCGAAAATCAATGCGATTCGATTATCTTCAGTGGCTCACCGCTTTTCACGCGCCTGCCCTTCGGCAGTGACCGGCAGCTGGGTCAAAAACTGAGCGACAAGTTCGGCGTTCCTGTGGCTGCCGGTCTGACTGCGGAAGTGGAAGCATTGAAAGCGATGAACTGCAAAAAACTGGTGGTCGGCACACCCTACCCGGAAGAGCTCAATGATAGGCTCAAACGTCATCTAGAAGCTTCCGGTCTCGAAGTTCTGCAAATCGCCGGCTACGGAGTGCGCAAAAACGCCGATCTCACCGATTTACCTGTGCACGCTTCGTACAAGATCGCCAAGCGGCTTTACGCCAAGGCGGGTGATGCCGACGGAGTGTTCATCGCCTGCCCGCGCTGGCCGACGCTTCCCGACGTGGAACTGCTCGAACAGGAAATTAAAAAGCCCGTCGTGACCAGCAGCCTGGCTTGTATCTGGTATGCAATGAAACTGATTGACGTGAAAGAAAACGTCAGGGGATTCGGCCGATTGATGGCAAGCTTGGCCTGAAGCACGTCTCCGCACCTAAGCGTCCCAGACTCTTCTCGCCACTTCGAGCATCACATCCAGCTTGCGGAACTGTTCGTCTTCAGTGAGCAGGTTTCCGCGCAGACTCGAGGCGAAACCGCATTGCGGACTGATGGCGAGCTGTTCGAGAGATAAGTAGCGCGCCGCTTCGTCGATGCGCCGCCACAGCTCGTCCACGCTTTCCACCCGGCCGACTTTCGTCGTAATTAATCCGAGCACGGCGATTTTGCCTTTAGGTACAAACCGCAGAGGCTCGAAGCTGCCGGCGCGCTCGGTATCATACTCCAAAAGTAGCCGCTGATGCTGCAATCCGGCAAAAAGCTTCTCGGCGATCGCATCGTAATGGCCTTCGCGATGCCACATGCTCTGGCGATTGCCCCGACAGATGTGAATGCCAAAAATTGCGTCTGCGAACCCGGCAATAATCTCGTTGTCCGCTTGGATGGAGCGTTCCATGACTTCCATCGGATCTTCGCCCCGCGAGCGCATGGCCGCAACTGAGTTCGGATCGACGTACGCCGTATAACCAGGCGCATCGATGCCAATGTACCGGCATCCCGCTTGAGAGAGCTGCTCGATCATTTCGTGTTCGACCGTGACGACATCGCGCAAAAACTCAGCAGTATTGGAATAGACGGCGCGGGAGGCTTCGGCGTCATAGCACTGCTGGATTCGATCCGGTCCGATCAACGTCACCTTCACCGGTTGCTCCGTTAAGCTCTGCGTAAATCGAAAGTCATCGAGCAGTGAATTGCGCATGAGCTTAAGCTTCTGCGTGACCTGCTTACGATTCAACAGAATCGGATCCTGTCCTTTGTGGGTCACCGTCTCGTCCCGATCAGCACGTTTCAACACTTCATGATATGATTTGACGCCAGCCTGCCACTCCTCCACTCCCGCAACGACGGAAAAGCTTTCCATGAAGCTGGTTCGGCGAAATTCGCCATCCACAACAATTGGCAGATTGTGCGCGACTTGTTTGGCGACCACCTCACGAATCGCCTTGTTTTGTGTCTCCTTCAGCTGCGCCTCACTGATTTTCCCCTCGCCGAACGCGACGAATCCATCTTTGACGGACTGCGGCCGCAATAAGCTGCCGACCAGATCCACTCGCATCGACTGCAAGTTAAAATTGGATATATAGGCTCATAAATTTTCTTTCCGGCAAGAAGTGGCGTCTTTGGGCCGCTGCAGCCTCATAAGATGTCGTCCGAGGAACAATCCGATTCTTTCCGGGACTGCTGAGCAAATTCACAACCGGAAAACGCATCGGCACTGATCCAGGCGCAAAATAGGTTAGTTTTGATTACGTCGTCAAGCCGAAATCGACGGGAGGGCGGTCTCAGTCGTTGCCCCAAAACGCCTTGACAGACCTGCAGTCAACGTGATCTACGGAGGCCGTTCAATTACGCTGCTGTGATCGTCATGCCAGTTATCCGCACGCGATTACTTTACTCGATGGCGTTGCTCGCTTGCCTCCTCGTGAACGCCCGCGTGTCGCACGCACAAAAACTCCGCGTCGCCTATACTGCCTTCGCCGGCACTTTCACCATCCTTTGGCTCGGCAAAGACGCCGGGCTTTATCAAAAACATGGCATCGATATGGAACTGCTCTTCATTGGCTCGAGCACCACTGCCGTACAGGCTCTACTTGCCGGTGACGTCGATGTTGTTTACTCAGCTGCGGCGGCTGTGATCGATGCCAATCTCGCCGGTGCGGAGTTGACCATGCTCGGCTGTCAGTACGACACGGGTCAAACGTCTTTTTTTACGACTCCGCCGGTCGCAAATGTGGCGGCGCTCAAGGGCAAGGCAGTTGGCGTCTCACGCTTTGGCGCCTTTTCGGATTTCGTTGCGCGCTATGTGCTCAAAAAGAATCGCCTCCAGCCAATCAAAGATGTTGCCTTACTGCAGCTCGGCGGCACCCGGGAAATCATCGGCGGAATGCAAAAGAATTTGGTACAAGGCGGAGCCATTTCCCTGCCGCTCAGTCTGCAAGCGCGCAAGCTCGGTTTTCGGGAACTGCTCACTACGGCTAGTCTTGAGCTACCCTTTGACTACGGCTGCCTCATCATTAAAAACTCACAAGTGCGCGCTAGACGCGAGGAGCTCAAGAATCTCCTGCGCGCGACCATCGCCGCCTATGACACCGCAATTCAAGAGCCCGCGCTGGCAAAGAAATCTATCGGCAAATATACCCGCACCACTGATCGCGAGACACTTGACGCAACTTACAAGGAGAATGTGAAAGATTACGCGTTGCGTATCCCGTACGTCTCGCCTGCAGGCTTGATTTCCATCATCGATTTTCGTGCCGAAACGACTCCGGAAGCGAAGAAGCTCGTCGTAGAAAAGATGTACGACAACTCCTTGCTGCAAGAAATCCAGAAAGAACTGACACCGAACAAGTAAGGTCACACACATGAAACTTGGGCTATTCGATCACATGCAAAAGCACGATATTCCGCGGCGCTCCTACAGAGACCTTTATAAAAGTCATCTCGAGCTCGTCGAAATGGCCGACCAGGAATGGATTTTTATTTTGTCGCGGAGCACCATTTCGATATGGGTTTTTCCGAGTGTCCGAGCCCCGGCAGTTTTCTCGGCGCGGCTTCTCAACGCACCAAACGGATCCGTTTGGGACCATTGGTCTATGTGCTGCCGCTCTGGAATCCGATCCGGGTTGCGGAAGAAATCGCAATGCTCGACAACTTGACTGAAGGACGTTTGGAGTGCGGTTTTGGCGCCGGTATCGGTCCTTTCAGTTTTGCCGCTTACAATGTGCCGTGGGACGACAAGCGACAGATAACGCTGGAGGCGCTCCGTGTGATCAAAGGTATTTGGACACACGCATCGTTCACGTTCGAAGGTCGTTATTTCAAATGCAAGGAGGTAGATTTATCGATTCCGTTGGTGCAAAAACCCCATCCGCCGCTCTGGATGCCGACGCGCAGCAAAGAGTCCATCGAAGAAGCTGCTTCGACCGGGATCAGCACCGTGCAGTGGGTACCCGCAGGGATGGCTGCGGCACGGCGCGCCTTCGACGAGTACCGCACAGTTTATCAACGCGTTAAACCGGCTGCGAAACCACACATTGGCTTAATGCGCGAAATTTACGTCGCGCAAACCGACCGCCAAGCGCGCGCCGAAGGCGAATTTCACTGGAAGAATTTTTGGCAGCGGCGAGGCGGTGCGCGCACCTATGGCGCCCATGGATCTACCGGGTTATCCACTATTCTCGACGGCAGCCGCCGTCACGAACTGATGAACATGGAGCGCTCGATTGACGAAGGCTCATTCATCTGCGGGTCACCTGAAACAGTTGCCGATCAAATCAAGAAAATCGCGAGCCAAGCCGGCGCTGACACTTTTTTGGGCGAATTTACTTTCGGCGAGCTCACTCAGAAACAGGTGCTTAATTC
>Ga0070681_10002370_pt1 | contig 17207 bp, 13 predicted proteins | sample KBSC83BmetaG_FD_65650 | JGI IMG/M metagenome (GOLD analysis project Ga0070681, IMG submission 65650) | Corn rhizosphere microbial communities from Kellogg Biological Station, Michigan, USA - KBS C8-3B metaG | ecosystem: Host-associated > Plants > Roots > Rhizosphere | place: USA: Michigan...
GGACGTGCTCGTCTCAAGCATCATGATGGCCCACATAGAGAGGAATAGCTGGTCTAAACTGCTCACCTCTATTTCGGGGTCACAAGCAGATTGGCTCACTTGGCAATGGCCACAAAGTTTACCCCACTGCACGACCGCATTTTGGTGCGGCGAGTAGAAGAAGTCGGCACAACTCGGGGTGGAATCATCATCCCGGACTCTGCTAAAGACAAACCACAGGAGGGCGAAGTCATCTCGGTTGGCAAGGGCAAGACCAACGACGAAGGCAAAGTGTTCCCTCCGACTCCAGCGCCTACGACCGCAACATCTCTGATCAAGTTCTTCGCTTTCAGAACTACTCCGATCGAAAGGCTTCTCCTGAGTCCGATGCCATCGCGATCGTGCGCGACTCTCGCTCAATCCGCAGCGACCTGCTTTCTCCTCCATTCTCTTGCTTCGTCCGATTTAGCCCATTCCCCCGCCACTTGCTTTGTGGGCACATTGAGCCGATTCCAGACATTCGTCGTAGCAATCCAGAGAAGTAGCGAGGCGAGCGCGGTCTCGTCATAGTGCTGTCTCGCTTCCTTCCAAACTTCTTCTGGAACCGGATCGGAACGATCACTCAGCCGGGTCACGGCTTCGGTCAATGAGAGCGCCGCACGTTCGGCATCGGTGAAATAGGGCACATCCTGCCATGCGGCGACTGCGAACAGACGTTCCATGGTTTCGTCCGCGGCCTTAAAGCGGAAGTTCATATCAACGCATACGCTACAGCCATTGATCTGGCTCGCACGCAAATGAACAAGGTCGAGTGTCTTCTTAGGTACGCCGCCCTGCTCGGTAGCCTTCGCCAAAGCTTGTAGTGCTTCCATCACGCCAGGAATGATCATTGCTGGATTTTTCATTCGTGCTTGCATGAGTATCACTCTCTCCTTCTCGAGAATTGCTAGTTTGCTTTCCCTACCATGACGAATCTCAAGCCGAAGATGTGACCGGCGGCGGCGCCAGTCTATTTAGGTCATGTATCCACGGCCATAGATTCCGACCACGAGTGCTGCAACGGCGGCGACAAGGAACATGACCGGCACGCCATTTCCTAAAGAATGGTCATGTGCTCGGATGTGTGTGACCAGGGCCCCGATAAAGAACAGCGTGAGCCCAGCGGCGGCGAGCACCCCAATCAGGGGCACGCCAATGCCTACGAGCAATCCCACTGCACCCGCAGCTTTGAGTATCCCCAGAATGGGAAGCGACCACTCCGGCACCCCCAACTGGTTCATGTTTCCGAGGAGCCACTTGGGACGGATGAAGTCATTCGCGGCCGCATATATGTTCGCGGCAGCAGCAACGGCTGTAATGATGATGTAAGCGGTAAACATCGAGATCTCCTTCTGTCCAATCACCGGTAGGTTCAATGCGGAATGCCTTCGGTTTCTTTATTTATTACGAGGACGAATGACGAAGTGAAAGTGTGACGTCGCCGGAAAGACGCGGTTGAGAACGTGGGAACACGCAGATGCTTGCGAGCATCAAATTTATGTCTCGAGGCTCCAATCTGTGTTGTCACATAGTGTCGATCTCATCCGTCAGTGTTGTGGAGTCTCAAGCAAAATGGAATCAGACAAGCATGGTCAATGGTTGGCGCAAAGATTTGAGGACAATCGAGGTCACCTGCGAGCAGTGGCTTATCGCATGCTGGGGTCCTCCAGCGAAGCAGATGACGCCGTGCAGGAGGCGTGGCTGCGTCTCAGCCGTTCTGACGCGAACGCGATCGAAAACCTCGGGGGATGGCTGACTACAGTTGTCTCGCGCGTCTGTCTCGACATGTTGCGCTCGAGGACCTCGCGGAAAGAGGAGGCACTGGAAGTCGATGGGGTTGCCGCAGGCGCCAAGAGGAGCGGGCCGAGTGACCCGGAGCAAGAGACTCTCCTGGCCGATTCAATCGGCGCAGCACTGCTGATAGTGCTTGACCGGCTCGATCCAGCTGAGCGGCTGGCATTCGTTCTGCATGACATGTTCGCCGTTTCTTTTGACGAAATCGCCTCGATCGTTGGGCGCTCCACGGAAGCAGCCAGACAACTGGCGAGCCGGGCACGACGGCGCATTCAGGGCGCGCCAACAGTTCCCAAAACCAGCCTAATGGAGAAGCGACGAGTCGTTGACGCCTTTCTCAGTGCCTTGCATCGTGGTGACTTTGAAGGACTGGTCGCTGTGCTTGATCCCGATGTTGTGGTCAAAATCGATGAAGCTGCCGCGCGTCCCGCAGGGCCGAGGGAGATTCGTGGCGCTCTGAACTGGGCCAAGGGAGCGATCGCATTCTCGCGACAACTTGCCGGCACTATACAGCCCATGTTGGTCAATGGGGACGTGGGATTGGTTTGGACGCCGGGCAAACATGTATTTCGTGCGCTTGGCTTCACCTTTGCCGCTGGAAAGATCGCAAGCGTCGATATAGTGGCCGATCCAGTGCGTTTGCGCGAACTCGATTTAGCTGTGCTTGAAACGTCAATTTGAGAGGCCAACGATGGTACGACTCGACAGATGTTGCTCGACGGCCTTTATCATGTAATCAGCCACGTTCGCTCGCGAGATTTTGAAGCCGAATGCGGGAAGGTGTCCCTTTCGCACGCGGTACTTCCCGGTATAAGGCCCATTTGTGAGTTCGGGTGGTCGAACCATGGTCCAGTCAAGGCTACTCTCTGCGAAGATCCTTTCCATAGCAACGGAATCCGCAACAACGGCTGGAAACAATAGTCTGCCCAGCAGGTACGTTGGTGGCATGATGGAGTCCTTGAACAGAAAAGCAACAGATTCGACGACAACTCGTTTCGTAGGCGTGGGCCGAATGAGGAGCTGATGGCATCATGATTGTCGATTACTTGAGCAAGTTGTGAGGCATCCAGCAGATCCCCCCTTTTTACCTCAATGCGATCCATGAAGGACGCGAGACGGTCTGGCGATCGAACAAAGGCTGTCATGGAATGGCCACGTTCTACTGCCATTCGGACGACTTCCAAGCCTGTTGCGCCTGTGGCGCCCAGTATGACCATTTTCAAGGGATGAGCCTTGCGCCGGAAGTGGATCCTCGTGCAGCATTCTGCATATAACTTGTCATATTGGTTATAGATGACTATACCTGATTAGCGATGCTAGACTTTTGAAGCTTGGCAACGAAGAAACAGCGGGCGTATCGATCCGTCAGACGCGACCGTCAGGCTGCCGAAACCCGGCGACGGATCGTCGGCGCCGCTCACCGACTGTTGAGACACGAAGGCTTCTTGAGAATGACGATCGACGCAATTGCAGAGAAAGCGCTGTTTCCGTTCCGACGGTATATGCGATCTTCAAATCAAAGACCGGCATCCTCACGGCTCTTCTCGATGAATCCATGTTTGGTTCTGATTACGAGGAGATCGTGCGATATGCACAAAGCGCAACGGACCCTGAAACCCGTTTGCGCCGCGCGGCCGCAGTCGCGCGGCAGCTCCGGAGTGCTCAAAGTGACGCCTTCGAATTAATGAGAGGAGCAGGTGTAGTCGCGCCTGAGCTGGCGAAACTCGAACGCCAGAGGGAACGCTTGCGCTACGACAGAGAGGAAAGTGTTATCACCTCGTTGAAGAATTCAGGAAAGCTCCGGCCAGGGCTGAATTATCAGAAGGCGCGCGATATTTTCTGGATGCTTACCGGAGGAGAAGTGTATCGCATGCTCGTAAGCGAGAGGCGGTGGACACCCGAACAATACGAAAGCTGGCTCGCCGACACTCTCGTCGAGTTACTGTTGGCCAACGGTCATTGGCGGGGACGACGGGACTCGAACCCGCGGCCTCTGCCGTGACAGGGCAGCGTTCTAACCAACTGAACTACGTCCCCACTCGCCAAATCAACGAGATCCGATTATGCGGCTCTACACGGATTGCATACCGTGCCAGATGGCGCTGGATTGCCCAACCGGGATCCAGGTTGTCACCACTCCGGACCCAACCGCAACAATGCGACCAAGCGTTGTACTACAGAAATATCCTAACAGCTTCCGCTATAACGGGAAAGGCCCGCACTCCGCGGTCCGTTCACTTTGGCGCATCCGTGGATCTGGGAACAAGTTGAACTTTCAGATTGCGCTCTAATCCTTTCGTGACTCCGACTCCCCACAGTTTTGTAACCGGTCCCAGGACCAGGAATCGCATAGCGATGTGCGCGGAAACATGGTAGATTCTGAACTCTCACAAGATCCCGATGCGCCTCTTTTACGGGTGGTGGATTGTCCTTGCTGCATTCCTAAATCTGTTCTTCTCTGTGGGGATCATCTACTACGGATTCCCGGTCTTTTATCCATCAATGGTTAGTTCGTTGGGTTTTACGCGCGCCCAACTGACTCAAGGCTTCCTCGCGGGATTTGTCGGTGCAGGTCTCGTATTTGGGCTCTTGGCGGGCATCCTCATTGATTCGCTGGGATCCCGGCAGGTGATCCGAATCGGTATATGGTGTGTCGGCCTGCCGCTCATTCTGATGGGAAGCATGACACACCTGTGGCAATATTACGTGCTCTGCATCGCAGAAGTGATTGGTTACGTGCTGACCGGACCTATTCCCAACCAGGTCTTAGTCTCCAACTGGTTCCATCTGAAACGTGGGCGAGCGATGGGCATCGCATATCTTGGCCTGGGAGTGGGCGGTGCCGTTTCCCCTCTTCTGATTAATGGATTGATACAGAGTTTCGGTTGGCGGAACGCTTTCAGAATTATTGGAGCAGTCATTCTCCTCGTACTCTTCCCCGTTGCGCAATGGATCACGCGCTCCAATCCGCACGACTTGGATCTTCATCCCGACGGGTTACCGCCCGCCGACGCTGCCAATGAACCTGCTTCGAGCGCACGAGAGCCGATGAGCGTCGCGCGAGCCATGCGCAGCCGCAACTTCTGGTTGATCGTTACAGGGTGCACATTCACCATCGGAGCAATCGGCGCGGTGACACAGCACCTGATTCTTTTTTTAACGGGTGAGGGATATTCCCTAAGCGGCGCTTCCCGTGTAGCGAGCGGATTGCTGGTCTCAAGCCTCGCTGGACGCGTGATCGTAGGTTATTTTGCGGATCGCTACAGCCGGAAGGACGTTATGGCTCTCTTCTATTTCGCGTTGGCGCTGGCTATTCCTCTGCTGTTCGCGGCCCCGCGGCATGGAGTGGTTTGGGGATTCGCGATCGTCTTTGGTTTTGCAATGGGCGCCGACTACATGCTGATTCCCCTGGTCACGGCGGATTGTTTTGGATTGGCGGCACTGGGCAAACTTCTGGCTGTAATTATCACGATATATTCTGTCGGGCAATGGTTCGCCCCGTGGCTAGCAGGAAAGATCTTCGATACGCGGCACAATTATGATCTTGCCTGGCTCATGATGTCGGCCGCTGCTGCTACAGGTGCTGCACTAATCTATGTAGTGTCGCCAGAGCGGCAAGCGCGTCCTCGCGGTGCTGGAAATCCAGCTAGTCCGCGTGATTAGGGAAAAAGATGAGCACGAGCGAAATAATCCGCCTCGGTGGTATGAAAGGCGTGGCGCGCTTCAAACAACATATCCGTGCTCTAGGCCTGAACATTCCTTGCGACGACGAACTATCCCTCGATCAGCACTCGCCTCTACGACAGATGCTGCTCAAAGAAAAACTAGCCATCGGCAACCGGATTGCCGTGCAGCCGATGGAAGGTTGGGATGGCTTAGCCGACGGGAACCCTTCCGAGCATACATTCCGCCGCTGGGAACGCTTTGGCCGCAGCGGAGGCAAGCTGATCTGGGGCGGTGAAGCGGTGGCTGTATCTCAGGAAGGACGGGCCAATCCCAATCAACTGCTGGCTGCTGAGCACACGGCTGCCGGGCTGAGCCAACTGCGGGCGGTGCTCGTTGACGAACATCGGCGCGTAACCGGATCAGATCATGGCCTTCTCCTCGGGCTGCAGTTAACTCATTCTGGCCGCTTCAGCCGTCCCAATTCTTCTCAGAACGGTGAGCCCCGCATTTTGTACCATCACCCCATTCTCGATCACCGAATGAAATTGCCAGAAGACCATCCCGTCCTCAGTGACGGAGAAATCGGATCGATTGTGGAGGACTTTCACCGTGCTGCCCTTTTGGCGTGGAAGTTGGGATTTGATTTCGTGGATGTCAAACATTGTCACGGATACCTGGGCCACGAATTCCTGAGTGCACACACTCGCGAGGGCCCCTATGGCGGGAGCTTCGAGAACCGCACACGCTTCCTGCGGGAGGTTGTGGAAGGAATCCGCTCCGTCGCCCCGGGTCTTGGCATCGGAGTACGCTTTTCGGCCTTTGATACGGTGCCCTTTCGGGCAAACCCCGCGCACACTCCAAACGGCAAACCGCAACCAGGAATTCCTGAGATTCCTGCGAACCTGATCCCGTACCGCTGGGGATTCGGCCTTGACCCCCTCCATCCTACGGAGTGGAATCTTTCAGAGCCGATTCTGTTTTTATCCCTGCTCCAGCGGTTGAACATAAGGCTGGTGAACGTCACCGCTGGCAGCCCTTACTACAGCCCGCACATTCAACGGCCGGCGCTCTTTCCGCCCTCGGATGGTTACCAGCCTCCGCAGGATCCGCTGATCGATGTTGCTCGACAAATGGAAATGACGCGCTTGCTGAAACAGCGTTTCCCTAATTTGATCTTCGTGGGATCGGCTTATACCTATCTGCAGGATTTCCTTCCCTACGTGGCGCAGGCCGGCGTTCGTGAGGGCTGGGTTGACGTGGTCGGACTAGGCCGAATGGTCTTGACCTATCCGGAACTGCTTTGGGACGCTTCGGGTGGCCAGGCAATCCAGCATAAGCGAATCTGCCGAACCTTCAGTGATTGCACGACAGCGCCGCGCAACGGTCTTCCATCGGGATGCTATCCGCTCGACGATTACTACAAAGATTCGGATTTTGGTCAGCGTCTCAAGCTCCTGAAGAAGCACTGACTCTGCGAGCTTGGTTGAATGGGAAATTTTAAAATGGCAAAGCCGCCCATCGATATCAAACGCATCGACTCGCGACGCCAGTTTGGCCGGAAGGTTCAAGGAATCGCGGCCGCTCTGCTCCCTTTTCAATCGAATGGGCGAATTGCTGTCGAAGCATTCCAACGGCATGTGGTAGCGACGCACGCTGCCGGCCTGATCAATGCCGTCAATATGGATACGGGGTATGTGAATTATCTTTCGGAAACTCAAAAGAACAACGTGCTTGAATGGACCCGCGCGGCTTTAGGGAAAAACGTCCCATTCGTGGCGGGAGCATACATTGAGAATCTCGAGGGCGATGTCGTTACTCTGTATCGACGCCAGTTGGATTCGATCGTAGCCATGGGTGGAATTCCCATTTTGTTCCAGACCGCGCGCCTGAAAGCGAGTTCGGACAGGGAGTTGGCAGCTACTTACCAGGCCGTATGCCGTGGATATCAGAATGTGCTCGCCTTTGAGCTCGGCGCCATGTTTGCTGCCAACGGCAAGATTTTTGATTCCAAGACGATAGTGCGGTTGATGGATATTCCCGAGATTAGCGGAATGAAGCACTCTTCTCTCGATCGCCTCGTTGAACTGGAACGCCTCGCCCTACGCGATCGGCATCGTCCGGACTTCCGGATCTTCACCGGCAACGACCTGGGCATAAACATGATCGAGTACGGATCTGACTATCTGCTGGGACTTGCTACATTTGCGCCAGAACAATTTGCCGAGCGCGATCGCTTATGGCAAACCGGTAACCCCGCCTACTACGCACTCAGTGATGCTTTGCAGTATCTGGGCGACGTTGCCTTCCGCCATCCTGTTCCCGCATACAAACATTCGGCCGCTCTGTTCCTGCACCTCTGCGGTCGCATTCCCACGGCGAAGACGCATCCCAAAAGCCCTAAGCGACCCGCGGGTGAGATCAGATGGCTGCAGGACTGCGCGTGGCGTCTTGCTGATACCAAGCGGAATAGGAATCGAGCGATCAGGGATGCAACGAACGATGCCCAACAACCGCGCGGCCCGTCCTTATAGCCCAACGATGCGCAGACGGAGATTCCCGGAGAGATTTTTCTCCCAGCGCAGAATGCCGTGCGTGTTCGTCCGCAGACGAACAAGTTCCTTCTCGACTCCCGGCAGTGCCGCCGTTGCTGACGAGGGAACGTTCGGTCCGTAGAGGCGCAACTCGTACACCGAGTTGGGCTGCAGGCTGGATAATGTGAACGACGTGCACGTTAACTCGGGCAGTGAGACTTCCCCGCCCCGGCTCGCTGACTCTGACGTGGCGAATAACACGCACGGACCTTGCTCTGAAACGGCTCCCGCAAAATTAAGCCCTTCGATCACAGAGACTTTGCTTTTTCCCGTCGTCCCGAGATCCCCAATTTCCAGCAGGTGCAGGAAGAAGTCTTCTTCGGTGGGCACCGAGGGCGACACTTCAATCCGCCAGGCGCCAGGTAGAACGTTCCGGCGGTTTGATGGTGAGATTTCGGAAAAATCCTTGCCCCAAAAAGTCTTCCACATGTGCGCCAGCTTTGGATCCTCTGGCAACGGCCCGCCTTTCGCAGGTTCAAGAGGCCAATTCTCGCCGCTGGCCCAGGGACCTCCATTGTCATTGCCCGGCGTGTAGAACTCATTTCCCGGGCCACCTCGCCGCGCGACGACCCGCTCCCGGGGGAGCAGCGAATGGACAAGGAGTTCGCCTCTATTTTCCCGGAACCTGAAGGTGTTCGCATTTCTAAATTCCTTTGCCTCCGCAGTCCCCTGCCTCAAATCCTGATCGATCGAGGGTTGATTCACTCCATGCAGTAGCCAGACCTTTCTGAAGGAAGGATTCGTACTGACCACGCAATCGAAAACGAAGAGCAGATTGTGCGCCGGGGCGTACAGGATTTCGCGAGTGAACTTCTTCATCTTGTCCTGTGAATATGCCTTGGTGGCATCGCCCAGCGCGTAATGATATTGACCGGGGACATAATCAATGAGGCGCATCGTACCCAGGTCCCAGAGGTCGCGCGTGCGCTCCCAATCCTTCGGACTGCGGATCGTGTTCCAGTAACGGGAGGAATTCATACGCTGCCCGCCATCATTGGCCGCTAGCAGCAGATTCTCGGACCAGAAAAACTTTTCCGACGGGTCATACACCAGCACCGAGTTGTGCGCGACGCTTCGGCGGTAGTAATTCAGATAGTGCGGGCTCTCGCTGTCTGTGTAGTCGGCCCCGCTGTCGATCGCAAGATAGCCGCCGTGGTAGATGTTGATCTGATTTTGATCGAGGTGTTGGTGCTTGGCCAGGTAAGGCCCGCAGTCGAATTCGATCCAGGTCGAATCCTTCGTCCAACCGTCACGGATGACGAGGTGTCCTACGCCGGGAAAGTACCGCTGCCTGGGAAGCTCGTTCTCGCTGGCTAGCGCCGGATCTCGAGGCGCAACTTCGGGGTCGTTCCATAGGAACTCGAGCACGGGTAGGGTCCACTGCTTCGCGAAAAAGCCGCTGCTGCGGAGAAGCCACGCAGCATATGGATCCTTGAAGCGGTTCACGGCGTACCCGATGACTGACGTATCACGCGCGTCCAGGATCGGGTACTCATTATCGCCCTCGCGCGAGGGCGTGCCATCGGGAAGCAACTTGTAGAGATATGTATTTCCGATGTTTCGGAGCAATGAATAGTGGTGAGCCGGGTCGATGCCTGTCGTGGTGCGCTGCAATTCCGCCAGCAACGTCAGAGACGCCCACGTAATGCGCATGTAGTCCATCGACTCGTGATAGCTGCCTTCCGGAGTTGAAAACTCTGTGGTCTCGAGAACATTCGCAAAGCACTGCGTCACCTTCTCGAGCCAAGCCTCGCACCGGCTTGCGCATCCGGAGTAGCCTTCGAGCGCGGCCGCGACGAATGAGGGCAGGCAAAGGAAGCGGGCAGAGTAGTTTTGATAGGAGAATACGCCGGGATCGGCAAAATCTTCGCTGGCCAGCATTGTCGCTGCGCCATCCATCAACTCGGTCGCGATCCGATCCCGCAATGTCTGCTCGAACTCCGGATAATCAAAAAGCCAATCGAACGCCAAAGACCACCGCGCGTAGTCGATCCAGGAACGTGATGGTCGTACTCCTTTTGCTAGCCGATTCGTGCGCATGGCCTTCAGTGCTTTGTCAGCGAAACTCCTATCGCCGCTCAGTTGCCACGAGAGCGCCCATCCTTCCATGTCATCCGACGGCCGCATGCCGAGTTGATAACGAGTCTTCAGGAGCGCGAGGCCGGTGAAAGGATCGTTCTTACCGATAAGAAGACGAGGACGAGATGCAGGCGCGTTCGCGCTGCTCCGGAGTATGGTCATCCCGATCGTCGCTCCTACTGCCATCATGAAGTCTCGACGTCTCATTTCCTGCCCCCGCACAAGTAAACACAAGTATACGAAACAAACCCGACAGCGACGAATATCACAGCCGCTGTTGCTATGGTGCCCAGCCACGCATAAGTACCTACTTTGCAATTGCTTACTACGGTGCTGATTCAATGCACCCGCACCCCTCCAGCACCTTTCGTTTGTTTTGTTCTGATTGAGTGTATAGAATGATGTGTGGAATATGGTGCAACAGGCGACGGATTTCAAGCCTGGTAAGGAACCCACTATGGCGTCCGGTTCACGACTGTTAGCCGAGCAACGCAGGCGCAAGATACTTGAGTTCATCGAGCACAAGGGCCAGATCACCGTCCGTGAACTGGCGAGCCGGTTTTCCGTTTCCGCGGTGACGGCGCGCGGGGATCTTGATGCGCTCTGCACAGCAGGTCTGGCGATTCGTTCCCATGGAGGGGCAGTGCGGAAGCTGGAGACGGGTTCGGACGGCGGCACCTCATCCAGGGAGTCTCAAAAGTTCGCCGACGTGGCCCGGCTGGCCAAAGTCAGCCTGAATACCGTTTCGCGGGTAGCCCAAGGAAATTCCAAGCTCGCCCCATCAGTGCAAGCGTCCGTTCTCGCGGTGGCGCGAGACCTGGGCGTCAATTTGGCATCCGGCGCAGCAAATCGCACTATCATGTTTATCCTCGGCAATCGCGAAACCGTGAATGAATTCCAGTCGAAAGTCCTTCTGGGAGCCGAGGGATACTGTACCCGCAATGAGTGGGCGCTCCAATTCATTTCTTTTCGTTCCGATCTGAACGCGCCGCTGAGCAGCTTGAACCTTCCCGAAGTCCTGACGTCATCGAGCCGCCCGAGCGGGGTCATTTTAACTGGCACACATTCCGCCAACATTCTGGCCGCCCTCTCGGAAAAGAAGATCCCATTCTCACTGGTCGGTAACAATGTTGTCGGCGACTGGCAGCCAGAGCAGTACGACTGCGTCTTCACCGATGACGTGCGAGGGTCTGCCGAGATTACGCGCTATCTCATCGCGCAGGGACACAGGAACATCTGGTATATCGGAAACCAGCGGCTCCCTTGGTTTGCGCGCTGCGCTCGCGGATACCGGCAGGCCATGAAAGAAGCCGACCTCGAACCACGTTTCAGTGAGATCGGCTCAGAGGACCGCGAACTGGGATACTTGGCCGTCAAGGCTCTGCTGGCCTCGGGCGAGCGGCCTACGGCGCTTTTTGTCGGCACCGATCAGGCCGCCTCAGGCGTTTACCAGGCCCTGCAGGAGTCTGGAATCCGAATCCCTGATGACATCAGCGTTGCCGGCTTCAATGACACAATTGGTGAAGTCTTGCATCCGGGGCTGACGACTGTGCGCGAGTTTCCGAAAGAACTCGGCGTACATCTGGCTGAATTTGCCATCCGCAGAATCCAGGATCCGAATCTGCCTCCACAACAACTGATCATGCCGACAGAACTCATCCGAAGAGAAAGCGTGCGGCAGATCGCTCCGGGACATTCGTACGTATCCTCATTCGCGCTACAAGAACACACCTTGTGACAAGCCTGCGGCTTTTCAGTCGAACGATGAGCATTTTTTGGCAAGCATCATTCCGCGCTCTCTTTTTCTCTTTTCTCGTTACTGTTCCCGCGCTGACCCAGACGGCTCCGCCCGCGGATGCTTTTCGAGTCCTTGCACCACCTTCGAACGGTCCACAGATTACTCCTTATCTCAAGTACCAGACGGATATGGCGTGGCAGCAGGATGAGGAGAGAATCGCAGCGTGGCGCAGCATTCGAACGGACGCTGATATGTTTCGCCTGCAGCGCGATCTGCGAGAGAAGCTGTTACAGATGATTGGCGGACTTCCCAAAACCAGGACTCCGTTGCGGGCGAAGATTACCGGCACGATTCCAATGAACGGCTTTCATATTAAGAAGGTGATTTTCGAAAGCCTTCCGGGATTGTATGTGACTGCTCTTCTCTACGTGCCGGATGATCGCGAGTCGGGCAAAACCAAAAAGTATCCTGCCTTTCTCGTACCTGCCGGACACGCCACTGACGGCAAGGACCATTATCAGTCGCTCTGCCAGCGCTTGGTGCTGCGCGGGTATGTTGTTCTGGCCTGGGACCCCGTAGGCCAAGGAGAGCGCAGCCAATTCTGGGATGCAAAAGCCGGCAAGAGCCGCTACAACCTGATCTGTGCTGAGCATGCCGTGCTCGGCAACCTCGCATACCTCGTGGGCGCAAACCTGGCGCGCTGGGAAATCTGGGACGGATTGCGCGCCTTTGATTACCTGCTGACACTCCCCGAAGTTGACTCCAACCGCATCAACATCACCGGCACGAGCGGGGGCGGCTTCCAGGCCATACACATCGCTGCTCTCGAACCTCGCATCAAAGTCGCCGCGATCTCCTGCTACATCACTGCCCTGCCCATGCGCATTCACAACCGTATTTTCAAGGATCCCGACAGTGACCCGGAGCAGGATCTTTACGGAATGATTTCGAATGGCATGGATAATGCCGGATTGCTCGCGCTCATGTATCCGCGACCGGTATTCGTTGCCGCCGCCGTGCTCGATTTTTTTCCCATCGAGGGAGCGGAGAAAACATTCCGCGAAGTGCACCAGCTTTACGCCCGCTTCGGACATGGTGACCGCATCGCTATGACCGAGGGCTATCACGGCCACGAGTACTCCGATGCCAACCAGGAAGCGGCATTCGAGTTCATGGATCATTTCAATAAAATGCCTGCTGTGCGAACTCTCGCACCCGTTCAGCAACTCGAGGGGAAGCAGCTGCAATGCACCTCGACGGGGCAGGTGATGCTGGATACACAAGATGCAAAACCGCTGACCGACTTTATTCGGGACTACTACACCGAGCACCAAGTGCGTCCGGCGGAATCAATTCGGCAGCTCTATCTCGGGAAAGGCTATCCGGGCATTCGTTCGTGGACAGCAGTCCCTTTCGACAATGTGGTACCCGCTGCCGGAACTATTGCATGGGAAAGTGCCGGCACCTCTACTTTCCGAGACATAGCGATCGATCGATATGTCCTGCATCACAGCCACGATCTCCTGATGCCTCTGATCCACATTCACAACACGACGGGTCAAAGCAAGGGCTGGGTGCTGTGGTTCAGCAAAGATGGCAAAGCTGTTGCAAGCGATTGGGCTGAGATCGCTAAGCAGCTCAATGCCGGATACGACCTCATCAGCTTTGATTTTCGCGGGCTCGGCGAAACGCGTATGCGTTACAAGGCGGTCTCTGAGGACGATCCGTCCCTCGCCCTCACGGACGAGTCGCAGGCGTACGCCAATCCACTTTCTAGTGTTCTGGCCGATTACGTCTATAACTCATTGTTAACTGGTAGGCCTTATTTCCTGCAGATGATGGAGGATGCCGAGATCGCTGTCCGTTTCTCCAGAGAAAAACTGCACGCCGGCTCGTTCTCCATTGTCAGCGATCCGGACAGTGCTCTCCTGGGTTCCGCCATCGCCAGTACACTCTCCGGAGTGAATCCTGACCCGCATCCCGCGGGGGACATCATGAAGTGGTCGGAAGTGGTTTTACAGCGTCGCGAGCTATGGCCGATTCAGTACTTATTGCCGGGCGGCGCTTACATTCAGTGACGGAAGCGGCGGTCTGGCCGAATCATGTCGCCGTCGGGACTGCTGAAGTTAGCAGAGCCGCAGAATCCTTGTCGAGATAAATGGTGGCGTTCGGGTGCCGACGCAAAATCGACGCTGGCACCATTGGTGAAATTTCTCCCTCGAGTGAGTTCTTCACCGCTTGCGCCTTGCGCTCGTCGGGAACCACCACGATGATTTCCCTCGCGCGCATAATTTGTTTTACCGACATCGAAATCGCCTGCGTGGGAACCTCCGCAACACTCCCGAACCATCCCTCGTTCACTTGCTGCTGCCGACACGTGTCGTCGAGTTGGACTACGAGGTAGGGATCGTCGATGTCGAAATCTGCAGGTGGATCGTTAAATGCCAGGTGCCCATTCTCCCCAATTCCTACAAATGCGAGATCAATGGGTTCGCGCTGCAACTCCCTCCCAATTTCAGCGACCGAACGCCGAACATCTCCGTCTCCATTCAGGAAATGGTATCGGGTAATCCCTGTCTTGTTGATCAAACGCTCCAACAGATATTTCCTGAAGCTCGCCGGATGCGTGATGGGAACTCCAATATATTCGTCCAGGTGAAAGACTTCGACACAACTCCAATCAATATTGGGAGCAGCGGTCAACGCATCAAGAAATTCGAACTGAGAAGCTCCGGTAGCCGCAATAATTCGAGCGACTTTCCGCTGGCGTATCGCTCGCCGAAGCGAATTTGCCGCCTGCTCGGCCGCAGCTCGGCCCAAAGAATCCTTACCCGCAAGAATTTTGATCTGCAATTGAGACACCCTGTTTCCCTACCTTCCTGGCCCGAAACTACAGTGAGAAGTTCGCGTCAGATTCGCAGCACCCGCACCGCGTTCTCGTAATACACCTTGCTCAAGATGGAATCCGGCAAATTGATTCCATAAATCTTCCAACGGCCCTGCGGCGGAACCTTCGCCGGAGCGTAATCGAAATACTCGTCTTCGGTCTCCAAAAACCGGAAGTAAATTTCATACAGCTTGTCGTTAAAGACCTGCTGCGGATAATCGTCCCCGTGAGGAGTCGCGTCCGTACCGAAGAGGATCCTGTCCTGATATTTGTCGAAGAACCTGCGTGCCGTTCTTGGCTGCCGCCCGAGTTCACCAATCCGCGCTGCGATGTCGACGAACATGTTGGGGTAGCGCTCAAGATTGTCGGAAACGTTCTGCAGATCCTCGGCGAAGTTTCCGACGTGCAGCACAACGAACTGCGTCTTAGGATGCCGCCCCATCACACGATTGCGCGCCGCCAGCAGCTCTTCATTCGTGGGAAAGTCACCGCCGTAAAACGACCAATCGGGATGGTTGTTCAGCTCTTCGTAGCGCTCGTTGAAACGGTCCGTAGGAGTAAAGAACGCAATCGGGTCCGAAACGTGAATTGCTGCGGGGATATTGAGCTGCGCACACGCGTCCCACATCGAATCAAACCGTGCGTCGTCTATCTTCACGAGGGAACCGGAAGTGATGTTTTCCCGCAAGTAGAGTCCGAGTGTCTTCAGAATCTTCAGCCCGCGTGCGCCATCACGATGCGCCTGCTCGATCGCCTGGGCCTGCAGCTTGGGATAGTCTCGCTCTTTGAAGCGCGAGTACGAGGGTTCGGCAAAGGTATAGAACCTTCCGGGATAGGGGCGGTCATATCGCGCCACGGTCTCGGCGAGCCCCTTCTCGTATCCTCCAGTCAGGTTGACCATGGCACGGATATTTTTGCGTTCCATTACCGCCAGTAATTCTTGCGGGGTTCCCAGATACTGCCGCTCGGCGGCAAGTTCCACTCCCGCCTCCGACTTCGTCGATGCCGAAATGTGGGTGTGGATATCGATCAGCGGGAATTTAGCGCGATCAACATGCGATTCGCGCACATGCAGCATGCTCTTCGGCTCGTACTGAGAAAGCTCGAGCGGTTTGGGAGCAGGCGGCCTTTCCGTCTGCGCATTGGCGTTGGGCATGACCAGCCGTGAAGCTCCCGCGATCAAGCCTGCACCATAAAGCCATTGCCGACGATTCATGGAGACGTCCCGCTTCTTATCTCTCACATTCATTTCCCCGGCTCAAGCGCTGGCGTGACGATATCCACGGGCTTGTCCTGTCCGCGCACAGAACCGTGCCAGACGCTGCCACCGAATGTCGTCACGTAAATCTGGTCTCGGTCTTGCGGATCGGGAATCACGCGGTGAGCCCATTTGAAATTAAACCCTGGAACTCGCTTCCAATGCTCTCCTCTGTCCCCGGACCGCCACACGGAGGATTCGAATCCTGCGGCGTAAAGGATTTTCGCGTCGTTTGGATCGATGGTTACGTCGTATACGTGCTGGTCGCGATCTAATACCGAATGCCAGCTCTTGCCGCCGTTTTCGGAGAGGTAAATCCCTCCGCCCTCGCCATGCTCTCCCACTGCACGCGCCCACGCAGCAAGGTAAAGCCGCTGCGGAGACTCGGGATCAACAGCGAGACCATTGGGCGCGTTTACTCCGGACGGAAGTGCAACGCGCTCCCAATGTTCCGCGCCGTCGATTGAGCGATAAAGAGCGCCGTCACCCGCATTCCCGATGCTCCCGTCTTCCGAACGTCGCGCCAGAAGCACATAGAGAGTGCCGTCGGCGCCTCGGGCCAGTCGCCACGCGAATGGTTCGGACTGGCTGATTCCCTGGTTTTTCAGCTTCCAACTGCGTCCGCCGTCCACACTCTTGTATACTCCGCGCCCAAACCCGGAAACGTAGAGAACGCGCGCATCCAGGGGGCTCGTCGGATCGAGCAGAATGTGCGTGGCGGCGGTCTCATCCATTCCACCATTCGATTTTGCCCAGGTCTTACCGCCGTCATCGCTGCGACAGACACCGCCTTTGTAACTGGAGACCGCAGTATGCCGCCACATCTTCGGACGCGGCAGGTCATGCGTACCGCTGTTCACACTCCACACCCGCCCCTTGACCTTGGGATCGAAGACCATCCAATACGTCGTGTTGGTCCAGGCGTCCGGGACACCCACCGTAGCGCTAGTCCAGGAAGTGCCAGCATCCTCGCTGCGGAACGCCCCAATATCCGTATACGTAATGAAGATGCGTTTGGAGTCGAATGGATCAAAATGCACGCCGTAATTCGTGGTCACATCAAGGCCGACTGTGCTCCAGCCCGCGTCGTCGATCTTGCGCGAATACACTCCGTCCCAGGTCGCGCCGCCATCGCTGGTGCGCATCGTACGGCCAAGGTCCGTTGCGTACGCAAGG
>Ga0070681_10002371_pt1 | contig 17202 bp, 19 predicted proteins | sample KBSC83BmetaG_FD_65650 | JGI IMG/M metagenome (GOLD analysis project Ga0070681, IMG submission 65650) | Corn rhizosphere microbial communities from Kellogg Biological Station, Michigan, USA - KBS C8-3B metaG | ecosystem: Host-associated > Plants > Roots > Rhizosphere | place: USA: Michigan...
GCCCGACTGCGTTTCAGCGCGGCGACGTTCGTCGCGCTTCTCTTCACGTGGTCGCTCGCGCAGTGGAACCTGCTGGGTTGGAAATTGTAGCTCGATTCACTTCAGCAAGCGGCGGGTCGCGCCGACGGTACCGGCGCGACCTCGACGACGGCGATTGGCGTTCCGGCCATCACCGAATCGATGGTCGCCGGCTTCTGCGGGACACCGTCTATCGGGTTGATCGGCGCATCCGGGTGTGGCAGATCCATGTCGATGCTCAGGCCGGGCCGGCGACAGATCGAGACGTATACTGTTCCGTTCAGCGCGAACGCTCCGAGCGGTCCGTAGACCCGCCGCAGGTCGTTCCACGTCGCCGTCAGGGGCACTCCGTCGGTCAAGACGCCGCGCGTCCCCGAGACTTTCCATATTACGATCCGCGCGTTCGAGTCGACGCGAAGCGGGCGACGATCACCTCCCTCGTCGGCGAGTGTGGCGACCACGCCCACGACGCGGAGACCTGGTCGCGCGAGCAGCACGGCGGTATCGAGCGACTCGTCGCCGTTCGTCGTCGTCCACGCGAGGTTCGGGCACCGCCGGCGAAGTTCACCGACTGACACATCGAGCGGCAGCGCGCCGATGCGGCCCGGCCTGATCTGGACTATGGAGTCTGGACCGAGACAGTCCTCACTTGGCGCGCGGTCCGGCGAGCTCACACGTCGCTCGCGCGAGACAACGGCGTCGGCCGCGATCACGCCGGCAAGCAGCGCGACACTGATTGCGATCGTTCGTCTTCGCACGGTTCAGATCCGCGTGAACGTTGCCTCGAGGTCCCCTTCCCAGGCGCCTCCGTTACGCGACATCTCGCCCTTGCCCGCAACGCTGCGCCCATCGGCCGCGATCGTCCACGTATTGCGCTGCGACAATTTGGGCGCGTTCCTCGACCAGCGAATCGTGTTGCCTTCGATGGCGACGTCGTACTTGCGAGAGACGCCCCGTTCGTCGAAGTAGAGCATGAAGTACTCGTGGCGTTCGTCGTCGCTGCCAAAGATCGCGACGCCGGTCGGGAACCGAGGATCGTCCAGCGACGAACGCCAGACGAAGAAGGCGCCTTCGTCGAGCCAGGCGAACGAGGCCGTGCCGTGGAAATGCTCGCCGGGGAGCATGGGGTGGGTCGCCGACATTTTCCACTCACCGATGAGCGGAGCAAACGGCGCGAGCGCTTTGTTACGCGGCAGCGAGTCCGTCATCGACTATCGCGCCCCGGCCGAGTTTTTCGACGAGGGCGTCGGCGCCGGTTCCATGAATAGCTCGTCGGCGTAGCAATAGCCCCAGTCCTCGTCGGGCTCGAGGCTTCGAATCAGGAAATGCTTGGTTTCGCCGGCGTGGCGTGTCGCATGACGGCCGGGCGATTGATCGCAGCAGCCAACGTGTCCACAGGTGAGACAGAGGCGCAGGTGCACCCACCAGCCGCCCGTCTTGAGACACTCTTCACAGCCCGGAGTGTTCGGCGATACGTCGTGTACGAGGTCCAGATGGGTGCACTTCGCGGCAGACATCGGTGCTCCTGGCAAAGCGACAGCGTAGTTAAAGGTGCCCGTGCGCTAGGCGAGAAGGTAGTAGACGTCGGTGCGTAGTTTGGATGGATCGTCGGTCCAGTGTCCGTAAACTTCCCAGCGAGTTCCGGACAGCCGATGTCCCTGGCTCCGGCACCACTCGATCACGGCACTGTGTGCGGCGCCAAGCCGGGAATAGTCACCCCAGTGCGTCGTCACCGCGACTTCGCCGACCGGCAGATCGACGGGCTGAACCTCGCCGACGGGCGCGAATGGCGCCCGCGTGCCGACGCCGAACGCGACGTCGGCACTGTCCGCCTGATCGGGCACGCTCTGGTAGACGAACACGTTCTGACCGTCGAGCGTGACGCTTCCCGCGCGCCCGGCCGCATAGACCTGATCCAGATAGTCGCGGAAGACCGACTTCACTCGCTGCACCGGCAACCGCGTGCGCACGGCGGCGATCGTTCGCGGAAGGCCCTGCTGCAGAGACACGTGATACTCGCCAGCCGGCATCCGGCCTCCCGCTCCTGTGAGACGCGCGCCTACGTCGATACCAAAGCGGCAGATAACTGAGCTCGACGGCTATTCGAGCTCGTAGGTCAGTTCGAACGGATGCTCCATCCCGTGTCCTACGGAAGTCGCGCCCTCGCCACGAAGCCCGCGCAAATCTCCCGTCGCAGAGCCGGCGACTACAGCGTACGACTCTTTCGCCAGCCCGCCCTCGAATCCACCGGCGCGTTGCATGACGAATGAGCCGCTTCGCTCGCCGATCCGCGCCGTGACCCGTTCCAAGCCGACGAACGTCGCCGTCCCGTCGGCCCGGTACATCATCAGATACTCGACTTGGCTTACGCCCTCGATGTCGCCGCTCAACGTCTTGACGACGCTGGCGCGGGTGAGCTTGGGGAGGCCGGCCCCTTCGCTATAGGGTTTTTCATCCCAACTCTTGATGGCGAAGCGAGCGTGCGCGGTCTTTTTCATGGCCCCCCTCGGTACCATGCGTTCCGACGAACGCGTTAGAACAACGCGTATTGAAGCGGCTTTTCGGCGCGCGCTTTTCCCGGTGTGAACGGTCCGACCACGGCGTCCTGCTTCGCCGGGGTGAGCGTCCCCTTGAATCGCGATCCGGCCAATGCCGACCGCATACACGCCATCGCGATGCGCGCCGTGTTGTTGGTTTCGCTGAGATGGGCGAGCACGAGATGGTTGCATTCCTTCGTCACCGCCTGGCGAGCGAACGCTCCCGAATCCTTGTTGTTCAGGTGCCCGATCGGGCTGGCGATGCGCGTCTGCAACCATCGCGGATACGGACCGTTCCGGAGCATCTCGTCGTCATGGTTCGACTCGAGCACGAGGATGTCGAGCGACTCGCACGCCTTGGCCATCGCGCGCGTCGCGCGTCCAAGGTCGTAGAAGAGTCCGGCGCGCGCACCCGTCGAATGGCTCGTCACGACGAACCCGACCGATTCGTGCGCGTCGTGCAGCGTCGGCGTGCTCGCGACGGTGATTCGCGGAAACTCGATCGTCATGCCCGCCGCGAATCGATGGACCTTGGCGCCGTTGAGTCCCGCCGCGCGCGCCGTGCCGTGCGTCGCGAACACCTCCCAGCCCCATCGCTTGGCGGCGCCCTTTGCGCCCTTCACGTGATCGTCATGATCGTGCGTGACGATACACGCGTCGATCGACTGCGGCGCGACGCTGATCGCCTTGAGCCGGCCGGCGAGCGTGCGCGTTCCGAATCCGCAGTCGATCAGAATGCGCGAGCCGTCGCATTCGATCAGCACCGCGTTGCCGCCGCTCCCGCTTCCCAGCATCCAAAGCTTCAAAGAAACCTCGTCGGCAGTTCCTAATCCGCGTTGTCGGGCACCGTCCAACGCCCGGTGTGCATTGCTTGAAGATGGCGACGGGCGCGTTCGCTCAGCTCCACGTGCCGGCGCGACATCATGCGCTGCGCCGTCTCGACAAACTTATCGGCGTGATAAACGGTGTAGGGAGGTGTGTCGCCCCACGAGAACGGCGCGACCACCTTCGGCGGCATGTTGCCGTAGACGTTGGCCCCGGCGCCGAGCACCGTGCCGGTGGTCAGTCGCAGGCCGATGCCGGTCTTCACGTGATCGCCGAACAGCGTGCCGAGGAACTGCAGCCCCGTGTCACGTTGACCCTGCGGCGTCCAGAGCGCGACGTTGCCGTAGGTGTTCTTCAGGTTGCTCGTGACCGTGCCGGCGCCGAGGTTGACCCAGCGCCCTATATATGAATGGCCGACGAACCCGTCGTGCCCCTTGTTCGAGTGCCCAACGATCGTGGTCGCGCTCAGCTCACCCCGCACTTTGCTCACGTCGCCGATCGACGATCCGGTGATGTCGCCGCCCATCACGGTGACTTCGCGGCCGATGTAGCACGGTCCCGTAATTCGCGTGAAAGCACGGACGTGCGACTTGGGGCCGATGTAGATCGCCCCTGCGGTCGTATCGAAGACGACGTGCGGCTCGATGACGACGTGCTCGGCGACCATCACGCGTTTGTCGCCGACCACCGTCGCGTGCGCCGGTGGATCGGTCGCCTGGATTCTCGAACTTTGCGCCAGCTGCGTGAGATCGTTCGCCAACTGATCGGGGAGAATACGCACCAGATCCCACACCTCGTCGAGCCACCAGCCATTCATGTCGCCGATGCCGCCCGTTCCCGCCGCGAGATCTTCGAGCGTCAGCGAGCCGTCGTCGAACGCCGACGTTCGCACAGCCTCTCGGATGCGAATGCCGGCGAGCCGTTCACCGCATCGCCACACCGAGCAACCCGCGTTGTACCGGCCGAGCTTGACGATGTCGGCAGGCACGCGCGGTACGGCGCGCGCGTTGACGACGATTGCTCCGGCCGGAATCGTCGCGTCGGCGGGCAGGCTCTGCGACCACTCGTCGAAGTCCGCGTGCCGACGGCCGGCGAGGAAGTGCGTCTTCGTCACGCCCTGGAGCGCCGTCTGCCAACGCTCGCGGATCGTCGAGATCCCTGATACGAGCTCGGAGATCGGGCGCGACGACGCGAACGGCTCGAAGGTTCGCGCCCGCGCGTCGTCGTATAAGTAGAGCGCGCTCAATCCGCCCCCTCCCGCTCACGTACGCCGCGCGGCAATGCGTCAACCAGCGTCTTGAGATCGCTGGACCGATCGACCGTCGTGATCAACACGAGTCCGTCCTCGACTACCGCGACCAGATTCGACACGCCGTACAATACGACGGTCGCCTCCGGCGCGTGAACGACGTTGCCGCGCGCATCCACCGCATAAGCACGGCCCTGCACCGCGTTTCCGTTCGCATCGTGCTTCCTGACGCGTCGCAGCGCACCCCACGTCCCAACGTCGTCCCATCCGAAATCGCCGGGAAGCACGGCCACGCGATCGCTTCGTTCCAACACGCCGACGTCCACCGATACGGGCGTCACGGCGCCGAAGAAGCGATGCAGGTCGTCGGCGTGCGCGTGGAGCGCCGCCGCCACCTCGGGCGTCAGCTTGCGAACGTCGTCGAGAAAATCGCCGACCCGCCACACGAAGATGCCGGAATTCCACAGGTACCCGTCGCGGCGCATCTCTTCGGCGCGCTGACGATCCGGCTTTTCGACGAAGCGCGCCACTTTGCGGACGTCGTTGTCGATCTTGTCGCCGGGCTGGATGTAACCGAAGCCCGGATCGGCGCGCGTCGGCACGACACCGACCGTCACGAGCGCGTGATGTTCCTCGGCCGCTTCAGCGGCTCTCGTGAGCGCGCGCTGAAAGCCAGGGGCGTCGGCGATCGCCCAGTCGGCGTGCACCGATATCATCGTCGCCGTCGGACCGTCACGACGAGCGATCTCCTGCGAGGCCCACGTCAGCGCGGCCGCGGTTCCACCGGCGCGCGGTTCGGCGACGAGATTGGCGCGAGGGACGTCCGGAAGCAGCTCCGCGATCGCCGGCACCAGTACGTCGTTGGTGAGAATCAGCACCCGCTCGATCGCGACGATCGGACGCAGCCGGTCGACTGCCTCGACGAGCAACGGCTCGGTCGAGACGAGCGGTAGAAGTTGTTTGGGACGCGCCGGCGTGCTGAGTGGCCAAAAGCGCGAGCCGATGCCGCCGGCGAGCACGACGGCCCAGCGGCTCATGTCTCGCCCGCGCCTTCGTCCGGGCCGATACCGACCAGCTCCGCCGCGCGCGAGTAGAGCTTCTTTGGGCTGAACGGCTTCGTCAGAAAATCGTTCGCTCCCATTTTCATCGCGCTGGTGTGCTGCTGCTCCTGACCCGCCGCGGTGAGGATAATGCACGGCAGATCGCGCCACCGGTCATCGCGTCGCATTGCCGCGAGAACGTCGAGCCCGCTCATGTGAGGCATCATCAGGTCGAGAAGCACCAAACGTATGTCGGATTCGTGCTCGAGAACCTGAAGCGCCTCGCGGCCGTCGTAGGCGAGCGTGACGCGAAACGGCCCTTGCTCGAGCTTCATCTTGATGATGCGGCCGATGTGTGGTTCATCGTCGGCCACGAGGACGTGAAACAGTTGGTGGTCGCTGGACACGAATCAGACGAGTGCGGCGATGTGCTCGCGATGCCTGCGCAATTCAAACAGCAGTTGGGCGATGTTCGCGCCGTGAGCCACGAGAACCAGCAGAACCGCGTCCGCGGACAGCACGGAAACAATTGCGGTGCCCGATCGGAGCTCGAGAACGGCGGTCAGCAAATTTCCGCGATTTGTTGCGGACCCGAGTTCGTCCGCCGAGGTAATAATGGCGGGAATGCGCGCCGCGATGTCCTCGGCGTCGAGCCCGGTCGTGAGCTGGCCGTCGATGAGAAGTCCGTCGCGCCCCAATACGACCGCGGCGTCGACACCTTCGCGTTGCCGGATGACGGCGACCAGATCTCGGATGCTCGGTGGGGCCATTCCGGCGCTTCGGCTCGCGTTGAAAGTCGTGGCGAAGCTAGAGTTCACAATTATGGAAGTCAAGCGACGCCAATCGCTTGAAGTATGTTTGCCGCCTTTCTATCCTTCGCCGTTGACCCCTCTGACATGACTTGTCGAACTGACTTCCGAAAGCCGCCGTCTCGCCCCCGACGCGCCGTCGCGCTTGCGGGCGCCGTCCTGGCAACCTTTGGCCTCGCGTGCGGCGATTTCACCGGCGTACCGGCTTCGCTCCCAACGATCAGCGACACCGGGACGGTGTACGCGTTGAATGGCGCGCCCGCCGGAGCTCCGTCGGGGCTGCACGTTTTCACGGGCACGCTGATTCCCGTCGACCAGAGTTTTTCGTTTGACATCGGCTTCGACCTCGATTCGACGGGGCAGATCGTGATCTACCCTCAGCGCACGATCGCGACGGCGCTGTCCACGACGACCCACTCGGTGGGACTCCAAACCGTTCGCGATACATTCGAGGCGGTTCTCTCCGCGCCCAAAAACGGGTACAAGGCCGACACGGCCCTCGTCACGCAGCGCAACGCCGTCGTGCTCGTGCAGTCGAACGACGCCGGGGTTTGCGGTCTTTCGCTCACCGGCACCTCGATGTACGCGAAGGTTCAGGTCACCGAAGTGAATCGCTTGACGCGGCAGCTCAAGGTTCGCTGGACCGTCGATCCCAACTGCGGCTTCGTTTCGTTCCAACCGGGCGTCCCTAAGACCTGATCGGTGCACGACCTCAAAATATTTCGCGAGCAGCTCGATCTGCTCCGCGATGGCCTGCGCCGTCGCGGCGCCCTCGACGCGCTCGCTCCCGTATTGGACAGCGGTGTCACGCTCGAGAAAGAGCGGCGCACGCTCATCCAGGCGGTCGAGGAGCGTAAGGCGGCGCGCAACGCCAACACCCAGGAAGTCGCCAAGCGAAAACGCGCCAAGGAGGATGCCGACGATCTCATCGCGCAGGGGCGCGCGCTCGGCGACGAAATCGGTCGCCTCGAGGCCGAATTGGGCGGCGTGGAAACCGAGCTGCAACGGCTGCTGCTCGAGATTCCCAACGTCACCCTCCCGCAAGTTCCCGGCGGCGATGAGGAGCACAACGTCATCGTGCGCGAGTGGGGAACCCCTCGGCCGCCCGACGGCGTGAAGCCCCATTGGGAGATCGGCGCCGCGCTCGGCATCATCGATCTCGAGCGCGCTTCGAAGATTTCCGGCTCCGGGTTCGTCGTGTACCGCAAGGCGGGCGCGCGGCTCGTGCGCAGTCTGCTCAACTACTTCATGGATGTGCACCGCGACGAGCACGGGTACGAAGAGGTCTGGCCGCCGCTGCTCGTGAATCGCGCGACCATGACCGGCACCGGGCAACTCCCGAAGTTCGAGGACGACGCTTACGCCACGCGCGGTGACGAGCTTTTTCTCATCCCGACCGCGGAGGTTCCGGTCACGAATCTCTATCGCGACGAGATTCTCGAGGCAGCCGCGCTTCCCATGGGGTTCGTCGCCTACAGCAAGTGCTTCCGCCGCGAAGCCGGATCGGCGGGGAAGGACACTCGCGGCGTGCTCCGCACCCACGAATTCGACAAAGTGGAGCTCGTTCGCTACGCTACGCCCGAGTCGTCGGGTGAGCAGCTCGAGCTTCTCACCCGCCACGCCGAAGCGATCCTCGAGCGGCTTGGTCTCCCGCACCGGCGCAAGCTGCTCGCCGCGGGCGACACCGGATTCAGCTCGGCGATGACGTATGACCTCGAGGCATGGGCGCCCGGAGTCGGAGTCTGGCTCGAAGTGTCGTCGTGCAGCAATTTCACCGAGTACCAAGCGCGGCGCGCGAATATCCGCTATCGACCCGCCAAGGGTGAGAAGCCGCGTTTCGTTCACACCCTGAACGGCAGCGGTCTCGCGTTTCCACGCACGCTGGCCTGTATCCTCGAGCATTACCAGAACGCCGACGGGAGCGTGACCGTGCCCGACGTGCTTCGGCCGTACCTCGGAACCGACACACTCCGCTAGCCGCGATGCGACGCGGCAAGCCCGAGCTGTTTGTCGCTGCGCTGATCCTGATCCTCCTCGCGTCGTACCTCTGGTACACGCGGCGAGTGATCAACGATCTCCGCAGCGACGCCCGGCGATCGAGTCAGATGTACGCGCGAGTGTTCCGCGCGTTCGGCGACACGGCGACCGGCGCCTCGGACGCGGCGCTCGTCGACCTCTCGCGCGCGATCACCGAACAGGGAGTGCCGCTCGTTATCATCTCCCCGAACGGTGAAGTGTACACGCACGTCAATCTGCCGTTCGACGATCCGAGGCACCCGGTCCCCGATTCCGATCCGCGAGTGCGCGCGTTCGTCCCGGTGCTGCAGCGCGCGAATGCGCCAATCGTCGAGCCGTCGATCGGAACGATCTACTATGGCGACGACGCCGTCGTTCGGGGGCTGTTGGTCATCCCGATCATCCAGGTCGTGACCGCGGCGATTCTACTGCTCGCCGGCTTGTACGTGATCCGCACGCGAGGCGACGCGGCGCGCGAGCGTCTCTGGGCCGGTATGGCGCGCGAGTCGGCGCACCAGTTGGGCACGCCCCTCTCCAGCCTTGCTGGTTGGGTCGAGCTCCTCGAGGACCGCGGCGACGACGAATCCACGCGCACGGTGACGCGCCACATGCGGGGCGATCTCGAGCGGCTCGACCGAGTGGCCCATCGCTTCGAGCGGATCGGCCGCGAGCCGAAGTACGAACCGCTCGACGTCGCCGACATCGTCGCCCGCGTCTCACGGTACTTCCAGGCGCGAGTGCCGACGCTCGCCAACACGATCGCCATCGAGTGTACCGCCGCGCCCGATCTCCACGCCGTGCAGGGAGACCCTGTGCTCCTCGAGTGGGCTATCGAAGTGCTCACGAAGAACGCGATCGACGCGCTCGCCGGACGCGGAGGCCGGGTCTCACTGAGCGCCGATCACGGCGGCGAGCCGGACTCGGTCGTGATCCGCGTCGCCGACGACGGCCCCGGAATACCGAGCGAGATTCGGTCACGCGTGTTCGAGCCTGGTTTTTCCACGAAGCAGAGCGGCTGGGGCATCGGCCTGTCGCTCGCGAAGCGCATCGTCGAAGAGAACCACGGCGGCAAACTCGCGCTCGCGCCGTCGGAGCAGGGCGCAACATTCGAGATTATTCTTCACTGAGCTACTCGGCTTCTGGCTGCTCGGCCGAGGTGCCGAGCCGCCGAGCTGCCGAGAAGCCCACAGGATCAATCTTGTCGACGTTGCTGGACGACAAACTCACCGCCGGACTCAACCCCGCGCAGCGCGAAGCCGTGCTGCACGTGAACGGAGCGCTGCTCGTACTCGCAGGCGCCGGATCGGGAAAGACGCGCGTGCTGACGACGCGCATCGCTCGGCTGATCGACATCGAGGGCGCTGATGCGCGGGACATTCTCGCCGTCACGTTCACGAACAAGGCCGCCGGTGAGATGCGGGAGCGTGTCGGACGCTTGCTCGGCCAGGATCCGGCCGGGATGTGGATCGGTACCTTCCACGCGATCGGCGCGCGAATGCTCCGCGCGGCGGCCCATCTCGTCGGACGAACGCCGTCGTTCACGATCTACGACCAGGACGATTCGCTCAGCGTGATCAAGCGGTTGATGGACGGCCATCACGTCTCCACCAAGCAGTTCTCGCCGCGCGCCGTGCAGGGGGCGATCTCCGATGCCAAGAACGCGCTCGTCCCGCCCAAGGAGTACGAGCGTCTGGCGATGGAGCCATTCTCCAAGGCAATCGCCCCGATCTATCAATCGCTCGGCGAGACGCTGCAAACCGCGAATGCGGTGGACTTCGACGATCTGCTCGTGCTTCCCGTGCGCATGCTCCAGCAGCACCCCGAGAAGCTCGAGAGCTACCGCCGCCGCTTCAAATACATCCTGGTCGACGAGTACCAGGACACGAATCGCGCGCAGTACGAGCTGATCAAGCTCCTCGGTGGCGAGCATGGCAACGTCTGCGTCGTCGGCGACGACGATCAGTCGATCTATGGATGGCGCGGCGCGGACATCCGGAACATCCTCGACTTCAACAAGGATTTTCCAAGCGCCGCGGTCGTGCGACTCGAGCAGAACTACCGGTCGACGCCGCAGATTCTCGACCTCGCCAACGTCGTCATCAGCGCCAACACCGGGCGGATGGGGAAAACGCTGCGCGCCACGCATCCCTCGGGCGAGCAGGTGACGCTGGTGCGCTCGCTCGACGAGCGCGATGAAGCCGAGTTCATCGTCGCCGAGCTGGCGGCGAGACGGTCCGCGCGGTCGCTCGCGAACTCCGACGTCGCGGTGCTCTATCGCACCAACGCGCAAAGCCGCGCGCTCGAGGAAAGTCTTCGCCGCCACGCGATCCCGTACCGTCTCGTCGGAGCCGTTCGTTTCTACGACCGACGCGAGATCCGCGATCTCATGGCGTACCTCAAGCTGGTTGCCAATCCGTCGGATGACGAAGCATTTCGCCGTGCCGTGAGCGTCCCCAAGCGCGGCCTCGGTGAGACGACGATCGAGCTTTTGGCCGAGGGCGCGCGCAATGCCCGTGTCTCGTTGTTCGATGCGGCGCACGATCCGTCCATCGTCACGACTCTTCGCGCCGCGGCACGCGTGGCGCTCGGTGAATTCGTACGCGTCATCGCCGGGCTGCGCGATCGCGCGTCTGAAGCGGCGGTCGACGAACTGCTGCGCGAGATCGTCGAGGCCATTCGATACGGCGATTACCTCCGCGCCGAGGGCCCGGAATCGGCCGAGCGGCTGGACAACGTGCGCGAATTGATCACCGGCGCGGCGGAGACGGTGGCCGACGAGCTGGGCGAGGTCGGGCTTCGTCCGCTCGATCACTTCCTCCAACGCTCGAGCCTCGTCGCCGATAGCGACGCCCTCGGCGGCGACGCCGACGCGGTGACCTTGATGACGCTGCACAACGCGAAGGGCCTCGAGTTTCCCGTGGTGTTCATCACGGGCCTCGAGGACGGGCTTTTCCCCCTCGCCAAAGCCTACGACGATCCGCCGCTCCTCGAGGAAGAACGACGCCTCTTCTACGTCGGCATCACCCGAGCGCGGCAAAAGCTCTATCTCTCCCATGCCGAGGAACGCCGTCGCAACGGCGAGCTGCTCGGCGCGCGCCAATCCAGCTTCCTCGACGGAATTCCGCCGGCGATGCTCGAGAAACGCAGCACGATCAAGGTGCGCAGCTCCGGGCGATCATTCATGCGCGCCGGCGGGGATTCCAGCGGATACAACAGCGTCCGCGGGAGCTACGGACGTGCTGGGGGAGGGGGAGCAGGGGGCGGTTTCGAGCGGCGTTCGCGCGTCGAGATCGACCTCGATGAAGTCACGCCGCGTGCGTCCGCCGCGGCGCGTCGCCCCGGCATGCCTGTCGGATTCACCGGCGGTATCGAGTACGAATCGCAGGATGCGCCGAACTACGTCATCGGCGCGCGGGTGAAGCACCGAAAATTCGGCAGCGGGACCATCGCCGAGCTGGCCGGCGTCGGCCGTGATGCGAAAGTGAAGGTCGATTTCGACGACGAAGCCGTCGGTAGAAAGACGCTGGTCATCGCGCAAGCGAATCTCGAGCGCGCGGACGACTGATGGCTGTCACTCCCGATGATGTCCGCCACGTTGCACTGCTCGCTCGCCTCGGGCTGACGCCCGACGCGCTGAACGCCTACGTGGCCGAGCTGAACACGATACTCGAGCACATGGACGTGCTCTCTCGCGTCGACACCGAGGGCGTCGAACCGGTGGCCGGCATTGGCGCCGCCGGAGCGCCGTTGCGTCCTGACGACAACAAGCCGGTCGAGTTGGCGCGAGCGATCGCCGACTTCGCACCGAAGACGAAGGACGGATTCTTTCTCGTGCCGCGTCTGTCGAGTCACGAGGAGCCCGGCGCCGCGTGACCCCGTCGCTCACGGCGGCTGGGATTCAGAAGGCTGTTACGAGCGGCGAACGCTCGGCGCTGTCGTTCGCCAAGGCCTCCGTCGACCGGGCGGATGAAATCGGCGCGGGTCGTGAGGGCTTGAACATCCTCCTGCATCGCGACGACTCCGCCGCCCGCGCTCGTGCGCGCTCTATCGACGACGGCATCGAGAAAGGCCAAACGGGCTTGCTCGCCGGCGTACCGATCGTGGTGAAGGACAACATCGCCACGCTAGAGATGCCGACGTCGTGCGGTTCGCGAATCCTCGACGGCTATGTGAGCCCGTACGAGGCGACGGCCATCACGCGACTCGCTCGACAGGGTGCGGTGATCGTCGCCAAGTCGAACATGGACGAATTCGCGATGGGGTCGTCCACCGAGAACAGCGCGTTCGGGCCTGCCAAAAATCCGCTGAATCCAGCGCTCGTGCCAGGAGGGTCGTCCGGCGGATCCGGCGCCGCGGTGGCCGCGGGCATCGTGCCGATCGCGCTTGGCTCCGAGACGGGCGGTTCGGTGCGACAACCGGCGGCCTTCTGCGGCGTCGTCGGCGTGAAGCCGACATACGGACGCGTGAGTCGATGCGGACTCGTCGCGTTCGCGTCGTCGCTCGACCAGATCGGCGTGTTCGGTCGGACCGTGAACGACGCAGCCCTCGGCCTCGAGGCCGTCGCCGGACTCGATCCACTCGATTCGACAAGCGCCGCCGAGCCGGTGCCGCCGTATCATGACGCGGCGCGGGGATCTCTCACCGGCGTGGTGGTCGGTAGGCCGCGCGAATATTTTCCGCCCGAGCTCGACCCGAGCATTCGAGAGCGGTGCGACGCGGCATTCGACGCGATGCGCACGCTCGGCGCCGAGGTGCGGGACGTCTCACTGCCGCACACGAGCCTGGCGATTCCTGTCTACTACATCATCGCGCCGGCCGAAGCGTCGTCCAACCTCGCTCGCTTCGACGGCGTGCGCTACGGACTGCGCATCGAGGGCGACGGCTTGCAGGCGATGTACGAAGCGACGCGCTCCCGCGGCTTCGGCCGCGAGGTGACGCGGCGCATTTTGCTCGGTACCTATGTGCTCTCGGCCGGCTACTACGACGCCTACTATAAGAAGGCGCAGCAGGTCCGCGCCCTCATCGCCCGCGATTTCGCCAACGTTTTCGCCTCCGGCGTGCACTTGTTGTTCACGCCGACGACCCCGACTCCCGCGTTCCCGCTCGGCGCGAAGTCCGATCCGTACGAGATGTACCTGAGCGACATCTTTACGTGCACGGCGAACCTCGCCGGCGTGCCGGCGATGTCGTTGCCGATCGGACGGGTGAACGGGTTGCCGGTAGGCGGTCAGTTCATGGCCAGTCACTTCGACGAGCGACAGATGTTCGTCGCCGCATTCGCCCTCGAGCGCGCCCTCGGCGCGAACGTCTGACGATGAGTTCCGACGCTCGCGCCAACGAGGATCGCTACGAGATGGTCGTGGGCCTCGAGGTCCACGTCCAGCTCAAGACGAGGACGAAGATCTTTTGCGGCTGCTCGGCGGATTTCGGCGCGCCGCCGAACGCGCATACCTGTCCGGTGTGCCTCGGTCTTCCCGGCGCCTTGCCGGTGCTCAACGATCACGCGGTCGATCTGGCCATTCGTGCGGCGCTCGCGCTCTGTTGCAACGTCGAGTCGACGTCGGTATTTGCGCGCAAGAACTACTTCTATCCCGATCTGCCGAAAGGCTACCAGATCTCGCAATTCGACAAGCCGCTCGCGACCAAGGGCTGTGTCACCATCGGCACGCGCGTCGACGGCTCGAAGGTGAACGTTGGGATCACGCGTGTGCATATGGAAGAAGACGCCGGCAAGTCGATCCACGACCGGTTTCCCGGGGCGACGGCAGTCGACCTCAATCGCGCCGGCGTACCGTTGGTCGAGATCGTGAGCGAGCCGGATATGCGTTCCACGGCCGAGGTGGACGCCTATCTGAAAACGCTCAAGCAGATCCTCGAGTATGTCGCGGTCAGCGACGTGAGCATGGAGGAGGGAAGCCTGCGCGTCGACGCGAACGTCAGTACGCGGCCACGCGGTGAGACGAAGCTCGGCACGAAAACAGAGGTCAAGAACATGAATTCCTTCTCGGGCGTGGTCCGCGCGCTCGAGGTGGAGTTCGCGCGGCAGTGCGCCGTGCTCGATCGCGGCGGCAAGGTGGAGCAGCAGACGATGCTTTGGGACGCCAATGCCGGCGAAGTGCGCCCGACGCGTTCGAAAGAGGGAAGCCACGACTACCGCTATTTCCCCGAGCCGGACCTCCCGCCGCTCCTCGTTCCACTCGATCGGATCGATCGCGTCAAGAAGGAGCTTCCCGAGCTGCCCGACGCGCGCCGCGCGCGTTTCAAGGACGAATATCCGTCGCTCGCCGAGTACGACGTCGCCGTGCTCACGGCGTCGCGCGCCATGGGGGACTATTTCGAGGCGGCGGCGCATCGCAGCGGCGATGCAAAAGCCGCGGCGACCTGGATCATGGGCGAGCTGTTCGCCACGCTGAAGGCGACGGGGCAGACGATCGAGCATTTCACCGTTCGCCCGGCGGATCTCGCCGATCTGCTCAAGCTCATCGCCGCCGGCACGATCAGCCGAAGTGCCGGGAAGCAGGTTTTTCTCACGATGGTCAAGACCGGCGACCCGCCGGCGAAGATCGCCGACCGGGATGGGCTACTCAAAGTGAGCGACGACGCTTCACTCGCGCGCTGGATCGACGAGGTGCTGGCCGATAATCCCGATGAAGCGCGTCGGTTCCTTGGCGGCGAAAAGCGCTTGCAGGGAGTGCTTGTCGGCTACGTGATGAAGAAGTCCAACGGCGCCGCCGATCCGAAGCGCCTGAATCAGTTGCTCGCGACGCGACTCGGTTCGTAGAGCGGACGGGTTAGCTCCGCGGCGTAGGTGAGCTCGGTCGCCGGCAGACCGAAATACCGGTCGGCCTCCTCGTGCAAGCGAAGCTCGTTGCCTTCACGAAGGATCTTGCGACGGACGCGCTTTGCCATGCGCAGCGCCTCATCTCCCGACGGATCGAGCCGGAACGGCTCGGCGTGGTCCATCCGGCGCAACAAGTCCATCACAAAATCGTACGACCGGGCCACGTACCGTCCGACGTCGCGGTCCGGCAGATCCCATCGGCTGTTCTCCTTCATCAGCTGGAAGATCCGCTGCCACGACTCGTTGTCGGCCACGATCACCATGCCGCGGAAGATCCGGCGATTCGTCGGCGTGCTGAAAATCGTCGGGCTGAGCACACGATCGAGCAGCCCGTCCGCGCGCGAGTGGTCGATGAGAATCAGCTCGCGCGCCCGCCGCGCGCACTCCGTGCCCAAGTGTGTCTCGAATCGGCTTTCCCAATACGAATGGCCGAGCGACGACGTGCTCGACGTGACCGCCAGCTGGCGCGGCACGAAGTAGTTGTGCGCAACGGCGTCGGCCGCGAGGTGCGACAAGTATCCGAGACCGAACGCGCGAAGTCTGTCATCCTTCGCCGCGTCGAAGATCTCGAACCCGACGTTCCAGGAGTGGCAGTGCCGCCCGACCGGCGCGTATTTCTTGGCGATGCTCGTGTCGGCCGCGATCGAGCCGTAGAGAAAATCATACGGGAACTCGCTGAGCAGCGCCGCGACCGCGGGCGGGAGCAAGCTGATGGACCGAATGACCGCTTCACCCAGGAAGACGTGCGTCCCGGGTGTCCATGCGTGCGCCACTGCCGGTGCGACGATCAGCGCGAGCACCGCGAACACGGCGCCCCGCGCCACCCAGCCCAACCCGAACCGAGTGCGGCGAGTTACGCTCCGGCCGGCGGCCGGACTACAACCCAAGACGTTTCCTTTGGCGACGGATGGCGCGCCGGAGCATTTTGAGCTCCGACTCGACCGCGTCGTCGATCGTCTCGCGCGCACGTCCGATGTAGTCCGAGACATGCTCTCGAATCTCGTCGCGGGGAACGCGGTCCCAAAGGTCCTCGCCGCGGTCGGCGGCCCAGCGCGCGCCGCGCGTGCCGAGACGGAGCGCATGCTTGCCGGCCCATCCAGCGCCTCGCGACATCCCGAGCATGATCGGTGTTCCGGGACGCCGGCCTGACGGCCCGCGCCGGAGCATGAAGGTCAAACCGGCGCCGATCGTCGCTCCGATCAGCGCGGCGGTGAGTAGGTCGTACTCCGCATCATGGCCCCCGTCCTCGCGTTCGCGGACGGACACGCGGGGCTGCTGGGAGCGCCGGCGCGGTTGATTTGGTGTTGCCGTCGTCGCCATCGTCGTCTTCCTCCAGGATCTCGATTTCTTCGGCCGGATCGGCCCCCCCGCCCGCCGCATCGAGCTCTTCAGACGCAAAGTCCAGCCCACCGCGGCGCCCAAACGTCGCCGCTCCGGTTTGGACCCCGCGAACCGTCGATGCGGTCGATATGAACAGGCGCTCCGCCTCCGACTGCACGACCGAGAGCAGCGCGTTGAGCTCGTTGATCCGTTTCTCGGTCATGGAGATCGTCTGCCGCACCTGGTCGTTCGCCTTTGTCACTGTCGCAGAGACCTTCTCCACGTCTGCTCGGATAGCCGCGCTCATCGCGTTCACGTTTTCGGCGATCGAGCCGGTCGTCTTGATGATCGGCCCCAGGTCGGCGTAGACCTTGGTCATCGCCTGCGTCGCCTTCTGGGCCACCCCACGCATTTTCATCGCGGCGACCACCAGCATCACGACCATCGCCACGAGGCAAAGCATGATGAAGGCGGTGCTGAACACCAGGATCTGATCGAGTACTCCCCGGTTCGGGGGGAGCTGCTTGATGACCAGGGTGTCGCCCAG
>Ga0070681_10002374_pt1 | contig 17192 bp, 12 predicted proteins | sample KBSC83BmetaG_FD_65650 | JGI IMG/M metagenome (GOLD analysis project Ga0070681, IMG submission 65650) | Corn rhizosphere microbial communities from Kellogg Biological Station, Michigan, USA - KBS C8-3B metaG | ecosystem: Host-associated > Plants > Roots > Rhizosphere | place: USA: Michigan...
GTATGTCCCGGTGTATGAATGACATCCACGCGAACATTGCCAATCTGGATGACGCTGCCTTCGCGCAGCAATTCCGCGCCTTCCCGCGCGGCGAAGGCATATTGCCAGTCGCTTCCGCCCAGCGCGGAAAGCAGGAGTCTGGCTCCCGTGCGCCGCGCCAGCTCGAGACTGCCCGACACGAAGTCGGCATGAATGTGCGTCTCGGTCACGCAGGCAATGCGCATTCCCTGCGCCGCCGCGGCGTCCACGTACTGCGCCACGTCCCGATTGGGATCCACGATGAGCGCTTCACCACACTCGTCACAGCCCACCAGGTAACTCGCCTGCGCCAGCGCGTCGTCGTAGAAGCGTTTCAGCAGCATCTCTCAGCCCCGGATAGAGATCGAGCTGTCAGCCCGTGGCCCCGTGCCGCCGGGCGTATTCGCCAGCGATCATGGCGAGCTCCGGACTGCGCAATCCTGCCGCCTGCGCGAGCTGGAAGGACTCCGCGAGCGGCCGGTGCTCGTCCAGTGCGAAGTAGGGAAGCAGCAGTGCCCCCACGCGATTCGAAGTGGCGCAGTGCACCAGGACCGGGCGCCGCGCAGGGTCCCCGACCAGAGCGCGGAACGCGTCGAACGTCTCATCGCTCAGCGTCGCCTGTGTCACCGGGAGCAGCACGTACTCGAGCCCCGCGGCCCGCACTGCCGCCGGCTCATCGTATCCGCGCGGCTCGTCCGCCGCGCGCAGGTCCACAACCGTGCGATACCCCGCATCCGCCAGCGCACGCCACGCGAATTCCGCCGGCTGGCCGGCGGTGGCAATGTCGCGCACCGGACAGGCGCTCTGCGGAATGGTTTCGAGCACGGCGCGCAGCGCGCTTTCATCGTGAGGCATGTTCTCGCTGTGTTTCAGGACGCATCAAGATGGCATCAAACGCACCGCCTGTGAACGGGGCACGTTGTTTCATGCCTGGCGCTCGTGCATCATCCGCCGTCATGCGCGCGCTCTTCCTCTCGCTCGCCGTTGCGGCGCTCACCATCGCTCCCGCGCGCGCGCAGCAGCTCACCTTTCCCGCGCTCCCATGGCGGAGCGTCGAAACGAAGCACTTCGTGCTGTACTACCCGGCCGCGGCGTCGGCGTGGACCCTCGACGTTGCGGCGCACATCGACGCCGTCTACGATCAGGTGTCGGCACTGGCCGGCAACGCACCGGACTCGCGCGTCACCGTGATCGTCGAAGATCCGAACAATCTCTCCAATGGCTTTGCCCTGCCATTCCTGAGCGCACCGCTGATCTTCTTCTGGCCCACACCGCCGTCTCCAGCGAGCGGGGTCGGCGACAATCGTGGCTGGGGCGAGATGCTGTCGGTGCATGAGTTTGCGCACATCGCGCATCTCACGCGCCCGTCGCGCAATCCCTGGCGGCGCTTCCTCACCGCGCTCTCGCCGGCGGATCTCGGGCCCCTCGCGCTCAAGGCGCCGCGCTGGCTCAGCGAGGGCTACGCGACGTACGTCGAAGGCGTGTTGACGGGCACGGGACGCCCGCACAGCGCCTGGCGCGCCGCGGTGCTGCGCCAGTGGGCGCTCGAAGGCCAGCTTCCTACCTATGGGCAGCTCGATGGCGACCAGCGCTTTCTCGGTGGGTCCATGGCCTATCTCGCCGGCTCGGCGTATCTGCAGTGGCTGGTGGATCGCTCGGGAGATTCAAGTCTCGTACATCTGTGGCGGCGCATGAGCGCGCGCACGGACCGCTCCTTCGATGCGGCGTTCGCGGGCGTGTTCGGCGGGTATCCGGCGGTTCTCTACGGGCGCTTCGCCGCACAGGTGACGGCGGACGCTGAGCAGCTGGTGCGCCAGAGCTACGCCGGCCTTCCCGCCAGCGCCCGCGATTCGGGGCAGGGAACGCTTGTGCAGGCGCTGCAGTGGAATTCGGGCGCGCCGGCAATCTCGCCAGACGGACGGCTCATCGCGATGGTGCGTTCGGTGCGCGACAGACCCTCGCGCGTCGTCGTGTTCACTACGGAGCCGGACACCGCGGCGGAGAGCGCGGCGGCTCGTGCCCGATCGCGCATGCTGCGCCTCGATCCGCAAGACGTCGCGGCAATTGACTGGCTGCCGTCGCCGCGCCACCTCGTTGCGATGCTCCATCCCCATGGTGGCGTTCCCTACGACGCGCCGCGCTTCATGCCCGATGGACATCGCCTGCTGCTCGTGCGTGCGACGGGGCGGGGCGATGGCGCGCTGCGCAACGACCTCTTCACCTGGGATTTTCGGTCCGACGCAGTGCGGCGGGTGACACATGCCGGTGGCCTGCGCCACGCCGATCCGGCGCCGGACGGCGAGAGTGCAGTGGCCGATCGCTGCGTGGCCGGAATCTGCGACGTGGTGCTGGTCGATCTGCGAACCGGGCGACTCGACACGATTGCCCGTGGATCGCCTCGCCTCGTCTATTTCCGCCCCATGTATTCGCGCGATGGCCAGCGCATCATCGTGAATGTTCAGGACCATGGGCAGTGGCGCCCGGCGCTGCTCGCTCCCGACAGCGGCGTTCAGCGGCCGCGTTTCATCGGGCCCGACGACGGTGCCAATCGCTACGACGCGGTCTTCTCCGCCGACGGCCGCAGCGTGATCGTCGTCTCCGACGCCAGCGGAATTCCCAACATCGAGCGCGTGGACGTTGCGACCGGCACGACCGTGCCGCTCACGGACGTCACCGGGGCAGCGCTCGCGCCTGCGCCGAACTGGATGCGCGGTGGCGTGTACTTTCTCCGGCTCCATGCACGCGGGCTGGATCTCGCGGTCACGCAGGACACCGCGATCCACGTCGCGCCGCTCGCATCCGGTGTCGGTCTTGCGCCGGCCGCGCGCGTGCCGCTCGCGCCCGGCGACTCGTTCGCTAAACGGCCCTTGCCACCCGGCACTCCCTATGGATTGGGCCCGCGCCGCTATCGAGTGCTGCCCACGATAAATCTCGCTGCCGAAGGCAAGACCTTCGGGCTTACACTGGCGAGTACGGACCCCATCGGCCGCTTCACCTGGCTCGCGCAGGGAACGTACGGCGACCGGGGAACCTGGCGCGGCGGCTCGCTCTCCGGCGAATGGCGCGGCGGCATTCCGTCACTCGGTGCACAATTCTTCTATGCCGAGGATCACGTCTCGGCCCAGCACGGTGGCGTCGCGACCTCGGGCGTACCGGACGTGGACTACCTCGGCGTGCTCGCCACCGCCACCGTTGATCAGGATCTGCTCACGAATGCGCGTCGGCTTCGCATTGGAGCGTCGGTGGGCCGGCTCGGTCATCGGCGCGACTCGAGCCGCGCGCGACTGCTGGGCTTCGCGACGTATTCCGTTGCCGCGGTGCAAACGAGCGACGAGTGGCGCGTTCTCGAACGCCTTGGCCTTCGGGGCGATCTGGGCCGCACGGCGGGCAGATCGTGGGCCCGCACATCCGGCAGCGCGGAGCTCACGCTCTCACACGGTTCGCTTGCCGTGGAAGGCGATGCGGCGATTGGCGTGGTGAACAGGGATGCCGATCCGGCGGAGCAGTTCGCGATTGGCGGAGCCGCATCGCCGCTGTTCGACCCGGACCTGCTGCCCCAGCGCATCACGATGCCCGCACTGCCGCTCGGCATTGCCACGGGCCGGACATTCGCGACATACCGGGTATCCCTTCCATCCCTGGCCCTGACGCCGTATTTCTGGGCAGCAACCGCTGGCGAGTCGCTGGGACAGTGGCATCGCGTCGTTGGCCTGGAGTGGACGTTCGACATCAACGGATTCACCCCGGCGCGCCTGCCAGGTGTACAGGCGCGACTTGGCGCCGGCTATTCGCTGGACGAGCCGTTCCGGAAGAAGGCGCGGGTGTACATTGGACTCCGCTATCGTCGCTGACGGCGCGCCTCATGCACTACACCAGTGCCGAACTTCTTCGAGAGACTCCATGAATATCGATAAGCATGTGCTGCAGGGATTTGCCGCGGTGGGCGCGCTCGGCGTTTGCGTCGTGCTGCTTGCACTGCTCGCCCTGGTGATCTTCATCAGCCTGCCTGGCGGAATCGACACGACGGAGGCGTTCATCACGTGGGTGAGCGTCGGGATCGTGATTCTGCTGATGGTGGCTGGCCACCTCGTGTACGCCCGAACGCTATTCCTGGCGTCGCGCGGACGGCGATTCGGTCTGTAGACGGCCACACCGTTACTTCACTTCCTCCCCCCTCGTCATTGCAGTGAGGAGGGAGGCCATGACAGACAGCGTCGAAGCACGGTGGGAACGCCATAACGAAGCCGGGAAGCGACTGCTCGGCGCAGGGGAATTCGCCGCCGCGGAACAGGCATTCATTGCCGCCGTGCGTGAGGCCACGCTGCTTGGCGCGGACAACGAGCGACTTGCCACAAGCCTGAGCCATCTCGGACAGCTCAAGACCCGGCAGAAGGAGTTTGCCCAGGCAGAAGCGCTCTTTCGCCGCGCGCTGGCCATTCGCGAGCGCGTGCTCGGCAAGGATCATCCGTCGCTCATTCCCGCGATCAACAATCTCGCTTCCGTGCAGGCCGCCGCGGGAAACGTCGCGCAGGCGGAGCCGCTCTTCCGGCGCGCCCTCGAACTGAACGACCGGGCATTCGGCGAGCAGAACGCCGCCGCCGCCGCACCCTTGAACAGCCTCGCACGGCTCCTCTTTCGACGGAATGACTACGCCGCCGCCGCTCCGCTGCTCACGCGGCTGCTCGCGATCAAGGAAGAGGCGCTCGGCGCCAATCACCCCGAGGTTGCGGCGATTCTGACCAGTCTTGCTCGTGTACGCACGGCGGAGGGTGATCATGCGGCGGCCGAACAGCTCGCCCGTCGGGCACTTGCCATTCGCGAACAGACGGAATCCGCGAACAGTCCCGTGATTGCGACGAGCCTCGATGCACTTGCCGAGGTTTGCGCCGCGCGCGGAAAGCCGGATGAGGCTATGCAGTTGCGCGTGCGCGCGCAGGCGATCCGCGGGCCGGCAGGAGTGGCCGCCCCCGGTGTCGCGAGTCTGCCAGCGCGCGCGCCGGAGCCGGTGGCGGATCGAAAGCTGACACCGCCGTTCGTGCGTCAGGTCTCACGCGCGCCGCGACGTACCCCGCCGCCGCGAGACAGCCTGCCCTGGGTTCAACCGACTGCGCCGGTTGCGCCATCCGCTCCCACGACATACCGGGCATCGGTGGCACCGGCCGCACCCGTCGCACCGCTCTCGACGAGCGCATCGCTCGCGCCACCTGCACCGCTCGCCGCAAGCGCACCACCGGCGCCAGCCGCGCCGCGCGGGGCACGGATGTCACCCGAGCTGGGTACCCGGCGTACGTCGGCACCCGTCTTCGCGCCGACGACGATGAGCACCACCGGCTCCATGAGCGCCATCATGGTGCCACTGGGTGCCGCGGACATCTTCACGTCGCAAGGCGCGATGGCGTCCCGGTCCAGCTCCACGGCGGAGCTGGCGCAGCATGCTCACGTGGAGCATCAGCCCGCTCCGGCACCCGTACGGGCTGCAGCTACGGCGGCGGCTGTGGACGAAATGGAACGCCCGGTGCGGGAACACACCGCCGATGCTATCGCGGACTCGTCGGATCGCGGCGCCGAGCCTTCGTTCCGGTTCCGGCGCACCGGATGGCGCGCGCCGCAGTGGCTCTCGGATCCGCGCCGGCCATGGCTCAAGGCAATGGCGGGCACATCTGTTCTCGTCATTCTGGGTGCCAGCGCATGGGCTCTCACGCCGCACGCGTCGTCGGCGCACGCGGTGACGCCGACCACGTCAACGGTGCAGAGCGAGCAAGGCGCTACGCTTGCCCCTGCACCACAGCCCGCGGCCCCCGAGCCATCGGTCCCCACCGAGGCCGACCGCATGGCGACGGCCACCATGCCACAGCAACACCCGGACGCACCGCGTTCAGCGGAGGCACACCCGGGCGCCACGCACGCGGCGTCTGATTCCCATGCCGACCGGGGCGACGCGGACTCGGTCGTCCTGCCGCAGCTGCCGAAGATCAGGAACGTTGACAAGGTGACGAACGCCATTGGCGAACGAGCGACGAATCGCGTCGACTCCCTCAGCCGCACGGTTACCATCAAGCCACCCACCTTCGGCAAACCGTAGCGCCGCCGCAACTCTTTCCATCTCCGGCGTGCGGGGGTAGCGTTGAGACATGACCTCCTCCGCTGCGGGAGAATTCATGTCGGGTGGTTCGGGCCTTGGTGACGCATCAGCGGCGGCAGCCGGCATGCCGGTGTCGGGCGATCCGCTGCTTCGCGCGGTACGCGCCGTGTCGCACGACAATTTTGAGGTGCTCGGCGACATGGGGCGGACCACCAGCGACCGGGTGACGCTGCTCGCGCGCGAGCTGGCTTCGACCAATCTGGTCGCGCTGCGCCTCCAGCCGCACGGCGATGAATTCCGCCTGGATGTCATGCGTGCGCTGGACGAGAGTGTCCCCGCCGCCGAGTTGAGCTGTCCTGACTGCAACGCGCCGCTGCATCCCGGCGTCCACTTCTGCCCGCGGTGTGGCGCCGACGCAACCTGCGTCGTAATGCCGGCGGCCACGCTCGGTACTGCCGAGGATGCGTTGCTCGATGTCGTTCGCGATGCGGCGCGCGGCGCGTACGAGGTGCTCGGCGAGATGCCGCGCGCGGATGGAGCGGGCTCGATCTTCTTCGCGCGAGAACTTTCCACCGGCGCCATTACCACGTTGCGCCTCCGACGCAACGCGGCGCCCGAGCCCGGCGCGAGCGCATACTCCCTTCGCGTCACCAGCGTCGTCAAGCCGCTGGTTGCGGCGGTTGCGCCGGCCGCACCAGTCGAGCATCGCCCGGCGTTGGCGCAGCCCACGCCGCGCCGCGCGACGCCGCAGGAAATTCTGGTGCCGCTTCCGGTGCCGGTGGCGGAGGACGAGTCGCGTCCGGCGTGGCGGCCTTCGCGCGAAGTGATCATGGGTGGTGTACTCGCGGCGCTCGTCGCAATGGGATTGGCGGGCTATGCACTCTGGCGGCATGCGTTGCCCGATGCCACGCGCGCCACTGCCACACTCACCATGCGCGGTGCGCGACCTCGCGCGAGCGGCGCTGCGCCGGCGAACCCACTGGCGGATTCGGCGCGCATTGAGGTCGCGGCGGATCTGCCGGATCAGGCACGCGTGACGGTGAATGGTGCGCCGCTGCCGTCGGGGATCATTACCGTGGCTCCCGGTCGCTACACGTTTCAAGTCACGGCGCCCGGCTTCGTCACCACGACCGAACAGGTCAGCGTGAAGGCGGGTGAGACGCTGGCGTGGACGCCGAGGTTGAGGACGGAGAAGAGCGTGCAGGCGGCACTGCCGGCGCCGCGTCGTCGCGCGGCGCCGCCGCCCGCCACGGTGGCCGTCGCGGCCGCGGCTGGTGCCGCGGCTGCAGCCGCGGCACCAGCGGTGCCGGTGGACGTTGCGACCTGCGCCGCGATGGTCACCGCGAAGGATTGGGCCGACGCCGTACCGGGCTGCCAGCGCGAAGCCGACGGCGGAAACGCGACGTCCGCCAGAATGCTGGCCCTGATATATCAGGCCGGCAACGGAGTGACGCGCGACACCATCCGTGCCACCGCCTGGTTCCGGCGAGCTGCGATGCTGGGCGATGCCGAAGCACAATTCCAGACCGGGCGAGCGTACGAGCGTGGACTGGGCACACCGGCGAACTTCGCGGAAGCGCTGGCATGGTACCGCAAGGCCGCGGTGCAGGGCGATGCGCGCGCGGAGAATTACCTGGGCTGGCTCTATGGAGCCGGCCATGGAGTGCCGCGTGATGACGCCGCGGCGGCACGCTGGTTCCAGCTCGCCGCGGCGCACGGTGACGCGCAGGCCGAATACAATCTGGGTTTCATGTATGCCAATGGACGCGGCATCGCGCGTGACGACCGGCAGGCCGTGTTCTGGTTCCGCCGGGCGGCACGTGCCGGTTATCATGATGCGATCGCTGAACTGCAGCGCCGTCACATCTCTCCGTGAGCCAGAATCGATGGAACATCAGGTTGTTCCGATGCCTTCGGCAACATGACCGCCGCTGAGGCGCCCACACCGATCACCCCGCCGCCCGATCCCATCGCCTACTTCCAGTCGCTGCTTGCGCAGGCCCGAGCCGTCGATCGCGCGGTGCTGCCGGAACCCACGGCGATGACGGTGGCGAGCGTCGGCGCAGATGGACATCCCTCGGCGCGCGTGGTGCTGCTCAAAGCCGTGGACGAGCGTGGCTTCGTCTTCTATACGAATCTGGAAAGCCGCAAGGGACGGGAACTGCTCGAGCGACCCTGGGCGGCGCTGTGCGTTCACTGGCAGCCGCTCGAGCGTCAGGTGCGCGTGGAGGGGAGTGTCGTGCGCGTGGCGGACAGCGAAGCGGACGCCTATTTCGCCTCGCGCAAGCGCGCCAGTCAGATCGGCGCCTGGGCATCGCGGCAAAGCGCGCCGCTGGCGAATGATGCCGAGCTGGCCGCGCGAGTGGAGCAGGCGGAAGCGCGATTCGCGGGAGCGGATGTGCCGCGCCCGCCGTACTGGAGCGGGCTGCGCGTCGTGCCCGCGCGCATCGAGTTCTGGCGCAATCGGCCGTCGCGCCTGCACGAGCGCCTCCTCTATGAGCGCGCCGGCGACGCCTGGGCGATGCGGCACCTCTTTCCATGACGGGTTGACCCTACACGCGCCGCGGCGCATCACGTAAACTTCGCGGCCTATGGCAACGCACATCGAAGCGGCTCCGACGGCACCGGCGACGCCCTGGACCATCGACGACTCCCGCGCGCTCTACAACGTGGAGGGGTGGGGAATCGGATTCTTCGACATCGACGATCGGGGGCACATGGTCGTGCGCCCCGACAAGTCGCGTCCCGAGCGCGCGCTCGATCTCTATGAGCTGACCACGGATCTCGCCGAGCAGGGCGTCGGGCTTCCGGTGCTCCTGCGCTTCTCCGATATCCTGCGCTCTCGGATCGAGACGCTGAGCACCCGATTCCAGCGCGCCATCGCGGAGTTCGGCTACGAGAACGGCTACACCCTGGTGTATCCGATCAAGGTGAACCAGCAGCGGCACGTCGTCGAGGAGATCGTGCAGTGGGGTGCTCCCTACGGCGTCGGTCTCGAATGCGGCAGCAAGCCCGAGCTGCAGGCCGTTCTTGCGCTGAGCGAGTCGGTGAATCACATGATCGTGTGCAACGGCTACAAGGACGAGGAGTTCATGCGCCTCGCCCTGATGGGCCAGAAGCTCGGCCATCAGGTCTTCATCGTGATCGAACAGGTCGCGGAGCTCGAGACGCTGCTGCGCGTCGCGGACGAAATGGACGTGCAGCCGACCGCTGGTGTACGCATCAAGCTCGCGTCGGAGGGATTCGGGCGCTGGGCGGAAAGCGGCGGCGAGAAGTCCAAGTTCGGGTTGAACGCGAGCGAACTGGTCAAGATCGTGGACCGGCTGCAGGCCGCCGGCCGCCAGGACGTGCTCAAGCTCATCCATTTTCATCTCGGATCGCAGATCACCGACATCCGCTACATCAAATCGGGGTTGCAGGAGATTGCGCGCTTCTACGGCGAACTGCGTGCGGCCGGCGTGAACATCACGCACGTGGATGTTGGCGGCGGCCTGGGCATCGACTACGACGGCTCCGGCTCCACGGTCGCGGCCAGCGTGAACTACTCCATGCAGGAGTACGCGAATGATGTCATCTACACGCTCGCGGAATCCTGCCGCGAAGCCGGCCTGCCCATGCCGCACGTCATCTCGGAGTCCGGTCGGGCACTGACCGCGCATCACGCCCTGCTGCTGATCAACGTCATTGACGTGGACAGCCATCAGGACATCGTGCTTCCCGAGGTCGGCGAGGACGATCACGCGATCCTCCACGATCTGAAAGAGGGCTACGAAACCGTCTCGCACCGGTCGGTTCGCGAGGTCTATCACGACGCGATCTTCCTGAAGGACCGCGCGCACGCGTTGTTCAACAGCGGCGTCCTGTCGCTGCGCGGGCGTGCGCTGGCAGAGCAGCTCCATGCCGCCACGCTCAACGCGGTGGCGCGCATCGCGCAGAGGGATCGCGAGGAATACGCCGACATCATCGAGGATCTCGAAGCGCAGCTCGTGGACCGCTACTTCTGCAACTTCAGCGTGTTCCAGTCACTGCCGGACAGCTGGGCCATCGATCAGCTTTTTCCGATCATGCCCATCCACCGGCTCGACGAGGAGCCGACCCGGCGCGGCACGCTGCAGGACATCACCTGCGATTCGGACGGCAAGATCGACCGGTTCACCGGCGGGCGCAACGGCCATCCGAACCTGGCGTTGCATCCCTTCCGCCTGGGGGAGTCGTATATCCTGGGCATCTTCCTGACCGGCGCGTATCAGGAAATTCTGGGCGACCTGCACAATCTTTTCGGCGACACCAACGCCGTGCACGTGCGACTCTCGCCCACCGGCTACGAAGTCACGGATCTCGTGCACGGCGACACCGTGACCGAGGTGCTCAACTACGTCCAGTTCCGCGCGTCCGATCTTCTGACGCTCTTCCGGCGCAAGGTGAGCGCCGCCAAATCGCTCTCCCGCCAGGAAGCAAATACGTTCATCGCCGATTACGTCGCCGGCCTCGAAGGCTACACGTATCTGGAGGGGGATTAGTCGCTGGTAGCTGGTGGCGGGTAGCTGGTTTAGCGACGGTAGCGGGTGGTTGGTCGCTGGGCTCCCGCACTCAATGGGGGTCAGCGTCGATTGATCCACGCCCGATTCCCGGTTTCAATCGACTCTGACCCCTTTGACCCATGCCCCTCCTCGGCGTCCTCGTCGCCACGCTGGTCGCGACCAAACTGCTCGGCGAGCTGGCGCAACGCATTGGCCAGCCCGCGGTGCTCGGCGAGTTGCTCGCGGGCGTGCTGCTTGGCGCGTCGCTGCTCGGCGTGCTCCAGCCCAATGATCCGGTCATTCATGCATTGTCCGAGATCGGCGTGCTCGTGCTGCTGTTCGAAATCGGGCTGCACACGGACCTGCGCGCGCTGCTTGGTGTCGGCACCACCGCTGCGGTAGTGGGACTCGTCGGCGTCGTGGTGCCATTCGTGCTCGGCGCCGGCGCTGCCCACCTCATGGGTCTGGCTGCGGTGCCCGCCATTGTTTGCGGCGCGGCGCTCACCGCCACGTCGATCGGCATCTCCGCGCGGGTGCTCTCCGACCTGGGGCAACTCGAAACACGGGAAGGGCAGGTGGTGCTCGGCGCGGCCGTGCTGGATGACGTGGTGGGACTCATCATCCTGTCAGTCGTGAGCGCGCTGGCCAGCGGTGCCTCCGTGAGCGCGATGGGGGTGGGGCTCAGCACCGCGGCCGCCGTGGCGTTCATTGTCGCGGCCCTGGTCATCGGCAGCAGGATCGCGCCGCCCCTTTTTCGTGCGGCGGGTCGCCTTGAAACCGAGGGGAGCCTGGGTGTGCTGGCCCTCGCCTTTGCGTTCTTCATGGCATGGCTGGCCACGAAAGCCAATTCCGCATCGATCATCGGTGCATTCGCCGCGGGATTGGTGCTCCATCGCATCCCGCAGCGCGAAGCTATCGAGAGCAAGGTGACGACGCTGGGCCACTTCTTCGTGCCCATTTTCTTTGCGGCCGTCGGGGCAGCCGTAGATGTCCGCACGCTGGCGAGTGGACATGTGGCGCTGACCGGGGGCGCACTGATTGTCGTCGCGCTCGTCGGGAAGTTCGTGGCCGGCTATGCGCCGTGGTGGTTCCGCGGAAGCAAGGCGCTGGTTGGCGTCGCAATGATCCCGCGTGGCGAAGTCGGTCTGATCTTCGCGCAGATGGGTCTCGCAACCGGCGCGCTCGACGTGAGTCTCTTCAGCGCGATCGCCATCATGGTCATGGTGACGACGTTTATTCCGCCGCCAATTCTGACCCACCTTACCAGGCGGCGGCCGGCCGCCCCCCCCCGTTCGAGCGCCGAGGAAGGAATCGACGATCTGGTGGTTGGCGACGGGTAGGGAGTCTGCCGCTCAACCGCGGTAGCTGGTACCTGGATGCTCGTTCCTGGAAAGGGAGTTCGGCATCCAGCTACCAGCTACCAGCTACCAGCCTCACTTCCCCCTCCCCTCGAACCGCTTCGCCACTTCGCCCCAGTTCACGACGTTCCACCATGCGGCGAGGTAGTCGGCACGGCGATTCTGATACTTCAGATAGTACGCGTGCTCCCACACATCCACGCCCATGACCGGATAGCGGCCCTCCATCAGCGGATTATCCTGATTCGGCGTGCTTTCGATCTTGAGCGCGCCCGATCCGTCGGCTGTCACCCAGGCCCATCCGGAACCAAACCGGCTGGATGCCGCGGCATTGAACTGTTCCTTGAACTTCGCGACGTCGCCAAATGAACGCTTGAGCGCGTCGGCGAACGAGCCACCCGGATCGCCGCCGGCCTTGGGGGCCATGATCGTCCAGAACATGCTGTGATTCCAGTGGCCGCCGCCGTTGTTGCGTACCGCTGTGCGAATGCTCTCGGGAACGGCGCTGAGGTCGCTAATGAGCGCATCCAGCGACTTGCTCTGCAGCCCCGGCGCCTTTTCCAGGGCCGCGTTGAGATTGTTCACGTAGCCCTGATGATGCTTCGTGTGGTGAATCTCCATGGTGCGCGCGTCAATGTTCGGTTCGAGCGCGGCGTAGTCATAGGGCAGCGGCGGAAGTGTGAAAGCCATGGGTCTTTCCTCCGGAATTATCGTACGAACTTCATGGGGCGCTCCCATCGGTTGATACCGAGGGCGCGCGGCGCTGCCGCACCCAGCCAATGAGTCCTGGCAGGAGCGAGAGCAGGATCACGATAGCGATGACGATATCAATATGCTTATCGACGCCCGGGATGTAGCGGCCCAGGAAGTAGCCGATGAAGAGCATGCTCCACACCCAGCCCAGTCCGCCCACCACGTTGTACGCAATGAAGTGCCGGTAGCTCATGTCGGCAACACCCGCCACGACCGGAGCGAACGTCCGGATGATCGGCATGAACCGTGCGAGCACGATCGTCTTGCCGCCATGCTTCTCGTAGAACTGATGGGCACGGTAGAGGTGCTTCTTGTTGAAGAACCAGGAGTCTTCCCGCGTAAAGATGTGCGGCCCGGCCGCATGCCCGATCGCGTAACCCACCGAGTCCCCCACGATCGCGGCCACGGACAACACCCCGCCCAGGACGTACACGTTCAGGAATCCCCGCGATGCCAGCAGTCCGGCGGTCACCATCAGGGAGTCGCCGGGCAGGAAGAATCCGATCAACAGTCCGGTTTCCGCGAAAATGATCAGGGTGATCGCGGAGTAGCCGCCCCAGCGAATGAGAGCGGAAACGTCGGTCAGGCGATGCCACAGATCGGCGAGGCCGTGCATGGAGCTCCGTGGGAACTGAAGGTGAAGGGGCGATGCATGAACATCCCTAGCCGCGACGCGCGGGTCAACAGTGCCGGTCCGGCCTTGGCGCGCACGTGACGCCTGCACTTACCTTCCACCGGCGCAACGGCATCCACGCTCACCTGCATACCCATGACCGCTGACGCGGCTCACCCGCTGCACATTTGCGTGGTGGTCCACACGCACTGGGACCGCGAGTGGTACCAGCCGGTGGGACGATTCCGCCAGCGTCTCGTCGCGCTGCTGGACGAGCTGCTCGATGAGCCGGAATCACCGGGCGCCGCATTCCTGCTCGACGGACAGACGGTGCTGCTCGACGATTACCTGGCGGTGCGGCCCGAGCGGCGCGATGCGCTTCGCGATGCGTTGCAGCAGGGCGCGATCGAGGCCGGCCCGTGGTATGTACTGGGCGACGAGCTCATCCCCTCCGGCGAGGCGTTGGTGCGCAATCTGCTCGAGGGACGCCGCGTGCTCCAGCGACTGCACGCCGTCGCGCCGCCCGTACTCTATTCGCCCGACGCATTCGGCCACCCGGCGATGCTCCCGGCGCTCGCGATCGGTTTCGGCTTCCCGCTGATCATTCTCTGGCGCGGCTACGGCGGTCCCGCGTGGCCTCCCGGAGACTCCGTGCGCTGGCGCGCGCCCGACGGATCGACGGTGCTGCTGTATCATCTGCCGCCCGATGGCTACGAATTCGGCGCCACGCTCCCCGAGGATGACGGCGCCGCGGCGTCGCGCTGGGCCCGCGTGCGCGCCGTGCTCGAACCACGGGCCACGCTTGGCGTCGCACTCCTGCCCAGCGGTGCCGATCATCACGCCCGGCAGCGTGGCCTGGCCGCCGCGGTCAGCGCCCTGGCGCGCGCTGCGCGCCCGGCGCTCATCAGTCGCTGCTCGCTGGCCGAATTTGCCGGGCGTGTCGTGCGGCGCGCTGCCGATGCCACGCTGCCGGTCGTGCGCGGCGAGCTGCGCGACTCGTATGGATATGCATGGACTCTCCAGGGTACGTTCGCCTCACGCGCCGCGCAGAAACGCCGCTACGTCCGGGCCGAACGCATGCTAACCCGCGACGTCGAGCCCTGGGCCGCGCTCCTCTGGGTGCGGCGCCACCTCGATCAACGCCCGCTCGTGCAGTCGGCGTGGCGCACCCTGCTCTTGTGCCAGCCTCACGATACGCTCTGCGGATGCGCATCCGATCTGGTGGCGCGCGCCATGGATGCGCGGCTGGATGACGTAGAGGTCCAGGGATGCGGTCTCCGCGAGGATGCGCTGCTGGCGCTGGCCGGTGTCGACCCTGATGCGGCGCATGGCCATCGCGCGGAGTGGCGCTCCGCGGTTCTCGTGCGCAACCGGTGCCCACGCCCGCGGAGCGGCGTCGCCGACATTGAAATCGTGAGGGTCGTGCGCCCTGCGCCCGTGGGACCCGGTTCAGCCGGATTTCGTGCGGTGGACGCACCGGACACGCCGTTCGTGCTTCGGAACGGAACGGTGCCGCTGCAACTGCTCGGCGAGTCGCGCCGCCATGACCGCGTGGAGGCGCCGCGGCATTATCCGGTCAACGATATAGTGAGGGTGACACGCGCGGTCGCCTGGGTCGATGCCGCGCCGCCATACGGGCTGACCGCGCTGAGCATCGATACGGCGAGAACGGCATCGCCCGCCATCCCCGAATCTCGTGCCGTGCTCGCGGGCACACACTGGATGGAGAACGCCGCGCTGCGCGTGGAGATTCTTCCCGAGGGTGCGGTGCGATTCGCATCGCGGGAGACGCCGTTCACCTGCGAATCGCTGATCGGATTCGAGGATGTGGGCGACGTAGGAGACCTGTACACGCATTCGCCGAAAGCGCCCGTGGTCGTGCCGGGCACGTTTCTGGGCGCGCACCTGGTGCATGCGGGCCCGCTGCGTGGCGAGTTGCGCGCATCGTGGCGGCTGCACGTTCCGGTGGACAGCTCCCCCGACGCCCGCGCGCGCGCCACGCGCGCGCTCACGGTGCACGCATCGTTGCAGCTCGATGCGGGCGCGTCGTTTCTGCGCGTGCATGTCTGGGGCGACAATGGTTGCGCCGATCACCGGTTGCGCATCGTCTTCGCCACCGGCCTCGCCGGTGCAACCGTACAGGCGGATGCCGCCTTTGCCATCGTCGAGCGGAGGATAATGCCCGAGCGACCGGACGCTGCGGAAACGCCGCCGCCGACCGCACCGCTCGCGCGCCATGTCACGGTCGTCGCGCCGGACCGCGCGGTAACGATCTATTCGGACGGGCTCGCCGAATACGAGGTCATGCCGTCCGGTGACGTCGCCATTACACTCCTGCGCGCCGTGGGTGAGCTCTCGCGTGCGGATCTCCCCGAGCGGCCGGGTCACGCCGGCTGGCCGCTGTCCACGCCGGACGCGCAGTCGCTCGGGCCGTTCCAGGCCAGATTTGCGGTTCTGGCGCATGCAACCGGCGACGCGGCGGTCGATCTCGTCGAACGCGTCGCGGACGATGTGCTGCTGCCGCTGGAGGGCGGCACGCTCCGCTCGCTCGTGACGGTGCCGGACGATATGATTGGCATCGCGCTCGAAGGCGACGGTCTCGTGTGCTCGTCGATCAAGCAGGCGGAAAGCGGCACGGACATCGTGCTCCGCTGCGTGAATCGCCGTCGTCACGAAGTACCGGGGAGCTGGCGCCTCGGCTTTCCCGTCGCGGTCGCGCGACGCGCGCGTCTGGATGAGACGCCGCTGCACGAACTGGAGGTGCACGGCAGTCACGTGAAGTTCCGCGCCGGCCCCGGGGAGATCGTCACGGTACTCGTGAGCCCTGAGGGCGACGCATCGCCGAACGCCGCCGTCATCCCCGCGCCCGAATCGTGATCGTCTCTTCGCCCGCCAACCGGTCGCGCAGCGCATCGCCCAGCAGCGTGCACGCCAGCACCGTCAGGATGAGCGCCACGCCTGGCGAGAGCGCCACCCAGGGAGCAGTCACGATAGCGTCGCGTCCGCCCGCGATCATGTTTCCCCAGCTTGGCTCAGGCGGTTGAATGCCAAGGCCCAGGAACGAGAGTCCGCTCTCCAGCAGAATGGCGCTGCCCACGCCAAGGGTGATGGCCACCGTGGCCGCACCGAGCGCGTTCGGCAGTACGTGTCGCCAGAGGATGCGTCCGGGCCGTGCACCCAGGGCCATCGCTGCTTCCACGTAGCTCTGTGTGCGCACGCCAAGCACCTCGGCGCGCACCAGTCGCGCCACTCCCATCCAGCCGGTCGCCATGAGCACAACGACGACCATCGTCGCGCCCGGAGCCCAGAGGGCCGCGAATACCAGCAGGAGTACCAGCCTCGGGATGGCCAGGAGTGCATCGCCAATGGCCATCGCCGTGCGATCCAGCACGCCACCACGCCACGCCGCCACGGCGCCTACGAAAATGCCGGCTCCGCCCGCCAACAGAGCGCCCAGCAGGCCGACCAGCAGCGACACACGCCCGGCGAGCATCATTCGGGTGAACAGGTCGCGTCCGAAGCGATCCGTGCCCAGCAGATGGACGTGACCGCCGCTGTCGCGCGCGAATGGTGGCAGCAGTCGCGTGACGAGCACGTCGCCAATGGCTCGCGGATCGGTGGGCGCGAGGAGCGGCACCAGCACGGCGCCGATCACGAGCGCCGCAAGCAGCGCGATCGCCCAGCGCACGCGCCACGTCGTGGGCCACCGGCGCGGCATCAGCTTCGCCGCCTCGGGTCGAGGGCCGGCAGTGCCAGATCGCCGGCAAGGTTCGCGAAAATCACGAGCGCCGCATAGAGCACCGTGGCCCCCATCACCACGGGATAGTCTCGCGCGAGAATCGAATTCA
>Ga0070681_10002375_pt1 | contig 17191 bp, 18 predicted proteins | sample KBSC83BmetaG_FD_65650 | JGI IMG/M metagenome (GOLD analysis project Ga0070681, IMG submission 65650) | Corn rhizosphere microbial communities from Kellogg Biological Station, Michigan, USA - KBS C8-3B metaG | ecosystem: Host-associated > Plants > Roots > Rhizosphere | place: USA: Michigan...
GCGCAATTGGGACTATCGCTATTGCTGGCTGCGCGACGCGACCTTCACGCTGCTCGCCTTCGGCGCCGCCGGCTATTACGAGGAGGCCGGCGCCTGGCGCGACTGGCTGATGCGCGCCGTCGCCGGCAGCCCGGAGCAGATCCAGATCATGTATGGGCTTGCCGGCGAGCGCCGCCTGCTCGAATGGGAGGCAAGCTGGCTGCCGGGCTTCAACGGCGCGCGTCCGGTGCGGATCGGCAATGACGCCGCGACACAGCTGCAGCTCGATATCTTCGGCGAGATCGCCGATGCGCTGTTCCAGGCGCGGCTGCACGGCATGCCGACGGCAGTGCATCGCAACGGCATGCGCGAGGTCACGCTCGCCCATCTCGAGCGCATCTGGCGCGAGCCCGACGAAGGCTTGTGGGAAGTACGCGGGCCGCGCCAGCATTTCACCCATTCCAAGGTCATGGTCTGGGTCGCTTTCGACCGCGCCGTGAAATTTGTTGAGCAGCTCGGCGACGAGGGGCCGGCCGCGCATTGGCGCGAGATTGCCGACACCATCCACGCCGACGTATGCGCCAAGGCCTACGATGCCGAGCTCGGCAGCTTCGTGCAGGCCTATGGCTCGAAATCCCTGGATGCAAGCCTGCTGCTCATACCGCTGGTGGGTTTCCTGCCGCCCGACGATCCGCGCATCGTCGGCACGGTGCGGGCCATCGAGCAGCGGCTCACCATCGATGGGCTGGTCTACCGCTATCACAGCGGCGAGGTCGCCGACGGCCTGCCGCCGGGTGAGGCCGCCTTCCTCGCCTGCAGCTTCTGGCTCGCCGACAATTGGATCATGCAGGGGCGCCTCGCCGAGGCACGCGCGCTGTTCGAGAAGCTGGCGGGCCTCGCCAACGATGTCGGCCTGCTGGCCGAGGAATACGACCCGAAGCGGCAGCGTCAGATGGGCAATTTTCCGCAGGCCTTCAGCCATGTCGCGCTGGTCAACACCGCTTTCAACTTGACTCGCGCACAAGGGCCGGCCGAGCAGCGCTCGGCATCGGCGCCGGCCGCCGCCGATGCCAGCGGCGGAAAGTCGCGCGCCGCAAGTTAGTCACAGCGCAGGCTCTTGCGCATCGCGCCCCGCATCCCAGATGCATGGTCGAGATCAAGCAGGGGAGACGCTGCATGTCGGCAATCGAGCGCCAACATCACTCGGCCGCGCCGTGCGAGGGCGCGCATGCGTTCCTTCTCGACGCGCATGTCCGCCGCAACCGGCTGTTCGGCCTGTGGGCCGCGGGCCGGCAGGGGCTGAGCGGTTCCGACGCGCAACAATATGCGGCACGGCTCGCTTGCGAGGACTCGCCGCATTACCGCGCGCGTGCGGTGCTCGACCGGGTCGCGCGCGATCTCGTCGCGTCGGGTTATGCGGCGCCCGAGGACGATCTCGCGACGGCGCTGGCCGCCAGCGCCGACCGCGCCCAGGCCGATGTCTGGGCCGCCGGAGTCGCCCACCGCTTCGGCTGATCTCGGATCTCCGACGCTCCTGGCGCTTGCCTCGGCGGCCCCGCCCATGTTTTCCTCCATGGGGAACAAGGTGCGGGGACGATGCCGGATTTCTCGCACGAGAAGCGGCTGGGCGAGCGGGTGGCGGGAGTCGACGAGGCCGGCCGCGGACCGCTTGCCGGCCCGGTCACGGCGGCCGCGGCGATCCTCGATATTCAGCGACTGCCGCGCAAGCTCAGGCGCGCCATCGACGATTCGAAGGCCCTCAAAGCCACGGTGCGCGAGGAGATCGCGGCGGCGCTGTTCGATCTGCGCCGCAAGGGCATCGTCGATTTCGCCATTGCCTGCGCCTCGACCGCCGAGATTCACCGCCTGAACATCTTGCATGCGAGCCTGCTCGCCATGCACCGCGCCGTGTCGCGGCTGGCCTCCCCGCCCGAGCACATTCTGGTCGACGGCAACAAGCTGCCGAAGAATCTGCCCTGCCCGGCGACGGCGCTGGTCGATGGCGACGCCCTGTCGCTGTCGATCGCCGCGGCCTCGATCCTCGCCAAGGTGACGCGCGACCGGCTGATGGGCCGCCTCGCGCTGCGCTACCCGCTCTATGGCTGGCAGACGAATGTCGGCTACTGCACGGCCGAGCATCTGGCGGCGATCCAGGATTTCGGCCCCTGCCGGCACCACCGCATGGGTTTTGCCCCGGTCCGGGCGGCGCTCGGCGAAGAAGTTACGATAGAGCCTGAACAGGTGGAGCTAAACCTCTGAATCTCCTCAGAGACTCTTGACGAGGGACTCCGCTTCAGCGAAGCTCACGCTCATGAAGCAGGATGCGCTCCTCCCGGTGAACGAGGTGCTGGTCGGCGACTGCGTCGCCAGCCTCGAGCGCCTGCCCGCCGCCTCGGTCGATCTGGTCTTCGCCGACCCCCCCTACAATCTGCAGCTCGGGGGGAATCTCACCCGGCCCAACAACAGCCGGGTCGACGGCGTCGACGATCATTGGGACCAGCTCGGCGATTTCGCGGCCTACGACAAGTTCAGCCGCGCCTGGCTCGAAGCCGTCCGGCGGGTCATGAAAGAGGACTCGTCGATCTGGGTGATCGGCACCTACCACAACATCTTCCGGCTGGGCGCCCTGCTGCAGGATCTCGGATTCTGGATTCTCAACGACGTGGTGTGGCGTAAATCCAACCCGATGCCGAACTTCCGCGGCCGCCGCTTCACCAACGCGCATGAGACGCTGATCTGGGCGGCGAAGCACAAGGACTCGCGCTACGTCTTCAACTATGCGGCGATGAAGGCGCTCAACGACGATCTGCAGATGCGCAGCGATTGGCTTATCCCGCTATGCACGGGGCCGGAGCGGCTGAAGAAGGAGGATGGCGGCAAGGTGCATCCGACGCAGAAGCCGGAAGCGCTGCTGCATCGCGTGATTCTCGCCACCTCGCGCCCGGGCGACGTCGTGCTCGATCCCTTCTTCGGCACCGGCACGACGGGTGCGGTGGCGCGCCGGTTGCAGCGCTCCTTCATCGGCCTCGAGCGCGACCAGACCTACGCCGAGGCGGCGCGCGCCCGCATCCGCGCCGTCGAGCCGGGCGATGCCGATGCGGTCGCGGTGACGCCGTCGCGGCGCGACGCGGCGCGCGTGCCCTTCGGCCATCTGGTCGAGCAGGGGCTCATCACGGCGGGCGAGGTGCTGTTCGACGCGCGGCGCCGCTTTGCCGCGCGCGTCCGCGCCGACGGTACGCTGGTCGCCGACGCCCAGCAGGACGGGCTGGCACGCGGCTCGATCCACCAGGTCGCCGCCGCCGTGCAGCATCTGCCGGCCTGCAACGGCTGGACCTTCTGGCATGTCGAGCGCCAGGGCAAGCCGGTGGTCATCGATGCGCTGCGCGAGCATATGCGCACACGGCTGGAGAGCGCGTGAGCGCCGGCGGCCAGGCGTCCCCGGCCGCAGGAACCAAGCTCGTCATCGGCACGCCCGCCTATGGCGGGCTCGTCACGACGCTCTATGTCGCCTCGCTCCTGAAGCTGCAGAAGGCCGCGGCCGAGCGCCGGCTCAATCTCACCATCCTGATGCCGAGCGGCGATGCCCTCATCACCCGGGCGCGCAATACCATCGTCACGCAATTTCTCGATGATCCCGCCGCGACGCATCTGCTTTTCATCGATGCCGATATCGGCTTCGAGCCGCAAGCGGTGTTCCGGCTGCTCGAGTCCGGCGCCGATGTGGCGGGCGGCGTCTATCCGACCAAGAAGATCGACTGGGCACGCGTCAAGGCGATGGCGGCGGCCGGCATCGAGCGGCTCGAATCGGCGGCGCTTTCCTATGTCATCGAATACAAGGATCCCAAGGCGATCGGGGTGCGCGACGGCTTCACGCCGGTGCGCTATGCCGGCACCGGCTTCCTCATGATCCGCCGCGCGGTTTTCACCCGGCTGATGGAGCGCCATCCCGAGCTCAAATTCGAGCGCCAGCACGAAAGCCCCGACCCCGGCGCCGGCAGCCCGCACCGCTATGCGCTGTTCGACTGCATGATCGATCCTGCGACCAAGACCTATCTCTCGGAGGATTTCAGCTTCTGCAAGCGCTGGACCGACAGTGGCGGCGAGATCTGGGTCGACCTCACCAGCAAGCTGACCCATACCGGCCCCCTGACCTTCCAGGGCGACGTCGCCAGCCAATTCGCATCGGCGCCGAAAGGGTAAGACGGCCGCAGTTGCTCCGACCGGCCGCGCCGGCTAGAACCACGCCCCATGCAGGCCCTCGACGGAATTCTCGTGGTCGCACTCGAGCAGGCAGTGGCGGCGCCGCTCTGCTCCTGCCGTCTCGCCGATGCCGGCGCGCGCGTCATCAAGATCGAGCGCCCGGAGGGCGATTTCGCACGGCGCTACGATCGCTTCGCCAAGGGCGAGAGCTCCTATTTCGTGTGGCTCAACCGCGGCAAGGAGTCGCTCACCCTCGACCTCAAGCAGGAGGCGGACAAGGCGCTGCTGCGGCGCATCCTCGCGAAGGCCGACATCTTCATCGAGAATCTGCTGCCGGGTGCCGCAGGGCGATTGGGATTCGCGCCTGCAGCGCTGCGCGCGACGCGCCCGAGCCTCATCACCTGCTCGATCAGCGGCTTCTCGCGCGGGCCCTATGAAGCGCGCAAGGCCTACGATCTTTTGATCCAAGCGGAGACCGGGCTCGCCTCGGTGACCGGCACGCCCGAGGCGGCGGGCCGTGTCGGCGTCTCGGTCACCGACATCGCGACGGGGATGAACGCCTATGCCGCCATTCTCGAGGCGCTGATCCGGCGCGGGGCGACGGGCGAGGGGGCGGAGCTGGCCGTGTCGCTGTTCGATGCCACGGCGGAATGGATGGCGGTGCCGCTCATTCATTACGAAAGCGACGGCAGGGGGCCGAAGCGGCTCGGCCTCAACCATCCGTCGATCGCGCCCTATGGCATCTATCATGCCGGCGACGGCGGCGGCGTGCTGATCTCGATCCAGAACGAGCGCGAATGGGAGGCGCTGTGCCGCGACGTCGTCGGTGACGCGGCGCTCGCGCGCGATCCGCGCTTCGACACCAATCCCTTGCGGGTGCAGAACCGTCCGGCCCTCGATTCGCTGCTCGAGGCGGCGTTCGGCCGTTGCGACCGCGCGCAGCTGATCGCCAGGCTGACCGCAGCCGGCATCGCCTTCGGCGCCTTCAACGACATCGAAGGCCTGGCGCATCATCCGCATCTGCGGACCATCGCCGTGCCGACCGAGCGAGGTCCCGTCACCCTGCCGGCGCCGCCGACCATCGTCGCCGGTGAAGCTGTCACGGCCCGGCCCGTGCCGCGCCTCGGCGAGCATACCGACGCGATCCGCCGCGAGTTTTCGGACTGATCTCTTCGATACGGAAATGTGGCTCGGGCCTATTCTCGTTTGAGCCCGTGCTTGTTCAGCTCGGCGATATAGGCGGCCATGCGCGGCTCGGCCTCGCGGCCGAGCTCGTAGAGATAGCGCCAGCTGAAGAGGCCGGTGTCGTGCCCGTCATCGAACAGGATGCGGATGGCGTAATTGCCCACGGGCTCGACCGAGCGGATGCCGACATGACGCTTGCCGGCAACGAGGGTCTTCTGGCTCGGCGAGTGGCCTTGCACCTCGGCCGAGGGACTCTCGACGCGCAGGAGCTCGGCCGGCAGCGAGAAGGAGACCCCGTCCTCGAAATCCACCTCGAGCCGGCGTTCCTCTTTCTTCAGCCGGAGCTCGATAGGCCAGGCCTGGGTGCCGAAGGTGTCGGCCATCAGCTTTCGTCGAGCCGGCGTGCCTCGTCGACCAGCATGATGGGAATGCCGTCGCGCACCGGATAGGCGAGGCCGGCCTGTTCGGAAATCAGCTCCTGTGCCTGCGCATCGTAGCGCAGCGGCCCCTTGGTCAGCGGGCAAACCAGGATATCGAGCAGCTTGGGATCGATCTCTGCGCTATTGGCGGCCATGCTGTCGGAACTCCTCGGACTCAATGGCGCGAAGGCGCTCGCGCACCTTCGCCCTGCGGATCGATCGTCGCCATCTCGATCAGCGCGATCATGGTCTCGGCACGCGTATTGAGATCCGGCGCCTCGAGCAGTGCCTGCTTCTCCGACGGATCGAAGGGACAGATCATCGCGATCGAGGAGACAAGCCGCTCGGACGGGGTGCGGTCGAGCGCATCCCAATCCGCTTCGATCGCATGCAGCCCGAAATAGCGCTTCAACGCCGCGATCAGGCGCGGGCGCTCGACGCGGTCCTCGTCACCCGCCAGATCCTGGCGATAGCTCTGCCAAGCCGGACGAATGCGGCGATAGCCCTTGATGCCTTCGATCTCCTCGGCGACCCCGAAGCGGCAAATGCCGACCAGGCTGATGAGGATGCGGCCGTCCGGCGTATCGTTCGATTCGACGATGCGCCCGGCGCAGCCCACCTTGAACAGCGGCGGCTCGTGGGTGCCGGATTGCGCATCGTTCGGCTGGATCATGCCGATCAGCCGGTCGCGGCGCTCGAGCGCGTCGCGCACCATGTTGAGATAGCGCGGCTCGAAGATGTTGAGCGGCAGATGGGCGCGGGGCAGCAGCAGCACGCCCGCGAGGGGAAAGGCCGGCAGGATGTCCGGGAGATCGGAGAAACCGAGCTCGACCTCCCCTCCGGTGCTGGATTTGAAGTTCGCCGTCATTTTGGGCCGACCTCCGAACGAACTTCACATCCAAGAAGCACAGGAGGATCAAAGAAGGGTGGTGTGGCTGAAGATTCAGAAATTCGCTCAGAGCCTGCCGCGGACAAAGGCGAATTTCTGAATCGCCACACCACGATCATGAGAAGAGAATCGAGGACAGGCGCTTGCGGCTGGCGATCGTCAGCGGATCGGTATTGCCGAAAGCCTCGAAGAATTTGACGAGTTGCTTGCGCGCCGCCTCTTCGTTCCAGGCGCGGTTGCGGCGGATGATCTCGAGCAGCTGATCGACCGCCTCCTCGCGCTTGCCGGCGCCGAACTGCGCCATGGCGAGATCGAAGCGCGCCTGGTGATCATTCTCGTTCTGGGCGAGCTTGGCCTCGAGCTCGCCCGCGGCACCGGCGCTCGCCGCTGCCTGCTCGGCGAGCTCGATCGCGGTTTTTAGCGCCGTCACCTCGGCACTGCCGGCCTGGTCGGCGGGGACCTTGGCGAGCATCTCTTGGGCGCGCTTGGCGTCGCCCGATTGCACCAGGATGCGGCCGAGCCCGGTCAGGGCGGCGACGTTGGCAGGGTCGGCCTTCAGCACATGGCTGAAGAAGGTGCTGGCGGTGCCGAGATCGCCTTCGGCGAGCGCCGCCTTCGCCTGCTCGAGCGCCTGGTCGATCGGCGAGGCGGGCGCGCCACCGGCCGTGGCCAAGCGCTTGATGAAGGTCTTCACCTGGCTCTCCGGCACCGCGCCGACGAAGGCGTCGATCGGCCGGCCGTCCTTGAAGGCATAGACCGCGGGGATCGACTGGATGCGCATCTGCATCGCCAGATCCTGGTTCTGGTCGATGTTGATCTTGACCAGAGCCACCGCGCCGTTGGCCTCGGCGACCGCCTTCTCGATCACCGGGCCCAGCTGCTTGCAGGGACCGCACCAGGGTGCCCAGAAATCGACGACCACCGGATGGTCGTAGCTGGCATCGATCACATCGGCCATGAAGGTCGCGGTCGTGACGTCCTTCACGCCGACCGGACCGCTGGCCGCCTTCGCTCCCGGCTGCGGCGCGGCGCCCTTGAATAGCGACTGCATGACTGGTCCTCTGACCCCGGATTTTAGGATAGCCGCCCCGTTATGTGGCAGCGAAAGGAGCGGCTGGCAAGGCCCGAAACTGGCCGAAAGAGGGCCTTGCAAAGGGTCCCTCATCAAGTATGATCCGCCCCCTGCCGGCCGCCCGCCGGGCTTCGCCTGGTCGGGCAACACGGGATGCGGGAGTAGCTCAGGGGTAGAGCATCACGTTGCCAACGTGAGGGTCGAGGGTTCGAATCCCTTCTCCCGCTCCAGTCCCGCCGGGACTGTGCTTGCCTCCTAATTTGTCGTTGTTCTCACTGGCTGGGACGCCGCGAGTTTTGCGGCGCATTGCAGCGCGTCTGGCAACGGCCATAGGTCGTGCTGCAGCTGGCGATGCATTTGTCATGGCCCGGCGCGGCGCCGCGATACGCCTTGTCGCAGCCGGCATGGCAGGCATTCTGGTCGTCATAGCAGGTCTGGCTGCAGTTGGCGGTGGCGGCGAGCTGGGGCAGGGCGCAGAGCGCGCCGGCCATCTCGCCCGGCTGGCTCAAATCGCAGGCGAGCGGTGACGCGGCCGGCACGCCGTCGGCCGCGACTGCCGGCCCGGCGAGCAGCATGAGGGAAAGCACAAGGGCGCGCAGCATGGCGGTTTCCTCCTCCGAAAGGACTGCTCTTGCCGGGCAATTTAGCATTTTTGCTGCCGATGCTGGAGTCGCAGCTTGCGGCCGGCTATGGATGGCCCGAGCCGCAAGAAGGGAGAACCCGAATGCTGACCCTCTATTACTCGCCCGGCGCCTGCTCGCTCGCCCCGCATATCGTGCTGGAGGAGCTGGGCGAGCCCTTCGCCGCCAAGCGCACCGTGATCGCCGAGGGGCAAAACCGCACGCCCGACTATTTGAAGCTCAACCCCACGGGCCAGGTGCCGACGCTGGTCGTCGATGACGACAAGGTGCTGACCCAGAACGTGGCGATCCTCACCTTCCTCGGCCAGCGCAAGCCCGAGAAGAAGCTGCTGCCCTCCGATCCGATCGCGGCGGCGCAGGCGATCTCCTTCATGGCCTTCCTCACCAGCACGGTGCATCCGACCTATGGCCGCTTCTTCCGCCCGTCGCGCGCCACGCCCGACGAGAAGGCGCATGACAGCGTCAAGGCGACGGCCAAGGAAGCGATCAAGGGCTATTACGACGATCTCGAGAAGAAGCTCGCCGGCCAGGATTGGGCCGTCGGCAACGGCTACACGGTGTGCGATGCCTATCTGCACGTCTTCTATCGCTGGGGCGGCCGTATCGAGCTGCCGATGAAGGACTACAAGGCGCTCACCGCGCATGCCGAGCGCATGCGCGCGCGTCCCGCGACGGGCCGCGCGCTGGCCGATGAGGGGATCAGCTAGCCGCCGACCTCCGACAGCGGCCGCGCCACCTCCTCGAGCGGCCGCCGCTCGGCGGCGATGCCGATCGCGAGCTCGACCAGCGCCGCCACGAGCATGAGCAGGGCGGCGACGAGATAGCCCGCCATCAAGGGCATGACGCCGCCGGCCTCGATCAGGCGGCTGAACAGGGTCGGGCCGATGATGCCGCCGAGCGCCGTGCCGAGCGCGTAGAAGACGGCGATGGCGAGCGCACGCAGCTCGAGCGGGAAGCTCTCGCCGACCGTGAGATAGGCGGCGCTCGCTGCCGCCGAGGCGGTGAAGAAGATGGCCATCCAGGCGATGGTCTGGGTCGTCGCATCGAGCAGCCCGGCGCCGAACAGCACCGCCGTCAGCGCCAGCATCACGCCGCTCGCCGCATAGGTGCCGGCGATCATCGGCTTCCTGCCGACGGTGTCGAACAACCGTCCGAGCAGGGCGGCACCGAGAAAATTGGCGGCGGCAAAGGGCAGGAGATACCAGCCGACCTGATCGCCCGGCACCCGGTAGTAGCGTTCGAGCACCAGCGCATAGGTGAAAAAGATGGCGTTGTACAGGAAGGCCTGCGCCGCCATCAGCACGAGCCCGAGCACAAAGCGCGTCGGATAGGTGCGTGCCAGCGTGCGCACGAACAGGCTGAGCGGCACATGGCCGATGCCGCGCACCTTTATGCGGCCGCAAGGCGGTCCGAGATCGGCATGCGTGCTGCGGCGCACGCGCGCCTCGATCTCGGCGACGATCGCCTCGGCCTCGGCGACCCGCCCATGCGTCATCAGCCAGCGCGGGCTTTCCGGCACGGTGCGGCGCATCAGCAGGATCACCAGCCCGAGGCAGGCGCCGATGAAAAAGGCGATGCGCCAGCCGAGATCGGGCGCGAAGTGCTGGGCATCGAGCAGCACCAGCGACGCGCCGGCGCCGATGGCGGCGCCCACCCAGAAGCTGCCATTGACGATGAGGTCGAGCCGGCCGCGCAGCCGGGCCGGGATGAATTCCTGGATCGCCGAATTGATCGCCGCATATTCGCCGCCGATGCCCGCACCCGTCGCGAAGCGGAACAGCGCGAAGCTGAAGGCGTCCCAGGAAAAGGCGGTGAGCGCCGTCGCCACCAGATAGACGGCCAGCGTGATGGTGAAGAGCTTCTTGCGGCCGAGCCGGTCGGTCAGCCAGCCGAAAAAGAGCGCGCCGAGCACGGCGCCGGCGAGATAGGAAGAGGCGGCGAGGCCGATCTCGCCGGCCGTGAGGCCGAGCGAGGCGGGGTTCTCGATCCCGCTCGCGACCGAACCCGCGAGCGTCACCTCGAGCCCGTCGAGCACCCAGGTGATGCCGAGCGTGGCGACGACCAGGAGATGGAAGGCGGACCAGGGCAGCCGATCGAGCCGGCCGGGAATGTCGGTCTCGACGGTATGAAAAGCCAGCGTCTGGTCAGGCATGCCCGCGCGTCCCTGCTGCTTCGCTCCCGTCTCTTAACGGGCGAGCCCGGGGCCGGTGGCGTGTCTCGCTCGGCTGGGGTCAGGCGATACCGAGCCAGCCGGCGACGAGGGGGGTGAGCAGCCCTTCCCACAGCGTGACCTGAAGCGTGTATTCGAACACGCCATAGATGAGGGCGAGACCGCCGGCCGCGACCAGGCCGGCCACCCAATGCGGCTCCTTGGCGTTGAAGCGCAGGTAGCAATAGAGCACCAGCGGTGCCGCGACGATGAAGCCGAGCACCGTCACCGCCACGACGAAGCCGACGATCCAGCCGAACATCACCCATTCGCGTTGCACGTCGCGCGGCTTGCTGTCGATCTTGCCGGCTTGGTTGGCGCGCAGCTCGGTGACGAGCTGGATCAGGCACAGCACCGTCCCGGGGACGCCAAGGACAAGCGGCACGAAGGCGGCTTTCGCAGGGTAGCTCAGCGCGGTGGCGGTCATGGCGGCGAAGATCGCCAGCATGAGGCCGGCGAGGATGGTGCGCGCGTTAAGCGTCATAGGCGATCACCGGCTTGCCCGCCTTGGGTCGCATGAAATGCCAGATCACGCTGGCGATGATGAGTCCGATCAGCACCATCGAAAGCGGGCGGGTGAGGAAGGAATAGCCCCAGAGGTTGATCGCCTTGTGCAGCGACTGCTCGGCGATCGAGCCGAGCACGAGACCGATCACGAAGGGCGGGCGCGGCCAGCCGCAGCGCTTGAACAGGTAACCGAGGCCGCCGAGCGCCAGCAGCACGGTGAAATTCTCCCAATGGCCCTTGCTGACGAAGCAGCCGACCATGGTCAGCAGGAAGACGATCGGCACCAGCAGGCGCGAGGGCATGCTCGACACCATGCCGAACCAGCGCGCGCCGACCAGCAGCATGGCCGAGCACAGCAGGTTCGAGACGACGAGCGCCCAGACCAACGTCCACACCAGCGGCAGATCGTTCACGATCATCATCGGGCCGGGCTTGATGCCGAGCATCACGAAGGCACCGAGCAGGATGGCCATGCCGGAGCTGCCGGGCACGCCGAAGAACAGGGTCGGCAGCAGGGCACCGCCTTCCTTGGCATTGTTGGCGGTCTCGGGCGCGATCACGCCTTCGATGGCGCCCTTGCCGAAGCGTTCCGGATGCTTCGAGCTCTGCACCGCATGGCCATAGCACATCCAGGACGCGCATTCGCCCCCGAGGCCCGGGATCATGCCGATCACGAAGCCGATGAGAGAGGTGCGGACCGTGAGCTTCCAATGGCGGAACACGTCGAGCATGCCCTGGAGCACCTCGCCATAGCTGTAACGGGTGCGCCCTGCGTTGGTGTTGACCGGATTGCCCGAGAGACCGAGCTCGAGCATCTCGGGAACCGCGAACATGCCGAGCACGGCGGTGATGATGTCGACGCCGTCCCACAGCCAAAGCTGGCCGAAGGCATAGCGTGCGGTGCCGGTCTGCGGATCCTGGCCGATGCAGGCGACCATCAGGCCGAACAGGCCGACGATGATGCCGGGCACCATGGCTTCGCCGGCCAGCGTTGCGATGAAGGTGATGCCGAACAGCGCCAGCAGGAAGAACTCGGCCGGGCTGAAGGACAGCACGATCGGCTCGATGAGCGGCAGCATGAGCGCCATGGCGACGGCGCCGATGATGCCGCCGACGCCGGAGGACATCAGGCTGGCGCCCAGCGCGCGGCCGGCCTTGCCCATCTTGGTCAGGGGATAGCCGTCGAGCAGCGTCGCGGCTTCGGGACCGTTGGCCGGCACGTTGAACAGGATGCTCGGGACGGCGCCGCCGGTATGGACGACGGCATGCATCCCGAGCAGAAATACGGCGCCGGTGACCTGGTCCATTCCATAGACGAAAGGAATGAGCAGCACGATGCCGAGCTTGCCGCCGAGACCCGGCACGACGCCGAAGAAGGTACCGATCGGCACCGACAGCAGCATCAGCCCCATCAGCACCGGCGAGCTCACGAGATTGGCGAGGGACGATAAGGCGACGCTCAATTCCATTGTGTCATTCTCCCGGAGCGGCGGCTGCCCGTCCGCCCCGGACTCCTTGTCGCAGTGACTATTTCGCGTTGACCACGGTCGCCAGCAGCTTGACCGTCTCCGGTGTCTGGGCGAGCGCCTGCTTCACGATCTTCTCGGTGGTCTGGCCGTCGGCCGCGTCGATGGGAACGTCGAGCTTCTTCGCCTCGGCGAGGAACTCGGGATCGGACAGGGTCTTCATATAGGCCGACCGCAGATATTCGAGCCGATCGGCCGGCATGTCGGGCGGGCCGGCGGTGAGGCGGCCGATGACGCCTTCGGCCGCGACCAGCGACATCAGCTGCTTGCCGCGCTCGTCCTTGACCAGGGTCATGCCGTCCGGAATGCCCGCCTTGGGCGTGCCGCCGACCTGCAGGACGAAGATGCCGTTGCCGTTGTCGACGAAGGGCTGCATCGAGGACAGCGAGCCCAGCGTGCCCACCACCTCGCCGCGCAGCATGCTCATCTCGCCCTCATTGCCGTTGAAGCCGGGAATGAGCTCGACATTGAGATGCAAGGCCTCGGCGACCAGCTTCATGTCGATATAGGAGGAGGAGCCGAGGCCGGCGGCGGCGATCTTGTGCGGCGGCTTGCCGGCATCGGTGAGCGCGCTCAATTCCTTCAGCCCCGAATTCTTGGTCAGGACCATGGCGCGCGGATCGCTGGAGGCCTTGCCGATCCAGCTCATCTTGGCGAGATCGAACTTGATGCCCTCGTCCTTGAGCAGCTGGGCGAAGATGAGGCCGGTATTGAAGGTGCCGATGGTGAGCCCGTCGGGCTTGGCCGCGTAGACGGTGTTGGTGCCGACGATGTGTCCCGCGCCGGGCACGTTCTTCACCACCATCTTGGCGCCCGTCACATACTTCGGCATGTAGCGGGTGATGAGCCGGCCATAGGTGTCGTAGCCGCCGCCCGGAGCGGTGGCGACGACATAGGTCACCGTCTTGCCCTTGAAGAATTCGGCGGCCGGCTGGGCAGCGGCCGCAGCGATGCCCAGGGCGAAGAATGCGAGGGCGGTGGTAACGATCTTGGCCATGACCTTCCTCCTGGCGCCCGCCGGCCCGTTAGGATGCTGAGAGGGCCTGTTCGAGCGCTGTCCTTGTAAACGGAAAAACCTAACCCCGCGTAAGCTCCAGTTTAGCTCACAGCGATATGGAATATTTATAGGCTTTCGCCAGGGTCGGGCAAAAAAAGGCGGTCTTCAGCTGCCACCGCCGGCTTTGAGGGCCGCCAGGAAGGCGGATTGCGGGATTTCCACCTTGCCGAACTGCCGCATCCGCTTCTTGCCTTCCTTCTGCTTCTCCAGAAGCTTGCGCTTGCGGGTGATATCGCCGCCGTAGCATTTGGCGAGGACGTCCTTGCGCAGGGCTCGCACCGTCTCGCGGGCGATGATGCGGCCGCCGATCGCCGCCTGGATGGCGATCTGGAAAAGCTGCGGCGGGATGAGCTCCTTCAGCTTCTCGCACAGCACGCGGCCGCGGCTGTCGGCGGCCGAGCGGTGCACGACGAGGGCGAGCGCATCGACCGGATCGCCATTGACCAGGATGCTGAGCCGGACGAGGTCGCCCTCCTGATAGCCGTCGATCTGGTAGTCGAAGCTCGCATAGCCGCGGCTCACCGATTTCAGCCGGTCGTAGAAATCGAACACCACCTCGTTGAGCGGCAGGCGATAGACCAGCATGGCGCGGTTGCCGGCATAGGTGAGATCGATCTGCACGCCGCGCCGCTCCTGGCACAAGGACAGCACCGAGCCGAGATGCTCGTCGGGCACCAGGATCGTCGCCTTGATCCAGGGCTCCTCGATATGGTCGATCTTCACCGGATCCGGCATGTCGACGGGATTGTGCATCTCCATCACGTCGCCGTCGGTGAGATGGATGCGATAGACGACCGATGGCGCCGTCGCCACGAGATCGAGATCGAACTCGCGCTCGAGCCGCTCCTGGACGATCTCGAGATGCAGCAGGCCCAAGAAGCCACAGCGGAAGCCGAATCCGAGCGCCGCCGAGGTCTCGGGCTCGAACTGGAAGGAGGCGTCGTTGAGGCGCAGCTTGTGCAGGCTTTCGCGCAGCGTCTCGTAGTCGTTGGCATCGGTCGGGAACAGGCCGCAGAACACCACCGGCACGCTCGGCTTGAAGCCGGGCAGGGGGGCCGCGGCCGGCCGCTTCTCCTCGGTGATCGTGTCGCCGACCTTGGTGTCGGCGACCTGCTTGATCGAGGCGGTGATGAAGCCGATCTCGCCCGGCCCGAGCCTGTCCACCATCACCGCCTTCGGCGTGAACACGCCGACGCGGTCGATCTGATGCACGGTGCCGGTCGACATGAGCTTGATCTTCGCTCCGACCTTCAGCGCGCCGTGCTTGACCCGCACCAGGATGACGACGCCGAGATAGGCATCGTACCAGCTGTCGACCAGCAGCGCTTGCAGCGGTGCCGTCGCCTCCCCCTTGGGCGCCGGCAGCCGGTGCACCAGCGCCTCCAGCACCTCGTCGATGCCGATCCCGGTCTTGGCCGAGATCAGCAGCGCCTCCGACGCGTCGATGCCGATCACGTCCTCGATCTGCTGGCGCACCCGGTCGGGCTCGGCGGCCGGCAGGTCGATCTTGTTGAGCACCGGCACGATCTCGTGATTGGCGTCGATCGCCTGGTAGACATTGGCGAGGGTCTGCGCCTCGACGCCCTGGCTCGCATCGACGATCAGCAGCGAGCCTTCGCAGGCGGCGAGCGACCGGCTCACCTCATAGGCGAAATCGACATGGCCCGGCGTATCCATGAGGTTAAGCACGTAAGACTCGCCGTTCTTCGCCGGATAGGTGAGACGGACCGTCTGCGCCTTGATGGTAATGCCGCGCTCGCGCTCGATATCCATGCTGTCGAGCACCTGGTCGCGCATCTCGCGATCGGTGAGGCCGCCGCAGAATTGGATCAGGCGGTCGGCCAGGGTCGATTTGCCATGGTCGATATGGGCGATGATCGCGAAATTGCGGATGTGGGAGAGATCGGTCATGCGGGGACGGGCGGAAGATAGGGGCGGTGGGGCGCCGGTGCAACTAACGTAAGAAGAAATAGAGCGTCATGGCCCAGGCGAGGCCGACCATGACGGGCCGGAGATGCGCAGGCTTCATCCGCCGCGCGACGGCGGCGCCGGCATAGCCGCCGAGGATGGCCGCCACCGCCATCACGAGCCCGTCCGGCCAGTCGATGATGCCGCCGAGGATGAAAGCGGGAATTGCCACGAGATTCATGCTGGCGGCGAGCAGCGTCCGGAGGCCGTTCATGGCCGAGAGATCGCTCAAGCCGTAAACCCCGAGCAGGGCCAGGATCAGGATGCCGATACCGGCGCCGAAATAGCCGCCATAGATGCCGATCAGGAACTGGATCGCGAACACGCCCGCCTGGCCGAGGCGCACCCGCTTTCGCAGCCAGCCATTCACCGGCCGCCCGAAGGTGAAGAGCAGCGTCGCGAACAGCAGCAGCCACGGTGCCAGCGCCAGGAAGATGCGGTCCGGCGTGTGAGTCAGGAGCAAGGCGCCGAGCAGGCCGCCCGCGAGGCTGACGGCGAAGATCCATCGGAGGTCGAGCAATCCGGCGAGCCGCTTCAGATCGTCGCGATAGGCAAAGCCCGAGGCGAACACGCCGGGGGTGAGCGCCACCGAGCTCGTCGCATTGGCGACGACCGGCGGCACGCCGGCCAGGACGAGCGCCGGGAAGGTGAGGAAGGTGCCGCCGCCCACCACCGAATTGGCGATGGATGCGCCGAAGGCGATGCCGAAGAGGAAAAGGAAGCTCATGCCTGCCGTGCAAAAAAATAGGCCGTCATGGCGCCGGCCACGAGAATGACGATGGGACGCAAGAGTTTCGGCGAGATGCGCTTGGCGACCACCGCCCCGGCATAGCCGCCGGCGATGGCGCCGGTCATCATCAGAAGGGCACCCGGCCAGTCGACCTTGCCTTCGGCGACGAAGGTGACGACGGCGATGCCGTTGGCGCAGCTCGACAGAACCGTGCGCAGGCCCGTCATGGCGTGAATATCGGTGAGGCCGTAGAGACCCATCAAGGCCAGCATCAGGATGCTGATGCCGGCGCCGAAATAGCCGCCATAGATGCCGACCACGAATTGCAGCACCACGAAGGTCCGGGTGCCGAGCCGCAGGCGACGGCGCAGGAGCGCGTTGAAACGGTTGCCGGCGGCGAACAGCACGGTGCCGAACAGCAGCAGCCAGGGCACGATGAAATTGAACAGGCTTTCCGGCGTATGGGTCAGCAGCAACGCGCCGGTGAGCGATCCCAGCAGGGTCGCGCCGATCGCGAGCTTCATGTCGATTTCCTGGCCGAGCCGCGCCAGATCATGCCGCCAGGCATAGGCGCCGGTGACGACGCCGGGAAAGACCGCGACCGAGCTCGTGGTGTTGGCGATCACGGCAGGCAGGCCGGCAAAGACGAAGGCCGGAAACGTGAGGAACTGCCCGCCGCCCACCACCGAGTTAGCGACGCCGGCGAAGAAGCCGACGAGGATGAGGAAAAGGAAGATCATCGCACTGTCTTTTGTCCCTCTCCCGCTTGCGCAGGGCTGTCCGGGGAATGAGTCACTAGGTCGCGGGCG
>Ga0070681_10002377_pt1 | contig 17189 bp, 10 predicted proteins | sample KBSC83BmetaG_FD_65650 | JGI IMG/M metagenome (GOLD analysis project Ga0070681, IMG submission 65650) | Corn rhizosphere microbial communities from Kellogg Biological Station, Michigan, USA - KBS C8-3B metaG | ecosystem: Host-associated > Plants > Roots > Rhizosphere | place: USA: Michigan...
ACGGCCTACCGCGACGCCACCCTGCGCGATCTGCTCGACATGCGCGCCGGCATCGTCTGGGACGAGAACTATCTCGCCACTTCCGGCCCGATCGTCGAGTATCGGAAGGCGACCGGGTGGAATCCGCTGGGGCCTGGCGATACGCCCTCCGACCTGAAGTCGTTCTATGTCCACATTCGCGAGACGGAGGCCCACGGCGGCCCGGTCCATTACGTCTCCCCCAACAGCGACCTCCTCGGCTGGCTAGTCGAGCAAGCGACCGGTGAGCGCTACGCCGAGCTCATGAGCAAGCTGGTCTGGCAGAAGGCCGGCGCCGAACGCAGCGCCTACATCACGGTCGACCGCCTCGGGGCGTCGCGCTGCGCCGGGGGCATGTGCACCACGCTGCGCGACCTGGCGCGCGTCGGGCAGTGGCTGATCGAGGAACGCAGCGGCTGGCTCAGGGACCTCGAGACGCAGGGCGATGCCAAGGCCTGGGCGGCCGGCGACCTCGCCGAGGTTTTCCGCCGGCTGCCGATGCGCTACCGCTCGCAGTGGTACGTGCTGGACGCAAACAGGGATAAAAAGGCAGCTCCCCTTGTCTTCGGCTGGGGGATCCACGGCCAGCACCTGTTCATCGACCGGACGAACGAGATCGTCGTCGCGCGCTTCGCCTCGCAGGCGCTGCCGGTCGACCCGGCGCGCATGGCGCTCATGCTGCGGGCGGTGTCCGAGCTGCGGAAGACGCTTTCATGAGCGGTTGGCAGTTCTGGATCGACCGCGGCGGCACGTTCACGGACATCGTCGCGCGCAAGCCCGACGGCTCGATCGTCACGCACAAGCTGCTGTCCGAGAACCCCGAGCGCTACCAGGACGCCGCCATCGCCGGCATCCGCGAGCTGCTCGGCGGCAAGGAAGCGAAGATCGACGCAGTGAAGATGGGCACCACGGTGGCGACCAATGCGCTGTTGGAGCGCAAAGGCGACCCGACGGTGCTGTTCGTCACCAGGGGTTTCCGGGACGCGCTGCGCATCGCGTACCAGAACCGCCCGCGCCTTTTCGACCGGCACATCGTGCTGCCGGAGATGCTTTATTCGAAGGTGGTCGAGGTCGAGGAGCGCGTGGGTGCGCGCGGCGAGATCGTGACGCCCCTCGATGCACAGCAAGCTCGCGCCGGGCTGGAAGCCGCGTTCAGAGAAGGCTTCCGCTCGATCGCGATCGTGTTCATGCACGGGTACCGCTTCACCGAGCATGAGCGCATCGTCGCGGAGCTCGCAAAGCAGGCCGGCTTTACGCAGATCTCCGTCTCGCACCGTGTGAGCCCGCTCATGAAGCTCGTCGGCCGCGGCGACACCACCGTGGTGGACGCTTATCTGTCGCCCATCCTGCGCCGCTACGTCGACCAGGTGGCGTCCGACCTGAAGGGCGTCCGGCTCTTCTTCATGCAGTCGAACGGCGGCCTCACCGACGCCCGCCGGTTCGCGGGCAAGGACGCCATCCTGTCCGGCCCCGCCGGCGGCATCGTCGGCGCCGCGCGCACCTCCGAGCTGGCCGGCTTCGAGCGCATCATCGGCTTCGACATGGGCGGGACGTCCACCGACGTGTCGCATTACGCCGGCGCCTTCGAGCGCGAGTTCGAGACGCGCGTCGCCGGCGTGCGCATGCGCGCGCCGATGATGTCCATCCATACGGTGGCCGCCGGCGGCGGCTCGATCCTGCACTTCGACGGCGCGCGCTACCGCGTCGGCCCGGACTCGGCCGGCGCGAATCCCGGCCCGGCGAGCTACCGGCGCGGCGGGCCGCTCGCCGTCACGGACGCGAACGTGATGCTGGGCAAGATCCAGGCGCGCTACTTCCCGCACGTCTTCGGCGCGGATGGCAAGCAGCCGCTGGACGCCGAGGCCGTGGCCCGCCAGTTCGACGAGCTGGCGCATCGCATCGGCGACGGCAGGGCGAGGGAACAGGTCGCCGAAGGCTTCGTGCAGATCGCGGTCGGCAACATGGCCAACGCGATCAAGCACATCTCCGTGCAGCGCGGGCATGACGTGACGCGCTATACGCTCTGCTGCTTCGGCGGCGCCGCCGGCCAGCACGCCTGCCTCGTCGCCGACGCGCTTGGCATGACGCGGGTCTTCATCCATCCGCATGCCGGCGTGCTGTCGGCCTATGGAATGGGGCTCGCCGACCAGACCGCCATGCGGGAGCGCGCGGTGGAAATGCGGCTCGACGACCGCTGCGACCTCGAGGACATCGCCGAGCTGCTCGCCATCGAGGCGAGGAACGAGCTCATCCTGCAAGGCGTGTCGCCGGAGCGGGTGCGGGTAGAGCGGCGCGTGCATCTCAAGTACGACGGCACGGATACCGCGCTCATCGTCGACCTCGGCCCGGTGGAAAAGATGAAGGCCGAGTTCGAGGCGGCGTATCGGAAACAGTTCTCCTTCCTGATGCCCGGCCGGGCGCTGGTGGCGGAGGCGGTGTCGGTCGAGGCGATCGCGCCCGGGGATGCGCCGCGCGAGGCGCCGGTGGAAAAGCGTGCGTCCGCGAAGCCGGTGGACCAGGTGCGCATGTTCACCGCCGGCGCATGGCACGAGACGCCGCTCTATCGCCGCGAAGAGCTGGCGGCCGGGCAGCGCATCGACGGCCCGGCGATCATCGCGGAGGCGAATGCCACTACCGTGGTCGAGCCGGAGTGGCGCGTGACGGTCACGGAGCTCGACCACCTCGTGCTCGAGCGCGCGAAGCCGCGCAAGGTCGAGGCGGCGATCGGCACCCAGGTGGACCCGGTACGGCTCGAAATCTTCAACAATCTCTTCATGTCGATCGCCGAGCAGATGGGCCTGCGCCTGCAGAACACGGCCTACTCGGTGAACATCAAGGAGCGCCTCGACTTCTCGTGCGCGATCTTCGACCGCACGGGCAACCTGATCGCCAACGCGCCGCACATGCCGGTGCACCTCGGCTCGATGAGCGAATCGATCAAGACGGTGATCCGCGAGAACGCCGGCCGCATCAGGCCGGGCAATGTGTACGTGCTGAACGCGCCCTACAACGGCGGCACGCACCTGCCGGATGTGACGGTCATCACGCCGGTTTTCCGGGGAGCGGAGATCCTGTTCTATGTCGGCTCGCGCGGCCACCACGCCGACATCGGCGGCCTCACGCCGGGCTCGATGCCGGCGACCTCGAAGGTGGTGGAAGAGGAGGGCGTGCTGATCGACAACTTCCTCCTGGTCGAGGAAGGGCGCTTTCGCGAGGAAGACACGCGCCAGCTCCTCGGCTCCGGCCGCTACCCGGTGCGCAACGTCGAGCAGAACATCGCCGACCTGCGCGCGCAGATCGCGGCGAACGAGAAGGGCGTGCAGGAGCTCGGCCGCATGGTCGACCAGTTCGGGCTCGACGTCGTCCAGGCCTACATGGGCCACGTCCAGGACAACGCCGAGGAATCGGTGCGCCGCGTCCTTACGAAAATGAGCGGCTCGCTGAAGGAGTCCAGCTTCGACCTGCCGATGGACAACGGCGCGCACATCCGGGTGAAGGTCTCGATCGGCGCCGACCGGCGCAGCGCGAAGATCGACTTCACCGGTACCTCGGCGCAGCTTCCCAACAACTTCAACGCGCCGACCTCGGTCTGCATGGCGGCGGTGCTGTACGTGTTCCGCACGCTCGTCGATGCCGACATCCCGCTCAATTCGGGCTGCCTGAAGCCGCTCGAGGTGATCGTCCCGGACGGCTCGATGCTGCGGCCGCGCTACCCGGCGGCGGTGGTCGCGGGCAACGTCGAGACATCGCAGTGCATTACCGAAGCGATCTACGGCGCGCTGCGGGTAATGGCGGCGGCCCAGGGAACCATGAACAACTTCACCTTCGGCAACGAGCGCTACAGTACTACGAGACCATCGGCGGCGGCTCGGGCGCCGGCCCGGGCTTCGGCGGCGCCGACGTGGTCCAGGTCCACATGACGAACTCGCGCCTCACCGATCCGGAGGTGCTCGAATGGCGCTTCCCGGTGCGGCTCGAGAGCTTCGAGATCCGCCATGGCTCCGGCGGCCGCGGGCGCTGGCGCGGCGGCAACGGCGCGGTGCGCCGCATCCGCTTCCTCGAGCCGATGACTGCCGCGATCCTTTCGGGGCATCGCCTCGTTCGGCCGCACGGCATGGCCGGCGGCGAGGACGGAACACCGGGCCGCAACTACGTGTTGAGGACCAATGGCGAGCGCGCCGAGCTCGGGCCCTTCGATCAGACGGAGATGGCCAGCGGGGACATATTCGTGGTCGAGAGCCCCGGCGGCGGCGGGTACGGCGCGCCCTCCTAATATAATTCGGGCCAAGGGATGAATCCGACCGCCATCTACTCGAAGTCGGGTAAGGGAGTCCAGGAAGCTTCGGGGAAGACGAGTCTCCTCCAGCGCGCGGATCGCGCCGTGCTCGCCGCCATCGACGGCCGCGCCACGCTCGCCGACGTCGCGCAGAAAGTCGGCAAGGCGTTCGACCCCGCCTTCCAGGCGCTCATCACCAAGCTCGACAAGGACGGCTTCATCCGCGAGGTGTCGGCCGGCGCCTCGCCGGCCGCTGCGCCGCCCAAGCCGGCGGCGGCGAAGCCGGCCGCCAAGCCCGCCGGAAAGGCCGATTCGACGGGCGGAGACCTGGATTTCAGCTCGCTCGGGCTGGCTTCCAAGCCGGCGAATCCGCCGTCTCGCCCGGCCGCGCCGCCGCCGAAGCCCGCCGCCGCGGCGCCCACTTTCTCGCAGCTCGACTTCAGCACGCTCGGCACCCCGTCCAAGCCGGCCGCGCCGCCGCCGACGCCGGCGGCCGCACCCGCGCCCGGGGCCGCCAAGGCGCAGCAGTCCGCGCTCGCCAAGGCGCGCGAAGAGGCGGAAGCCCGCGCCCAGGCGGAGCGCGACCGGATCAAGGCCGAGGCCGAGGCGAAGACGCGCGCCGAGCTCGAAGCGAAGATGCGCTCCGAGGGGGAGAAGAAGATGAAGGACGAGGCGGCCGCGAAGGAAGCGGCCGCCGCGAAGGCCGCCGCCGAAGCGGAAGCCAAGGCGAAGGCTGCGCAGGAAGCGGCAATCAAGGCGCGCGAGGCAAAGGTCAAGGCCGAAGCCGAAGCCCAGGCGAAGCTCGAGGCCGAGCGCAAGGCGCGCGAGGAGATGGAGAAGCGCCTCGAGGCCGAGCGCAAGGCGCGCGAGGAAGCCGAGCGCAAGGCGAAGGAAGAGGCCGAGCGCGTGCGCAAGGAAGCCGAGGAGAAGGCGCGGCGCGAGCGCGAGGAGATGGAGAAGCGCCTCGAGGCCGAGCGCAAGGCGCGCGAGGAAGCCGAGCGCAAGGCGAAGGAAGAAGCCGAGCGCGCGCGCAAGGAGGCCGAGGAGAAGGCGCGCCTCGAGCGCGCGGAGATGGAGCGGCGGCTCGAGGAGGAGCGCAAGGCGCGCGAGGAAGCCGAGCGCAGGGCGAGCGAGGAGGCCGAGCGCATCCGCCGCGAGCTGGAGGAGGAGCGCAAGCGCGTCGCGGCCGACCGCACGCGCGAGGACGAAGAGCGCGCCGAGCGCCGCAAGCGCGAAGAGGAAGAGCGCGAAGCGCGGCGCCGCAAGGAAGAGGAACAGGCGGCGGCGCTCCTCGCGGCTGCGCAGGCGCGCGAGGCGGCGAAGCCCGCCGCGCCCAAGGCAGAGCCGAAGAAGGAGCAGAGCTTCGGCGACTCGCTGCTCGCCGACCTCGACTCCTTCTCCAACCGCGACGAGGAAGAGCGCAAGTCCAAGGAAGAAGAGGAACGCAAGGCGAAGGCCGCGGCCGAGCAGCGCCGGCGCGAGGAAGCGGAGCGCCAGGCGAAGGAAGAGGCCGAGCGCCAGCGCCGCGAGGACGAAGACCGGCGCCGCCAGGAAGAGGAGGCGCGCCGCGACCGCGAGGAGGAGGCGCGCCATGCGAAGGAGGAAGAGCGGCGCAAGCGCGAGGCGGAGGAGATCCGCCGCAAGGCCGCCGAGGCCACCGCCGCCGCCATGGCGAAGGAGGGCCGCGCCGCGAAAGAGGACGACATCCCGATCTCGGATGACGACCTCGCCATGGACGAGGTGAAGAAGGAGCAGGCCGCCCTCGCCAAGACGCAGGCCAAGGAAAAGGAAGAGCAGAAGAAGCGCGAGAAGGCGGCGGAGAAGGCCGAGCGGCGCGCCGAGGCGCAATCGGTGCGCATCCGCAAGCCGGTCAAGTGGGGCAAGCTCATCACCACGACGCTGGTCCTCGTCATCGTCGCCGGCCTCGTCGCCGTGCACCTCATGCCGGCGCCGGTCGCCGACTACGAGCGCTCGGCGGCCGAGGCGCTCGGACGGCCGGTGAAGATCGGCAGCGGCCACTACTGGCTGCTCACCGGCCCCGAGATCCGCTTCAGCGACGTGCGCATCGGCGACGTGCGCATCGCCGAGGTGGCCGCGGCGGTCTCGCCCGGGTCGATCTTCGGCGAGCGCAAGGAATTCACCCGCGTCGAGCTCGACGGCCTGCGCCTGCCGCAGGAGTCGCTCGCCGAGGCGCTCTTCGCCACGGTCAAGGCGGACAACCTCGCCATCGACCGCATCGTGGTGAAGAGCCTGGAGCTGCCCGGTCCCGCGGTGATGCCGAAGAGCCTCCAGGCCGACGCGCAGCTCGACGCCAAGGGCGCGCTGCGCAGCGCCACGCTGCGCGGGCCGGACGGCCTGGTGGCCAGGATCCTGCCGAAGGACGGCGCGGTGGAGTTCGACGTCATCGCCGGCGGCTTCACGCTGCCGATCGCGCCCGAGATCACGCTTTCCAAGTTCGCCATGAGAGGCACCGCCACGCCGCGCGGCATGAAGGTCGACGAGTGGGGCGGGTCGATCTTCAACGGCGGCATCTCCGGCACGGCGAGCATCCGCTGGGGCGGCACGTGGACCGTGGACGGCGTCGTCACCGTGCGCGGCATCAACGCCGCGGTCTTCGCGCCGGCGCTCATCTCGAACGGCACCGGCGAAGGCACCGGCCGCTTCTCCATGGCCGGCGCCGAGCCGGCGAAGCTAGCCACCACCGGCCACCTCGACGGCAACTTCACCGTCACGCAGGGTACGCTCGGCAGCTTCGACCTCGCGAAGGGCATCCAGACCAACGGCAAGCAGGCGCTCGGCACGACCTCGTTCACGGAGATGACCGGCCAGGCGACCTACGACCGCGGCGCGATCACGCTGCGCAACGTCAACATCGGTGCCGGCGCACTGAATGCCGCGGCGAGCGCGGACATTGCGCAGGGCGGCGCCATTTCGGGCCGCATCGTCGCCGACGTGAAGAACGCCGGCCGGTCCCAGTCCGCGGTGATCAACCTCGGCGGCACGGTGAAGGAGCCGCAGGTCCGCAACTAGCTTTTGTCGTCCCCGCGAAGGCGGGGACCCAGTTTTGGATTGGAACGAGTTTGCCGCGCAGGTTTCTTGATGTTTTTCTAAACGGGGTCCCCGCCTTCGCGGGGACGACGGCCGAGCAGCGCTAGTGCCACAAATCCTCCAGCTCCGCGGGCCGCGAGCGGCTTCGGAGTTTCGCCTCGCCAAGCTCCTCGCAGCGCTGAAGAAGGTCGATCCCGGCGTGCGCGCCGTCGCCGCCGAGTTCCGCCACTTCGTCGAGCTCGACGCACCGCTCGGTGAAAAGGAGCGCGCGCTCCTCGAGCGTCTGCTCGACTACGGCGAGCGTCCCGGCGAGGGCCGCGGCACGCTGTACCTGGTGGTGCCGCGCCTCGGCACGCTCTCACCATGGTCGTCGAAGGCGACCGACATCGCGCACAACTGCGGCCTCGCCGGCGTGAAGCGCATCGAGCGCGGCACGGCCTATTACGTGGACTCACGTGCGCCGGGCATCGCCGCTCCGCTGCACGACCGCATGACGGAGACGGTGCTGTCGTCCTTCGACGAAGCCGCGCGTCTCTTCGAGCACGTGCCGCCGCGGCCCCTCGGCATCATCAAGGACTTCCGGGAAGCAAACGGCCGCCTGGGCCTTGCGCTGAGCGCCGACGAAATCGAGTACCTGGAGCGCGCGTACAAGGCGCTCGGCCGCGACCCGACCGACGCCGAGCTCACCATGTTCGCGCAGGCGAATTCCGAGCATTGCCGCCACAAGATCTTCAACGCCGACTGGGTCGTCGACGGCGAGCAGAAGCCGCAGTCGCTCTTCTCGATGATCCGCCACACGCACGCGGTGACCCCCGGCGGCACCATCGTCGCGTATGCGGACAACGCGGCCGTGATGCAGGGGCGCGAGGCGCAGCGGTTCCATCCGCGCGACGACGGCACCTACGCGCGGCATGCGGGCCCCGTGCACACCGTGATGAAGGTCGAGACGCACAACCACCCGACGGCGATCTCGCCGTTCCCGGGCGCCTCGACCGGTGCGGGCGGCGAGATCCGCGACGAGGGCGCGACCGGCCGCGGCGCGAAGCCGAAGGCCGGCCTCGTCGGCTACTCGGTGTCCAACCTGCGCATCCCGGGACACGAGAACCCCTGGGAGAAGGATGCGCTGGGCAAGCCCGACCGCATCGCCTCCGCCCTCGACATCATGATCGAGGGGCCGATCGGCGCGGCGTCCTTCAACAACGAGTTCGGTCGGCCGAACCTGCTGGGTTACTTCCGCACCTTCGAGCACGCAGACCGCGGCTACCACAAGCCGATCATGCTGGCCGGCGGCCTCGGCAACATCTCCGCGCCTCACACTCACAAGGAAGGCCTGCCGCCCGGCACGCTGCTCATCCAGCTCGGCGGCCCGGGCCTTCTCATCGGCATGGGCGGCGGCGCGGCGTCTTCCATGGGCGCCGGCGCCAACGTCGCCGACCTCGACTTCGACTCCGTTCAGCGCGGCAACGCGGAGATGCAGCGCCGCGCGCAGGAGGTGATCGACCGCTGCTGGCAGATGGGCGGCGCGAACCCGATCCTCTCGATCCACGACGTCGGCGCGGGCGGGCTGTCGAACGCCGTGCCGGAGCTCGCCTGGTCCGCCGGGCGCGGCGCGCATCTCGAGCTGCGCCGGATCCCGAGCGAGGACACCGGCATGTCGCCGCGCGAGATCTGGTGCAACGAGGCGCAGGAGCGCTACGTGCTGGGCATCGCGCCCGAGTCGCTGGCCGCTTTCCAGGCGATCTGCGAGCGCGAGCGCTGCCCGTTTGCGGTGCTCGGCACGGCGACGAGCGATGGACGTCTCGTCGTGAGCGACGAGAAGTTCAAGGACAAGCCGGTCGACATCGACCTCGCCGTGATCCTGGGCAAGCCGCCGAGGATGCTGCGCGACGTGCGGCACGGGAAGGCGAAGCTCGAGCCGGTCGCGCTCGCAACCATCGCGTCCGTCGACGCCGCCGCGCACCGCGTGATGCGCCATCCCGCCGTGGCGGCCAAGCACTTCCTCGTCTCGATCGGCGACCGCACGGTCGGCGGGCTTTGCTCGCGCGATCCGTTCGTCGGACCCTGGCAGGTCCCGGTGGCCGATTGCGCGGTGACGCTCCTCGACTACGACGGCTACGCCGGCGAGGCGATGGCGATCGGCGAGCGCACGCCGCTCGCCGTGATCGACGCGCCTGCCTCGGGCCGCATGGCGGTCGGCGAGGCGATCACGAACATCGCGGCGGCGCGCATCGCCTCGCTCTCCAGCGTCAAGCTGTCCGCCAACTGGATGGCCGCCGCCGGCTATCCGGGCGAGGACGCGGCGCTCTATGACACCGTGCGCGCGGTGGCGATGGATCTTTGTCCGGCGCTCGGCGTGTCGATCCCGGTCGGCAAGGATTCGTTGTCGATGCAGACCCGCTGGGACGGAAAGGAGATCGTGAGCCCGGTCTCGCTCGTCGTCTCAGCCTTCGCGCCGGTCGAGGACGCACGCGAGACGTTGACGCCGCAGCTGCGAACGGACGCGGGCGACACCGAGCTCCTCCTCATCGACCTCGGCTGCGGGAAAAACCGGCTCGGCGGCTCGATCGTCGCGCAGACGTACGGCATGCTCGGCGACCATGCCCCGGACCTCGACGATCCCGCGCTCCTCAAGGGCTTCTTCGCCGCCATCCAGGACCTGCGGCCGCTGATCCTCGCCTACCACGACCGCTCGGACGGCGGCCTCTTCGCCGCCGTCTGCGAGATGTCCTTCGCCGGCCACTGCGGCGTGACGGTGAACATGGACGCGCTCACCTTCGATGCCGCGTCCGACGACGTCGACGCCTTCAAGCGCAACGCCGACGAGCAGCTCGCCGGCCGCGCGCGGGAGCTCTCGCTGGCGGCGCTCTTCAACGAGGAGCTCGGCGCGGTGATCCAGATCCGCGCCGGCGACCGGGCGAAGGTGATGCAGCGCCTGCGCGAAGCCGGGCTCGGCGCGCACAGCCACGTCATCGGCCAGCTCAACAGCCGCGACGAGATCCGCTTCACGCGCAACAACCGGCCGCTTTACCTGAACAAGCGCGACCACACGCAGCGTACCTGGGGCGAGACGACGTACCGCCTGCAGGCGCTGCGCGACCACCCGGAATCGGCGCGCGAGGAATTCGACCGCATCATCGACCCGAACGACCCGGGGCTGTCGCTTCATCTCACCTTCGACATCGAGGCTCCGGCCATCGCCGGCGGCGTTCGACCGCGGGTCGCGATCCTGCGCGAGCAGGGCGTGAACGGCCAAGTCGAGATGGCGGCGGCGTTCGACCGCGCGGGCTTCGAGGCGGTCGACGTCCACATGACCGATCTGCTCGCCGGGCGCCACGCGTTGGCCGGCTTCAAGGGCATCGTCGCGGGCGGCGGCTTCTCCTACGGCGACGTGCTCGGCGCCGGCCGCGGCTGGGCCGGCACGATCATGCACAACGGGCGCGTGCGCAGCGAGTTCGAGAAGTTCTTCGCCCGCAAGGACACCTTCGCGCTCGGCGCCTGCAACGGCTGCCAGATGTTCGCCGCCCTGAAGGACATCGTCCCCGGCGCCGCGCACTGGCCGCTCTTCGTGCGCAACAAGTCCGAGCAGTTCGAGGCGCGCTTCGTGATGGTCGAGATCGTCGACAGCCCCTCGATTTTTTTCCGCGGCATGAACGGCAGCCGCATCCCGATCGTCACCGCCCACGGCGAGGGCTTCGCCCGGTTCGGTTCCATCGCGCCGCAGCTCGTCTGCCTGCGCTACATCGACAACCGCGGCGAGGCGACCGAGGTGTATCCGTACAATCCGAGCGGCTCGCCGCAGGGCATCACCGGCCTCACCACCGCCGACGGGCGCTTCACCATCCTGATGCCGCACCCCGAACGCTGCTTCCGCACGGTGCAGATGTCATGGCAGCCGCCCGGCCTCGGCGAAGACTCGCCGTGGATCCGGATGTTCCGCAACGCGCGCAGCTGGGTGGGCTAGTCGCCCGGGCGGGGCGTGCCCCAGACCTTGTTCTTGCGCGCCCAGTGGCCGATGCCCGATTCAGCCTTCTGGAAGGCGTTCTTGTCGGATTTCTCCGACGCGTGCTTCTGCTCCTTCTTCTTCGCGTTGGACTTCGCCTTCTCGGATTTCTTGGCGTCGGCGTTCTTCTCGTCCGCGTGCACGAATGCGGTTCCAAGGGCGAGCGCCAGGGCGAGAGCGATGGCTTTTTTCATTTTGCGACGGCCTCCCAGATCTTTCCCGGGGTAGTGAACCAGACGCCCGGCGCGTTCGCAAGGTGATTTAGCGCACGGCGCAGGTGCTTGAGGCGATACGGCTGGCCGACGATGTACGGGTGCAACGCGACGCCCATCACGAGCGGCTGCGCCTTCGACTGCGCGGACATCTCGTCGAAATTGTCGACGATCATGTCCGCGAAATCGCCGGCGTCCATCTGCCGCGCGATGATCATCGGGATGTCGTTCAGCTCCTGGGGATAGGGGATCGACCAGAGCTCGCCGGAGCGCGTCGCGAACTTCGTCGGCTGGTCGTCGTGGCACCAGTTGAGCGTGTATTTGTACCCGGTCTCGGCGAGGAGGTCCGGCGTATGGAAGCTTTCGGAGATCCAGGGCGAGAGCCATCCGCCGGGCGTGACGCCCGATTCCTTGCCGATGCGCTCGCGGCAGCCGCGCAGGAGCTCGCGTTCCTCGTCGACCTTCATGTCGGCCTGGCGCTCGGCGTTGGTATGACCGTGGCCGATCAGCTCGTCGCCGCGCTTCACGAATGCCTCGATCACTTCCGGGCAATAGTCGTAGAGCGAGGTGTTGATGAGCGCGCCCACCGGGAGCTTCAGCGACTCGAAGAGCTCGAGGCAGCGCCAGACGCCGACCCGGTTGCCGTAGTCGCGCCAGGAATGGTTGAGGACGTCGGGCTCCGGGCTCTTCGGCCCGAGCGTGGCGCCAAGGCCCACGCCGAACTCGAAGTGCTCGATGTTGAAGCCGATATAGACGGCGAGGCGCTTGCCGCCCGGCCAGCTGTAGTCGGGCCGGCGGGTGATCGCCGAGTACTCGTAGCGGCCGTGGTGCTTGAGGGGGCGCTGCACCGGGTCAGGGCTTCGCGAGGCCGGCGCGCACCAGAAGCCACGCCGCGCTGTATGGGTCGCGCATCAGCCGGTTGCCGGTGAAGCGGATCTGCATCCCGGGCGCGCAATAGCGGCGGGCCGCTTCGGGATCGGGAATCATCAGCACCCGCGGATACTCCTCGATGATTTTCGCGGCCGGATTCATGCGCCCGGGAGACTAGCATGGCATGCGACCTGCTAAGCTTCGCCGTCCATCACGGGAGGAACCATGAAACGCCTGCTCATCACCCTTGCTCTTGCGGCGGCGCTGCCGGCCGTCGCGCAGGAGCCGATCAAGATCGGCCTGGTCACCGCGCTCTCCGGCCAGTCGGCGCGCGCTGGCGAAGCCATCACGCGCGGCCTGCAGGTCGCGATCGACGAGATCAACGCGAAGGGCGGGCTGCTCGGCGGCCGCAAGCTCGAGCTCCTGCGGCGCGACGACGAGGCGACGCCGGCGAAGGGCGTGATCGCCGCGCGCGAGCTCTACTTCAAGGAGAAGGTCGCGGTGCTGATCGGCGGCCTCGATTCGCCGGTGGCGCTCGCCATCGTGCCGATCGCGAACGAGAACAAGATGGTGTTCATGGATCCGTGGGCGGCCGGCACGCCGATCACGAAGAACGGCGCGAAGGACAACTACGTGTTCCGCGTCTCCGCGGTCGACGAGCTGGTCGACAAGGCGATGCTGCAGTACGCGCAGAAGGTGTACAAGGCGCAGAAGCCGGGCATGATCCTGGTGAACAATCCGTGGGGCGAATCGAACGAGAAGGGGCTCACCGCCGCGCTCGCCGAGAAGAAGATGAAGCCCGCCGGCATCGAGAAGTTCGAGGGCAACGACGTCGACGTGGTGCCGCAGCTTTCACGGCTCAAGTCCTCGGGCACCGACGTCCTCTTCCTCGTCGGCAACGTCGGCCCGTCGTCGCAGGTGGTGAAGTCGCTCGACCGCATGGGCTGGATGCCGCCCATCGTGTCGCACTGGGGTCCGGCGGGCGGCCGTTTCACCGAGCTCGCCGGCCCGAGCGCGAAGAACGTGCACTTCGTGCAGACCTACAGCTTCTTCGGCAACCAGTCGCCCGTCGGGCAGAAGGTCCTGAAGGCGCTGATGGCCAAGTACCCCGACATCAAGGGCCCCGGCGACGTGACGCCGGCGGTCGGCGTGGCGAACTCGTATGACGCCATGATGCTGAGCGCGCTCGCCATCCAGAATGCCGGCTCGACGGAAGGCAAGAAGGTGCGCGACGGCTACTACAAGATCGGCAAGTACGAGGGCCTGATCAAGACCTACGACAAGCCCTTCACGCCGCAGAACCACGACGCCCTGACCGAGAACGACTACGTCTGGGCGCAGTTCATCGATAATCAGATCCTGCCGGTGGGGATGCACAAGTAACCGCAGGAAAGAAGAACCAACCAGCGGCCGCCTAGCGCGGCCGTTTTTAATTCTGTACGACGTCGTAATTCTTCTGTCAGATTTCGGCGTGATGGCGCGAAGCTTTCAACTTAATTACGTACGTCGTACGGAATTGTGATCGGGTCCGCCCTTATCTCGGGGCTCGGGCTCGGCAGCATGTACGGCCTGATCGCGCTCGGCTTCTACGTCACCTACGCGGTGTCGAGCACGGTGAACTTCGCGCAGGGCAGCTCGATGATGCTCGGCGCGGTGTTCGCCTACACGTTCGCGGTGAAGCTCGGCTGGCATTTCATCCCGGCGGCCGCGGCGTCGCTGGTCCTCTGCGCGCTCTACGGGCTCGTGGTGGAGATCGTCGCCGTGCGGCCGTTCGCGCGCCGCGGCTCGAACGCCTGGCTGATGGCGACCGTCGCGCTCGGCATCATCGCCGACAACACGGTGCTCTTCACGTTCGGCAAGGAGCCGCGCGGGTTCGTACTGCCGTGGGCGAGCGAAGGGCTCACGCTGCTCGGCATCCACGTCTCGAAGATGCAGCTCGCGATTCCGCTGTTCGGCCTCGGGCTCGCGGCGCTCCTCCACTGGTTCGCGCGCCGCACGAAGTACGGCAAGGCGATGCTCGCCGTCGTGCAGAACGCCGACGCGGCGCGCCTGATGGGCATCAACGTGCCGCTCGCCATCATGGCAGCGTATGCCGTCTCGACCGCCTTTGCCGGCGCCGCCGGGATCATGATCGCGCCGCTCTTCAACGTGCACTCCGACATGGGCACGCTCTTCGGGCTGAAGGCGTTCGCCGTGGCGATCCTCGGCGGCCTGACGAGCGCGTGGGGGGTGATGGTTGCGGGCCTTCTCTTTGGGATCGTCGAGTCGCTCATCACGGCCTTCCTCGGCTCGTCCTACACGCAGATCCTCACTTTCACGCTCGTGATCGTGGCGCTCGCCATCATGCCGAACGGCCTTTTCGGCCGGGCGCAGCTGAAGAAGGTATGAAGCTCGCCGCGTTGCTGGTCGCCTTCGCGGCCGCCATCGCGTTCACCGCGATGGGGAACAGCTACTACGTCTTCATCATGGCGACGCTGGGCCTGACCGCGCTGGTCGGCATCGGCCTCAACGTGCTGCTCGGGCTGACGGGCCAGGTGTCCTTCGGCCACGTCGGCTTCTACGCGATCGGCGCGTATACGGCCGCCGTGCTGACCGTAGCGCTGAAATGGAATTTCTGGCTCGCGCTTCCGGTGGCCGCGCTGCTCGCCGGCGCGACCGGGGCGCTGCTCGCGCTTCCCGCGATGCGCGTGCGCGGCCCGTACCTCGCCATGGTGACCATCGCGTTCGGCTTCGTGATCGAGAACATCGCGGTCGAGTGGCGCGGCGTCACCGGCGGACAGAACGGCATCATGGGCACGGCCAGGCCCACGTTCCTCGACACCGAGCGCGCCATTGCCATCGCATCCCTGGTTCTCGCTGCGCTCGCGACCTGGGGTTTTCACGTGCTGAGCAAAACCCGTTGGGGCGCCGCCATGCGAGCGGTGAAGGACTCGGAGCTCGCCGCGGAGTCGATCGGCCTCGATCCGGTGCGCATCAAGACCGCGGCGTTTGCCATCTCCGCCTTCTGCGCCGGCGTGGCGGGCGCGTTCTTCTTCGCCCTATCCGGCTTCGTCACGCCGTCGACGTTCACCTTCTCGCAGTCGATCCTCTTCGTCCTCGTCGTGATCATCGGCGGCGCCGGCTCGCTCGCCGGTCCGCTGGTCGGCGCGACGATCGTCGTGCTGCTGCCCGAGTTCCTGTCCGCGCTCGCCGAATACCGCCTGCTCTTCTTCGGCGCGCTGCTGCTCGCCGTCCTGTGGCTCGCGCCGGATGGCGTGGTGGGCGTCGTCCAGCACTTCGCCGCGCGCCGGCGCAAGCCGCGTCTCGCGCCCACCACCGACGCGACCCTCGCCGAGCCGCGGCGCGCGGTCCTGCAGGCCGAGCACATCGGCATCGCCTTCGGCGGCGTGAAGGCGGCGAGCGACGTGTCGCTGCGCGCCGAGCCCGGCAACATCACCAGCCTCATCGGGCCGAACGGCGCGGGCAAGACCACGGTGCTCAACATGCTGTCCGGGTTCTATCGGCCGGACGCGGGCGCGATCCGCATCGGCGGCGACGAAGTGCAGGGCCGTGCCGCCTGGCGCGTCGCGCGCGCGGGCATCGCGCGCACCTACCAGACGACCCAGCTCTTCGGCTCGATGACGGTGGCCGAAAACCTCGCCATCGCCGGCGGCGGCGAGGCGCTGCTTTCCTTCGTGAACTATCGCGCCGACCTCGACGTGCGCGCCGCCGACCTGCCGCATGTGGACAAGCGGCTCGTCGAGATCGCTCGCGCGCTGGCCACCCGCCCGTCGGTGCTCCTCCTGGACGAGCCGGCCGCCGGCCTGTCCAAGCAGGACAAGCGGACGCTGGCGGTGCTCCTCCGCCGCATCGCGGACAGCGGCATCGCGGTGGTCCTGGTCGAGCACGACATGGACGTCGTGATGGGCATCTCCGATACGGTGGTGGTGCTCGATGCGGGCCTGGTCATCGCTTCCGGCGCGCCGGCAGAAGTGCAGCGCGACCCGGCCGTGCGCAAGGCCTATCTCGGCGAGCATGCGCTCGAGCCGCGCGGCGCGCGGTCTGCGGAAGCCGGCGGGCCATTCCTGGTCGTCGGCCGGCTGGAGGCGGGCTACGGAGCGGAGCCGGTGCTGAAAGGCGTTGACCTCGAGGTGCGCGAGCGCGAAATGGTGGCGGTGCTGGGCGCGAACGGCGCCGGCAAGTCGACGCTCATGCGCGCGATCAGCGGGCTGCTGCGGCCGGTGAAGGGCGGCATCGCCTTCGCGGGCGAGGACATCACGCGGCTGCCGGCCCACAACGTGATGCCGCGCGGGCTGGTCCTCGTGCCCGAGGGGCGGCAGGTGTTCCCCGAGCTCTCGGTGCTGCACAACCTCGAGCTGGGTGCGTTCCGCCGGAAAGAGCGTGCGTCCCAGGACATCGAGGCCATGCTCGAGCGGTTCCCGCGCCTGCGCGAGCGGCTGCACCAGCGTGCCGGGCTCCTTTCCGGCGGCGAGCAGCAGATGCTCGCCATCGCGCGCGGGCTGATGGCGCGGCCGAAGCTCCTGCTCCTCGACGAGCCGTCGCTCGGCCTCGCGCCGGCGGTGATCAACGATCTCTTCGCCGCGCTCGATCGCCTGCGCGCCGAGTCGGCCACCATCCTGCTGGTCGACCAGATGGCGGGGCTCGCGCTCGCGCTCGCCGACCGCGCCTACGTCATCGAAGGCGGCCGCATCGTCGCCGAGGGCGCGGCCAGCGAAATCGCCGCCACCGGCGCGCTGGAGAAGGCGTACCTGGCCGTAAACTAGGG
>Ga0070681_10002378_pt1 | contig 17188 bp, 13 predicted proteins | sample KBSC83BmetaG_FD_65650 | JGI IMG/M metagenome (GOLD analysis project Ga0070681, IMG submission 65650) | Corn rhizosphere microbial communities from Kellogg Biological Station, Michigan, USA - KBS C8-3B metaG | ecosystem: Host-associated > Plants > Roots > Rhizosphere | place: USA: Michigan...
ATCGTGATGCTGCGCCGGATCGATGCGGATGCCGCCGGCACGTCAGGAGAGTACGCCGCATGGATCGAGGGCCTCGCCGCCGAAGCCAGCGAGCGACTGGGCGCGTGGGCGGACGCGGAACGCCACTACCGCAAGGCGCTGGCCGCAGCGCCCACCGACAACTTCCTGCTCGTCGCCTACGCCGATTTCCTGCTCGACCGCGGCCGGGCACGCGAGGTGGTGCCGCTCCTCGCCGCGTCGTGGCAGTCGGACACCGCGTTCCTGCGCATCGTGCTGGCGGAAGCGGCGCTCGGCGCGCCGGATGCGGCGCGCGACACCTTTCTGATGGCGGCACGCTTCGCCGCCTTGCAGCAGCGCGGCAGCGACTACTACGGGCGCGAGCAGGTGCGCTTCGCGCTCCACCTGGAGCACGATCCGCAGGCGGCGCTCGCGCTGGCGTTGCAGAACTGGAACGTGCAGCGCGCGCCATGGGATGCGCGCGTCGCACTGGAGGCGGCCAAGGCGGCCGACCGTCCCGGCGATGTCGCCGGCGTCCTGGCGTTCGTCGCACAGACGCGCCTGCAGGATCCGGTGATCGAGGTGCTCGCGGCCGAGCTTCGCGCACGGTTGGCCCGTACGCGCGAGGCACGGCAATGAAGAGCCTGCACGCACGAGGTACGTCGGTCGAGGGCCCGCTCGCACGATGCACCGCGATGATGTGGCGTGCGCGCGTCACGCTCGCGGCGCTCCTCGCGGGCCTTTGCGCCGCGCCGGCGTGGGCACACTCGGCGAGCGACGCCTATCTCACGCTCACCGCGGATCGCGGTGCCGCAACCGCGCGGACGCTCGTGCACGGGCAATGGGACGTGGCGCTGCGCGACCTCGACTTCGCGCTGACGCTCGACGCCGATGGCGATGGCGCCATTCGCTGGAGCGAAGTGCGCGCCCGCGAGGCCGCGATCGCACGCTACGTCTATCGCGCGCTCGCCGTCCGCGGCGATGGCGCCGCCTGCCGCATCGTCCCCGGCAGCCAGAAGATCGCCGAGCATGCCGACGGCGCCTACGCGGCGCTGTTCTTCGACATCGCCTGCGACGGCCGCGCCAGCGCGCTGACGCTCGATTACGCGCTCTTCTTCGCGATCGATCCGTCGCACCGCGGCATCGTCGTCATCCGCACCGGCGACGATGTCGCCACGGCGTTGCTCGCGCCCGAGCGGCGCAGCGTGCGCTGGACGCCGTGATGGTCGCGGTCGTCATTGCCGCGCAGGTGGATTTTGTCATTCCCGCGCAGGCGGGAATCCAGTCCTGGCGCATCGTTGGATCGTGCGGCCTCACCTCGCGGCGTCAATTCTGGAGCCACGTCTTCGCGGGATGACGGAGTGGAATGACGGGCGATCACGCCACCATCGACGCGAACATCGCCACGACCGCAATCGTCATCAGGCCGGTCGCGAACCACCCGAGCCGTTGCAGTCGCGGACGGATCGTCAGCGGGCCCATGATCTCGGGCCGCACCGCCATGCGCATCATCACCGCCATGATCGGCACCGAGATCACGCCGTTGACGACGGCCGACCACAACAGCGCCTTGATGGGATCGATCGGCGTGAAGTCGATGCTGACGCCGAGCAGCGTCGCGACGGTGATGATGAAGTAGAACCCCTTCGCCTCGGTCAGCGACTTGCCGTGGCCGATCGGCCATTTCATCGCCTCCGCGACCGCATACGCCGCCGATCCGGCCAGCACCGGAATCGCCAGCAGCCCGGTGCCGATGATGCCGAGCGCGAACAGCAGGAACGCCGAGTTGCCGGCGATCGGGCGCAGCGCCTCGGCGGCCTGCGACGAGGTCTGGATGTTGGTGATGCCGGCTTCGTGCAACGTCGCGGCCGTCGTCAGCATGATGCAGAACGCGATGGCATTGGAGAATGCCATGCCCACCCATGTGTCGATCTTGATTCGCCGCATGTGTCGGCGGACCTGGCCCGGCGCGTCCTTGAGCGGTTCGTCGCCGTCGGTCGCGCGCTGGTCCTCGACCTCCTGCGACGCCTGCCAGAAGAACAGGTACGGACTGATCGTCGTGCCGAGCACCGCCACCAGTAGCATCAGGTAGTCGCCCGACAGGCTGAGCGGCGGCAGCAGCGTGCCCTTCAGCAGCGGCAACCAGTCGACGTTGATCGTGAACAGCACGAGGACGTACGCGAAGAGCGTCAGCGTCAGCCAGCGCAGTACCGGCGCGAGCCGCGAATAGGGCAGGAACAGCTGCATCAGCACGGCAAGCACGCCGAAGATCAGCGCATGGCCGTGTGCCGGGCCGCCGACGACGAGCTGCAGCGCCTCGCCCATCGCGCCGATGTCGGCGGCGATGTTGATGGTGTTGGCGACCAGCAGCAGCGACACGACGAACACCAGCAACGGACGCGGGTAGTAGTCGCGCAGGTTCGCCGCGAGGCCGTGGCCGGTGACGCGGCCGATCCGCGCCGACACCACCTGGATGCCGACCATCAGCGGCGTGGTGAGGAAGACGCTCCACAGCATCGCGTAGCCGAACTGCGCGCCCGCCTGCGAATAAGTGGCGATGCCGCTCGGGTCGTCGTCGGCCGCGCCGGTGATGAGCCCCGGGCCGAGGTGGTCGAGCAGGTATCGGCGTAGCTTGAACATGGGTCGCGAAGGCAGGCGTGAGAATGCGTGCCCGCGCAATCCGGCATCGGCGTGGGATTCGACGACCGGGATCGACGAGTGAACGACGCGGGGACGAGGCGCGCGGGGCCGCGCGAGTATAGCGCCCCGGCGGCGCGCGAGGAACCCGCCGGCGACCGCGACGGCCGCGGCAGACGGCGGCGCCTATGAGTTCAACATGAAGGTTTGCTTCGGCGCGTGCCGGGCGTGCCGACGGTCACATCAACGTGCGGTGGACGCCCTCGTTCTTGGGTGCCGAATGCGTGACCGCGGCGGCCGCGATCGACAGGAACTGGATCATCTTGTTGGTCGTGGGCTCCCAGGTCTCGCCGTGGTCGACGTCGACGCGGACCATCGCGAGGCTGGGATCGTCGGGGCCGCCTGGAAACCACGCCTCGTTGAGCGCCGACCACATCGCACGCGCGCGCTCGGCGTCGACGACGACGCGTGCCGTGCCGGTGAGCGCGGCGTAGAAGGCATCGTCCTCGTTGGTATAGGTGACCAGCACGCGAGGGTTGGTCGCGACCTCGTGGGCGAGGTCGCTGTCCCTGGCGATGAAAAACCACAGCCGCGACTCGGCCTCGACTTTCTGCGTCGTCAATGGCCGCGCGCGAAAGCCGTTGGCCTCGGACAGCGTCGCGAAGAACGCGATGCGCGTGTGCTCGATGTGCTGCCAGGCGTCCTTGCGCTCGGGGGTCGTGGCGAGATCGTCGGTCATGGAGCCTCCAATGAAGGCTACATCCTGCCGCGAGCGATGTTTCGCGGCTGTCAGCCGGACACCGAGGACTCTGTAGGCGAGCGCTAGAGCAGCGTCGACTGGCGCGCGTCCACCGCGTCCACCACCGTCAGCGCCGTCATGTTGACGATGCGGCGCACCGTCGCCGAGGGCGTCAGGATGTGCACCGGCTTGGCGACGCCGAGCAGCATCGGCCCGAGCGTGACACCGCTGCCGATCGCGGTCTTGAGGAGGTTGAACGCGATGTTCGCGGCGTCGAGCGTCGGCATGATGAGGAGGTTGGCAACGCCCTTGAGGCGCGAGCCGGGGAACGTCGCGAGGCGGACCTCCTCGTCGAGCGCCGCGTCACCGTGCATCTCTCCCTCCACCTCGAGCTCGGGATCGAGCGCGTTGACGAGGCCGAGCGCCGCCTGCATCTTGCGCGCCGAAGGATAGTCGCTCGAGCCGAAGCTCGAATGCGACAGCAGCGCAACCTTGGGCTCGATGCCGAAGCGACGGATCTCGTCGGCGGCGAGCAGCGTGATCTCGGCGAGCTCCTCGGCGGTGGGATCGGCATTGACATACGTATCGGCGATGAAGACCGTGCGCGTCGGCAGCATCACCGCGTTCATCGCCGCGTACGTGCGCACGCCGACGCGCTTGCCGATCACCTGGTCGACGAAGCGCAGGTGCAAGCCGTGCGTGCCGAACGTGCCGCAGATCATGCCGTCGGCCTCGCCGAGGTGGATCATCATCGCGCCGATCAGCGTGAGCCGCCGGCGCATCTCGATCTTGGCGTACTGCTGCGACACGCCGCGCCGTGCGGTCAACCGGTAGTACTCGCTCCAGTAGCGCCGGTAGCGCTCGTCGTACTCGGGATTGATCATCTCGAAGTCGACGCCGGCCTTGAGCCGCAAACCGTAGCGCTCGATGCGCTGCTCGAGCACCGCGGGGCGTCCCACCAGGATCGGCGTGGCGATCTTCTCGTCGACGATCACCTGCACGGCGCGCAGCACCCGCTCGTCCTCGCCTTCGGCGAACACGATGCGCTTCGACGCCTTCTTGGCGGCGTCGAAGATCGGCTTCATCAAGAGGCCGGAGTGGTAGACGAGCTGCTGCAGCCGGTCGCGGTACGCGCCGAAGTCCTCGATCGGGCGCGTCGCCACGCCCGATTCCATCGCCGCCTTGGCCACGGCCGGCGCGATCTGCACGATGAGGCGCGGGTCGAACGGCTTGGGGATCAGGTATTCGGGGCCGAAGCGGACGTTGTCGATCTTGTAGGCCGCCGCGACGATGTCCGACTGCTCCGCCATCGCGAGGTCGGCGAGCGCGCGCACGCACGCGAGCTTCATCGCCTCGTTGATCTGCGTGGCGCCGACGTCGAGCGCGCCGCGGAAGATGAACGGGAAGCACAGGACGTTGTTGACCTGGTTGGGGAAGTCGGAGCGGCCGGTCGCGATCACCGCGTCGGGACGCACCGACTTCGCGAGGTCGGGCATGATCTCGGGCTCGGGATTGGCGAGCGCCATGATGAGTGGCCGCTCCGCCATCTTGGCGAGGAACTCGGGCTTCAGCACGCCGCCGGCGGACAGGCCGAGGAACACGTCGGCGCCGTCCATCAACTGGCCGAGCGTGCGCAGCGGCGTGCGCTGCGCGTAGACGATCTTGTGGTCGTCCATCAGCTCGGCACGACCCTCGTAGACGACGCCGGCGATGTCCGCGACGTAGATGTTCTCGCGCTTGATGCCCAGCGACACGAGGAGGTCGAGGCACGCGAGCGCCGCGGCGCCCGCGCCCGAGCACACGAGCTTCACTGCGCCGATGTCCTTGCCGACGACGCGCAGGCCGTTGAGGATCGCCGCACCCACGATGATCGCCGTGCCGTGCTGGTCGTCATGGAACACCGGGATCTTCATGCGCTCGCGGCACTTGCGCTCGACGATGAAGCACTCCGGCGCCTTGATGTCCTCGAGGTTGATGCCGCCGAACGTGGGCTCGAGCGCGCAGATGATGTCGACGAGCTTGTCGGGGTCGCGCTCGTCGACCTCGATGTCGAAGCAGTCGATGCCCGCGAACTTGCGGAACAGCACCGACTTGCCTTCCATCACCGGCTTGCCCGCAAGTGGCCCGATCGCGCCAAGGCCCAGCACGGCGGTGCCGTTGGTGACGACGCCGATCAGGTTGCCGCGCGCGGTCAGCGCGCGCGCCTCGGCCGGGTCCTTGACGATCGCGTCGCACACGGCGGCGACGCCCGGCGTGTACGCGAGCGACAGGTCACGCTGGTTGGTGAGCTTCTTGGTCGGCGCGATGGATATCTTGCCGGCTGGCGCCTTGCGATGGTATTCGAGCGAGGCTTCGCGGATATCGTGATCGGACATTGGCGGGCCTCGCGGCGTCGAGCCATCAATGATAAACGAGAACCGCGCGGCCGATATAATCGCGGTCGCCTCCTGCGCGCGGCGTCGGCTCGCCGCCCGCCTTCACGCCGCTTCCATGTCCGCCGCCCTCGTGTTCTGGCTCATCGCCGCGCTGATCGTGCTCGTCACGGTCGGCGTGCTGCTGCGCGCGCTGCTCGCGCGGCGGGCCGATGCGGCTGCGCCCGGCCCCGATCGCGCGTCGATCGCGATCTTCCGCGACGAGCGGCGCGAGCTCGACGACGACCTCGCCGCCGGCGCGATCGACGCCAGCACGCATGCGCGGCTCGTCGACGAGCTCGCCGGGCGCCTCGGCCGCGAGGTCGCCGCGACGCCGGGCGATGCCGCTACCGCGCCGGGCCCGCCGGCGCGACGCGTACGGCTCGTTACGGCGATCGTGCTCGCCGTGCTCGTGCCGGTCGCGATCGCCGTCACCTATCTCGCGATCGGACGCCCGCAGAGCGTCGTGTCGCTGCCGGCGCCGGGCGAGCGGCCGACCAGCGAGGCCGAGGTCGTCGCGCTCATCGATTCGCTCGCGAAGCGCATGCGCGCCGATCCCGCCGACCCGCGCGGCTGGGCGCTGCTCGGCCGCTCGTACGCGGCGCTCGGGCGCTACGAGGATTCGGCACGCGCGTTCGCGCAAGCCGCCGCGCGCGCGCCCGGCGATGCGACGATCCTTGCCGATTACGCCGACACGATTGCGATGGCGCAGGGCACGCTGCAGGGCAAGGCGGGCGAGCTCATCGCGCAGGCGCTCGCGATCGACCCGCACAACCGCAAGGCGCTCGCGCTCGCCGCGACCGCCGCCACCGAGCGCCGCGATTTCGACGTGGCACTCATGCACTGGCGCGCGCTCGCCGCCGTGATGCCGCCGAACAGTGATTCCGCGCGCGAGGTCGCACAGGCGATCGCGGACGTCGAGCGCGAGCGCGATGCGGCGCGCACGGCATCCGCAACGGCCGCACCCGGTGGCGCGGCATCCGGCGCGGCGGCATCCCCAGCCGCGGCACCCGGCGGCGCGCAGCGCGGCGTCGCGAGCGCGGCCGCCGGCCGCGCCGTCAGCGGCGAGGTCTCGCTCGCGCCCGAGCTCGCGGCGCGCGCCTCGCCCGGCGACACCGTGTTCATTTTCGCGCGCGCCGTCGACGGCCCGCGGATGCCGCTCGCGGTCATGCGCACGACGGTGAGCGCGCTGCCGAAGGCATTCACGCTCGATGATTCGATGGCGATGGCGCCCGGCGTGACGATCTCGTCGGCGAGCAAGTTGGTCATCGAGGCGCGCGTGTCGAAGCATGGCAGCGCCGATCCGGCGAGCGGCGACCTCGTCGGCAAATCGCCGCCGGTGACGCCGGGAAGCGCGAATATTCACGTCCGGATCGACGCCGTAAACCCTTGATTCGATGCTATGATGCCCGCGCCTTCCAGGGGAGCGGGGATGCGGTTTCGGCCAGCGTTAATCTCATTCGCGTTGTGCGCGGCGGCAGCGTCCTCCGCACCCTCGGCGGCAACCACCCTTGACGACATCCACGCCGCGGTCGAAGCCAACCGCTCCGCCGACGCATGGTCGTTGTGCGCGACGATCGATCGCGACACGACGCAAGCCGCCGACCTGTGGTGCGGCATCGCCGCCGTCGACACCGGTCACGTCGGCGAGGGCGTGCTCGCGCTCGAGCGCTACACGCTGCTCAATCCCGACGACGCGCGCGGCCGCCTAGAGCTCGCGCGCGCCTATTTCTACGCCGGCGACGATCGCCGCGCGCGCGAGGAATTCGAGGCGGTGCGCGCACTCGACCCGCCCGCCGACGTGCGCGCGGGCATCCAGCGCTACCTCGACGCGCTGACCTCGCGCGAGGCGCAGTACTCGCCGCATCTCGCCGCGTTCGTCGAGGCGGGCGTGGGCTACGACAGCAACGCCAACGCCGGCGTGTCGCAGGCCGACATCGCGCTGCCGGTGCTCGGCCGCGTCACCGTCGCCGACGTCGGCGTGCGGAAGGGCGACGGCTTCGGCTACCTCGCCGGATCGGTCCAGTACACGCATCCGGTCGCGCCGGGCGCGGCGCTGTTCGTCGGCGCCGCCGGCACCGGCAACTTCTACTTCAGCGAGACCGAGTTCAACCTCGCGCAGGTCGCGCTCAACACGGGCGGCACGTTCCGCAGCGACGCCAACACGTTCGCGCTCACCTGGCAGTACGGCGAGATCCTGCTCGACGGCGACAACTACCGCAGCAGCAACGGCCTCGCCCTCGAGTGGCGGCGCCAGGTCGACCCGACGACGACGGTCAGCGTGACGCCGCAGGTCGCGCGCATCGACTATTCGGGCGCGAACGACGTGCGCGACTCCGATTTCGCGGCGCTCGGCGTCGGCGTGCGACACGCGTGGCTCGGCGCGTGGCAGCCGGTGCTCAATGCGTCGGTCTACGGCGGCCGCGAGCGCGACCGCCGCGACCGTCCCGACCTGGGTCGCGACCTCTACGGCGCGAACGCCGACGTCACCGTCTCGCCATCGGCATTGTGGGCGCTCAACGCCGGCTTCGCATACCTGCGCAGCGACTACAACGGCGACATCCCGCTCCTCGACACCACGCGCCGCGACGACAACTTCGTCGCATCGCTCGGCGCGCTCTACCTCATCGACCGCAACTGGAGCGCGCGCCTCGAATACCAGTACCAGCGCAACAGCTCGAACCTCGCGCTCTACGACTACTCGCGCAACCTCGTGACGGTCAAGCTGCGCTATGAGTTCAAGTAGCGAAAGAACGCCGATGCCACGCCACGCCGCCTTCGTCACCGTCGCCCGCGCCATCGTCGCGCTCATGCTCGCGCTCGCCGCGGGCGTGGCGTCCGCGCAAGCCGGGCGCGTCGTGCTCGCGGTCGGCGACGTCGTCGCCGTGCGGGGCGCCGACCGCGTCAGGCTCGCCGCCGGCACCAGCGTGCTGGCCGGCGACGCGGTCGTCACCGGCGCATCGAGCCACGCGCAGATCCGCTTCGCCGACGACGCGCTCGTCGCGCTCAAGCCCGACACCGAGTTCCGCATCGAGACGTACGTCTACAACGGCCGCGTCGACGGCAACGAGCGCGCGGTATTCCGGCTCGTGCGCGGCGGCTTTCGCACGGTGACGGGCCAGATCGGCAAAGTCGACCACGATCGCTACAGCGTGGTGACCACGCAGGCGACGATCGGCATCCGCGGCACGCACTTCGTGCTGCAGGAGTGCGTCGCCGACGAGTGCCGCGAGACGCCGGCGTCCGACCCGTACCCGCCCGGCGCCTACTGCGGCGTGCTCGACGGCCGCGTCGCCGCGCTCACGCCCTACGGCAACGCCGAGTACGGCCTGCGCGAGTATTTCTTCGTGCCGACGGGCGCCGCGCCGCTGCGGCTGATCGCGCCGCCGACGTTCCTCGCCGACAACCTGAAGGGCCGCGTGCTCGTCGCGCGCAACGCGCCCGCCGACCTGCACTTCCCGAAGGTGCCGGCGTTCCCGCAGGGCTTCGCCGCGCCCGGCGCGCCGTTCGTCTACATGGCCACCGAGGACCTGGACCTCGGCTCGCTGTTCGACGTCGGCATCGACTACGTCGTCGGATCGGACGTGTACACGCTGGAGCTCGCCAGCGTCGACGCCGCGGCCAACCCGTTCACCGTCGATGCCGCGAACCGCGTCGTCGCGATCGACACGCCCACGCTGCACGCGAGCCTCGGCGGCGCAAGCCTCGTCGACACCGGGGCGGCGGCGGATGCCGGCAGCCTCAACTGGGGCCGCTGGAACGGCGCGGGCTCGACGATCGCGCAGACGCTGCCCAACGGCGACACCGTGCACAACGACGGCGGCAACCTGCACTACATTTACGGCGCCGCCGCGACGTCGATCCCTACGTCGGGCACCGTGAGCTTCTCGCCGGTGGGCGGCACGCGGCCCACCGATTCGGCGAGCGGCGCAGTGGGCACGCTGATCTCCGGCGGCCTCGTGACCGTCGACTTCACGCAAGGCAATCTCGCGCTGTCGGGCCTCGCGGTCGGCATGGGCGCCGATGCGACGTACTCGATGAGCGGCAGCACGCGCCTCGTCGGACCGCTCTTCTCGACCGCGGGCATCGGCGCCAACGCGTCATGCGCGGGCGCCGGCTGCCAGCCGCTGGTGCAGGGCAACTTCGCCGGCTTCCTGGCGGGTCCGGGCGTCACCGGCGTCGGCCTCGACTACTACTTCAACACGCGGCCGGGCAGCGTCATCGAAGGCAACGTCGGTTATCACCGCTGCGCGCCGAGCTGCTGACCGGTCATTCCCGCGAATGCGGGAATCCAGCCGTACCGTTCACTGAGGCAGCGGCGCGCGCAGGCGCGGCGTTACAACTGGATCCCCGCATTCGCGGGGATGACGGCGCTTCGCGCCGTCACTTCTGCGTCATGTTGGTCGCGCCGTCCCAGTCCTCGGGCGGCGGCGCCGCGATGTACACCCGGCAGCGCGCGGCGAAGAGCGCGTAGAGCGTCGTCGACACGTCCTGCTCGCCCAGGTCGGCGAAGTGGCCGAGCGCGCCCTCGAAATCGCGGGCGCGATACAGGGCGAGCGCCTCGTCCCAGCGCTCGAGCCGCGCACGCGCGCCCGTCGCGACCTCCGCCGTCATCGGCTCGAAGATCGCGATCGGCTCGCTGCGGTTGACGACGCGCACGCGGTCGATCTCGCGCCAGGCGAACTCGGGCGCCGCGTCGCGCGTCGCCTGCCCGCACAGGACCGTGACGCCGTAGAGCTTGGTGAGGCCCTCGATCCGCGAGGCGAGGTTCACCGCGTCGCCGAGCACCGTGTACGCCTTGCGGAAGCGCGAGCCCATGTCGCCGACGTTCATCGTGCCGGTGTTGATGCCGATGCCGATCGCGAGCTGGGGCCAGCCGCGTGCCGCGAACGCGGGACCGAGCAGCGGCATCGCCGCGCGCATCGCCAGCGCCGTCGTCACCGCGTCGCGCGCGTGCGTCGGCGTCTGCATCGGCGCCCCCCAGAACGCCATGATCGCGTCGCCGATGTACTTGTCGACGGTGCCGCGCGTGCGCTGGATCTCCTCGGTCATCGCCGTCAGGTACGCGTTCATCATCGCCTTGAGCTCGCGCGCGGGCAGGCGCTCCGACACCGCGGTGAACTGGCGCACGTCGGAGAACATCACGGTGAGGTCGCGGCTCTCGCCGTCGAGCGAGTAGCTCTGGCCGCTTTCGCGCATCTCGGCGACGCGCTCGGGCGGCACGTACTCGCCGAAGAGGTGCGTGAGCTGGCGCGTCTCGCTCGCTTCCTTGACGAAGCCCGTGAGGAGGTTGTAGAGCCACAGCACCAGCAGCATCGCCAGCGTGCGCGCGAGCGGGATCACCGACTTGTCGTGGACCCAGAACCAGAAGTTGATCGCGATCACCACGGCGGCGAGCGCGCTGATGCCCATCGACGTGACGAACGGCCGGCGCCACGGGATGACGAACACCACGAGAAGGCCCGCGACGACGAGGATCAGCATCTCGACCTCGCGCGCGCCGCGCGGCACCGAGGTCATGTCGCCGTTCAGCATCGCCGACACGAGGTTGGCGTGCAGCTCGACGCCGGGAAAATCCGGGCCGAACGGCGTCGAGCGCAGGTCCTGCAGCCCCTTGGCGGTGGTGCCGACCAGTACGATCGCGCCCTCGATGCCCTTGACCGACGGGCTGCCCGCGAGCACGTCGGTCGCCGATTCGTAGTGGTACGTGCGGCTCGCGCCGCGATACGGGATCAGCGCGAGGCCGTCGCCCGAGACCGGCACGACGAGGCCGCCGGCGTCGAGCGCGGAAAGATCGCCGTTCGTGTCGAACACCGGCCGGATCGAGCGCGCCTCGACCGCGACCGCGGCGAGCTCGAGCGACAGTGCCGCGTAGAAGCCGTCGCCGTAGCGCTTGACCATCGGCACGCGCCGCACGACGTTGTCGACGTCGAACGCGGGATCGATGTGCCCCGATCCTGCCGCCGCGTGCGCGAGCGTCGGGTAGTTCGCCGTGTAGCCGCGCTCCTGCGCGAGCGGGATCGCGTGGTCGTGCAGGTCGGCGACGGTGAACGCAGGCGGCGGCAGCGCGCCGCTCTCCTGGTCGGTGACGTTGAAGCCGTAGCCCAGCACGACAGGCTTGCCGGCGAGCGCGGCGGCGAACGCCGCGTCGTAGTCGAGCGTCGGCCGCAGCGCGCTCCAGCGCTCGCGAAAGCCGGGTGTCGACGCGAACGTCGTCTCGGCGAGGCGATCGATGACGCCGGCGCCGCTCGACGTGTCGGGTTCCGGGAACACGACGTCGAAGCCGATCGCGTGCGCGCGATAGCGATCGAATAGCTGCGTGACGAGCTTGGCGAGCTTGTCGCGCGACCACGGCCAGCGGCCTTCGCGCGCGAGGCTCCGCTCGTCGATGTCGACGATGACGACCTGCGGGTCGGCGCTGTGCGGGCTCACCGCGGCGAGCCGCGCGTCGTAGGCGATCGCCTCGAGCTTCGGGAGCAACGGCAGCCCGAAGCGCGGCGACAGCGCGTCGGCCGCGAAGATGGCGACGATGACGCCGCCGACCAGCCAGCGCGGCGCGCCGGCCAGCCAGTTGAGGAGCTTGCCGGGCGTCAGGCGCACGCGGCGATCAGCGGCGGCGACGGCGCCGCGACAGGAGGCCGATCAGCGCGACGAGCCCCGCGAGCCCCGCGAGTGTCGCAGGCGATAGCGCCGGGATCGGCGCCACCGACGACGGATCCCCCGCCTTCACCGCGACGACGACCGGCGCCGACACCGCCGGCGGGAATGCGCCGTCGCCGAGGTAGGTCGCGGTCAGCGTCATCGCGCCGCGCCGCGCGGGCGCCGTCGCGCTGAACGTCGCACCGCCGCCCGCCAGCGAGGCGGTGCCGACGACGACGCCATCCGCGCGCAGCAACACCTTGCCCGAGGGTGCGATCGCCGGCGCTTGCGGCGCCGTGACCGACACCTGCGCCGACACGACGCCGGCCGCCTTCACTTCCGCGGGCGCCGACAGCGCGACGCTCGGCGGCGACAAGAGCGCGCCCTTGATGACGAACAGGTCGAACGGCCCGACGCTGACGGGGTTGTAGCGAGCGTCGCCCGCGTAGGTCGCGCACACCTCGAAGTGGTCGATGCCCAGGTCGGCGAACGTGAACTTCACCTGTCCGGACGCGAGCGACGCCGTCGACGTCTTCGTCGCGACCGGCTGCTCGCCACTCGTCAGCGGGCAGCGCTCGTTGCTGGCCGCGATCCACACCTGCACGTCGCCCGCGGCGACGCCGCTCGCGCCGGTCAGCGTCGCCGTGGCGACGACCGGCTGGCCGATCACCGACGGATTGGGCGCGAGGCCGAACGTGAACACCGGCGTGCTCTTGGCGATGACGATCGTGTAGCTCCGCGTGGCGACGGTGCCGGCCGAATCGGTGACGCGCACGGTGAACGTGTACGTGCCCGGCAGCGTCGGCACGCCGGTGAGCAAGCCCTGCGGGTCGAAGCCGAGCCCGGGCGGCAGCGCGCCCGAGAGCACGTCGAACCGGTAGGGCGGGATTCCGCCCTGCGCGACGATCGGCACGCTGACGTCGTCGCCGCCGTGGATCGGCGGCAGCGCGACGGTCACGATGGCGAGCGGCGGCGTGCGGATGACGATCGTGAAGCTCTGCCGGTCGTTCGGTGAGATGCCGTTGCTCGCGGTGATCGTGCCCGGGTAGCTGCCGGCAGCCGTCGGCGTGCCGCTGATCGTGCGCGTTCCCGCGTCGAACGACAACCCCGGCGGCAGCCCGCTCACGCTCACCGAGATCGGCGCCGTGCCGGCGACGGTGATCGTATGGGAGTACACGAAGCCCACCGTGGAATCGGGCGGCGGCGCACTGGTGATCTTCGGCGGCGTGCCGGCGACGGCGAGACGGCCGACGAGCGGCGGCAGCGTCAGCGCGAAGCTGCCGTCGCCGATCGGGATGCGCGCGGAGATGTCGGACGTGCGGTTGACGAGCGTCGTCGCCGCGGTGTCGGCGCGCACCGTCGTCCTGATCGTGCATGTTGCATTGGGATCGAACGTCGGCGCGCTGAACGTCAGGCCCGTGGCGGTCGCGACGACGGTCCCGCCGCATTGCGTCGTCGTGCCGGGCGTCGTGCCCGTCATGCCGCCCGGGTACGTGTCGGTGAACGACACGTTGGTGAGCGTCGTGGAAACGATCGAGGCGAGTTCGATCGTGAGCGTCGACGATGCGCCGGGCGACACGGTCGCCGGCGAGAACGTCTTGCTGCCGCCGAGCGGCGCCGGGTGGACGACGATCGTGTACGTGGCATCGGCGTCGGGCGCGAAGCCGTTCGACGCATGCACGTGAACGTTGGAGAACGTCCCCGCCGTGGTCGGCGTGCCGACGATCTCCTGCAAGCCGGAATCGAACGAGAGCCCCGGCGGCAATCCGGTGACGGTGATCGTCATCGGCTGCGTGCCGTCCAGGAAGACGAAGTACTCGTACGGCACGCCGACGTAGCCGTCGTCCGGCAGCGAATCGGAGAACGTCGGCGGTATGCCGGCGTCGACGCTGAACGTGCCCGACGTCTTGGTGTTGCGCGGCGTCACGCCCTCGACGTAGTCGATCAGCGGCAGGTCGATCGTGTACGACGTCGGCGTCGCCGGCCCCGCCTGCACGTGCAGCCGCACGGTGCAGGTCGTGTCCGCGGCGACCGCGCCGCCGTTGAGCTGGAAGCCCGTCCCGCTCGTCGATGCCGTGCCGCCGCAGGTGTTGCCAAGCGTCGGCGTGACGAAGGTCACGCCCGTCGGCAGCGTCGCGTTGAACGAGATGCCGGTGACCGGCAGCGAGCCGCCGACGAGGTTGATCGTCGCGACGACCTCCTGGTTGGCCACGTACTGCGGCGGCGCCTGGTCGAACGTGATGTTGGCGCTGAAGGCGGACTGCCCCAGCGCGGGCGCGGCGGCGGCGAGGCATGCGATCGCGGCGAGCGGCGCGAGCGCGCGCGCGGCAGCGCGCACCAGGCGTCGCGCAATCGGCAGTCGAGTGGGCAGGCCGGCTGGCATGCACAACGGGTCCGGCGTGCGAACGTCGGTCATCTCGGTCTCGGGCGGGCGGAGGCCGGGAGCGGCCGCGCACATCATAATCTGGCGCGCGCGATAACGGGAGCGCGCCGATCGCCGCGCCCGCGTGAATATTCGCGCCGTCCGCCTCGCGAGGACGTGCATCGACGGCGCGCCCCCGACCTCCGCGCCTCGCACGCGCGGTCCGGCTAGAATGACGCTCCGTCCCCGTGCGTCCGCTGCCTCGCGCGCCCGCGAACACGCGCCGCCTCCACCCTTGCCCGCCTCCGTGACGCTCGCCGCGCAGGACCTCGCCGCGCGCCGTGGCACGCGCCTGCTGTGGCAGGGCGTGAATCTCACGTTGAGCGCAGGCGACGCGCTCGTCGTGCGCGGCGCCAACGGCGTGGGCAAGACGACGCTGCTGCGCGTGCTCGCGGGCCTCGCGCATGCCGAACACGGCAGCGTGCGCTGGCGCGGCGCGATCGTCGCGCCGCACGCGCAGGCGCTGCGCGACGACGTTCTCTTCATCGGCCACGCGCCGGCATTGCGCGACGAGCTCACCGCCGCGGAGAATCTCACCTCGCTCGCCGCGCTCGCCGCCGAGCCGATGACGGCAGGTGCGTGCAGCGACGCGCTCGCGGCCGTCGACCTCGCTGCGCAGGCATCGCTGCCGGCGCGCGTGCTGTCCGAAGGCCAGCGCCGACGCGTCCCCCTCGCGCGCCTCGCGTCGACATCACGGCCGTTGTGGATCCTCGACGAGCCCGCGGCCGCGCTCGATGCGGCCGGCGTGCGCTGGCTCGGCGCGCGGCTCGCCGGCCACCTCGCGCAAGGCGGCGTCGCCGTCGTGTCGACGCACGCGCCGATCGACGTCCCCGGCGCGCGCGTCGCGGAGATGACGCTGTGACTGACGAAGTCACGGCGCGCGACCCGCAGGCGATCGGCGCCGCGCTCCGCTGGGCGCTCGCGCGCGACCTCGCGATCGCCGTGCGCACGCGCGGCGAGCTCGGCGTCGAGCTGCTGTTCTTCGTGCTGGTCGCGAGCCTCTTTCCGCTGACGCTCGCGCCCGATCCGGCGCTGTTGCGCACGCTGGCGCCCGGCGTGCTGTGGGTCGCGGCGCTGCTCGCGTCGCTGCTCGCGCTGCCGCGGCTCTTCGCCGCCGATTTCGCGAGCGGCACGCTGGCCGCGATCGCGTTGTCGCCGCGGCCGCTCGCCGCGCTCGTGTCCGGTAAAATGGCGGCTCACTGGCTGACGACGGGCTTGCCGGTGGTGGTGCTGGCGCCGCTCATCGCGCTGGCCTACCGCGCGGAGGCGGCCGACATCGCGGTGCTGGTGGCGGGCCTCGCGCTCGGCACGCCGATCCTCTCGATGCTGGGCGCGATCGGCGCGGCGCTGACGCTCGGTGCCCGTGGCGGCGGCGGGCTCCTCGCGTTGCTGGTGCTGCCGCTCTACGTGCCGGTGCTGATCTTCGGCGCCGGCGCGGTCGGCGCCGTACAAGCGGGCCTCGGCGGCGCCCCGCATCTCGCGCTGCTCGCCGCGGGATTGCTCGCGGCGGCGGTCGGTGCGCCGCTCGCCACGTCCGCAGCGGTGCGCATCGCGCTCGAATGATCGGTCGATGAACGTCAACTGGTTCAAATACGCCTCGCCGGCGAGCTTCCTGCCGCTCGCGAGCCGCCTCGCGCGCGGCTTCGCCGCGGCCGCCGTGGTGCTGGGCATCGCCGGGCTCGCGATCGGTCTCGTGATCGCGCCGACCGACGCGACGCAGGGCGACGCCTACCGGATCATCTTCATCCACGTGCCGGCGGCATGGATGGCGATGCTGATCTACGTGGTGATGGCCGGCTGGAGCGCCCTCGCGCTGGGCTACAACACGCGGCTCTCCGCGATGATGGCGCAGGCGCTCGCGCCCACCGGCGCGTCGATGGCGTTCCTCGCGTTGTGGACCGGCGCGTTCTGGGGCCGCCCCACGTGGGGAACCTACTGGGCGTGGGACGCTCGAATGACTTCGACGCTGATCCTGCTGTTCCTCTACCTCGGCGTGATCGCGCTGCGCGCGGCCATCGACGAGCCGCGGCGCGCCGACCGCGCCTGCGCGGTTCTCGCGCTGGTGGGCGTGGTCAACGTGCCGATCATCTATTTCTCGGTGCAGTGGTGGAACACGCTGCACCAGGGCTCGTCGGTGAGCCTCACGGCGGCACCGACGATGGCAATGACGATGCTCGCCGGGATGCTGGTGATGACGCTGGCGCTTTGGTGCTACTGCATCGGCGTCGTGCTGTGGCGCGTGCAGGCGATCATCGTCGAGCGCGAGGAAGGGGCCGCGTGGATGGCGCGCCGCGTACCCGCATGAGCGCGCCGGGCCGTCCCAAGCGCGAATCGGCACCGAAG
>Ga0070681_10002380_pt1 | contig 17183 bp, 14 predicted proteins | sample KBSC83BmetaG_FD_65650 | JGI IMG/M metagenome (GOLD analysis project Ga0070681, IMG submission 65650) | Corn rhizosphere microbial communities from Kellogg Biological Station, Michigan, USA - KBS C8-3B metaG | ecosystem: Host-associated > Plants > Roots > Rhizosphere | place: USA: Michigan...
CCATCTCGGCCATCGCCCACTTCACCGGGATCGGGTTCGCCTCGACGAAGAGCTTCTGGTGCAGCGGAAGAAGCCTGAAGTTCAGCTCGCGTGCCTTCTTCACGTCGCCGACCAGCGCGGCGGCGCACATCTGGTGCATGAGCTTCGGCGCGACGTTGGCCGTCACCGAGATGACGCCATGCCCGCCGAGCAGGATGAGCGCGAGGCAGGTGGCGTCGTCGCCGGAGTAGATGGCGAAGTTGCGCGGCGCGCGACGGATGAGGTCGCTGTTCCGCTCGATGTTCGCCGTGGCTTCCTTGATGGCGATGATCCCCGGCACCTGCGCGAGGCGCAGCACCGTGTCGGTCTGCAGGTCGGCGACCGTGCGGCCCGGCACGTTGTAAAGGATCATCGGCAGGTCGACGGTCTCCGCGATCTTGCGGAAGTGGAGGTACAGGCCCTCCTGCGTCGGCTTGTTGTAGTACGGCACGACCGAAAGGCAGGCGGTGGCGCCGGCCTTCTTCGCCGACTCGGTGAGCTCGATCGCCTCGGCGGTCGAGTTGCCGCCGGTGCCGGCGATGATCGGGATGCGGCCGTGCGAGTGCTGCACGGCGATGCGGATCAGCTCCTTGTGCTCGTCGAAGTTCACCGTCGGCGATTCGCCGGTGGTGCCGACCACGACGATGCCGTCGGTGCCCTCGGCGACATGCCAGTCGATGAGTTGCCTGAAGCGCGCGAGGTCGAGACTTCCATCCTCGCGCATGGGGGTCACGATGGCGACCAGGCTGCCGGTAATCATGCGGCGATTCTACCTTGCCCCAAATCGCCCCGTCGTGCGCAAAGGCGCTGAATCATCGCCGCTTTGGGCGCCTCGACGCAGCCCTGCTCGAAAGCGATCGGAGTAAGGGTCGCGAAAGCGGCGAGGAGTTCGCCCGGCTGCAGCAGGAACGCCGGGTTCGACGGCCGTCCGTAGCGCTCGTTGCCGGCCATGAAAGTCTCGTAAATGAGCACGCCGCCCTCCGCCAGGGAGGCGGCGAGATGGGGAAAAAGCGGGCGGTGCAGGTAGTTGGTGACCACGATGGCCGCAAAGCGCTGCCCGCTGAACGGCCACGGACCGCCGTCCTCGAGGTCGGCCCGCACGAAGCGCACGCCGGCAACGTTCAGCGGCTCGCGGTCGACCGCGACGACTTCGAAGCCGCGCTCGGCGAAGAAGACGGAGTGCCGCCCGCCGCCGGCGGCCACGTCGAGCACCGGGCCGCGATCGACGAGCTCGGCCCAGCGCATCACCCACGGCGAGGGCCGCTCGATCGGTGCGTGCATCAGCCCGATCTTAGCAACGAGGTCAGGATTTTCTGATTTTTGAAACCGGGTCCCCGCCTTCGCGGGGACGACGAACGTCTGGATCTTCCTGATTGGCGGCGGAAGCGAGCTGGCGCACGGTGTCGGCGGCCTGGGAGACGGTGGTGACCACTTCGTCGACGCCGAGCTTGGCGAGACGGTCCTTCATGCGCGCCGCCCCTTCTCCCGCGCCCCACAGCCCGACCGCGATCTTCACGCCCGGCACCTGGCGGCGCAGGCGCCGCGCGAGGTCGCCGGCGTAATGGGCGGTGTGCGGCGGCACGGCGGAGATGAGGATGGCGCCGCAGCGCTTCTGCGCCACGGTTTCGGCGACTTCGGAGGTTTTCACCGGCGGCGCGAGCACCGCGGCCTGCGCGGCCGGCAGCAAGCGCGCGACCATCGTCGCGGCGAGGTGGTCGGCGTCGTCGTGCGCCGGGACGATGCAGAGCGGCGCGCCGCTCGCGGCCGCCGGCTCGTGCTCCAGGTCCTCGACGATGCGCCGCACGCTTTCATATATGTAGCGCTCGCGCGCCGGCTCGAGCGCGCCCTTCTGCCGGTCGCGCTCCGCGAGGCTCAGCGCCGGGATGACGAGCTCGTCGAAGGTGCGCGCGATGCCATGCGAGGTGACGTATTGGTCGATCACTTCGCCGGCCTCCTCGTTGTCGAGCGCCACCAGGCGCTGGTAGAAGCGCTCTTCAGGCAAAAGCACCGGCTCGACGCCGAGGAGCACGTTGAGATAGCCGAACTCCGGGATGTAGCGGCCCATCACCGCGACGCAAACGGTGAGCGGCGTGGCGAGCAGCAGGCCGACCGGCCCCCAGAGCCAGGTCCAGAACACCACGGCGAGGATGATGGCGATCGGGCTCAATCCCGCGCTCTTGCCGTAGAGCCACGGCTCGACCACGTAGGCGAGGATCGATTCGAGCGCGAAGAACACGCCGAGCGTCCACAGCACCGGCGACCAGCCGTCGGAGATGGCGAACGCGAGGAGCGCCGGCATGGCCATGGCGAGCCACACGCCGATGTACGGGATGAAGCGCAGCACGAATCCCAGCAGGCCGAACAGCGCCGCGTTCGGAATGCCGATGAAGTAGAGCGCGATGCCGAAGGGAACGCCGAACATGGCGTTCACCAGCACCTGGGTCATCAGGTACTTGCTCACGCGGTACGACGCCTCGGCTATCGCCTTCGTCATCACGTGGATGCGACTCGGGCCGAGGAGCGCGATGACCCGGTCGCGCATGTTCTCCCGGTTGAGCAGGAAGAGGATGGTGAAGACGATGACGGCGAGCGTCATCGCGAGCGGCGTGGCGATCGGCGCGACGAGCTGCGCGAAGGCCTCGAGCGGCGTGCCCGGGCTTTCCTTCACCGGCACCGGCGGCCGCTCGGGCGCCGCCTCCTTCTCGATGTCCTTGATCGCCTCGGCCGCCTTGCCGATGTTCGAGTCCTTCTTCGGATGGCGGATCTTGTGGATCTTCTGGACGATGTTGTGCCGGTACTCGGGCAGCTTGCCGGCGAGCGACACGGCCTGGGTGGCGGCGACGCCCGCCACGCCGAAGACCACGCCGAAGGCGAGCAGCGCGACCACCAGCGTCGACGGGATGCGGCCCAGCTTCCATTGCTCGAGGCGCCCTACCGCGGGCGCGAGGAGGAACGAGAAGAGGATGGCGAGCGCAAGCGGGATCAGCACCTCCTGCGCGAGGTAGAGCACGCCGGCGGTGATGAGCAGCGCGATGAGCGAGGACGCGCGCGGGCGGCTCGCGCTCGCGACGTACGCCGAGACCGCCACGCCTAGGTGAGCTCGAAGACCAGGAGCGAGCGCGCCGTCACTTCGTACTCATGGCCGAGGTCGAACCGGGTGCCATCCGGTAGATCGGGCATGTTCGTGTCGGCCACCAGCTCCCAGGCTGAGCCCTCGTCTTCGTCGTTGCGTGCAGCGGGCAGCTTGAACTTCACCACGTCCTGCCAGCTGTTGAACACGATCAGGATCGTCGCCTCGTGGCCGCGCTGGCGGATGCCGCTCTGCTGGGCGCGCCCGTCGAGCAGCATGCCGAAGCACTTCGTCGGCCCCTGCCACTCCTCCTGCGACATCTCGTTGCCGGAGGCGCTGACCCAGGTCACGTCCTTGACGCCGAGCTCCTCGTTGTAGACGCCGGAGAGGAAGCGCTTCTGGCGCAGGATCGGGTACTTCTGGCGCAGCTTGGTGAGCCGCTTGACGAAGCGGATCAGCCGCTCGACGGCGTCGTCCGAATGCCAGTCGACCCACGAGATCTCGTTGTCCTGGCAATAGGCGTTGTTGTTGCCGCCTTGGGTCCGCGCGCGCTCGTCGCCGGCGAGGAGCATCGGCGTGCCCTGCGAGAGGAGCAGCGTCGCCAGCAGATTCTTCATCTGCCGCTTGCGCAGGCCGCGGATGCCCGGGTCGTCGGTCGGACCCTCGGCGCCGTGGTTCCACGAGCGGTTGTGCGAGTGGCCGTCGCGATTGCCCTCGCCGTTCGCGTCGTTGTGCTTGTCGTTGTACGACACGAGGTCGTTCAGCGTGAAGCCGTCGTGCGCGGTGATGAAGTTGACGCTCGCCCACGGCTGGCGGCCGCCATGGGAGAAGACGTCCGACGAGGCGCAGAGGCGCGGCGCGAGCGCCGCGGCGTTCGCTTCGCCGCGCCAGTAATCGCGCACCGTGTCGCGGAACTGGTCGTTCCACTCCGCCCAGCCCGGCGGGAAGCGGCCGAGCTGGTAGCCGCCGGGGCCGCAGTCCCACGGCTCGGCGATCAGCTTCACGCGGCCGAGCACCGGATCCTGCATCGCCGCCTTCATGAAGCCGTTGAACGTGTCGAAGCCGCCCGGCTCGCGCGCGAGGATGGTGCCGAGGTCGAAGCGGAAGCCGTCGATGTGCATGTCCTCGACCCAGTAGCGCAGCGAATCGGTCACCATCTGGATCACGCGCGGATGCGAGAGGTTGAGCGTGTTGCCGGTGCCCGTGTCGTTGATGTAGTAGCGCTTCTGGTCCGGCATCAGCCGGTAGTACGACGCGTTGTCGATGCCCTTGAAGGAAAGCGTCGCGCCCTTCTCGTTGCCCTCGGCGGTGTGGTTGTAGACCACGTCCATGACCACTTCCAGGCCGGCATCGTGGAAGCGCGCCACCATCTCCTTGAATTCCTGCAGGCACTTCGACGGGTCGGCGGAGTAGCGCGGGTCGGGCGCGAAGAAGCCGATCGAGTTGTAGCCCCAGTAGTTGGTGAGCTTCTTCTCGAGCAGGAACGAATCGTTGATGAAGGTGTGGATGGGCAGGAGCTCCACCGTCGTCATGCCGAGCGACTTGATGTAGGCGATGACGTCGGCGTGCGCGAGGCCGCAGTACGTGCCGCGCTCCTTCTCCGGCACCGCCGGGTGCAGCTTGGTGAAGCCGCGCACGTGGGTCTCGTAGACGATCGTGCGGTCCCAGGGGACCACGCGCCAGACGCGCTCGCGGTGCCACTTGAAGTTCGGGTCGACCACCACCGACTTCGGCATGAAGGGCGCGCTGTCGCGCTCGTCGAAGGTGGTGTCCTCCTCGCCCATCTTGTAGCCGAAGACGGCGGGGTCCCATTTCAGCTCGCCGATCGTGGCGCGCGCGTACGGATCGAGCAGGAGCTTGTTCGGGTTGAAGCGATGGCCTTCCTCCGGCTTGTACGGGCCATGTACCCGGAAGCCGTAGATCGTGCCGGGCATGACGCCGGGCACGTATCCGTGCCAGACCTCGTCGCGGTATTCCGGCAGCTCGATGCGGGCGGTCTCGTGCTGGCCGGTCGGGTCGAAGAGGCAGAGTTCCACGCGCGTGGCATGGGCGGAGAACAGCGCGAAGTTGGTGCCTTCGCCGTCCCAGGTCGCCCCCTTCGGATAGGGCAAACCTTCGCGGACGGCGGCGAGCTTCATCTGGGGGGCGTTCATGGCGAGCGTTGAACGGTACGCAATCGCCGTGCCGCGGGGTCGTCGAAGCCGTTAGGCCGTCCGGCCTACTTCCCGTCCAGCTTCTCCACCTGGGGCAAATTGCAGGCGAGGATCGCCTTCCTCAGCGCCTCGATCGCCTCCGGACGCGGGAAGCTGCGTCGCCAGGCGAGCGCGACGCGGCGCGTTGGCGGGCGGGAGAACGGCAGGATGCGGATGAGCTCGCCGCTTCCGTTCGGAGACACGGAGGTGGCCGGCAGCACGGTCACTCCGACGCCGCTCGCCACCATGTGGCGGATGGTCTCGAGCGATCCGCCCTCGATCGCCCGCGTGCGCCTCGTGTGGCAGAACTCGAGCACCTGGTCGCGGAAGCAGTGTCCCTCGCCGAGCAGCAGCAGGCTTTCCTTCGTCAGCTCTTCCGAGGTGACCCGCTTGCGGTGTTCCCACGGATGGCCCTTCGGCACGGCGACGAGGAAGGGCTCGTCGTACACCGCGCGCGTCTCGATCCCCGGCTCGTCGAACGGCAGCGCGATGACGATCACGTCCACCTCGCCGCTCTTCAGCCCCTCGGCCAGGCGGTGCGTGAAGTTCTCCTGGATGTGAAGCTGCATCGCCGGCGCGCTGCGGCGCAGGATGGGGATGAGCTTCGGCAGCAGGTAGGGCCCGATCGTATAGATGGCGCCCAGCCGCAGCGCGCCGGCGAGCGGATCGCGCCCGGCCGCCGCCAGATCCTTGATCTGCGCCGCTTCCTCGAGGACGCGCTGCGCCTGCGCGACGATCTTCTGCCCGGCCGGCGTGACGGTCACCTCGCCCGGCCCGCGCTCGAAGAGCATGACGCCGAGCTCCTCCTCCAGCTTCTTCACCGCCACGGACAGCGTCGGCTGCGAGACGAAGCTCGCCTCCGCCGCGCGGCCGAAGTGGCGCTCGCGCGCCACCGCCACGATGTAGCGGAGCTCGGTGAGCGTCACGACTTCCTGGAGAGCCAGTACAGCGGCACGCCGGCCACCATCACGATCAGCCCGGCCGCGACGGCGAAGCCGAACTTCGGGCCGTAGTCGGGATTGCGCACGTAGTCGATGCTCGAGTAGAGCATGTACGCGCACATGAGGATGAACGCCGCCGGCACCACCGGATGCAGCGGCGCGCGGAACACGGGGTGCTCGCCACCGCGCCGCCGGAAGACGAAGAGCGTCAGCGCCGTGAGGAGGAAGAACATCCAGAAGACCGGCGAGGTGTAGGCGACCATCGCGTTAAACCCGTCGGGGGTCGCCGCCGACGCGCCCACCAGAACGAGCGTGATGATCCCTTGCACGATGAGCGCATTGGCGGGGGTGCTGCCCTTGTCGCGCCAGGCGCCGAGCATGCGGAACATGCGGAAGTCGCGCCCCATCGCGTAGTTCGTCCGCGCGCCGGTGAAGATCGCGGCGTTGATCGTGGTCAGCACCGAAATGCAGACCATCAGCGCGAGCAGCACGGCCGCCTTGTCGCCGGCGATCGCGCGCATCACGTCCGCCGCCACCGCCTTCGAGTCCTTCACCCCGGCATGGCCGAGGACCGCCAGGTAGCCGACGTTCACCAGCAGATACAGGCCGGTGACGATCACCACGCCGCCCACCAGGATGCGCGTCATGTTCTTCCGCGCATCGCGCACCTCGCCGGCGAGATACGCCGCTTCATTCCAGCCGCCGTAGGCGAGCAGCACGAAGATCATCGCGAAGCCGAACGAGGCGAGCGATCCGCCGCCCGCAGCCGGCTTCGCCGGCGCCCCGCCGACCAGGATGGCGGCGACCGAAAACACGATCAGCCCGCCGATCAGCAGCGTCTCCATCGCCTTCTGCAGCGCCTTCGATTGCAGCGTGCCGGCGAGATTGAGCAGCGTCAGCACGACCACCGATATCGCGGCCCACCACGCCGAGCTGTTGCCGGGCAGCCGGAAGATCTCGGAGGCGTAGTCGCCGAAGACGAACGCCACGGCGGCGATGGCGCCGGTCTGGATCACCGTCATGCGCGACCAGGCGAAGAGAAACGCGACGCCCTTCCCCCAGCCGCGCGCGAGGAACGAATATTCGCCGCCGGTATCCGGATAGCGCGAAGCGAGCTCGGCGTAGACGAGCGCGCCGCACAGCGACACCACGCCGCCGAAGAGCCACGCCAGCAGGAACGTGCCAGGCCCCGACGTCGCGCCGGCGACCATCGACGGCGCCTTGAAGATGAGCGCGCCGATGATCATGCCGGCGGTGAGGAACACGCCGTCGGCGACCGACAGCAACGGCCGGGGCGCCGTCATTTGCCGCTTCTGGTCGCGACCCACGGCACCGTGCGCGTGCTGCTGCCATCCGAGATGTTCAGCTGCCCTTCGATGCGCTCGCCGCGCACCTGGCCGACGAAGTAGTGGTGCCAGGCGCGCGTGCCGACGAGGCCGGTGATCACCATCTTGATTTCCTCGCCGCGCAGCCGTGTGTTGCGCACCAGGAGGTCGCGGCCGCCGGCGGCGGCGTGCACGTCGAGCACTTGGTAGCGCTGCCCGATGCGGAAGCTCCACGTGCCGCCGTGGCTGCCGATCTCGCTCGTCCAGCTGCCGGCGGCGTTCGCCGGCACGATCCACAGCTCGACCTTCGAGTTGCCGCCGATGCCGACCGGCTTCTCCGGCGTCTTCATCTCGAGCGTCTCGTCGGCCGGCCAGTCGCCGATGCCGCCGTCGTGGGACACGATGCGCGTCCCGGGCTTCAACGCCAGGAACTTGGGCAGCAGCTTGGCGTTGAAGTCCGGCAGCAGGTACATCGTCACCACCGTCGCGCGGCTGAGGTCGGTCTCGAAGATGTCCTTCACCTCGAATTTGGCTCGCTCGCCGACCCCGGCCTTCGCCGCATTCTGCGTCGCGAGCCGCACGAGGTTCGGGTCGAGATCCACGCCCAGCCCGCTCGCGCCGCGCTTGGCGGCCGCGATGACGAGGCGGCCGTCGCCGGAGCCGAGGTCGATCACGTGGTCGCCGGGGCCGACCTCGCCCATGCGCATCATTCGTTCGACGATCTCGACCGGCGTGTTGACGTACGGAACCGTGCCGTCGTCCCACGCCCACGATTGCGGCTGGGCCTGCGCGGGGACGAGGAGCATGGCGAGGACGACAAAAGCGGCTCTCTTCAGCATCGAAGCGGGTCTTCTGGCGGGATTGGCAGCGGCTATTATCGTGGACGTTACAATGCGTTCCGCCCGGTCCCCGCATTCGCCCCGGTAGCTCAGTGGATAGAGCAGCCCCCTCCTAAGGGGCAGGTCGGACGTTCGATTCGTCTCCGGGGTGCCAATCCTTTCAAGTACTTAGGGCACACCGGCGTCCGACGCAGCCCTGCGCAATGCCTCTCCGTCACATCTTGGTCACAACGGAGACGGATATGGCAACGATCAGGCAAAGGCAGTCCGGTAGGTGGCAAGCGATTGTTCGACGGAAAGGACAACTACCCGGTACCCGCTCTTTCCTCAACAAGACCGATGCTGAGCGCTAGCCACGGCACATTGAGGCGGAAATAGACCGACGCCCTGTCGGCCATGTCTGTATGTGCGGTAGCATACAGAGTGGCGTAGCACGCCCGGGGTACTCTTGCCGGTAATGGTCGTAGGGGATGCGAATGGATCGTGAACGGCGGCCTCACCTTGAGCTCCACTACTACGCGCACCTATCGAAGGCGGCCGCCGTGCCGCTGGCAGTAGCCCTGATCGGATTCCTGCTCGTTAAGCTCCAATTGCTTTGAGACTGTGAGCGGGGTATGAAAAGTCCACAGTGTCGCCATGGGCCGTTGCATTACTCCGAGCCGCACGGTTGGCGTCGCTCCTTACTCCTATGCGGATCACTTTAGAACTTCACGCCCGCGCGCTTCAGGTGGGCGAGCGCCGCGTGCACGTCGTCCCGGCGAACGGACAGCCGTCTGTACACGACGCCATTCGGCAAGCGCAAAATCGCACCGCCGTGGTGAAACTCGCCGTCCGGGCAGTGAACGCGAGAGCGTAAGCCCCCTCCTAAGGGGCAGGTCGGACGTTCGATTCGTCTCCGGGGGTGCCACCACCGGCCGCCCGTCGGAGACCGCCGCCCGACAGCCGGAAAATCCCGTCAGAACATGGCCTTGGGACCGGCAATTTGACATGCACTTTAAGTCCGGGCTTAATACCTTTGCTAACAAATTTAGCCGGGCGTACAGTCGCGGCACCAAAAGAAGAAAGCAGAGGCACCTATGAAACTGAAGACCCTCACTCTCCTCCTCGCCCTCGGCTTCGCCGCCGGCGGCTGCTCCGTCATCGAGTACAAGTCCACCGCCCAGGTCGGGCGCGAGGACCTGAAGAATGCCCAGGGACACGTGATCGGCTACAAGGACGTGATGCGCGACGCGTCGACCGGCGAAGAAATCGCCCAGATCTCGCTCTTCGTGCCGCGCATCGAGAACGGCCAGGTCGTCGGCTATGAAGAACGCGTGCGCGGCGGCAGCGTGCTGCGCGACCTGAACGGCAAGCGCATTGGCGGCCGCCTGGTCGACTCGCGCAGCCGCGGCACCAACCCGCAGAGCAAAGGCCTGCTGATCGTCGTGCGCGGCAAGCAGCCGGACCGCATCACCACTGCGCAGGCGCCGGACATCGACGAGCTCAGGCAGCTCGCCCGCCTGACGAACTAGTCGCCCGCCAGTCTTCTAGAAATCGGCGCCGTCCTCCTCCGGGACGGCGCCTTTTTTTTGCGCCCGGCTGTGCTGCCATAGCGCGAAGACGACCGACGCGACCGAGAGGAAGAGCAGCAGCCCGGAGATCGGCCGGGTGAAGAAGAGCCACAGGTTGTCGTCCGTCATCAGCGAGCGCACCAGGTTGATCTCGATCTGGTCGCCCAGGATCACGCCGAGGATGAGCGGCGCCAGCGGCAGCCCGCCCTTCACCATCCCGTAGCCGAGCAGCCCGCACAGCACCAGCACGTACACGTTGGCCATCGTGTTGTTGAGCGCGAACGCGCCCACCACGCACAACACGAGGATGACCGGGAAAAGGATCGACTTCGGCACGAGCACGATGCGCAGGAACCAGCGCACGCCGACCAGCATGATGGCGATCATGATGAAGTGGCCGAGGAGATACGCGGCGAAGATCCCGTAGGCGAGCTTCGGCTCCTGCGAGATGAAGAGCGGCCCCGGCTGGATGCCGTGGATGGTGAGCGCGCCGAGCATGACCGCCGTGACGGCGTCGCCGGGGATGCCGAACGCCATGATGGTAACCAGCGAGCCGCCGACGTTCGAGTTGTTGGCCGCCTCGGAGGCGATGATGCCCTCCGGCGTGCCGGTGCCGAAGCGCTCCGGATGGCGCGAGAACTTCTTCGCCTGGTCGTAGGCCATGACGTTGGCGGCGCTGCCGCCGATCGCCGGCAGCACGCCGATCAGCACGCCGACGAACGAAGTCCACAGCAGCATCACCGGGCGCGACAGGATTTCCCAGATCACCTTGGCGTGCGATACCACCAGCTTCGGAATAACCAGCTCGGCCGCCGGATCGGACGACGACCGGCCCATCTTCTCCACATCGCCCATGATCTGCGCGAAGGCGAAGACGCCGATCAGCACCGGCAGGAACGGAATGCCGCCTTCCAGCCAGCCGATGCCCAGCGTGAGGCGCGGCTGGCCCATGACCGGGTCGTTGCCGATGATGGTGATGACGAGCCCGATGGCGCCGGAGAGCAGGCCTTTCGCGATCGACGCGCCGGTCAGGCCGGCCACCATGGACAGCGCGAAGATGAAGAGCGAGAAGTACTCCCACGGCCCGAACGCCAGCGCCAGCGAGGCGAGCGGCCCTGTCGTGCCGACGAGGAAGATGCCGCCGAGCAGGCCGCCGAAGAAGGAAGCCCAGATGCCGAGCCACAGCGCCCTGCCCGGCTCGCCTTTGCGCGACATCGGATAGCCGTCGAACATCGTCGCCACCGACGAGGGCTTGCCGGGAATGCCGAGCAGGCACGAGGTGATGAGGCCGCCGGATTCGCCGCCGATGTAGACGCCGATCATGGCCGAGAGGCCTTGCAGCGGCTCGAGGCCGAAGGTGAACGGCAGCACCATGATCACCGTCATGGTGTTGGTGATCCCGGGCAGCGCGCCGCCGACCACGCCGATGAAGGTGCCGATCGCGAGCGGCACGAAATATTTCAGGTGCAGCAGGTTCTCGATGCCGGCGAGCAGGAGCTCGTACATCTCAGAAATCCGTCCAGCGCCCGCGCGGCAGCAGCACCAGCAGGTAGCCTTCGAACAGGTAATAGCAGATGACGGTCGTGAGGATCGCCGTGACGGCGACGATCACCCAGCCCTTCGTGCCGCGCGGCGGCTCGAGCGTCGATTGCAGCGCCGCCATGAAGAGGAGCGTGGCGATGCGAAAGCCAAGGAAAGGCATGGCGCCGACATAGGCGAAGAAGATCGCGAACACCCCGGCGACGAGCCGGTAGTTCTCGCCGCCCTTGCCGGCCGGCGCCGGCAGCAGCAGCGATTGCACCAGCACCCAGCCCGCCAGGAAGGCGCTGATGCCGAGCACGATGCGCGGATAGAAGCCGGGCCCGATCGGCACCAGCGGGTTGTCCCGCAGGCCGATGGTGAAACCGAAGAGGACCAGGCTCGCGACGAGGCAGGCGAGCCCGGTCCAGCCGTCCCGGGTCAGCTTCAACGCTTAAGCAGGCCCAGGTCTTTGGCCAGGTTGCGGTTCAGGTCGTCGTTCTGCTTGAGCCACTTCGTGTACGCCGCGCGATCCATGTAGCGCACGTCGGTGCCCTGCAGCTTCATGGCGTGCGCGAACTCCGGCTCCTTCGCCGCCGCCGCGCAGGCCGAGCCGACCTTCGCGATCACGTCCGCCGGCGTGCCTTTGGGCAGCATGAGGCCGCGGTTCACGTCGTACACCACGTTCACGCCGAGCTCCTTCAGCGTCGGGATGTTCGGCATTTCCGGATGGCGTTTTTCGGTCGCGATGCCGAGGAACTTGAGCTGGCCGGCCTCGACCTTGCCCTTCTGCGTGAGGTTCGAGTCGGTGAGGTCGACGTGGCCGCCGAGGATCGCGTTCATGCGCGGCGCGAGGCCTTCGTAGGATACGTACTTGAACTTGATGTGCTGGTCCTTCTCGATCAGCGCCGGGAAGAAGTGGCTGGTGGACGCGAGCGTGGCGCCGACGGTGATCTGCCCGGGGCGTTTCTTCGCGTCGGCGAGGAACTCCTGGAAGTTCTTCCACGGCGTCTTCGGGCTCGCGGTGAGCACCGACGCGGTCGACGAGATGAGGCACACCGGCTCGAAATCCGTGTAGGCCACGTCGGCCACGCCGGCCCAATACGTCGAGTGGATGTAATCGTGCACCGCGAAGATGGTGTAGCCGTCCGGCGGCGAGTCCTTCGCTTCCTTCGCGCCCTTCGTGCCCGACGCGCCGCCGACGTTGGCGATGACGACCGTCTGCCCGATGTGTTTCTGAAGCAGCGGCGCGAACGGCCGGAAGATGTTGTCGGTGTCTCCGCCCGCTGCCCAGGGCACGATCATCTTGATCGGGCGATCCGGATATGCAGCGAACACCAATGCGGGCGCAGCCGCGAGCAGCGTCGTGGCGACGAGCTTTCTCATTTTCTATCCTCCTCCAAGGAGGCTGCATAATAAGTCATGTTCCCCGGCAAGTGGTACGACGAGGTCCGTGTCGGCGATCGCTTTGGCACGAGCGTCACCGTGACGGAAACTCACCTCGTGCTCGGCTCCGGCATGTTCGGCGACTTCAATCCGCTGCACGTCGACGAGGAGTTCTCGCGCCGCTCGATGTTCGGCGGCCGCATCCTGCACGGCCCGTTCACCTCCGCGCTCGTCTCCGCGCCGGTCGGCATGTACTTCTCCGGCACCGCGCTCGCCTACCTCGAGCACGCCTGCCGGTTCCGGAAGGCGGTGAAGCCCGGCGACACGCTGCGCACCGAATGGACGGTGACGGAGAAGCTCGACAAGCCGAAGCACAAGGGCGGCATCTGCGTGCTCGCCGGCACGGCGCACAACCAGAGGGGCGAGCTCGCCCTCGACGCCGACGGAAAGATCCTGGTCAGCTCGAGGCCTTCTCCCCGCGCAGGCGCCTGAGCCAGCGGCGGTCGATCCAGTTCTTCCACCACCAGGCCCAGCGTCCCTCGGCGCCCCAGCCGCCGCGCCAGGCGATGGCGTAGCGCGCGCCGCAGCTGAGCAGCATGAGCGCGTTCGGATCCGGCTCGTAGGCAATGAACGGCTCGCCCGACACGAGGTGGCGCATGTTCTGCTCGAGCACCCCGCCGTGGCGCACGGCGTTGACGCCGGATTTCGCCTCGCCGAGCCCCGCGCAGTCGCCGACCGCGAAGATATGCGGGTGCGACACGCTGCAGAGATTCTCGTTCACCTGCACGAAGCCGCGCTCGTCGAGCGCAAGCCCGCTCATCGCGAGCCACGGGTGCGGCGCCGGCCCGCTCGCCCACAGCACCGTGTCGAACTGCTGGCGCGAGGTCCCCGAGATGACCACCGGCCCGGGCTCCACCGCATCGACCCGCATGCCCGGGCGGAAATCCACGCCACGGCGCCGGAGGGCGCGCTCGACCCGCCGCGCGAGCGGCGGCGGGAAGCCGGAGCGCTCGGAATACACCGTCACCTCGCCGCCGCGGTGGCGAAGCGCCATGGCGAGCTCGATGCCCGCCGCGCCGCCGCCCGCGATGGCGACGTGGGCGATGCGGCGCAGCTCGCCGACCAGGCGCTCGAACGGCTTGACCGCCAGCGTATGGTCCGCCGCGCCCGGCACGGACTGCGCGATGGCCGAGCCGGCGTTGAGCGAGGCGAAGTCGTAGTGGACTTCCTGCCCGTCGTCGAGCGTCGCGGTCTTCGCGGCGGCGTCGAGGCCGATGATGCGCGCCGGAACGTAGTCGACGCTCGCTCGCGCAGCGAGCTCCGCGACGTCGAACTCGGCTTCCTCGCGCCTATAGTGGCCGGCGATCACGCCGGGCAGCATCGCGGAATAGATCTGGCGCGGCTCGGGGGACACCAGCGCCATGCGCGCGCCGTAGAGCGGCTTCGCCGCCAGCGCCGCCAGAAGGCGCGCATGAGCGTGGCCGGCGCCGATGAGAAGGACGCGCTTCACTGGGCGCGCACTAGATGCGTCGTCCCCGCGAAGGCGGGGACCAACCCTGTGTACCGGACATCATCTCCTCTGTACTGGTCCCCGCCTTCGCGGGGACGACGATTCCCCGCTTTGAACCCTTCTATCCGCGACCCTGCTTGGCTTCCTCGCGCTTGCGCAGCTCTTTGCGCTGCACCTTGCCGGTGGTGGTCATCGGAAGCGCGTCGATGAACTCGATCTCGCGCGGGTATTCGTACGGCGCGAGGCGTCCGCGCACGTGGGTCTGGATGTCCTCGATGAGCGCCGGCGACGGCGACTCGCCGGGCTGCAGCACGATGAACGCCTTGACGATCGCGCCGCGCGTCTCGTCGGGCTTGCCGATCACCGCCGCGTTCATCACCGCCCGGTGCTTGACGAGGCAGCTTTCGATCTCGGCGGGCCCGATGCGATAGCCCGCGCTCTTGATCACGTCGTCCGAGCGGCCGTGGTACCAGAAGTAGCCGTCGGCATCCATTTTCCCCTGGTCGCCGGTGGTGCCCCAGTCGCCGACGAACTTGCCGCGCGTCGCCTGCGGGTTCTTCCAGTACTCGAGGAAGAACACCGGATCGTTCTTGCGGTCGATGGCGATCTCGCCCAGCTCGCCCGGCGGCAACACCTCGCCTTTGTCGTCTATGACGGCGACGCGGTGCCCCGGATAGGCGCGTCCTATGGACCCCGGCTTCACCGGCCAGGCCGCCTGGCAGTTGCCGACCACGTAGTTGATCTCGGTCTGGCCGAACATCTCGTTGACCGTCACGCCGAGCTCGTTCTTCGCCCACTCGATGAGCGTGGCGCCGACCGATTCGCCGGCGCTCATGATCGAGCGCAGGTTCAAGTCGTAGCGCTTGCGCGGCTCAGGCACAGCCTTCATCATCAGCTTGAGCGCGGTCGGGAACAGGAACGAGTTGCGGATGCCGTACTTGTCGAGCAGGTAGTAGGCGCGCTCGGCGTCGAATCGCCCGCGATAGCCGAGGATCGGCAGGCCGAACGCCCAGGTCGGCAGCAGCGCGTCGAAGAGGCCGCCGGCCCAGGCCCAGTCGGCGGGCGACCAGAAGATGTCTCCCGCCTGCGGGAAGAAATCGTGCGAATGGACGAAGCCGGAGAGATTCCCGATAACCAGGCGATGCGCCTGCAGGGCGCCCTTCGGCGCGCCGGTCGTGCCGCTCGTGTAGATGATGATCGCCGGATCGTCGGCGGCCGTGTCGAGCAGCGTGTAGCCGGAGCTGGCGCTGGAGAGCAGCGACTCCCATGCATGCACGCCGGTTTCGCGCGCACCCGCCACCCCGATGACGTGCTTCAGCTCGGGCAGCTTGTCCTTCACCGCCCACAGGTTCGCGATGGTGGTCGGCTCGACGATCGCCACGCTCGCGCCCGCGTGGTTGATGCGGTATTCGAGCGCCTCGGGGCCGAAGAGATGCGAAAGCGGCAGCGCGATGGCGCCCATCTGGAAGATCGCCATGTAGGCGATCGCGGTCTCCGGGCGCTGCGGCAGGATGATGGCGACGCGGTCGCCGCGCTTCACGCCGAGGCCGGCGAGCGCGTTGGAAAGCCGGTTGGCGGCGACCTGGATGTCCCAGAAGGAATACGCGGCGCTGGCGCCCGCTTCGTCTTCCCAATAGAGCGCGAAGCGGCTGCGATCCACCGCCCACTGGGCGCAGCAGGCTCGCGCGATGTTGTAGCGCGGCGGCACGTTCCAGCGGAAGCTGCGATACAGCTCGTCGTAGCGGTCCAGCATGGTTTAATCCAGTTTACATGAGCATCGAAGCGCTGGTTTTCGACGCGTACGGCACGTTGTACGACGTCCACTCGGTGATGCGGCGCTGCGAAGCTTGCTTCCCCGGCAAGGGTACGGCGCTGTCGCAGCTCTGGCGCGCGAAACAGCTGGAATACACCTGGCAGCGCAGCCTGATGCAGCGCTACGTGCCTTTTTCCACGGTGACGCGCGAGGCGCTCGTTTATTCCTGCGCGGCGCTCGGGCTCGACGCCACGCCGCACGTCGATACGCTGATGGCGGAATACCTCGCCCTCGCCCCGTTCCCCGAGGTGCCGAAGGCGCTCTCGCGCCTGACGATGAAGAAAGCCATCCTCTCCAACGGCTCTCCCGACCTGCTCGACCCGTTGGTGCGCAATTCCGGCCTGCGCTTCGACGCGGTGTTGTCCGTGGACGAGCTGAAGGTCTACAAGCCCGCGCCGCAGGTCTACGAGCTCGCCGTGCGGCGGCTGGGGAAGCCAAAGGAACGCATCGGCTTCGTCTCGTCCAACTGCTGGGATGCGCTGGGTGCGAAGTCGTTCGGCTTCCATGTCTACTGGATCAATCGCGCCCGCGCGCCCCTCGACCGCCTGGGCTTCAGGCCCGACGCCGAGATCCATTCGCTCGATGAAGTTCTGCGCTAACTGCGGCGCGAAGGTCGTGCGCCGAACGCCGCCGGGCGACACGCTCGAGCGCTGGGTCTGCGACGAATGCGGCGAGATCCACTACCAGAACCCGAAGGTAGTGGTGGGCACGATCCCCGAGCACGGGGGCAGGATCCTCCTCTGCCGCCGGGCGATCGAGCCGCGCTACGGCTACTGGACGCTGCCCGCCGGTTTCATGGAGAACGCCGAGACCGTCGGCGAGGCGGCGGTCCGCGAGACCGTGGAAGAAGCCGGCGCGCAGGTCGAGCTCGGCGCCGCGTTCAGCCTGATCTCCGTCCCCTACGTGAACCAGGTCCACGTGTTCTATCTCGCCCGCCTGCGCAGCCTCGAGTTCGCGCCGGGCGAGGAGACCCTGGAGGTCGCGCTCTTCGACGAGGCAGACATCCCGTGGAAGGACATCG
>Ga0070681_10002381_pt1 | contig 17181 bp, 21 predicted proteins | sample KBSC83BmetaG_FD_65650 | JGI IMG/M metagenome (GOLD analysis project Ga0070681, IMG submission 65650) | Corn rhizosphere microbial communities from Kellogg Biological Station, Michigan, USA - KBS C8-3B metaG | ecosystem: Host-associated > Plants > Roots > Rhizosphere | place: USA: Michigan...
TAAGCCTTAGGCGCAGCCTTTTGTTTTCGCTACCCTAGGACCTATGCTGAAGGAACAAGCGGAGAGTGAGCTGAATAGGACTAGGGCGACTCGCCCCCTGGCGTAAACAGTAGCTGGCCGTCGGTGAGGAAGCGCAGCAAACCGATAGTTTCGCCGTGCACAAAGCCCCACTTGGTAATCAGATCGACGAGCTCGTGGTTCACGGCAGGATTTCGGGTTCTTGGACGAGAGTAACGCCGTAACGGTCGGCCACAGTACTGACCAGCTTTTCCTTAAAGGCCAGCAGGTCAGCGGTGGCGCGGGCCTGCTCATTGACCAGCACGAGCGGCTGCTTGGGCCAGGTGGCCATGCCGGTGGCAGTGTCGTGATAATCCTTAAAGCCGGCTTGCTCAAGTAACCAGGCAGCAGGCACTTTGGCGCCGCCAGTTTCTAGCGGCCAGTGTGGCATGTCGGGGTGTTGGGCGAGCAGGCTTTGTAACTGCTGTTCGGTGACGATGGGGTTGGCAAAAAACGAACCATTGTTGGCGACGATTTCTGGGTCGGGCAGCTTGGCGCTGCGGATGGCAATCACCGCGTCGCGCAAGACGGCGGGTGTGATGGCCTCGTCCACGGGGTTGGCTTCCAGGTAAGCCTGTATGGCGCCGTAGAACGGTGGCAGAGGATTGCCGACCGACAGGCGCAGGGTGAGGGAAACGATATAAAAGCGGCCGCGGTCGGTAGACTTGAATCGGCTGTTACGGTATGCAAAACCGCAGTCAGCACTCGAAAGCGTTACGAACGTGTTGCTGCGGATGTCCAGTGCTTCCAGGCTTTCTAGCGTCTGCGAAATGTCCTGGCCGTAGGCGCCGACATTTTGGATAGGTGTCGCCCCGGCACTGCCAGGAATGAGGCTGAGAGCTTCGATGCCGGTCAGTCCGGCTTGGACGCTGCGCGCCACTACGCTATCCCAGAGCTCGCCCGCGCCGATGGTCAGGCGGTGCTCGCCGGCGCTGACCAGGTGGTCGTCGTAGCCCATGATTTTGTTGACCATTACCAGGCCTTGGAAGCCGGCGTCCTGCCAGACGATGTTGCTGCCGCCACCGATCATGATGGTGGGTAGTTGGCGCTCGCTGGCCCAGGCAAGGGCTTCCAGTAGGTCGTTGCGGCTATGGATTTCGACTAAAAAATCGGCAATACCACCGAGTCGCATGGTGGAGTAATTGGCGAGTGAAACGTTCGGCACGATGTTCATTGGGTACAAGTATACCGCAAACGCTTGGCGCGCCTCGCTTGCATCCCAGTGCTACCCCCGATAAAATAGCAGGGTAATGAGTGATACGAACAAGCGCCTACCATATGAACCCCTGGGAACTCAGCTGCGCCGGCTGCGCGAAACGCACCGTGAATCGGCGGCTGAAGTTTCGGGCGCCGTCGAAATTGACGAGAAGCAACTCGATTTGATCGAGTCCGGCACCGAGCGTCCGAGCGAGGACATCTTACTGCTGCTCATCAGCCACTTTGCCGTCGAGGACGACAAGGCTGCCGAACTTTGGCAATTGGCTGGCTACGACAAGCAGTCCGACGAACATGACCACGACACGACTAGCAACAGCCGCCAGCAGCAGACCTTGATGGTCATGATTGACCCGCGGGTCATGTACAGCGACAGTGTCGAGGTAGTGGCCAGCGACAAGGGTGTGGTGCTGAACTTCTCGCAGGTGTCTGGTCAGCACGGCCAGCCGCTGACGGTGTCGCGCATCGGCATGAGCCGCGACCAAGCCAAAATGGTAATGGGCATTTTGCATCAGGCGCTGTATGACATCGACAATCCGGGCCGTAAACGCCTGGACGGCGGTCAGTAGATTTTAGCCTGACGCCGTCTCCAGAAAAGGTGCGGCGTAGCTCTCCGCAACTTAGAGACATTGGTAACGTCCGGAGTAAGTTGCCGGGGAAGGGAAAGGGCCGTAAGCTGTAACCATGATTGAAAAAGCCAAAAAATCCACCAAGGTAGCCCGCCAGGCGGCTACGACCACTTCGCGGCGGGTGGTGACTACGGCCAGCAAGCTACTGCCGACCACCCGCAAGAGCACGGCACTTACGGCCGAGGACGTCCAAATCGCTCGCGATTATATTCGCGAATTCTGGACGCACCTGGAGCGCTTCCATCCTGACGACGACGAATCGCTGCTCGGTATGCCAAAGCCCTACTTAGTACCGAGCTACGATGAGCACGCCAGCTTCGACTATGACGAGCTGTACTACTGGGATAGCTTCTTCATGGTGCAGGGCATGCTCGGCAGGGCTGAGAACGGTGAGCTGGTGAGCGGCATTTTAGAAGATCTGCTCAGCTTGTTCCGCCGTTTCAAAATTATCCCCAACGGTTCACGTACCTTCCTCATGGGCCGGTCGCAGCCGCCGTTTCTAACCACCTTTATTTACGACGTCTACAACACCTATAACGGCGACAAAGCCTGGCTGCAGGAAGCGATCGAAGTTGCCAAGCAGGAATACAAGACGGTTTGGCAGGGTACTAAGAAGCCGAACGAGCGCTTGGTGTACAAGGGCTTGAGCCGCTACTACGACATCAACTACCTGCATGACCTGGCCGAAGCTGAAAGTGGTTGGGACATGACGCCGCGCTTTAACCGCCGGGCCCTCAACTACCTGCCGGTCGATTTGAACGCGCTGCTGTATAAATACGAGATGGATTTTGCCCGCACCGCCCGGCTGATGGACGACCGCCGCGAAGCAGCTAAGTGGGAGCAGGCAGCTTTGGCCCGTAAAGAGACCATGGACGCACTTATGTGGGACCGTACCCGCGGCATGTACTTTGATTACAACTACGTGAAGGAAAAGCGGGGCAGTGTGGCGTCTTTAGCTACCTTCTTCCCGATGTGGGCCGGTATGGTCAGCGAAAAACAAGCCGCCAGCCTCGTTAAGGCGCTGCGCCGCTTTGAAAACAAGGGCGGCCTGGCGACGACTGATTCGCTGCCGCTCGGCCAGTACGTTCCGGGCAGTATGCCGGTGCAGTGGGCCTACCCGAATGGTTGGGCGCCGCTGCAGTTCATCGTGGTCGAAGGCTTACTAAAATACGGCTACCACGAAGATGCCAAGCGGGTAGCCATGAAGTGGGTCAAGAACAACCTCGATTGGTTTAATGAAAACCATGTCTTCCTGGAAAAATACAACGTGGTTAACCCCGAGAAGCCCCCACAAAAGGGCGTCTATCCAAGCCAAACTGGTTTCGGTTGGACGAACGCGGTGTTTGAGCGCTTCTGCCAGCAGTTTATCGACCGGGAAAGTTAGCCGTTGTAAATTTGTGAGGTCTGACCTCCCAATGTATGGAATGAGTGAAACTACCGATAAAGAACCGTTGCCTTGCGCTGACAAGATAGCCTTTGACACGCCGGAGGCGGCGCAGGCGACCGGCACGGTGAGCGAGTGGCGCTATGGTGGCAAGCTCAAAACCTACCGCTGCAAATATTGCTGCCTGTATCATCTGTCGACGGCTTATAATGAATAGCACCATGACAAATCGTATTCTGGTCCTCCAAGGCGGCAACTCAAGTGAGCGCGAAATATCGCTGCGCTCCGGTGCTAATGTTACGAAACAGTTAGAAAAACTTGGTTACGAGGTGGTGGTGGCCGATCCGGCGGCGCCCGATTTCGACCTCCAATTGCTAGCCGCAGACTGCGATGCGGTATTGCCCATATTGCACGGCTCCGGAGGCGAAGACGGCGTACTGCAGCGCGATTTGGAACTCCTGGCTAAGCCGTTCCTCGGCTCCGGTTCGGCGGCCTGCCAGCTGACGTTCAATAAGGAGTTGTACCGTGAATTTGTCACCCGCCAGGGCATTAATATGGCGGCTGGCGAGGTGGTGGACCGGGCCGGATTCGATGTCTCGCCGCTGCGAACCCGAGCTTACGTGCTGAAACCGGTTGATGGCGGGTCCAGCGTCGACACGGTTATCTTGCACGATCTTGCCAGTGAGCCGGACGCCGCCTATTTTGATGAACTGTTTGCCCGCAACCACACTATGCTGCTCGAAGAACTGATTGTCGGCCAAGAATTAACAGTTGGCGTGCTGGGCGAGGAAGCGTTGCCGGTGATTTTGATTGTGCCGCCCAGCGGCGAAGAGTTTGATTACGACAATAAGTACAATGGCCGCACCCAGGAAATCGTGAATCCTGCCCAAGTGGCGCCGGAAGTACAAAAGGCCGCCCAGGAACTGGCCCGGCGTTTGCACGAGCTCACGGAGTGCGAGGGCTTAAGCCGCAGCGACATGATTGCCACGCCGAACGGTGAGCTCTACGTGCTGGAAACCAACACTATGCCGGGCATGACGGAGCAGAGTTTGTTCCCTAAAGCTGCCGCTGCCGCCGGTTACGACATGGCCGCGCTTGTCGAAAGGTTGGTGGATTTGGCAAGTGGCCTGGACGGCTAGTCCAGGTTATTACGGATTACGTCAGCAATAGCCAGGGCAGTTGCCGGGGAAACGGCTTGAGCTTGGGGGTCACGCAGGTAGCGGCCGGGTGCTGGGTCGTTGAATGTGTCGCCGCCGAAATTAACGGGCTGTGTGCCGTAACGCGGCAGGATGTGCCAGTGCACATGGGTGGCTTCGCTTGGCGTGGTGTCGGGGCTTGTCCGGAACGCATCGTTCTTCAGGCAGGCGATATTGAAGGTGATGGGGTGAAAGCTACGCCGGATAGCCCGAAACAGCTGGTTGCGCACATCTATAAAGCTGCGCTCCTCTTCGGCGGTAAGCTCGTCCAGCTCGGCGGCGTGGCGCTTTAGGCTGATGTAGCTGCGTCCCAGCAGGAATTGGTCCTGACTGCTTAAGTTGACGTTCCAGTGCTCGTTTTCGATAAGGAGCATGCTAGCGGGTATGGTGGGGAGTAGGCTACAGATCTCGCAGTCGGGGTAAGTAGTTGCTTCGGTCATAAGAATATTGTACGCTAGTACCGAAGCATTTTAAGGGGATGTAGCTCAGTTGGCTAGAGCGCAGCATTCACATTGCTGAAGTCGGGGGTTCGAGCCCCTCCATCCCCACCAGACAAAAAAGACCAGCGTTTTCGTTGGTCTTTTTTGTTTGCATGGACAGGGCCCGAACGGCCGCAGCGTGGGAGCCCAAATTCAGCGAGCCGTGAGGCGGGTCCGCGAGCATATCGCTAAGGGTAATGTGGGCCGTGGGTCTGAGCTCTTCCGTCCGGGTATAAAAAAGGGCGGCGACTTAAGTTGCCTTTTTTACGCAGTGTATGTCTAGTCGTTCGAGACTTGCGGAGTCGGACACATAGACGCCATTCGGCGGTTACTCTTGCCGCCGAATGGTCGCGGCGCCGAGCACCAAGGCTGCCACGCCGCAGCCGCCGATGACGATGAGGTCGCGGGTCAGCTCGCCTGTCCAGTTAGCGTGCCGTGATACCTGTGTCATGGCGTCCACGGCGTAGGTAACGGGGAAGACATCGGCTAGCCACTGGAGCACTGTAGCCATTTGGTCCCGGGCTACAAACAGTCCGCATAGCAGGACCTGTGGCATGATGATGGGCATCACCAGCTGGACCGCCTGGAACTCGTTACGGGCAAAGGCGCTTACGAACAAGCCTAGCGTGGTGCCCAGAAAAGATGCGAAGACTGCCGTTATGATGACGGGCACGGTGCCGCCCATCACGCTGACATCGAGCAATCCGAGTGTCACTAAGCTGGCTAGACAAGCTTGCACGAAACCGACGAGCGAGAAAGCGAGCGCGTAGCCGAAGATCAGATCGCCCTTGGAAATCGGCTCGGTCATTAGGCGGTCCAAGGTGCCGGAGGTGCGCTCGCGCAGCGTGGCGATGGAGGTAATTAAGAACATGAACAGTAGCGGGAAGATACCGAGTATCATCGGCGCCAGGCTGTTGAAGAGCTGAGGCTGGCCGTCAAATACGTAGCGCAACAGGGTAATAAGCAGCAGGGGCACCAGTAGGACGAGCGCGAGGCTGCGCGGGTCGTGGCTCAGCTGCTTCAGGACACGTTTTGTGGTGGCTAGGGTTTTACGAACGCTCATTTGTTTTCTCCTATCAACTTCAAGAAGCTTTGCTCAACAGAGTGAGTGCCGGTCTGCTCGCAGAGTTGCTTCGGTGAACCTTGGGCGAGCAGCTGCCCGTTCCGGATCAGTACCAGCTCATCGCAGCGCTCGGCCTCGTCCATGACATGGCTGGAGACGATGAGCGTGGCGCCCTCCCCAGTGAGTCGCCGGAACAAACTCCATAGTTCTTCACGCAGGAGCGGGTCTAAGCCTACGGTCGGCTCATCCAGCACCAATAGACGGGGGTTGCCAATGAGAGCGATCGCCAACGAGACACGCTGTTTCTGGCCGCCAGACAGATTCTCTACCAGCTGATTTTTCTGGGTCTGCAGATCCACCGTCTGGAGCAGTCGGGCGACCTCGGGTTTGATAGCTGAGCGGTCCAGACCCAACATGGTGGCAAAATATTCCAGGTTTTGCGTCACGGTCAGATCGGAGTACACCGACGCTTCCTGAGTCATGTAGCTGACCATCCGGCGCAATCGTTTGCTGCCGGCCGGCATGTCGAAGATGTCTATGCTACCGCTGGCCAGCTTTTGTCGGCCGACGATACTCCTGATGAGGGTAGTTTTTCCGGCACCTGACGGCCCGATAAAACCAATGATTTTACCTTGGGGCAAGCTAACCGAAACGTTATCGAGTGCCCGGAAGCGTTTGCCGAGTAGGACGCTTACTCTCTGTATGTTTACTGCTGTTTCCATTTTGTTCCTTTTATTCAACGACTGTTGAAATTACATTATCCACTATAATAATGGCTATGAGTACTGTCAATAACATAAGCGGTAAAAGTCTGGGTAGGCGTCCGGCCGGGGAAGATACCAAGGGCAAAATTATTGCCGCCGCCCAAAGCGGGTTTGCGGAGTACGGCTACGACCGCACTTCGTTCCGACAAATTGCCGCCACGGCTGGCGTCGATCCGGCGCTCGTAGTGCACTACTTCGGCACCAAGCAACAGCTCTTCGTGGCGGCCATGCTGCCGCTTTTTGAAGTCCCCAAGTTATTGCCGGACGCTTTGGCGGGCGACAGGGCGTCGATAGGACACCGGCTCGCCAACCTCTTCGTGACGCTCATCACAAATGAAGCCACCCGCAAGTTGATGCTCGGCATGTTCCGATCGGTAAGCTCGGAAGAACAGGCAGCCAGTATTGTCCGTAATTTTGTGCAGGGAGCCATTGTCGACCAAGTCCAGCAACACTTGCCAGGGCCAAACCAAGCCCTGCAGGCAAACATAGTCAGTGGTCAGCTGATTGGTATTTTTGTGGCGCGGCATATCGTCAAGATCGAGCCGCTGGCCAGCGTAAGCAACGAGGAATTGATAGAGTACCTGGCGCCCCGATTGCAGGCACACTTTGAGTAGCTGACCGAGTGTATAGGAAGCTAGGGGCAACTGCTGCGGCGGACGACGAGAACGCTTCCCTTGCCAGCAAACGGAAAAGGACCAACGATCGGTTGGTCCTTTTGCCTGTAATCTAGCCAGGCGGCTAGGCCTGGTTTGCGGCTGGGGCACTGGGGCGGTGCGTGGCGCCTTCCGGTGTCTGCAAAACACTGCTTTTACGCTGTGTCCGCAGGTAAAACACGCTGAGCGCGACCAGCAGGATGCCGGCGAACCACGCCAGGCCAAGCAGTAACTGACTGCCAGCGAAGCGGTCTGTGAAGCCACCGGCGACGCTGAGCTGCATGCTAGAGTAGCTGGGCAGATAGGACAAAAAGGCCTTGTTTGCTGCCGGGTTGCCAATAGGGTTTTGCAGAAAAGTATCCATCATGCTGACCATGATGACGATGAAGAAGCCAACGAGTTCGTTGTTTACGAGCAAGCCGAGCAGCAAGCCGATACTGGCGTAAATCAGCGACAGCATCCAAAAGCCGAGCCACAGTTCGACCAGGCTGTGGGGGTGGTGCCAGAACCCGATCAACACGGCAGTAGTGTAGAGGGCGATCAGGCCGGTGGTGACCGCCAGGGCGCTGGCCTTGGCCATCATGAAACCGAAGCGGTCCAGGCCGGCCCGCGTCAGTCGGCGGTCGAAATCGAGTGAACGGTGGGCTGAGTGAAAGAACATGAACCCCAAGATCATCGACAGGACATTGAGGCCGGCGGTAATGAGCACCAGGTTATGGCCGTTAGCTTGCAGCATGGCGCCGGTTGGCCGGAAGCGGAAGGCCACGGCGTCGCTTGGTGTAATCATGCCGAGCACCCAATACCATAGCGGCACGAACACCAGTAACAGGCCGAACGCAAACCGGTTGCTCAGCTGTTCTTTGAAACTAAACTTTAACGCAGCAAGATACTGTCTCATGCTCGGTCCTCCTTGATTTGGCCGTCTTTTAGGTGCAAGATGTGGTCGAATTTTTTCTGCTCGAAAATAAGGTGCGAAATAACTACCACCGCCTTGCCACTGCGTTTTTCTTCTTCGACGACATCCCAGAAGTGCAGGTAAGTTTCCCAGTCGAAGCCCTGATAGGGTTCGTCCAGTAGCAGCACGGCTGGCTGCCGCATCAAGGCGAGGGTAAGGTTGAGTTTTTGGCGGGTGCCGCCGCTTAAATTACCGGCCCGTTCGTGCAAGAACTTGCGGTAGTGCAGTTCGTCGATCAGGTGTTCGCCGTAGCTGGTGTCGGCTAGACCGTACGCGGTGGCAAAGTAATCGAGGTGCTCGCGAATAGTGAGCGACTCGTTGACGACGGGCTGTTGGGGGCAGTATCCCACGCTGCCGCTGACGGTTACTCGGCCGGCACTAGCCTGCAGTTCACCGGCCAGGATTTTGAGGAGGGTTGATTTACCACTGCCGTTTTCACCGACCACGCCGACCAATGTGCCGGGCTCAACGCTGAAATTGACGCCCCGCAGGACGTGATTGTGTCGATAATGCTTTTGTATATCGGAGGCTTGTAGGAGGGCCATACTAAATTCCTTTCTGATTTTTATATACTCGCAACCGGCTTATGGGTAAGGTGGTGCATAAACCCGTCCACGTAATCGGTCAACTGTTCATCAGTAAGCTTGGTGATGTCGGCGTCGGTGGCCAGTAAGCCGTCCAGAAAGACAGGTGCCAGGAAACCACCGACAAATTGGCGGGCCACCAGTTCGGGGTGGCGGTGCTGGATGAGGCCATGGGCCTGGGCGGTTTCCAACACGTGGCAGAGCAGACGGACTGAGCGGCGGGTGATGCCGCGACGGAATAGCGGTTCGAGTTCCGGCTGACTGGGGAGTTCGGCAATCACTACCCGCAACAGCTCGACGTAATCAGTTTGAGTAGTCACGTCATTCATGGCCCGGGCGATGGCCATGAGGGCATGCTGCAGCCCCTCGGCGGAAGTGATGAGCTCGAGCGGCACATCGAATTCGTAGGGGTTACCGGTGAGCTTTTCGAGCGTCCCGGCCAAGATGGAGCGCTTGTCAGGGAAGTAGCCGTAGACGGTGCGCTTGGTAACTTGGGCGCTCAGCGCGATGCCGTCTACCGTGGCTGCGGCGTAGCCATGTTTCAGAAACAGCCGAGTCGCGGCTTCGAGGATTTTATGGCGGGTGGCGGCACTGCGGGTACGCATAACTATACCGGCTAGTATACTTAAGATTCAGCAAAGCGCAAGCATTAAGGCGCCGCGCCTGGCGGAGCCAGGTTCAGTTGCGCTCCCCTTATGTACGGGGGTACAATGCGTTTCATAAGGGAGATTTTTCAGTGGTAGCATTACTCATCATCCTGATTTTGCTGGCGTTCATTGTAGTCGTGAACGGCGTGCGTATCATTAACCAGTACGAGCGGGGCGTGGTGTTCCGGCTCGGCAAGATACGTCCGGAAGTGAAACAACCTGGCCTACGGCTTATCATCCCTGTGGTCGACCAAATGCGTAAAGTCAGTCTGCAGACCATCACGCTGCCGGTCGATTCTCAAAAAATCATCACCAAAGACAATGTCTCCATTGACGTCGCCGCCGTGGCTTACTACCAAATCACCGACCCGGTGAAATCAGTCGTGGAAATCCAAAATGTAGTGATGGCTATCTATCAGGTGGCTCAAACCACGGTGCGCAACATCATCGGTCAGAGTTCGCTCGATGAGGTACTCGGTAACACTGCCAAGATCAACGAGGCCGTTAAAGTGATTCTGGATGAGGCGACTACTAAATGGGGGGTCTATGTCTCCAGTGTCGATCTTAAGGACATCCAGCTGCCCGACAGCATGCAGCGTGCCATGGCCAAGCAGGCCGAAGCCGAGCGCGAAAAGCGGGCTAAGATTATCGCCGCCGAAGGCGAACAGCTCAGCGCTGCCAAGCTCGGGGAAGCCGCTGACATCATCCAGGCGCACCCGATTGCTCTGCAACTGCGCAACCTGCAGGTGCTGACCGACATTGCCGTCGAGAAAAACAGCACCATTGTATTTCCGGCACAGTTCCTGGACACCGTAAAGTCCGTCAAAGACTTTATGGTTAAAGAAAAGTAGGGTGATAGCATAGGGGTGGAAGCTTCGTTATAATAAGTAGTACAAGGAGTGACTTTCGAATGGCCACGGATGACTTTAAAGGATTATGGCGGTGCTCGTATTGGTACCCCAGCAATACACACGTCGGTGACGACTTGAGTGAGTACCACATGAAAGTGCAGCGCGACGGCGACGACCTGGTGTTTGAAAGCGTGCCGAACGAAGAAGGATCGTACATGTTCGTGCGCTTGCACGTACGCGATGACATTGCTACGGGCACGTGGCACGAGACGACCTCATCGACCGGTCAGTTCAAGGGCGCGGTGTACAGTGGCTCGGGGCAACTCATCGTGAATCCGGACACCAACTACATGGAGGGCAAGTGGGCCGGTGCTGGTTTCGACCACAAGCTGAAGCGAATGCGGGTTTACGCGGGCAACTGGGAAATCGCACCTCTCAGAGACTCCTAATTTTATAAACACGAGTAATAAAAGGTTTTACATGTTAGACAAACAGCAAGATAAAGAGCGGGCCAGCAACAGTACGTTGAACTGGCTGCGTGCTGCGGTGCTCGGTGCCAACGACGGTATCGTCAGTGTGTCGAGCATCATTTTGGGTGTCGCTGGTGCCACCAGTGCCAGGCACACCATTTTCATCGCCGGCCTGGCCGGCCTGGTGGCCGGCGCGTTCAGCATGGCCGTCGGCGAGTACGTGAGCGTCAGCAGCCAGCGCGACACCGAACGGGCCTATATCCGCAAAGAAAAGCGGCGCCTGCGCGAAGACCCCGCACACGAGTTGGAAGGCCTGGCTGCGGCCTACGAAGCTAAGGGTGTCAGCCACAAGACGGCAATGCTGATCGCGAAGGAGCTCAGTGCTAAGGACGCTTTAGCAGCCCACCTGGAGGCTGAGCTACAGCTTGATGAAGAAGACCTGAACGATCCGGTTCAAGCGGCAGCGGCTTCGATGATTTCGTTTACCGTCGGTGGTCTGATTCCGTTAGTGGCGGTACTGACCGCCAGCCGGCACACCCGCATCGGTGTCACTTTTGTGGCGGTGCTGCTTGCCCTCTGTGTGACTGGGTACCTGAGTGCTACCGTCGGTGGCGCCTCGCGTCGCCGGGCTATCTTACGCGTGGTGGTTGGTGGCGCTGCCGCCATGGCCGCGACCTACTTCATCGGCCATCTCTTCGGCACCGCCGTCAGCTAAATTGGTTCGCCTCTTGTTTCTAGAGGTGATTTCCCGTAAAATAACCGAAGTCTACGCTGCTCTTGCCCTCAGGGAAAAGAGCAGCCCGAGCAGCTGGATCCATTCCGGCGCCCGGCGCGGTGAGAAAAACCCTTGGGTTTGTCTCACTCCTGGCTCTTTAGCTCAGTTGGTAGAGCAGAGGCCTGAAGAGCCTTGTGTCCCCAGTTCGAGTCTGGGAGGAGCCACCAAGAAAAATACCCCAAGCGTAAGCTGGGGTATTTTTCTTGGTGGCATCTTACGCGAGGCTTGGACTGGGGAATCGGCGTAGCCGCCAGTTCGACAGAGTGAAGTCGCCCGCAGAAGCTTGTTTCGAGCAGGCGACGAAGTTATCCCAAAGGAGCGTCAGCGACGACGGATGCTGGGAGGAGCCACTCCAAGCTAGATATCGGAACTATATTCTCCCAGTAACTTCACCGCACAGCCTTGCTTTTCAAGTGCCTCAGTAATAACCACCGTGCTTTCTGGCCGCGTTAGCTCGTAGTCAATGTAGAACGCATAGTGGCGCACGTCGCCGGGGATGGGGTGGCTATCGAGCTTGGTCAAGTTACAACCTTCTTGGGCAAAGACCTGCAAGGCTCGGAGTAGGGCGCCGGGCGCATGGTCAGTCTTAAGAATCATCGAGCCGTGGGTGGCATTCACTGTGGTGGCGCGCTGCTTTTGAAACAGAATGAACCGCGTGTAATTGTGAGGGTCGTCTTGAATATCTTCGGCCACAATGACGCCGCCATACGTTTCGGCGGCCAAGCGGCTGGCTACGGCCAGAGTATGGGCCGAACGTAACTCCACCACGTCCTGGACGCTGGCGGCGGTGTCATGTGTCTCGACGCGGGCGGCTAGTGGCAGATTGGCGTCGAGCCAGAGTTCCACTTGGGCCAGGGCAGGGGCCTGCGACAGTACGCGCACGTCGGGGCTGGCGGCGAGCTCTTCGAGGCTAACGGGCCCGAAGCCGATCAGTTGCTGGGCAATGTGCAGGCGCACGTCGCGTGTGACCCAGACCTCGTGGCGCTCCAGCAAGCGGTAGACTTCATTAATCGGGCCGTGCAGGCTGTTTTCGATGGCGCACAGGCCGTGTTCGGCCTCACCAGCGAGGACCGCGTTGAAGACGTCCGCAAAGGTCTGCCGTGGCACGATTTGGGCAGCCGGATCGATTTTAAGGGCCGCTTCGTTATGGAATGAGCCAAACGCTCCTTGGATGGCTATGTGCATGACCTTTATTGTAGCAGCCGAAACGCGGCAAAAAGTCTTGGCATAACAGATAGCTTTGTGTATAATTACGCAAGTAATTTATGCGGGTCTAGCTCAGTTGTTTAGAGCGCGTCCTTGCCAAGGACGAGGCCAGGGGTTAGAGTCCCCTGACCCGCACCAATTTTGAACAACAGTTATGACACATCTTTGGATGTGTCTTTTGTATTTTGTAAGTTCGCACCTTACCTCTGTAGAAATGGGTGTAAATCCCGATTGCCTAAAATGCCTCACTTAAATTATGCTTAAGGTAATAAATACTTACCGCTAGGGGCTGCCGTGAAAAAGACCAATCAAAAAGGATTCAGTATTGCTGAAGCGCTACTTATTTTGGTGGTCATTGGCATCCTCGGGTTCACGGGCTGGTTCGTCTATCACGCCAAGCAGACGAGTGATAAGAATTACTCGGCTGCGAGCCAAACGGTGCCTACTTATAAAAAGAAGACGGATGCTATCTCGACAGCTAACAAATACGTCGGCTGGAAGTCGTACAGTTCCTCAAACGGTCTTGGTCTGAGTTTTAAATATCCTGCATCTTGGACCATATCTGAAAATGATCCAACCCAGATGTGTGCCGGCCAAGTTACTGCTACAGCTACACCTTCGGCAATGATTGGACAGCCTTCAATCAAATCGGTGCCAGCTATTCAGCACCTACAAAGCGAGGTGGTATTACGGTAGGCAGCTACTACAACTTGGTCGTAACGAAGGCTGCCCAATCATTGCCGAAGTGTGGCAGTGAAAATGGTTCGACTGGAGCTTATGACTGGAATGGGCTAAGTTACCCATATCTGTCATCAACAGACGAGATCCAATCAGGTGTGCTAAAGGGGGATTGGTTTACTGTCTATGGATCAGTCGAAGACTCTTCGAAGTCAGATCCAAACGCCATGGTCATTACTAGTAATCAATATAGTGGTTCTGGTAAGTTCACTGATAGCGCAATATTGTCGCTCAAAGGCGCACAGTATCAAGTAGCCCCAGCGATGGGCGAGGTCCTTGGTCAGAATGGCGTTAATACGACTATAGATGTCGCAAAGTTCAAAACGACCGACCTATATAAGGACACTGTGCTCATGCTGAACTCTATGCAATAGAGACTGGTGTAACTCCCATCTCTTACTCACTGAGTAAGTGTTCCTGATACGGAACCATCAGTATTTCTCTCCAGCGCGCTATCTCATCAGAGATGAGGTGAAAACTTTTACCCACTTGCTGTACTAAACAAAATACCTCAGCACAGCTGGGGTTTTTTGTTTAGTTTTGCGTCTGCTCATTCGGCCTTTGAGGCCAATTTTCACGGAGCGGGGATAGGATTGAAGCAGGCGCTACTTATTTTTGTGTGATAAGAGGATTGTCGTAAAAGTATTCAACTCAGCTGACAGGGGGTCTATCTCTATACTCTTTGTAATATCTGAAAATAGTTCAGCCGATTGCTCTACGAAACATTGCTTTATCTGTTCAATTTTCTTCCTGCCAGTTTCTGTTGTGCGTAGGCACAACGCGTGCGGGTTTTGTGCACTTGGAGAAGCGATTACGTATTCCTTGCTAAGCAGTGATGATGCTAATCGACCTGCTGCAACATGGGAGCAACTGAGCCTACTCGCTAGCTCGGACTTAGTGATGTCTGGGAATCCGTCGATGAATAAAAGCGCAACAAATTGAGCACGCGTAATATGAAAATGCGGCTCGATCATAGCATCTATGTAGCTGTTAAACGTGGTGGTTGCCCGGTTCAGCTCATATATAAAACTAAAAATATCCATTGCCAATCAGCATAGCATACGTTAGTATGTAACATGTTACATACTAACAGCAAATCTCTATGGAAGACATGCAACAGGATCAACAAAGGGCTGAAGAGCTTTGGTTTAGCGCCGGAGAACGACTGGCATACGATTGTCAAAAACGCGAAGTAGCTGAGAATGACTCGGCGACTAAAGTTTTCGTAAGACACGAAGGCGATCTTACTAAAAACCTCGTAACATTTTTGCCTGGCTATCCTGACGGATCGTTTGGCTGGTCAAAAGTTTTGCCACATCTACCTGAAGCAAAGAGCATGCCTAAACTCTTTGTGGAATACTTGGGGATGGGTGATAGTGATAAGCCTAAAAACTACACATATTCCATCGCAGAACGCGCCGACCTAGTCGAAGCGTTATGGCGTCGGTTTGGCGTACGATCTACAGTGGTAGTCGCGTTTGATTTCTCTTCGCTGGTGGTTTTAGAGCATTTGCAGCGTAGGCTTGAGCGGGGCGAGGCAGCAGGCGGGCCGCAAATTCAAGGTGTCATTATGTTTAATGGCGGTTTGTTTATTGATGGCCATTCTCACCCTTGGTATACGACACCTATCTTGCAGCGTGTTCCTGATACGGTAAGCCAGAACATGCGCAATTCGTATGGATTTTTCAAGAGAATAATGACCAAAGTCATGTGGTCGAGAGAGTATGGCGTGACCGATGCTGAAGTTCGTTCCCTCTACAATACTATGGATCGACATGATGGGCTTTTTTACCTAACAAAAGGTGCCGGGTTTGTCACAGAACATAAAGCCCAGGGCAATCGACTTGACTTCGATCACCTCTTTAGAGCCTATCATCAACAGATTCCGTTTTTAGTTGGTGGCAGCACTAAAGACCTATTTGAGCATCGTCAGGTGGATCTTACTCAAAAACGACTCGGCGGCCAGCCAAATCTGACTATCGAACGTCTGCCGGGCGGTCATCTGACGACAAACGAGCAGCCAAGAGCTTTAGCGGATCTCATAAGAGAGTTTTACGGTAAGAGCTCAGCGGGCACCATATAATTTTTGTTGACTTAAGCAGGAAAATACACCATGAACCAAAACTCAAATCAGGCAACAACAAACGTAACTCCTACTTTCCGTATCGTTCGCAAGTTGCTGGCCGCTTACGCAGTCGTCGGCTGGCTGGGCTTTGTGACGATTGTCCTGGTCTCGGCCACCCTTGCAAAACACCACCCAGATTTAATGAGTACAACTACATGGGTTCATGGCCTGGTGGTCGCTCTTACAGGCATTCCTTTCATCTCGGTGGCGGACAAAGCTGCTCAGGCCAAAGGTCGGGCGGCGACACGATTGCGCATCATATTAACTGTTGTTCCGATTGCATTTATTGCTGACATATTTTTTCTGTCCTTACCCACGTGGATGGATGTTGAACAGGTAGCATGTGCAATGTTGCTAGCGACTGCGGCAGTGGTTTATTTCACGCGTAAGTAAGAATAGCTATAAAGTCACGCCAAGGGCACCATACAAAGTACCCCCCAACATAGCAAGGTACTTTGTATGGTCTTGGCGATTCTAACGGCGGTTAAAAAGGCTAGGACGAGAACTGCCAGCGGCAGTTTGCAAGGAAACTTTTCCGATGAAAACTAGTTTCCAGTCGCGAAGTTTCGGGTCTGACAAGGGTGGTTAGAGCGGTACAGTCTGATTATCGAGAAATATGGCACCGAAAGTACCACGTGTGCGGTCGATGGAAATAACTTTAAGGGTAGCAATACGTACCTTCAGTCATCCGATGAACCTACGACAGGTGTCTCTAAGGATAGCTGGTTGACCTTCTTTGGCAGTACAACTGGCGACAAGTCACAAACACTTCCCGACACGGGCATTATGACCGATACGAATTACGCACAGTCACCCAATAAGTTTACGGATGCCGGAACACTGACCTATAAAGGCAGTACTTACCAAATTGACATAAACACCTTTTCTACATCGCACGCTCAGAACGCCGAGCCTGTGTCGATGAACATCCCAGAATTAAAGGGCACTCAGCCGTACAAAGATACGCTTGCTATCCTCAACTCCTTCTCCAATTAGTTCCACACCCCGTCTTTGAGCTTTCTGTATTTGTTAAACTAGAAATGAAACTAATTCATACTGCGGGGGCAACTTAGATGGCGACGATTAACCCTTACATTAACTTCAACGGAAATGCCGAAGAAGCCTTCAATTTTTACAAGTCCGTGTTTGGCGGCGAGTTTGCGAGTGTTGTACGCTTCAAAGATATAGCCAGCGCTGAGTTTCCTGTGCCCGAACACGAAGCCAACAAAATCATGCGTATCGTTTTGCCGATTGGCGGAAATACTTTGTTAGCTAATGACGTTCCTGAGGCTATGGGCCGGGTAAATGAACATGAAGACAGGTCCAAGATAGCCATCAGCGCCGAAACAAAAGAAGAGGCCGATAAACTGTTCGCCGGTCTTTCTGAAGG
>Ga0070681_10002383_pt1 | contig 17179 bp, 13 predicted proteins | sample KBSC83BmetaG_FD_65650 | JGI IMG/M metagenome (GOLD analysis project Ga0070681, IMG submission 65650) | Corn rhizosphere microbial communities from Kellogg Biological Station, Michigan, USA - KBS C8-3B metaG | ecosystem: Host-associated > Plants > Roots > Rhizosphere | place: USA: Michigan...
CGACGCCGGGTTCTGTTGCTAAAACAAAACCCAAAACCAAGGCGGCTCACGCCGCCTAAAAACATGAGACCGGACAACTCACGTGCTAATAAAACCGGACAACTTGAAAAGCTAACGACAGTACGGTAGCGGGGCCGCCGCGGTAACCACGGATGCATCGAGGCAGGGTGGGTCAAATGTGAGATGGACAGGCGAGAACGCCTACCTGGCTACTTCACTTTCATAACCACGAGTGTCTGGTCGTCAAACGGTTCGCGGTTGAAGCGGTCGAGATTGCTGAATATGGAGTCGACGACCTCTTGGGCTGTCAGGTTGCAGCTTGATTTGATGCCTTCGGAGAGGCGCGAGCGGCCGTATTCTTCGCCGGAAGGGCTCAGGTGGTCGGGAATGCAATGTTCAGTGGCGGTGCAACTGGCAATGGGTCCCAAGACCCCTGTTCTTAAACCTTCCGGGTCGAGGTTCGCATTCACGAGTCATCGGGAGCTCCCTTGACATTTTGGACTACGGGATTCAGACTTACATAGTCTAACTATGTCAAAGATCGGATGCGATAGCGCGTGAACCAGGCGATTATCCGCGTGATCCAGACGGCATGAAAGGAGAAAAATCATGGCATGGCCGGGTGAACTTTGGCGCAGGTTGGCGGCGCTCCTCAGACGCAATCAAATGGACGCCGACCTGGAAGAAGAAATGCGCCTGCACATCGAACTCAGGGCGCAGCAGCAAACCGATGCCGGCGCCTGCCCGGATGAAGCCCGATATGTCGCACAACGCCGCTTCGGCAATAGTTTGCTATTGAAAGAAGCCGTCCGCGAAACCTGGGGCTGGCGCTGGCTCGACTTTTTGTCGCGCGATGTTCGCTATGCCCTCCGTATGCTGCGCCGCAACCCCGGCTATTCAACCGTCATAGTAGCGATTCTAGCGATCGCGATCGGTGCCAATACCTCGGTATTTAGTCTGCTCGACGCATGGCTGATTCGGCCACTGCCGTTCAAAGACCCTGCTCGATTGGTGATCGTCCTCGGCAGCGAGCGGAAACGGCCAACCGAGCCAGCCATCGCCATTCTTTATCGCGACTTTGTGGCGTGGGAAAATCACAGCCATTCATTTGACGATTTTGCCGGAATGTTTTGGCATAGTCACTTGCTCACCGGCAACGGAGAGGCGGAAGAGGTGGGCGGCATGGTCGTGACGGTCGACCTGTTCCGCGTACTCGGAGTAGCCCCGGAACTCGGCCGCACGTTCGTGCACGATGATCTCGGCGGTCCCCCGGCCGTTGTTCTCAGCCACTCGTTTTGGCAGCGCCGGTTCGCAAGCTCGCCCGCCATTCTGGGAAGCTACATCACTCTGAATTCGGTGCCTCACCGCATCCTTGGCGTGATGCCTGCATTTTTCGATCTACGCATGCTTGAGCAACCCAATGGCAACGATGGCGTATGGACTTTGCTGCAGCCCGGCGCGCCCGGTTATGGCCCGGAGTCGCCCACACCGATTGCTGCGGTGGGCCACCTGAAGCGAGGTGTCACGGCTGCCGCGGCGCAAGCGGAGCTGTTCACGCTTCAGAATCAGGTCGAGTCAAAGCTTCCGGATAGATTAAAAGGTTTTGGCGTATTGGTGACGAATCTTCAAGCCGATAACACGCGCGCCATTCGGTCCACATTGTTCACTCTGGCTGCGAGTGTCGGGTCGGTACTGCTCATTGCTTGTACTAATATCGGCGCACTGCTCATGGGCCGCGCCATCGGTCGCCGTCGAGAACTGAATGTTCGAGCTGCGCTGGGTTCCGGGCGCCGCCGCTTGGTAATGCAACTCCTGACGGAGAATCTGCTGCTTTGCATCATGGGATCCGCAGCTGGAATCCTTCTCGCGTACCTGGCCATGCAGGCTTTCGTCGCGATCAATCCATTGGGAACTTTGCCGCCCAGTGCCATCGCCATCAACGGTCACGCGCTCGCTTTCACCGCGGCGCTTACGATTCTTGCAACACTGCTCTTCGGTCTTGCGCCTGCCCTGCGTGCTTCTCGCGTGGATTTGAGTGAGGCCTTGAAGTCCTCCGGCAGCCGGACGACGACCGGGCGAGGCCGGCGCGCGCAGAGTATGCTTCTGACTGCGCAGATTGGCCTGACGGTCGTGGTACTAGTCGCTGCGTGTTTGCTGGCCGAGACGCTCATCAGAATTACCTCACAGCCACTCGGTGTACTGCCTGACAAGGTCGCCGTAATGGATGTCGCGCTCCCGAAGCAGGAGTTCCCCACGATGGCAACTCAGCACCGGTTTTACGATCAGCTCGTCGAGAAGATCGAGACGTTACCTGGAGTCCAAAATGTTGCGGTGAGTACGACGGAACCAATCTACGGCTGGTCAAATGGAGGGGATCTGGCCCTCGAGGGGCAACCGCCGCCAGCGCCTGGCGCAGCATCGCATGTGGGCCTTGAAGTCATCACACCGGAGTATTTCTCCGCTCTTTCCGTGCCGTTGCTTGCAGGCCGGACCTTCTCCCGCCAGGACGATCAGACCTCTGATCCGGTCATCATCGTTAACGACCACGTTGTTCGAACCGCGTTTGGCGGGCACAATCCGATAGGTAAGCATGTTCGCATCGGCGACGATAAAATCTGGCGCAAGGTTATTGGCGTTGTGGGTAATATTCGGTCAAAGCGGGGGGCGCCGATCGCGACAGCTTAGAGTGGTACACGAGCTCGCGAAGTTATGTCCCACATTGGCAGGCTCCCGGTGACGGATTCAACCCCGTCAATCGGCGCGCGTACGTTTATATGCGCACAACACATCTGCCAAGCATGACGGAACTGCGCCGGGAGATCCAAACACTGAATCGAAATGTGCCCATCACCGATTACGACCCGCTAACGCGCTTGATCGCAAACGTCCAGCGGCAACCCCGGCTCCGAACCGTCGTCCTAATCGGTTTTGCTCTGCTCGCTTTGTTTCTAGCTGCGCTGGGCATCTATGGAGCAGTTTCTCAATCGATCATGGAACGGACAAACGAAATCGGAATCCGGATGGCGCTCGGCGCCCGCTCCGGACAAGTGCGGTCTATGGTCATTCGTCAGGCACTTTTGCTGGCCGCGACCGGTGCAGTCCTCGGAATCGTGAGCTCCCTTTTGTTGCTGCGGACCTTGTCCAGCTTGCTCTACGGCGTCAGGCCAACCGACCCGCTAGCCATGTCTGCGGCCTGCGTTCTCGTATTAACGGTTGCCGCACTCGCCAGCTACCTGCCAGCGATCCGCGCCTCTCGCATCCACCCCATGGCGGCCCTGCGTTATGAATAACTGGCTAATCGAGTTCCAAACGGCTGCGGCATCTCTACTTAATGATCTTGAACAACAACTGGCTACTTCACTTTCATGACCACGAGTGTCTGGTCGTCGAAGGGTTCGCGGTTGAAGCGGTCGAGGTTGCTGAAGATGGAGTCGACGACCTCCTGGGCTGTCAGTTTGCAGCCTGATTTGATGACTTCGGAGAGGCGCGCGCGGCCGTATTCTTCGCCGGACGGGCTGAGGTGGTCGGGAATGCCGTCGGAGTAGAGGACGATCAGATCGCCCGGTTGCGACTGGAATGAGATCTCTTCGTATTCGCGGTCCGGCAACAATCCGAGTGGTACGCCTTCGACGCGCGGCCGCAGGATTTCGCGATCGCGACAGATCATCGGGGGAATGGCGCCGGCATTCGCCATATTGAAATGACGCGAGTGCGGATGCCATACGAGCAGGAGCAGCGTGACGTAACGGGCCTCCACTTTGCGAGCGACCAGCGCATCGTTGAGCGCTTTCATCAACCCAGCCGGATTCCGCCGACGCAATGCGACGGTGCGCATCAAACCCGACACGAGTGACCCGTAGAGTGCCGCCGCTGCGCCCTTGCCGCTCACGTCGCCGAACGCAATCGTCGCGTGGTCATCATTGTGCTGCGAAAAATCGTAAATATCGCCGCTGATTTCGCGCGCCGGCCGGAGACCGATGGCTATCTCGAGATGCGGCACTTCGGGGGCCTCGGTCGGCAATAACCAGGTCTGCAGCTCGCGTGCGGCCTTGAGATCCTCCTCCATACGCCGCTGGCGCTGCGCTACTTCTTCATACAGGCGGGCATTTTCCACCGAGGCGGCGATCTGCGGAGCGAGCAGCGTGAGAGTGCGGACATGATCATCGGTAAAGAAGGCCACGCGGTCACTTTCCAGGTCCATGACTCCTACCACCCGGTGTTTAACGATCAGCGGTACCGCGACTTCGGAACGGATATCGGGATGGGAGGCGATGTAGCGCGGATCGATTGAAGTGTCGTCCACACGAACGGGCTCGCGAGAAACCGCCGCCGCACCGGTGATTCCCTTTCCAAGCGGAATGTTGTCGATGTTCACGCGCTGATCGTGGCGCACGCTGACGCGATGACGCAACAGCTTCTGCTGCTCATCCATGAGCAGGATGCTAAATGCGTCGTAATTGATGACGCTGCGCATGGTCACCGCCAGCTTACTGAGCAACTCGTCGAGCTCCAGAATCGAGGCGAACTCCTGTGAGATGCGGGCCAGAGTCTTGAGCGTGCGGTTTTGCCGCTCGACGCGGCGGTAGAGGCGCGCATTGTCGATGGAGACCGCCACGCGGGAAGCAATCAGCCGCAGCAGCGCGCGGTCATATTCGCTATAGGCGTTTACACGCGTGGATTGCACGTCGATAATGCCGACGAGCATATTCCGGGCGAGCATGGGGACCGCCAGCTCGCTGCGCACAGCGTCCAGCGCGTTTAAATATCGTCCATCGGTGCGAACGTCAGGCACCAGGACCGGTTCTCTTTGCGCCGCCGCAATACCCGTGATGCCTTCACCGAGCGAGAGAGAAACATTTCTGACAATCTCTTCCCGATGTCCGACGGCGTAACGAATGCCGAGCTTCTGCGTTCTTTCGCTATAGAGAAGGATTGCAAAGAGCTCGTAGGGAATGACTTTCTTGACGATCTCGCCGACGTTGGAGAGCAGCTCGTCGAGGTCCAGGGTATTCGATGTGGCGGCCGTCACCTCAAGCAGAAAATCGAGGAGCTCGGATCGCTCGCGGAACCGGACCGTGGATTTGCGGGTAGCCTGCATCAGTCTAATAATGTGGGGCCGTTAAACGGAGCTTTCTCCAACGATCTTCACGCCCGAACTGGTACCGATCCGAGTGGCGCCCGCGGCCACCATCCTGCGGAAGTCTTCGAGAGTGCGAATGCCGCCTGCGGCTTTGACGCCCATCTTCGGCCCGACCACCTGGCGCATGAGCGCTACATCCTCGGCCGTTGCGCCTGCGGGGCCGAAGCCGGTGGAAGTTTTCACAAAATCCGCCCCGCTCAAATGGGCGAGCGTGCACGCGATAGCTTTTTCGGATTTGTCGAGAAATGCCGTTTCCAGAATCACTTTGACGATGGCTCCTGCCTTATGACTTTCAGAGACGACTGCCTGGATATCACATTTCACCGTGTCGTAGTCGCCGGATCGAAGGGCCCCGATATTCATGACCAGGTCGATCTCTTCGGCGCCCACGCGGAGCATCGTGAAAGCTTCCGCAACTTTAATCCCGGTGGCGGTGGCTCCCAGTGGAAAACCGACCACGGTGCAAACCTTAACGGGCGTTCCGGCTAGCTCACTGGCGGCGAGAGGCACCCAGCAAGGATTTACGCAGACCGTTCGAAAGCCAAAGCGGCGGGCCTCACCGCATAAGCCAACAATGTCGTTGCGCGTGGCTTCGGGCTTGAGCAGCGTATGATCGATCATGCGCGCGATCGGTGAATGGGGCGCCGGTTGCGCGGATGCAGGACTGGCGCAAGCTATGGCACACGCGGCGCCGGCGCCTTTGACACGGGCGATAATCTCTTCACCAATCTGGGCCGCGAGTTTATCGACTTCTGCCGAATCCACTGGTAACCTAAACTAATTCCAAACACTTTGGCTGAATAACGAAGGCCTGGCCGGGAGCCCCCTTGCCGTTCGCGAAATCCAAACCGTCGTACAATTCGTAGGGACCATTGTAATGGACAAACGCTCCGGCTTTGCGCTTCTGCTGTCCCTGCCGCTGTTATCCACTGTCTTGCATGGCCATCCGATGGGTAATTTCAGCGTGAATCATTATGCACGCATTGAGGCCGCCGCGCAGGCTGTGGAGATTTTGTACGTTCTGGACCTTGCTGAGATCCCGACGTTCGAGCTTCTGCAGAAGTGGAGCATGACGAACGGAGGTCCGCGAGAGGAAATCGAGCGCCATGCGGCCGATGAGGCGCGCCACTGGGTGCGGAACCTTGCGATCTCAAACGACGGCAGGTCCATTGAACCGCAGTCACGAGGAACGAAGGCCGCGCTTACCGAGGGCGCGGGTGGCATGAAGGTCATGCGCGTCGAAATGCGGCTCCGTCTGCCAATTCGTGCGGGAAAGCTGGCATACGAGGATCGCAATTACGGAGAGCGTGCGGGGTGGAAAGAGATCATCATTGTCGCGGGGAAGGGAGCAGTGGTTGAAAACGCTACGCAAGACGATCGGGACCGCAGCCAGGCGTTAACCGCATACCCGCAAGATCCGACCGTGGCGCCGCCTCAAGATACGCGGGCCTCGCTCGAGTGGACGGTCGCCAGTGCGCCGGCAACCCAACAGAAGCGGGCAATCGTAGCTGAAACCACACAGCCTGTGACCAAGCCCCTCACGCGCCGGAACGAGGCCACCACAGCCGCCGTGCCGCCGCAGAGATCGGCGGCGGGGACTGTGGTCCGCGGAGATTTCCTGTCCCAACTTCTCAACAAGCGCGAGATCGGACTGGGCCTTATACTGACGGGCCTGGCGGTTGCATTTGGATTGGGCGCCATTCACGCGCTCTCGCCGGGGCATGGTAAAACGATCGTCGCAGCCTACCTGGTGGGTGCACGCGGAACTTTTAAGCACGCGATCTTTCTCGGCGGCATGGTGACGTTCACACACACCATCAGCGTTTTCTTTCTGGGCTTCGTTACGTTGTTCCTTTCGCAGTACATACTCCCGGAAAAGATCTATCCCGTGTTAGGCGCAATCTCCGGCTTGTCGATCGTCTGGATTGGGGGCATGTTGCTATTCAAACGCGCTCGACGGCTGCGCCGGCATGCGGATCACGACTACTCGCATGTCGAATCCCACAATCACAGCCACGGGCACGATCACAGTCACGGGCACGATCATAGTCACGGGCACGATCACGACCATTCGCACGGTCCGCATAGCCACAGCCACGTACCGGAGGGGGAAGTATCGCTGGGCAGCTTGATCGCACTTGGCGCGAGCGGCGGCCTGGTCCCCTGTCCTTCAGCCTTGGTGCTGCTGCTCAGTTCGATCGCGCTCGGCCGTCTGGCTCTCGGGCTGCTGTTGCTGGTGAGCTTCAGCGCAGGCCTGGCCGTGGTATTGATGGCTGTCGGCGTCGCGGTCCTTTACGCCAAACACCTTTTGCCTGACAGTGAAAAGGCGGCGCGGCACCCGGCCTTTCGGCTGATTCCGGTTTTTTCGGCTGCCATCATTATGTGTTTAGGTTTGTTGATGACCGGTGTTTCGTTGGGTGTAATTCGGCCGGATCGACTGTAGCCGTCGCACCGCGCCGGGCAATGCTGCGCATTGCGGACACGGTGAGGGGGCGACGCGGCGATGGGGCGACTTGGCCCGGCGCTCATGCCTGCAGTTCAGCAGATGTGTGCGCCTCGGGCTTCTACGTAGACTGCGTAGAGGGATTGTCCGGCGGCCATGAAGAGACGGTTGCGTTTGGGTCCGCCGAAGCAGATGTTCGCGCAGATTTCGGGCAGCTGGATGATTCCGATGCGCTCGCCAGAGGGTGTGAAGACGTGTACGCCATCGTAGCCCGCGCCGACCCATCCCGCGCCTACCCAGATATTGCCGTCGGTGTCGGCTCTAATACCATCCGCCAGGCCTGCTCCTTTTCCTGACATCTCCATCGAGATGTATTGCCGGCCGTTGCGGAGTGTCTTGCCGCCGGCCACATCGTAGACCTTGATGTTCCGCGGCGCATCCGGGTAATGTGTGGCGCCGGTATCGCAGATATAAAGCTTCTTGTAATCGGGTGAAAAGCAGAGGCCGTTGGGCTTGTAGAGCTCATCTGTAACCATGGTCACCTGGCCGGTCTTATCGACGCGGTAGACGGCCTCTTTCACCAACAATTCACCCTTGTGGCCTTCATAATCCATCAGCGTGCCGTAGCCGGGATCGGTGAACCAAATATCGCCATCGGGATGCACCACGATGTCATTAGGCCCGTTCAGAATCTTGCCATTCGACTTATCGGCGATCACTGTGACGGAGCCGTTATGCTCATAGCGAACGACGCGGCGATTGCCGTGTTCGCAGGATAACTGGCGCCCTTCGTAATCAAAGGTATTGCCGTTGCTATAGCCAGAAGGATTCCGAAACGTGCTGATGTGCCCGTCATCCTGGAGCCAGCGCAACTGCCGGTCATTGGGGATGTCACTCCACACCAGATACTGGCCCTCGCTGTTCCAGGCGGGCCCTTCGGACCAAAGCGTGCCGGTGTAGAGGCGCTGGATGGGTGTATTGCCGATTTTGTATTTGTTGAAGCGCTTATCGAGCGCGATGATGTCGGGGTCCGGATAGCGGACCGGGTCCTTACCGCTCCAATCGCGCTGGGCATTGGCGAAACGCGAACCAGCCATCAGGCTGCCGAGTCCGGCCGCGAGAAAAGAACGCCGACCGAGAGAGAGAGAGTTGCGGTTGCGAAAATCGAGCTTCATGGGAGTCGAGCAAACAGTATACAGCGAAGGGATTTGGGATTTGGCGGCATTTGTGACGCCTCCGCGGCGGGCCGTGATTCAACCGACTACGTGGTGCGGGGCGGCCGCGGGGACAGACCGAGCTTCTGCAGCGCCGATTCGAAGCCTTCGCGATTCATTTCCCAATATCTCATCCGCTGCGACCCGAGGAGATCGGCGCGCTCGCCACTGGTGGCTTCCCAGCGAATGATGCGATGCGGCTCGGCAGCCTCTGCATAGACGGTCCTGCGAACGCCGCCGGAAATTTCGGCCGTCCAGACCTCGACGGTGAATTTGCCGGCCTGAACGGAAATCTGTTGCGGGCGCGCAGAGCGTGAGAGGGTGGCGCGGCGCCAGGAGAGCGGTGTGTGCTGCTGTCTGACAGTTTGAAGAGACGTGAGGAGTTGTACATCGCGACGTTCGCCCGGTGCGAGACGTGGTCCGGCATGTCCGCGCGCCCATAGCAGCAGCTCGTCTTCACTGAGGCCGTCGACTGGATAACTCAAGTCGCCATGCTGGTCGGCTTCGCCGTCGAAATAGCTGTGACTGGTGGATCGAATGGAGCGCGCGTCAAACAATAGCTGTTGAAAAGTTTGGCCGCACCATTCCTGGCTGCTGAAGGCAATCTTGGTGGGCGACCCCGCCGGGCGGCCGTTTTCCGGCGCGAGGGCAACGAAGCTGCTGGTCATGTCGTTGTAGTCGTAAATACCGGTTTGATAATCCTCCACCAGGTTTAACTTCATGACGGGGAACTGATCGCTCACGGGATGCTTTCCGGGATCGGCTTTGACGCGCAACGCGTTTGAAAATGTTTCCGTCACGAAGATGGTCACGGCGGAACCGCGCCGCAATTGTCCATAACGGGGGAAGACCAGGTTGTAGCCCGAGAGTTCGGCTTGGCCATCGCCCCATTGCTTCCAAAACGCTGCGTCGAATGCGCGGACCTGTGCGGGAACGGTAGCGGACCTTGCAAATGCGAGCAGCAGGAGGGCGATGCTGAGAATGATAGGCGTCTGCATGCCCCTCATTGCCGCATGACCGCGGCAGGTTACGCAAGTCTTAAGGTAACTGGGCGGTCGCGACGGAATCATAGTATCCACGCAAGCTCGGACAACCGCTTCCTCACGGTCGCGGCTCGGTAGCATGGCGCTAAGCTCGGGTGAAAACTTGATAGGATGGCAGCTTGGAATAGATTTCCGCCGTCCACTGCCCTCATGGATCGAATTGGCCGCTACCAGATCGTGAAGGAACTTGGCCACGGCGCCATGGGTGTGGTGTACCAGGCCATCGATCCGACGATCGGCCGGCCGCTTGCCATTAAGACGATCCGTCTCAGCGAAGTAAACGATCCCGACGAGCGCGCGAAGCTGCGCGAGCGGCTATTTCGCGAGGCACGCTCGGCCGGCATCCTGTCACATCCCGGCATTGTCACCATTTACGACATGGAAGAGCAGAACGAAGTCGCATTCATCGCGATGGAGTTCGTCGATGGGCCGACGCTCGATCAACTTCTCTCGCAGAGACAACCGATTCCGCCCGATAGGCTGATCAGCATTCTGCGCCAGACAGCCGCAGCCCTCGATTATGCACACCAGAAAGGCATCGTGCATCGCGATATTAAACCGGCAAACATCATGCTGGCATCCGATGGCGCGGCGAAGATCACCGATTTCGGTATCGCAAAAGTCACGACATCGCAGCAGTACACACAAACGGGAACCATTCTGGGGACCCCCAATTACATGTCACCGGAGCAGGTGCAAGGGCTGGCTGTCACGGGACGCGCCGACCAGTTCTCGCTCGCGGTAATTGCGTTCGAGATGTTGACGGGAGATCGCCCCTTCTCCGGCGAACACCTCACGACCGTCGTTTACAAAATTGTGGCTGAGGATCCGCCTCCGGTGCAGCGGCTAAACCCCACGCTGGGTCCGCAAATCGACGCCGCCTTGCGCCGGGGTCTCATGAAAAAGCCCGAAACGCGGTTCGCCTCGTGCGTCGACTTTGTGAATGCGCTCGAACAGGCGTGCACCAATACGCAAGGCTGGAAGAATATGCCGCGCGGCGCCAGCATGAGTATGCCGACGGTAGTCAGCCAGGTTCCGGCGCATCCCTCTTCTCCGGGGCCGGGTTCGATCACTGAAGAAACCATGGTGGGCCGCCGCCGCAGCGCGTCCAAATGGGTGCTGCCCTTTGCCGCCGCTTTGATCGTAGCGCTGGGCCTGCTGGGACTCATTGCGCTGCAATTCGGCCCCGGCCTGGGGATTCACACCTCATCCCAGCCTGAGCCCGCGGCATCGAACCCGCCCCCGCCAGAAGTGCCGGGGCCTGCCGTAGACGATAAAAAGCCAAGTCCGATGGAAGTCCCATCCCTAGGCCCGCAACCTCCGGCGACCAGTCCCGGACAATCCGCCGGTAATGGGACACAAGGCGAGGAGACAAAGCCCGGCGGCGAGGAGACGGTCAAGCTCAAACCGAGACCCGCGAACGGAGCGCAAGATGTCTTGCTGACCAGCGAACCTGCGGGCGCCACAGCGGTGCTCGACAGTAATGCACAGGTCTCGTGCAAGACGCCCTGCATGCTGAGCGTCATGCCGGGGCGGCACACCGTTACGCTGAATCTCGAGGGTTACAGCCGAGAGAGCCGGGAAATTCGTATAACCGACAGCCCCATTGAAGTGCCACTCGTTAATCTTCGTCAGCATGCCGGGACTCTGATGCTGAGTACCACGCCGAGCGGCGCCACAATCTATGTCAATGACAAGCTGATTCCACAGACGACGCCCGCCCAACTCAGTCTTGCGCCGGGCACGCACACTGTCCGGGTCGAGAAAAACGGGATGCGCCAAACAGAATCGGTTGAGATGCAGAATGGCGTCACCAGTTACCTAAAAATTCCGCTGCGGTAGGATGGCGGGCATGCAATCAAGTCGAAGATCTTTCTTGTGCATGATTCCCGCCGCTGGTTTGATGCCGTTGCGAGCTGCGGACATGATCATTCGGTCGGCGCGGCCCGAAGATTTTGAGATGCCGCTCGATGGATTCAATACATGGATCACGCCTGTCGAGCGTTTCTTTGTGCGGACACATGTCTATACGCCCAAAGTTGATATTGCGAGCTGGCGACTACGCGTCGAAGGCGAAGTAAAGACGCCGCTCACGTTGAGCCTGGCCGATCTGCAGGGATTTCCACGAGCGGAGCTGGTCAGCGTACTCGAATGCGCAGGTAACGGCCGCGCTTTTTACGAGCCAACGGTGGCGGGCCTGCAGTGGAAATACGGTGCCGCCGGCAATGCACGCTGGGCGGGCGTACGCGTGGCCGACGTTTTGAAACGGGCCGGATACAGCCCATCGGCCAAAGAAATCGCGCTGAATGGAGCGGATGTTCCCATCGGTACGATGCCGGATTTCGTCCGCGCCATACCGCTTCAAAAAGCGATGCACCCGGATACGCTGCTGGCATTTGAAATGAATGGGCAGCCGCTGACGCCGTCACATGGTTTTCCGTTACGGATTATCGCGCCAGGATGGGCCGGCGATAGCTGGGTGAAATGGCTGACGACGATCGAGGTACGGGAAAAAGAATTCGACGGCTTCTTCATGAAGACGGCATACCGGCACCCAATCAGAACAGTTGCGCCAGGGACTGCGGTGGATCCGGCGGACATGAAGCCGGTAACGGCGCTGCAGCCGAAATCGGTGATCGTTAGCCCAGTCGAGCGGCAAGCGGTGCCTCTGGGCACTTTAACGGTGCGAGGCGCGGCCTGGTCGGGCGAATCGCCGCTCAGGACGGTGGACATCTCGACCGACGCTGGACGCAGCTGGCGACCGGCCAGGCTGGGCTCCGAGCGAGCCAGGTATGGCTGGCGCTTGTGGCAAGCCGAGTGGACACCGCAAGCAGCCGGATCCTATGTATTGATGGCGCGTGCGACCGATGAAGCCGGACAAGCGCAGCCATCGATTGAAGAGTGGAATCCCTCCGGGTACTTATGGAATGTCGTACCGCAGGTCCGAGTCGAGGTGGGTCATAGTCTTGAGGCTCACGCCGAGCAGCCGGCGCAGGTTCCTCCGTTTCCGGATCAGGTAAAAACAGCCTGTATCGGCTGCCACGGCGAGGATATGATCACCGGGCAGCGGTTGACGGGTGCCCAATGGGAGCGCGAGGTTGACAAAATGGTCCGGTGGGGCGCGACCGTAAAAGCCGACGACCGCAGCGCCATGATCGAGTTTCTACTGCGCCACTTTGGCCCGCGATAGCGAGCAGGCCGGGGAATCCCCGGACTACATCGCGCACCGTAGGGCGAGACATCCCTCGCCGGGCCGATCAACTCCACAGCCGGTCATGTGACCGCTCTTTATCCCACTCAGGCGTCGGGTCGAAGTATCCCGGCTCGCGCAGGTGCTGCTTCACTGCATCGTCGTTCAATGTGATGCCCAGACCTGGCTTTTGAGGAACGGTGATAAAGCCGCGATTGACGATGGGCTTTTCAATTCCTTCGACCAGGCTGTCCCACCATGGCACGTCGACGGAGTGGTTTTCGAGAACCAGAAAGTTTTCAGTTGCCGCGGCGCAATGTACGTTCGCCATGCAGGAGACGGGTGTCCCAGCGAAATGCATGGCCATGCCGACCCCGTATTCCTGAATGGCATCGCCGATCTTTTTTGTTTCCAGAATGCCGCCCGAGGTTGCAAGATCCGGGTGCAGAATATCGACCGCGTGATTTTTCGCCAGCTCGATGAATCCTTCCTTGAGATAGATATCTTCGCCGGTAAGTGTGGGGATGTCGACCGCATCGGTGATTTTCTTCCACAGGTCGGTATACTGCCAGGGAATCATATCCTCGAGCCATGCCATGTTGTATTTCTCGAGGGCCTTGCCGAGACGGATGCAGGAATTCACGCCGATGTGTCCGAAGTGGTCCGCCGACAGGGGCACATCCATTCCCACCTGTTCACGGACCGCCGCCACGAAATCCACCATGTGCGCAATGCCTTTTTCGGTTAGCTCAAAACCGGTGAACATGTGCTGCAGGTTGGCATTTTGCTGATACTTGGCGCCGAGCGGATGGCTCAGTGTGCCGGGCTCGTCGTGCAGCAGATCGATCCCCAGATCCATCTTGAGCCACGTAAAGCCCTGCTCTTTTCGAGCTTTCAGGCGCGCGCCGTAGATTTTAGGATCGTCCGATTCGGTCGTATCTGCGTAGCAGCGGATCTTGTCGCGAAATTTCCCGCCGAGCATCTGATAGACGGGCACTCCGTACGCTTTTCCAGCCAGGTCCCAGAGGGCCATTTCGATGCCGCACACTCCACCGGCCTGGCGGCCATGAAATCCGAATTGCTTGACCTTGCGAAAAATCTTGTCCACGTTGCACGGATTTTCGCCGAGTAGGCGGCTCTTGAGTATCAGGGCGTAGGTCTTGCTCGCGCCATCGCGCACTTCACCCAGCCCGTAGATCCCCTGATTGGTATCGATGCGAATCAGCGGGCAGGTCATGGGCGCGTCCTTCACGACGGCCACACGGAGGTCTGTGATCTTCAAGTCCGAAGGCTGCGAATTGCGATTCACGTTCTGCACGGCAGCATCCAGTGTCTCGTCCGCCCAAAAGATTGCCCCGAATGCAGCGGCGGTTTGCAGGAATCTGCGCCGTCCAATTCCATGATGTGAGTTCATGCGGCCCATTTTATTACCAGGCGCCGTGCCCATGATATTCTGGACGCTTAAACAACCCTCAACATTAGGGCGGAGCGCCCTTCGAGAAGGAGACATCACGTGAGAGTCGGCGTTTTCACCGCATTATTAGCACAGCTTTCTGTGGACGATGTACTGAAGAAGCTGAAAGGCCTGAATATCAATACCGTGGAACTTGGCACGGGCAATTATCCAGGGGACCCGCATTGCAAGCTTTCGATGCTCGACAACAACACCGAGTTGATCGAGTTCAAAAAGAAACTTTCCGATAACGGTTTCACCATCAGTGCCCTGAGCTGCCACGGCAACCCGCTGCATCCGAATGCGGAAGTCGCAAAGAAAAACCAGGAGACGAACCGGAAAACCATTTTGCTGGCGGAAAAGCTGGGCGTGCCGGTGGTGATTGATTTCTCGGGCTGCCCGGGCGACAGCGATACGGCAAAGTATCCGAACTGGGTAACTTGTCCATGGCCGCCGGAATATCTCGAAGTACTCGAGTGGCAGTGGGACAAGAAAGTGATTCCTTACTGGAAAGAGCGCGCGAAATTAGCGGCGGATCATGGCGTAAAGATCGCCATCGAAATGCATCCGGGCTTCGTCGCTTACAGTCCAGAGACTATGCTGCGGCTGCGCTCGGCTGCCGGTAAATCGATTGGCGTGAACTATGATCCCAGCCACATGTTCTGGCAAGGCATCGATCCCATCGCGGCCGTTCGCTTATTAGGGGACGCTATTTTCCACGTACATGCGAAGGACACCCAGATCTACGATCGCAACCTCCCAATGACGGGCGTACTCGATACGAAGAAATACACCGATGAGCGCAACCGCTCGTGGATTTTCCGCACCGTGGGTTACGGGCATGACGCGGGCTGGTGGAGTGAATTTATCTCGACCCTCCGCATGTTCGGCTACGACTACGTGCTCTCGATCGAGCATGAAGACAGCATTCTTTCGCCGAACGAAGGGCTGACCAAAGCCATCAAATTTCTGGATGAAATCGTAGTGAAGGAACAGCCCGCGGCGGCATGGTGGGTTTGAGCGTAGCCGGCGTGCGGGTCATTTTGCTCGCCGCCCTCACGTCATCAGTCATCGCCCAGGTCCGTGCGCCTCAGATCCGCGCGGGAGCCGCACGCACCGACATTACTCCGAACCTAAAACAGCACGGACCGGTTTACATGGCCGGTTTCGGGAACAACCGCGTGGCGACTGCGGTTCACGACCATCTCTACGCGAGATGCCTGGCATTGAGCGCCGGGGGGCAGACGCTGGTGTTGTGCGGTGTCGACTCGATCGGGTTGTTTTCGGATGATGTCGAACAGATCCGCGCGGCGGTGAAGAAACAGTTTGCAGCGGGCAAAAAGCCGCCTGCCGGTGCGCTCAACGTAGTGGTGGCGTCAACCCACGATCACGAAGCGCCGGACACGATGGGACTGTGGGGGCCGGCTAAAGGCCAGTCGGGAATCAATGATGCCTACAACAGTTTCGTGGTCGAGCACACGGCAAAGGCGGCGGTGGAAGCGGTTCGCCACTTGAAGCCCGCGATTGTCACGCTGGGTCAGGCGCATCCGTCCGACCTCGATACCATGATTCATGACGACCGGCCTCCGGAAATTCATGACGCGGGAGTCGTCGTGTTACGCGCCACTACCGAGAAGGGTCAACCGATCGGCACTTTGGTTAACTGGGCCAATCATCCGGAAACGCTTGGGTCGAAAAACACGCTGATCACGGCCGACTATCCACACTATCTTTGCGCGAAACTCGAAGAGCGTCTGAAGGGAGTGGCGATTTTTCTGAACGGAGCGATTGGCGGCATGCAATCGCCTGGCGGCGCGAAGGTGCCGGACCCGGCGACCGGGCGTCCGGCACCGGAGGACAGTTTCCTGAAAGCCGAACTCATTGGAAGGCGCATCGCGGAGGTGGCTGTATCTGCCGCCTTGAATGGGCAGAAGGTCAATGCCGATGGCGTCGCGTTTCAGGAAATGCGTATTGCTATCCCGACCTCGAACAAGGGATTTCAGCTAGCGGCGCAAGCCGATCTGTACAAGGGCCGCAAGAAAATGACGCCGGATGGCGCCACGACTACGCCAGTGGGCTTAGTGCGACTGCTGGTGCGCGGCCAGCCAGTGTTTGAAATCGCGCTGGTACCGGGAGAGTTGTACCCGGAGCTGAGCGTGGGCGGAATCGAGCGCTACTCCGGCGCCGATTTCCCGGATGCGCCCGTCGAGCCGGCCATTAAGAAACTGATGGCGGCCGAGTTCAAGATGCTGGTGGGTTTAGCGGACGACGAGATCGGCTACATTATTCCGAAGGTCGAGTGGGACGAATCCGCGCCGTGGCTGAATGGGGCCGTTAAGGCTTGGTATGGCGAGGAGAATTCGGTGGGACCGGAAGCGGCGCCGCGGATTGTGAGCGCGCTGCGGGAGCTGCTGGCGCATGAAGCGGGCGCCGCGGTGGCGCCGGCGAAGTGAAGCTTTTTCTACGAGTCCGGAAAAATCCGCAGTTCCCCGCAAACAGCGCGTGGCCCTGCGCTACATGCCGCCAGGCCAGTAATCGCTGTGAGGCGGGCGCCCCCGCCCGCGCCGGACCCCTGGTCCGGCTCTATGATCCTACGAGAAAAGGCCGACGGGGGCGTCGGCCGCGGTCCAGTGGGACCGCCCCACATCAAAGACGCTAAATCGTAACCGGCGATTTCAGCGAGAAAGTAAGCGGCG
>Ga0070681_10002384_pt1 | contig 17165 bp, 15 predicted proteins | sample KBSC83BmetaG_FD_65650 | JGI IMG/M metagenome (GOLD analysis project Ga0070681, IMG submission 65650) | Corn rhizosphere microbial communities from Kellogg Biological Station, Michigan, USA - KBS C8-3B metaG | ecosystem: Host-associated > Plants > Roots > Rhizosphere | place: USA: Michigan...
GAGGTCATCGCTCAGGATGCTGCCTGCATGGGCCGCTGTCCACCCTAACGACGCTAAAAAACTCTGAATGCTGTTGTCGCCAGAGATGCCGCCGCGCGCGTCCTACGCCGCACCGACTCCAACACAACGCGGAACTGGCGGAAATGGCGGATCTCGCGGACTTTGTTTCTTTAGGACTCGGCGCACCAAGTCGTTCCGCCGTTCCCAAGGATTTCATTCCGCGCAATTCCGCAAATTCCGCCCATTTCCGCGTCCCATTTCATCGTGGCCAATTGGGCGGAAGACTCGGTAAAGCCTGATCCACCCTCAAACACAGGCCACGCTGACTCGAACAGACGCGGATCTCACGGACTGTTGCTTTAGGACTCGGCACACCAAGTCGTTCCGCCGTTCCCAAGGATTTCATTCCGCGCAATTCCGCAAATTCCGCCCATTTCCGCGTCCCATTTTCATCGTGGCCAATTGGGCGGAAGACTCGGTGCTAGCCCGATCCACACTCGAACACGCCCCTCTCGCGCGATGTCACGCCCGCCGAGCCAGCCTGTCTCTGAGCGTTCGCTTGAGCCGCCGTTCCGCTCGTGGCCCGACAGTCCACTGTTGCAGCCGCGGAAGTAGGAAGTCGAGCGAGAACACGTGCCGCGTACCGTCGCGCTCACGCTCGAACACCACGCGCGACCAGCCCTCCATCCCGACCGGCGCGTACCAGTCGGAGCCGAGTCGAAGCTTTCGGCCAGAGATGGCGTGGATGAACACGCGCTCATAGCGAGAGCGGGGCAGGGCGCGGATCGGAAACAGATTCGCCCAAGTGCAGAGTCGTCCGACGCGTTCGTACGACGCGGGCCGATCGTCGAGCTCCAGCAACGACGGCGTCTCGCCGCTCATGACCGATTGAATCAACCGCAACGAGCGCGAATCGCCGAGTCGCGCGATCGAGGGCCAGAATCGGCGAGTGATGGTTCGAGCGAGCTGACGCAGCGACACGCGTTCGCCGGACCGCGTCCGCCACTCGCGAGCATTCACGTCGCACATGAACGGATTCTCGGCGAAGGACGAGAATCGCGCGACCCAGCCTTTGCGCGAGCTGTGCGGCTCGGGTGAGAACTCGGTCATCGTTGGAATGTCGTGCAACTCGAGCGCACTGAGATCGAACGACGGCCACTGCATCACCTCGCGCACGATGCCAACGACGAGCGTCGCCGCGGCGATCATCAGCGATGCATCGGGCGTGAAGTCGGCGGTGATTTCGACGCGATCGCCGCGCGGGCGTACGCCGACGCCGGTGGACCGGCGATTGGCGGCGAGCAGCATCATCGGAACCGGCACGATATGCGTGAGCAGCATCGCGAGCTTGCCGACACCGCGCTGAACGCCGCGTTCGTGAGAGGGTACCTCGAACGAGACGTTGTAGTGCGTGCTGAAGCCCGCCAGATCGACTCGTCGACCGTTACGCATTTCCCACGCGTCGAGCTCTTGCCGGAGAAAGCGAATGCTCTCCCACAACGAACGCCCGGCGCGCGCCGCGCAGCCGCGTTCGATCTCGATCAGCGGCGTCGCGATCTCGATCACGCCGGTGTCGAAGTAGATTGCACCACCGGTCGGGAGATGAAAGGATCGTCCCGTGCGGTGCATCATCGGCCCGCGCACGATGTTCGTGGGACTGCCGAAGACGTGCTCCGGCTTTGCCGTCTGGCCATCGACGACAATCGAGAATTCTGCCTCGAGCCCAATCGCGGCGAGCGCCGGACTCTTGCCGCGCTCGTACGTGAGGCGCTCGACGGCGCCCTTTCGGCCTTTGCCGCTGAGTGCGGTGCTCACGACGCCCTCCGCTCGACGTCGAACTCGAGATGTCGCTCGGGCGCCTCGCGCGGCGTCGACACGACGTAGCCGAAGTCGAGATGCAAATGATCCGTAGTTTGCCCGCGGTGAGTCCCGTAGGGCCGCGTCCACACGCTCGGCAACTCCTGCCGAGCGAGCGCCGCATATCGTTCGACGGCGTCGCGTGAATCGAGGTACACGTCGCCGATGCGGTAGATGTTCACGGCCGTGCCCCAGCTGTGAGGCGACGCCGTCGTGCCCGCCGCGTGACGTGGTGATCGATATCCGCCGTTCGCCGCGATGTGCACGAAGGTGCCGACGACCTCGCGAAACCGCTCGAGGCACAGCGCCATCATCGTGATCGCGCACGGGATGTAGCGCGGAAATCCGCGGAGTGGCGCAGCTTCGCGCACGTCCGTTTGAATGAACTCGGCAAGCGCGAAGCCCGGCGCCAGCCGGATCTCCGTTGCTTGCGTCCAACTCTGAATTTCGTAGAAGAAGCGCGGCAGCATGCGCTCACGCCCGGCTTCGTCCAGCACGATGCGCGCAGGCATCAACGCGTCGCGGAGCGGCTTGTCGAGCCGCAGCCCGTCGACGATGCGAAGCGGAAAGCGCTGGCTGTCAGCCATTCTCCGCTCCGTTGTCGTGGCCGCTGTTGTCGTGGTGGGTCAGCAACTCGAACACTTCGTGAGAGACCTCGGCGATGGTCGCCGATCGCCCTGTCGCCTCGGGTGACCATTCGGTGAGCACCGCGATCACGTACGGCTTGCGATCCGGCGGATACACGACGCCTGCGTCATGCGCGATCGTGGAGATCTCGCCGGTCTTGTGCGCGACACGCACCGCGCCCGGCAACCGGGCGGGGATGCCGCGCTTGAATTCCTGGGCGTGCAGAATCTCCAGCATCTCGTGCGACAGCTCCGGCGAGAAGGCGCGCTCTTCGGCAACCAGGCGCAATAGCTGTACGAGCCCGTCTGCCGTGACACGATTGATGATGCCGTGCTCGAAGGCGCGCTCGTCTTCGACACCCCGCGTGACGTCGATGCCATCTACGTGCAACTCATCGAGCGTGCGTTGCACCGTCTCGAGCCCGACGAGGTCGAGCAACAGGTTGGTCGCGAGATTGCTGCTCGTCGCGATCATGTGCAGCGCGAGCTGGTCCACGCGCATCGTCTTTCCGATGGCAGCGTAGAGCTCCGAGTTGCCGTCGCGGTCGGCGAGCACGCGAAACGTCGAGCCATCGGCGGCGCTGAAGAATCGGTTTCGGACGTGGACGCGCGAGTGTGGCAGCAGCCACCCGTGGTGAATGGACGCGTACACACCGAGGAGGATGGCGACCTTGATCGTGCTCGCGGCATGAAACCAGCGGTCGGCGTCGCGACGAAAGCTCGCGTGCGTGTCCGTGTCGTAGACGGCGACCGCGAGAGCGCGCGCGCCCGACGATCGCTCGAGCGCGTCGAGCTTGGCGTGCAGCGCATCCATTGCGTCCTGGCCGAATGAGGCGGACGCTACGAATGACGAATCGGATTGAGCGGTGCGCGCCGGCGGGGGCATGTTCGGCGAAAATCGAAGCAAACGCGATGCCGAACGTTTCGCAGCCCGTTGAGCCCGTCTCGATTGCCGTGTACAATCCTCTCATGGCAGCGAACGGCCGCGAAATCGAGCGAAAATTCCTCCTGCGCGGGCTGCCCGCGGACGTGTCACGACATCCATCCGTCCTGATCGATCAGGGCTACATCCCGGGCACCGCGGTGCGCGAGCGCGTTCGGCGAACGCAAGACGGTTCGACGCTGCGCTATTTTCGCACGATCAAAGTGGGAACCGGGATCGAGCGCTTCGAGTTCGAGGAAGAGACCACCGACACGTTCTTCGTCGCGGTCTGGCCGCTCACCGAAGGACATCGTGTTCGTAAGCGACGGTACATGGTGCCGAGCGGCGGAAAAACCTGGGAAGTCGACGAGTTTCTCGATCGCCACGCATTCTTCCTGGCCGAGATCGAGCTCGAGCGTGCCGACGAGTCCGTCACGCCGCCCGCGGAAATCGCCGCTGTGATCGTTCGCGAGGTAACGGACGAGCCGGGGTTCTCCAACTACCGACTGTCGCGCTAGTCGTGCGCGACCCAGCGCCGGGGTTCGGCTCGGACGTCGTTCGGTTCGGCACGGCGATTCTGTTCGTGCTCGCGCTGAACGTCGTTCAGGTCTTCATCGTGCCGCGTCGCCTCGGCATCGAGGCATTCGGCGAATACCGCGTCTTTTTGCTGTACATCGGCTACCTCGGCGTGTTGCATCTCGGGCTCGTCGACGGCGCGTTTCTCCGGTGGGTTGGACGGCCGTTGTCGCTCATTCGTCGCGAGTGGCCGATCGTCCTTCGCCGGCTCGCGCTGATGCAACTGCCGGTGCTGATTGCCGCGGTGCTCGCGTATGCGTTTGCGACGGAGCAGCTGACGCGAACGTATCTCGTTGCATTTGGAACGTGCGCGGTGGCGGCGAACCTCACCGCGTTCGCGAGCTTCACGCTCCAAGCCGCGGGCGATTTTCAGGGCGCGGGGCGAGTAACGGCTCTTCAACCTGCGCTCTTCGCGGCCGCCGTCGTCGTGCTTCCACTCGCGTCGCTGTCGGCCATGCTGTCGACGTTCGTGGCGACGTATGCCATCTCGGCCGTGGTTGGGTTGGGACGTTTGTCCGGCGTCACGCGGGCTGCATCATTGGACGAGCCTATGCCGAGCGATCTGGCGCCACTGTCATTTCGCGAGTTCGTGATCAGTGGCCTGCCGGTGCTCGGCGCCGGCATCGCGACTGGACTCTCGCAGTATGCCGATCGGATTCTGGTGAGCCTGGCGTTGCCGGTCGCGGCGTTCGCGTTCTACGGCTTCGCGTCGAGCGCGATGGCGTTGGCGGGCGTGGCGCGGCAAACGCTGTCCCGTGTGGCGCTGACGCATGCCGCGCGTCGCGAGGGCGAGACTCGAGCGGTTTTTCTCGACGGGATGTACGGCGTCATTGCCGCCTGCTATGGCGCCGCGCTCGTCGGTGAGCCGCTGTTCGAGTTTGTGGTTGCACACGTACTGGCGCGCTACATCTCGTCGCTCGCGATCGTTCGCGCACTCATTCCCGGTGCGCTGTTCTGGGTTGCAACAACTGTTGTTGTTCTCGGAACGCTGCAGACCTATGGCAACGTGCGACGACAGTTCGCGGTATCCGTCGTCTGTGCGATTCTCGCGGTCATTGGTGCCGCCGCGGCGCTTGCCGCGGGCGCGCCGCTATGGGGGATCGCGGCAGCGGCGAGCGTGGGCACCGTCATCGCATGGTTCGTCGGCGTCCTGTTGACGCACCATGTCATCGCGGATGCGCGGCTTGCAAGCGCGTGGCGCTTTCTCGGCCTCGTCGCCGTTCAGTCCTTCGGGCTCGGTGCCGCGCTCCTACTTGCCAGCAATGTGGTTGCTCGAACCGCCATTTGCGCGCTGATCGTTGCCGGCCCGACATTCGTCGCAGCGCGAGGCGCGCGCTCGCTGTGGTAGCCGCCTGTCAGGTCACCGGCGCGACGCCTGCTGCCAGTGTCGATTCAGAGCGTGCCGATTCGCTCTTGGGCGCTCGCTGAAGTAACGGCATGACCATCTGACCAAAGCGCCGACACTCCTCGAGGTGCGGGTAGCCGGAGAGAATGAACGTGCTGACGCCGAGCGACTGATACGCGCGGAGCTTATCCGCGACCTGCTCGGGATCGCCGACGATCGCGACGCCCACGCCACTGCGCGCCAGCCCCACACCGGCCCACAGATGCGGCTCGACAACCAGCGAGCCCATCGACGCGAGCGCGAGTTGCCGCTTCTGTCCCTCGCTGTCGACGCTTGCTACGGTCTCCATGAATTTCTGCCGCACCGCTGGATCAATCCGGCTGATCAGCCGATCCGCAGCGGCCCACGCTTCGGCCTCCGTCTCGCGCACGACGACGTGGCAGCGAAGACCATATCGCAGCGGTCCATCGACGAGTCTCTGAACACGCGCTTCGTTTTCTCGCATCGACGTCAGGCGCTTCTCGACGCCGTCGAGCGTGTCGCCCCACACGAGATACACGTCCGCAAGCTCTGCCGCGATGCGCTGTGCATCCTCGCTATGTCCACCGAGGTAGATCGGCACTGGCTGCGGCGGGACGGGTGAAACGATGGCGCCGCGAAATGGATATCGCGGCGAATCGTGGTCGACCGGCTCGCCGCGCCACAGATCGCGCATGATCGCGATGAACTCGCGTGTTCGCGCGTAGCGCTCGGCGTGCGTCTCCATGTCGCCGTACATCGCGTTCTCGGCGGGATTCGATCCGGTCACGACGTTGATGCGCACGCGGCCCGGAAAGAGATTCGCCGCGGTCGCCGTCATCTTGGCGAACATCGCCGGATGAAACATTCCAGGCCGCACGGCGATCAGCAAACCCGCACCCTGCGTGCGCGCCAGCGTCGCGATCGACGCGGTCCAGGCTTCGTGCTCGGCGTGAAAGTTCGTCGCCGTGAGCAAACTCGAAAATCCCATCTCTGCCGCTGTTTCGACGAGGCTCGAGATGTACGGAAGCGTTGGGCGCCGTTCGGGAGTCGTGCCGATGAACTCGCCGTCGGCGGCAAGTTGGCAGAACCACAGCAAGTCGAGGGGTTCTCGAGACGCGGAGTATCGCATGACTCAATTATAGAAAACATCCCCTCGCGTTTCACGCCGTCAGCTCGGGCCGTGTGCCGGCCGACCTGCAGATGGACCTCGTTCAGGGCACCCGTGCCGAGACGCTCGCGGTGGCGTTCATTCCCGCAAACGTGAACAAGTCGTACGATCCGCGTCCGAGGCATGGCACTGCATCGGTGATCCTCACGCGAGAGCAGCTCGCGCGATTCGAGGCGGGACCGGCCATCGTTCGAGCGACGGCCTACGGAAGCATGCAATGGCTCCGAACGCCGCCGCCGAAAGTGCAGGAGCGGCGCGTGGAGATCGTGAAATAAGCGGGGTTATCACGGATCGGCACCGGCATTGGTACCGCTATCTCGAGTACGTCACCTGGACTCCTTCGTCCACGTAGGCAAGCCTGCCACCCGTGATCACGAGCCCGCCGACCATGACCGGCGCGTTGTACGTGAGTAGCCCCTCGGTGTACCGGTTCGCATCGAGGCGCGTGGCTTTGAAGAATCGCGAGTCGTCGGCACGATTGAGCGGCACGAGCTGCCCGTTGTAGGTCAGCTGCAATCGCTCCGGTGACACGTCCACCGGCACAGCGCCGATGTTCGTGACGCGAACATGGATCGCGTAAATGTCCTGCCCCGTCATCATCGCGCTGTAGCCGAGCATCATCTTCTCGGCGTCAGTAAGCGACGCGACGAGCGCGATGATCTCTTGCGTCGCCGCCCGCCACTCGACGCGAATGCTCGGAACAGGATCTCGCGTCGCCTGACGCGTCGGCGGTTCCTCGCGCGCGGCAATCGATGCGGTCTGTGGCTGCGCCGGGCGTTCAGGGCTTGCGGCGGTCCCCGAGGGCTGCACGATCGGCGCTTTCGACGCGGTCTGATTCTCCCCGCGGTCGGGCTCCTTCGCGTCGCCGCGCACGAGACCCGTGATGATCAACGTCACGCCCGCGACGAAGGACACGAAGCGAGCCACTCCCCGCGCGGATCCGGTGACCTTGGCGCCAAACAGCTCGAAGTTTCCGCCAAGAACCGAGATGAGCAGCAGCACTCCGCCGAGAACGAACGCCCCGATGGCCAGGGTGGGTGGCACGGCAGGCCTCCGTCATCGCCGCTTCGCGCGGCGAGTCGCTCCCGGTGCTGCGCGTCTGGCCGGCGTCGGCCTGGGTGGGAGATGGTGGCCACAACATACGGCAGGCGTGCGGAGGGAGCGAGGCTCGAAGGGTTTGGAGTTCACAGTTTGGGGTCGGGAGTCTGGGGCCAACCCCAAACGCCTCACTCCAAACCGTGAACTCCAAACACGCGAGTGCCGGAGGCGTTCGCTCGGCCGTTACAGCGAGTCTTGAGCCCCTGTGCGTACATCTGCATACTCCCCGCTGAAGGGACAACGTCAGACCACCCCGGCTACCCGGAGCTCAAAGTCGTGGACGACCTCACAAGACTGTTCAGCGCGTATGACGGCGGGATGATCTCGCGCCGCCGGCTTCTTCAAGCACTCGGCCTCGTCGCCGTTTCGACGCCGCTCGCGCGCGCGTTTGGACAGGGGGCGTGCGCAGGACGTGACCGCGATTCGAGCGCGTCGTGCAACAAGACGCCGTTCAAGCCGCCGTTCGAGCCGACGGGTTGGCGGACGGTGCTCCTCGACCACTTCGACATGCGGGTCACTGACGCCGAGCGCGAAGCGGCGTTCTATGCCGCGTTCCTCGGTTGGAAGGTGAGAAGCAACGACGGCAAAGAGATCTACATGGACATCGGCGACTGGGGCGGCGTGAGGATTCGCGGCGGCTATACGCCGCCCGCTCGCGGCGCTGGTCGTGGTGGTCGTGGCGGCGGTGGACGCGCCGGCGGCGATACGACGGGCGGCGGTCGCGGCGGCGGTCGCGCGGGCGGCGGCGGAGGAGGCGGAGGTGCGCCGCGCGAAGATCCGAGCCACATGGCCGCGTGCAGCACGCCGAAGAACGACACCATTCAGGGCGCGGGCGCGCTCTGGGACGGCTTCTGCTGGGGCATCACACCGTGGGACACGAACAAGGTCGAGGCGGCGCTCAAGGCACGCGGCCTCAACCCGGTGGCCGATCACAGCGGCGACGACTTCCGCAGCTTCCACGTGAAGGACCCGGATGGCATGAACGTCCAGATCTCGAACGGTACCAAGAAAAACCGTCGCACGACGCCGGCGAACGGCAAGCTCAATGTCGCGCTGCCGTTCGAGCCGACGGGCTGGAAGACGATGTACCTCGACCACATCTCGTTCCAGTGCACGAGCTACAAGGAGACGGTGGCTTTCTACGAGGCGCTGTTGGGCTGGAAGGGCCTCGGCGACGAAGGCAGCCAGAATGAGACGGAGATCTCGCCGGAAATCGGCGGCTTGCTCATTCGCAGCGGGCAAAATGGAAACGCGAATGCGCCTGGATTCGTGATGCCGGCGCAACGCAGCGCGGTGATGAACCACATCTCGTTCGGCATCTCGCCGTTCGATCCGGACAAGGTCTGGGCAGAGCTCTGCTCGCGCGGACTGCAAGCGCGCGTTGACACCGGCGCGATCGCGTCGTCGCCGCCGGCCGAGCACGACATCCACACCGCGACGTATAAGAGTTATCATACGAGAACGCCGAACAACTACGACCTGCAATTCAGCTCGAAGATCTCGGCATCGATGAAGACCGGCCCGGGTTGATTCACCCGTCATCCCGGAAGTGCAGATCCCTCGTCTTCGGCTCGGGATGACAAAATCCTGTCATCCCGAGCCACAGGCGAGGGATCTGCACTTCTCAGGGTCGTAGTTGACCTATCGCTGCCTCGCTTTCGATCACCACCGAGAGAGCCTTGGCCCAGACGTGCGATCCGTGGCAACAATCCTTGGTGATCAATTGTGTGCGCGGCGTAAGGATTGCACGGCGATTCAACGATAGGGGCTTTTCGGGGACGCTCAGGGAAACGAGGCGGGATGATCAGTATGAAACAGCGAACAGAAGCACGGGATCCGGTATGTGGAATGGCCGTCGACCCGGCGACGGCGCAATATCGATCGATCTTCCAGGGCCAGACGTACTACTTCTGTTCGGCGGAATGCCGTCAGACGTTCGAGGCAAATCCCGCGCGCTATGCCGCACGCGCGGCGGCGCAGGGCGAAGGCGCTCCGGCGGATAAACGCGGGGCCGACGAACCGCTCGAGCGACATGAGCCGCGATTCACCAAAAAGGACGGCATCGTCGCGCCAAAATTCGGTTCCGCCGGGAGCGGTGGCGCGGAATACGAGTTGCTCCCTGAGGCGCACGACGACGAGGAAGACGCGCGCTAGTCGTTCGCAAAAAAATCGCTGGTACGAGACGGCCACCACAACGGTGGCCGTCTTCGTCATGACGGTATAGGAGACTCGTGAGATGGCCGACCAACCGAAGACCCGCACCAAACGCGGCGAGTCGCTCAAACCCGAGTTCGTTTCGCGCCTGCGCACGCAAGCGAGATCGGCATCGCACCTGTCGGACCGACTCATCGAACGCCGCGCGTTCGAATCCGTCGTGTGGGGAATGCCCGCGGTGAACACGGACCTGATGCTTCAGGAAATGCTCACGAAAACCAAGGGCAAGGTGAATCAGGTTCTGTACTGGTCGCGTCCCGCCGACTGGAACAACCAGACGCTGACGCCGAATCCGGACTCGATCTATTTCATGGCGTTCTTCGACACGAAGGACGTCGGTCCCATCGTGATCGACATTCCGCCGGCCGATACCGGATCGTTCGCCGGCAACATCGTGAACGTCTGGCAGACGCCGCTCGAAGACGCTGGCCCCGAAGGCGCCGATAAAGGACAGGGCGGCAAGTTTCTCATTCTTCCGCCGGGGTACGCAGAGAGCCCGCCAGCTGGCTACATCGCGCTCCCCTCGACCACGTACACGGGCTATGCGCTGCTTCGTTCGAATCTGAAGAGCTATGCCGATGCCGACATCGTGGCCGCGGTCGACTACGGCAAGCGCGTGGAGGTATATCCGCTCTCCAAGTCGGCGTCACCTCCGGCGACGAAGTTCACGGACGCGATGGGTATTCTGTTCGATTCCACGATCCCGTACGACCTGCGCTTCTTCGAGGCGCTCGACCGCGTCGTGCAATACGAGCCATGGCTGGATCGCGATCGCGTGATGATCGATCAACTGCGATCGATCGGAATCGAGAAGGGAAGAGAGTTTGCGCCCGACGCGACAACGCTGGAGCTGCTCGAGCTCGCCGCGGACGAAGCCAAGGCGTGGCTCGCGATGAAATACGACGGAGGCCCGCCGCCATTCTGGCCAGGAAGTCATTGGGGCAATCCCGTTTATCCCGAGTTTGCTCAGGCGACGCAGAGCGGGTACGCCGATGTGAATTCCTATCCAGTCGACCGGCGCGGCGTCATGTGCACCTTCGCCTTCGTCGGAGTCAAACGACTCGGCGCGGCGCAGTTTTACCTGATCTCATTGCGCGACACAGACGGGCATGACTTGGATGGCGGGCGCACCTATACGCTGACCGTTCCACGTGACGCACCGGTCAAGCAGTCATGGTCGGCCACGGTGTACGACCGCGAGACGCACGCGCTCATTCGCGAAATGCCTCGCGCCAGCCGCTCGTCGCATACAGCGTCGCTCAATGATGACGGATCCGTGGACATCTACTTTGGCCCAATAGCCCCCGCGGGGCGCGAAGCGAACTGGATCCCGACGGCGCCCGGCGCTCGGTTCGAAGTGATGTTCCGATTGTATGGGCCAGAGAAACCGTTCTTCGACAAGAAATGGAGGCTGCCTGATATCACCGAAGTAAAGTGACACCAGGCATGGCCACTTGACACATCAAGAAAAACTGCTTAATAGTTCGTGCATGGCTCCAGCGACCGTTCCAGCCTCGATCGACACCAAACATGCGGCTGAGCTGTTTCACGCTCTGTCGGACGCGATTCGACTCGATGTCGTCGTGCTCCTGCTCGATGGCGAGCGCTGCGTGTGCGAGCTGATGGACGAGCTGGGCCTCGCGCAGTCGCGCTTGTCGTGGCATCTGAAAACGCTGAGCGATGCCGGCATCATCACCGGCCGTCGCGAAGGCCGATGGAACTACTACTCACTGAATGCCGACGTACTCGGCGAAGCGCGCGGATTGCTCGAGTCGTTGAAGCCGCGCCGTCGACTGGCGGTCCGCGCAAACTGCTGCGATTGAACCCACCGTTTTTTTTTTTTTGACCCAATCATCAAGAAAAATCGATAGGAGGCGACGATGACGACTGAGACAAATGCCAGCGACGTACGCGCGAGCGTGCGCGAGAAGTACGGTCAAGCGGCGCAACGCGTCATGGAGGGCAACACGTCGGCGACATGCTGCGGCTCGAGCGGCTGCTGCGGCGCGACGGCCGACGCCTGGGATCCGATCACGTCCAACCTGTACGATGAAGGACAAAAGTCCGGCATTCCCGCCGAGGCACTTCTCGCGTCGCTTGGCTGCGGCAATCCCACAGCCCTTGCGCAGCTCAATGCGGGCGAAGTCGTCCTCGACCTCGGCTCCGGCGGCGGCATCGATGTGTTGCTGTCCGCGAAGAGAGTGGGGCCAAATGGCAAGGTCTACGGTCTCGACATGACCGACGAGATGCTCGCGCTCGCGAAGGAGAACAAGCGCCGCGCCGGCGCGGAGAACGTCGAGTTCCTCAAAGGCGAGATCGAGCACATTCCACTGCCAGACAATTCCGTCGACGTCATCATCTCCAACTGCGTGATCAATCTCTCGGCAGACAAGGCGCGCGTTCTTCGCGAAGCCTATCGAGTCCTCAAGCCTGGCGGGCGGTTCGCGGTCTCCGACGTGGTCGTGCGCGGCGAGGCGCCGGATGCTGTCCGCCGGAACATGGAGCTGTGGATTGGATGCGTTGCGGGTGCGCTCGAGGAGCTCGAGTATCGCGACCTTCTCGCCGACGCCGGTTTTCGGCGCGTCGAGGTTGAGCCGACGCGGGTGTACAAGGCGGAGGACGCGGCGGCCTTCTTGGCGGGCAGTGGGCTGGACGCTGAGTCGTTCGCGCGGGACATCGATGGAAAGTTCATGAGCGCCTTTGTTCGTGGAGTGAAGCCGGCTTCGGTCGGCGCGAAGGCGAAACCACTTCCCACCAGATCGGATGCCGCATGCTGCGGACCGGACTGCTGCAACTGAGGTGTGAATCACATGACGACACTCGCACCAGATGCATCGATCACGATTCGCCCAGCGGTGGACGCTGATCGGCCGGCCATCGAGGCGCTGCTGACATCGAACGACCTTCCAATGGACGGCGTGGCCGAAACACTCCGCGGGTTTCTCGTTGCCGAGTCGAATGGAACAATCATCGGCACCGTGGGGATGGAGTACTGCGGCGTTTATGGATTGCTGCGCTCAACAGCCGTCGCCGCGGAGTGGCGCAGCCGAGGGATTGCACGCCGACTCGTCGAGCGAATCGTTGCCGAGGCGGAAGGGCGCGGCTTGAATGCGCTCTACCTGCTTACGACAACCGCCGAGACATACTTTCCGACGTTCGGCTTTCACGTGACGGCGCGTGCGACGGTGCCAGAACCAATCCGCCAGACAGGTGAGTTTCGCGGCGCGTGTCCCGAGTCGGCAACAGTGATGTGCCTGCAGCTCCATCGGTAGCGGGGCACACCTGAGCGCGCAATCTGAGTTATCACGCGCAACTGTATGCACCGGCCCTGGCTAGGTCGAAAACCTCGGCGCATACTGAGCACGTCACTCACCCCACAGCGTGTCCTCAGAACCTCGAGATGAGACGGCCGACTCCCATGCACGCGGATCGCGCACGCCTGACGCGGCGTCCGATCGCATGTTGGCCAACGCACTTCCGCAGATCATCTGGACGTGCGACGCAGAGGGCCAGCTCGAGTGGGTCAATGATCGCTGGTTCGAGCTAACGGGCCTGACAGAAGCCGAGACGCTGGTCGACCAGGGACCGCTTGTCGCGGTTCATCCGGATGATCACGCCGAACTTGGCCGACGCTGGCGGTATGCGTTGGACAACGCCGCGGCGACAGAAATCGAATATCGCATTCGGAACACGCTAGGCGAGTATCGGTGGCACCTCGCACGAGTGGCGCCCGTCCGAGGCGCGAATGGCGACGTCGTTCGCTGGGTTGCTGCGACATTCGACATGCATGATCGGCGTGTCGCCCAGGACGCGCTGCTGGCTTCGGAACGGCGGCTCGAAACGATCTTTCATATCTGTCCGCAGCCGATGACGATCTCGCGGCAGTCGGATGGAATGTTTCTCGACGTCAACGACGCCTTTACCGAGCTGACTGGATACACGCGCGAAGAGGCCATTGGTCAAAGCTCGTTGACGCTCGGCATGCTCACGCCGGAGGCGCGCGCGCTGCTCGTCGAGTCGGCGATGAAGAATCGACCGCCGTGGAGTTTGGAGCTTCCCATCCGCGCGAAGGATGGGCGCGTGGCCAAAGTCCTGATCTCCTGTGCGCGCATCGAAGTGGATGGCGTGCCATGCCTGGTGAACGTGTCGACGGACATCACCGATCAGCGCGCCAACGAGAACATGTTGCGCGAGAGCGAGGCGCGCGCGCACGCTCGCGCGAACGAGGTTGCCGCCCTGATGGACGCCGTGCCGGCCGTGGTGTGGATCTCGCACGATCGCGATTGCCGCGAGATCTACGGCAATCGTGCCGGCAGCGCCGTCCTTCGCATTCCGATGGGCGAAAACCTCTCGAAAACCGCGCCGGAGCCGCGGTGCGCCCGACATTTTTCCGTGTTTGTCGATGGACGCGAGGTGTCGACCGACGACCTGCCGATGCAGCGAGCGGCACGCGGCCAGGAATTCAGAAACTATGAAGAGGAGCTTCGGTTCGACGACGGAGAGGTGACGAACCTGTACGGCAACATCGTCCCGCTGCGCGATCCGGACGGCGAGCCGCGCGGCGCTATTGGTGCGTTTCTGGACGTCACTCGCCTCAAGCAGGCAGAGGATGCGCTGCGCCGAGCCGATCGGCGCAAGGACGAGTTCCTCGCGTTGCTCTCGCATGAGCTGCGCAATCCGCTCACGCCGATTCTCACGTCAGCGCGGCTCCTCGAGCGTCGCGTCGATCCGGAAGCTCGCCACGACGTCGACGTCATTGTCCGTCAGGTCAAGCACCTCGTGCGGCTTGTCGACGACTTGCTGGATGTCTCGCGCGTCGCGCGCGGCGCGGTGACGCTCTCGATGTCGCGGCTCGATCTCGCCACGGTCGTGGCGCGTGCGGTGGAGTCGACCGCGCCGCTGCTCGAACAGCGCGGGCATCATCTCGAGATCTCGTTGCCAGCGGGCAACCTCGCCGTCGAAGGCGACGAGGTGCGCCTGACGCAGGTGGTCGACAATCTGCTCTCGAACGCCGCGCGCTACACGCCGCCAGGCGGAACGGTTGCGGTATCTGGCGCACGCGAGGGTGACTCAGTCGTGCTTCGCGTGCGTGATACTGGCGTCGGGATTGAACCATCACTGCTTCCCGATCTGTTCGACACCTTCGTGCAGGGAGCGAGGAGTCCTGATCGCGCGCAGGGCGGTCTTGGCATCGGGCTGTCGTTGGTCCGACAGCTCACAGAGCTGCACGGCGGAAGTGTCACCGCACACAGCGAAGGTCCCGGTCGAGGCAGCGAGTTCGCAGTGCGACTTCCGGCGGCGGCCAGTTCGGCGAACCGTACCGTGCGTTCCGACGTCGCGGTTGCTCCTGGCCGTGAGTCGAGCGAACGACCCGTGCGAGTGCTGCTCGTGGATGATCACGCCGACGTCGCGGATGGCCTGTCGAGGCTTCTGAGCGTCGCGGGGTACGATGTGCGCGTCACGCAAGATCCGATGGACGCGATCGACTTGGCGGATGCGTTTCGTCCAGAGATTGCGATTCTCGACATCGGGCTGCCCACGATGGACGGCTACACGCTGGCGCGAGAGCTTCGATCCCGCGCGAATGGCGCGCCCGTCGTGCTCATCGCGTTGAGTGGGTACAGCCAGGTGCGTGATCGCCAGCTCAGTGATGCATCGGGTTTCGCCGTTCATCTGGCAAAACCGGTCGATGTCGACGAGCTCCTAGACGTTCTCGGCAAGGTCTCGGCCGGTCGGACCACGCCCGCCGCGTATACGTCCTAGATCGAGTCAGTCAGCGAAATCATCGCCATACCCGTCGTGCGCTCGTCCGCAGGAAATGAACCACGCCGAACGGCGTGGTCACTCGCTGCGAAGCGCGCGGACCGGGTCGACGTGCGCTGCTCGACGCGCCGGGATGTAGCTCGCCACCAGGACTGCGATGATCAGAAGCGCGCCTGCTCCGGCGAATGCAAGCGGATCACCTGGGCTCACCTCGAAGAGCTCCGCCGCGAACAGCCGCGCGGCAATGATCGATAGTGCCGTGCCGATCGCGATGCCCGCGGCAGCCACCCGAAGCGCGTTGCCGAGCGCGAGTCGCACCACGTCGCCCTTACTCGCGCCGAGTGCGATGCGGATGCCGAATTCTCTCATGTGCGTTCGGACGAGATACGCGACCACGCCGTAGAGACCAGTCGCCGCGAGAACGATCGCCAGCACCGCGAACGCGGTGAGCAGAAATGTCTCGAGGCGCGGCCGGCTGAGCGGCGCGGCAAGCAGCTGATCCATGGTCTGTGCTCGCCAGAGCACGATGTCACGGTCGGCTTGGCGAAACGCGGTTCGTAGCTCGGGAAGGATCGTCGCGACATCGCGCGATGATCGCACGGCGAAAATGCCCTGCTGAAACTCCTGATGGTAGGAGAACAGCACCGTCGGCGTCGCTTCGCGCATCGTGCGGTAGTTGAGCGGACGAACGACGCCGACCACGGTGCGCCACGCAGTATCCGACGCACTGGCGGCGAGCCGCAGCTGCCTTCCGATCGGATCCTGTCCTGGCCAATAGCGGTTCGCGAGATCCTGCGTCACGACCGCGACTGGAGGTGAGCCGGCGCGATCCTGCTCCGATATCCCTCGGCCGCGCACCAGGGGAACGTCCATGGCGCGTGAGAAGTCCGGGCCAACGGCGTCCCACGAGACGTACGGCGCGTTCCCACCACCGAGCTCGGGATGGTCGCGCGACTCGACGCGTGCGGCGAACACGTTCGTGCCGAGGAAGGGAACCGCGAGCACCGGCGTGATGGCGCTGACGCCCGGAATGGCGCGGATGCGCCGTTGCGCGTCGTCGAATGCCGCGTTGAACTCATCCGCCGTTCGGTATTTGTGGAACGGCACCGTGACCTGAACGATCGACAAGTGCGCGGGAACGTAGCCGAGGTTGATGCCTTGCAGCCGAAGGAGGCTGCGTGCGAGCAACGCCGACGTCGCGAGCAGCACGAGCGCGAGGGCGATCTGGCCGGCGACGAGCACCGACCGCAGCGCGCGCCGTGCGCGCTGCTCGCCGCCACTTCGCACGTCGGAGCGCAGCGCCACGCTGAGTGATTCTCCTGCAACGGCAGCAGGCAGCACGCCGGCAAGCAGCAGCGTGACCATTGCGGCGAGCGTAGCGGCGCCGAATGCCGTTGGCGAGAGCGTAATCTCGTCGAGTCGAGGTAGGCCGGCGGGTGCGGCAATGACGAGAAGTCGGAGAAGCGCGAACGCGACGGCACCACCAAACGCAGCACCGGCCGCGGCGAGAATACAGACTTCCACGCCGAGTTGCGTCGCGAGCCGCGACGAGCTCGCGCCGAGTGCACGGCGAAT
>Ga0070681_10002386_pt1 | contig 17164 bp, 18 predicted proteins | sample KBSC83BmetaG_FD_65650 | JGI IMG/M metagenome (GOLD analysis project Ga0070681, IMG submission 65650) | Corn rhizosphere microbial communities from Kellogg Biological Station, Michigan, USA - KBS C8-3B metaG | ecosystem: Host-associated > Plants > Roots > Rhizosphere | place: USA: Michigan...
ATAAAATGGTCATTATACTTTAAGATTCTATATGAGATTGTTTTGTATGATCTTGGTTGCAAAGCAAAATTTGGGCTGACAGAAAATACCGTAACCTATACTATTCACAAAAAAGATTACCGGTAGACTTGCTCAAATCTAATTGCAGCTGGAATTATTTTAGGAATTCATGATTCCTTGATCATCTCTAAAAATGTTTTATCAAAGAGTGAACGGTACGCTGGATAACAGTTTACCATCTTTCCATTGGGAATTGTATAAAATGTCATATTTTTGCACGCGGTATCATACTCATATCTTGAGTTGTCAAATTTCCAGTCAAAGCCATTTCCAATGGATGATGACGGGTAGCCATGTCCTCTTACCAAGGTAAACGTATTGTCAGTATAGTTTGTCCTCACCTCTGCATACAAGGCGTTAGGGAAGGCATAGATGACATGGGGATGGCTAGTTATTGCATCAAACTCTTTTTTTGTCACATACTCGTTGTGCAAAATAATTACCTTGTGATATTTTTTTAAAATGTCTGGGTTTTTATCAACATCGACATCGGTAATCTCGGAATAATTCAAGAGAGGCAGAACCTTGCTGATGCTCATACTTGAAGAATATGTCGGAATAAATCCTGGTGGTATGGCAACAGTGAGACACTTGATGTCACAGTCTTTATTATAATAGTTGTAGAATCCATCTTTACCATATGCGGCTTGGGTGAAGATGGGATACACAAATACTGCCTCAGTAGCATTGGTGGATGCTACCTGCCTGTAAAAGTCTGCAAGCTCTGGCTTTTTCTCAATAATCATGGACTTTGGGTGGATGTTATTTTTGTTGTCAATTATTTCTGTATCAAAGAGAAGATCACTCTTGTGGACAATTATTTTTTCTATCTTTCCTTCGTTCATTGTAGTAAATTGCACATAGTCTGAGGTAGAATGTGTGTTTACATTGGTGTCATCTAGTGAAACTCTTGTCCGTGGTACGCTGGCAATAAGGACTGCTCCTAGTACGATCATGATCACAGAGGCCACAAGGACTTTACGACTTACAATGGGTCCGCTAATTTTTCTTGGCATTGAAATCTCGTGGGTTTATGATTGAGGATCTTATCAATCATACCTTCAGATTTGTCTTCCAAAAAATTTCGCAATGCCAAGACGCGCCTTGCATGACTAAAAATTTTCAGGCTGGGCAAGGGTGCCACACATTAATTTCTTAATAAAGTGCGGAATTTACTTAGATGGTTGGATATCTTGGAAAAAAGTAGGCAATACAATCTGGTTAGAATTCTGAGTATAACTATAGGCTTGATTGGCCTGACCGTAATACTTGGCTGGATATTTGGCATTGATGTGCTAGAGTCGCTGGTACAAAATACAGTTACCATGAAGTTTAGCGCGGCAGTCTCTTTTCTTATGAGTGGCATCATGCTTTACTTGATAAATGATTCCAGGTCTAGAAATTCTGAACTAGCAAGAATACTTCTCCCAGCTCCAATCATGGTAGTCATGTTTTACATGGTAACTCTGCTTGTTTCTACCTTTACTAGAATACCTTCTGGAATTGAAGATCTGTTTGTCATGGAAAAAGCAGGTGCAGTAGGATCTTTGTTGCCAGGAGTGCCGTCGGTTGCTACCATGGTTAGCTTTCTTTTGATAGTATCTGCAAGCGTTCTGTCTCTTCTTAGATATGAAAAGCAAGGCAGGGAAATTCCAATAATGGGTGGAATGATTTGTGCCATCAGTGTGACTGCATTGCTAGGTTATGCAGCAAATGTATCTCTGATGTATTACATGGTACCCAGAATCAGTTCCGGGATGGCAATACATACGGCTATCACATTTCTTCTTGTAGGAGTTGCACTTGTGGCATACTCGAAAACAAGCAACTCGGAATCGCCAAAGATAGGTAAATTTGTATCAATTAGGACAAAAATTATTACAATCTTCTTTAGCGGTATGACCCCTGCCATGCTTTTGATCTTGTTATTTCGTTCTTCGTCTAGTCAGAGTTTTCCTACCGTCATACCCGAAGTGGTTACGTTGCTGTCATTTACCCTGATTGCCTCCATTTTTATCTCCAAGTTTATCTCTACACCAATTGTCAAGCTGCAAAACATTGCCCAAGAGATAGGAAAGGGAAACTTTGACCTTGATGTTAATCTACACACCAATGACGAGATAGGGCAGTTATCGTCACAGTTAGAAAAAATGAAAGAAAACATCAAGTCTAACGACATGGAGCTTCGAGAATCTAACCAGGCACTAAAAAAGATAGACAAGCAAAAAGAAGAGTTTTCCGCAATGATATCACACGAGTTAAAGTCATTTCTAGTTCCTATCAAGGGATACGTTGATCTGCTGTTATCTGAAAAATTGGGAGCGCTAAATGATGGGCAAAAAGAGAGGCTAAAGATAGTATCCTCAAGCACAGAACAGCTAAGAAAATTAATCTCTGATATTCTGGACGTGCAAAAACTGGAGATGGGTGTATTAAAACTGCAACTAAACGAGTGCATTATTTCTGATCTGATAAACGATGTTCTTGTCAAGCAACGAACAGAACTTGAAGAATACAAGATAACGGTAACTGCAAATCTGATGCAAAATGTAAAGTGTTCATGCGATAAAAACAGAATTGAGCAGGTTCTGGTCAACTTGATTAATAATTCAATTGACTTTTGCCCCAAGATGGATGGCAAGATCCGCATCGACCTAAGTGTTGAGGATGACTATGCAAAGATAACGGTTACAGACAATGGCTCCGGCATACCCTCCGACAAGCTAGAAAAAATCTTTGCCAAATTCTACCAGGTTGATTCTTCAACGACCAGGGAACACGGCGGGACCGGGATTGGCCTTTCTATCTGCAAGGGAATCGTAGATGCACACGGTGGCAAGATATGGGCAGAATCTAAAGTTGGGCAGGGGGCGACATTTCATATCTTGTTGCCAAGAAATTTGGCAAAGACTGTGGAAAAAAACCATGATGAGATTGCAGACGGTGCTAGACAGAAAGGACTCAAGCTCTAAGTATCCTGGAATGGAAATTTTGTTTTTCATATAGTAACTTTAAAAAAACAAGTGGTAACGATATCTTGTTACCACTTGATACGTTCCCTGTCTTACTTTGATTCCTATGCATATCAGGATATGGTCAAAATGTTATAGAAGATCAATACAGTCATGATGGTTACAACAGATGATTTCAAAAATAAAGAAAAAGTTTAGGGGGTGGGCTCTGCAGGGCCAGTTAGTTTAACACCTAGACCGGAACCGCAAGCACTATTGCCATTAATAGTAAATCCTACCGCACCGTCAATGTCTGCAACTGGTACTGGTAATTTTGCAGTATTGATGTCAAGCTGTATCACATTGCCCTGTATTGTAATGCCAGACTCTGGAGTGGAATCAATCGACCCTACACAAAAGTCAGAATCTCCAATCCCTGGGACAAGAGTTGCAGTATGCACATGCCATGAATCTGGGTTTTGATTAGAGTCTCTGCCCAACACTGGATGAATTGTAGCAACTACAATTTTACCAGTATCCAGATCTGCCCATGCAAAGCCTACAACTGCATTATCTTTTACAAACGAATCAGGGTTTCTTGGGATCTCACCATTAGTTGTTGCAGATAGTTTTGCAATATTTCCTACCTGACTTTTCGATGCGCTGTTTACAATTATCCAATTTGGTGTGGATACACTTGCCTCAGCTACAGAAAATGTCAGTGTAATTGCAAATACTGCAGCCAGTGACAGTGCCAAGACTGTTTTTCTATTCATTGGAAAAATCTGTGAATTTCTAGTATAAAATAATTTCTAAAGTAATTCATAAAAAATATTATATTTTTGGTATATTTGATATTTTTTGTAAAAATCATTTAAAAATTTTATTATATTGTAAAATTATTTTATGCCGTATTGAATTGTTTATTCTGAGTCATAGATTACTCTTCAGAGTTCAATTTGTTGCATCTACAAAATAATTTCATTGCATGAATTTTACTAGCTATAACACTATTTTTTTAAATCACATAAATATTAGAACCCGAGTCTAACTCTGTGTCATCCTCTGTATCTGGTGGAACAGCAGAACATGATGTTGGGGGCTGTAAGTTCTAAATTGCGTACAGGTAAAAGTAATGCCAAAGATTTTGCTATCACTGGAGCAATAAGCGGTGTTGTAATTGCCGTTTTTGCAGGCTTGATAATGTATTCTGGTCTGCAGGCTGGTAGCTCTCCTAGTACTGGGGTGTCACCAACTAATCCTGAGACACCATTTCAACCAGTAGAAAGTAGCGGGCCTCCAGCTACTGTACCTGTCAAACTAAATAACACATGTTCAAAAAATACCGTCAATGGTACGTGGGTGTTTTTTGGAACTGACAAGGAACATTATCAGTATGACCCACGTAACAAGTTTATTTCGGTTCAGGCATATGGTATTATTCACGCACCACAGAAACTTATTGTCCAGATAAACATGACCGGTCCATTGGATGATCCAAATGATACCATAAAACCAAAGACCATCCAAGTTGCGAGCTCTGTTAACGTGCAAGAAATTCACAGCAAGGAGTTTTATTATCTGAATTCCATTGCCCCGGTAGATCCAAACACGTGGCAATACGGCAGCAAGTTTATGCTCCAGGCAGAGTATGGCAAGGTTTGGTCGTGTCAGTCTGTATTTTACATTGACCATCCGGGTACTTGAGATATTACATCAATGAATCTGCAATTCTACACTGGTACTTGAAATGAAATCGCAGAACAATGTTACAGAACAATGTTACGACAATTTTATTTAATTTTCTGAATACATTGATATCGTTCTAGATGGGATGTGCAACAATATTTTCAACCCTTGCAGAAATGGAGGAGTCCATACTTGGCTGAGGACTCAAAAAGCAAGACAGTTGTAGACATATGGAACGAGGTAAAAGAGGAAGAAGAGGTAGAGGCGGAGGCATTTGAATTTCTTGCCTCTCAGGTTGAAATCGACAGTTTTCATCAAAAGGTACGTGGTACCAAGGGTACCAAGAAATGAAACATTATCTCAGGAGGCGTCTTGATTTAAGCCGACAGGGCAGTTAACTAGTTTCATGTTCTTTTTTATCACCTTCTTGCAGAACTAAAAAAATACGTTTTAAGGATAAACCTTCATTGAATTAATATGTGATTGTTATTAGTTTACTAGGGATATTCTTCCGTACTCATATGGTTCTAGATTGACGATACTTACTGTGTGAAACTATTTCTTGGTTCTCATTGGTATAATATCATAAGAATGGATCAAAATCTTATTTTTACCAATTGGGCAATTTCTATGAACTTTTCCATCTCGTGAAAAAACTGGATTCCCTTTTCTGTAATGACAAAAATGTGATTCCTAGCTTCATTTGTAGATTCTACCATTCCGGCATCTATTAGCTTTTTACAATTTTCAGTTAATGTGTTATGAGACAGGTTTGTTTTTCTAGATATGGCAGAGATCATTGCCCCACTACTACCACTATCCATTGTAGCTCCCAAAATCTCTGAAATTATGCTTATCTTTGATCGATATTGTTGCTTTTGCATGCCCTTACAAATCTCCAACTCGTATCATCTTGTTTTTCACGTATTTTGTGATCAGTCATCTTTGATAATTAAGTCACGTGTACATCCATGTTAGTTACATGGACTAATTTGTCAGTATTGTATGGTGACCTGACAACATCATATGGACTGATTTGTATCAGAACATGACATGGATGTAACTGCGGCTTAATTACTATGTAACTACTAAGCTGACAATGACAAGAAACAACATCAAAAATTATCTTGTAATGTTTGTGCTGATAATTTCAGCCACAAGCATAGTACAAAGTAATGCCTTCGCAGCAAGCGCTCCAAATCTTGGAACATCCGATAGCTTTGCAGTCTTGGCTGGCTCTACTATCACCTGCACCGGAGCTGGTGCCATCATTGGTGATATCGGAGTAAGTCCAGGTACTGCTATAGTGTTAGGTGCTACTCCATGTACCGTAACTGGAACAATAAATCCAGGTGGTCCAGTAGCAGCTCATGCTCATGCTGATGCAGCTACCGCATTTACTAATCTAAATGCAGCAACATGCACAACCACTGAACCAGCAGTTGCAGACATAGGCGGACAAACACTCACACCAGGAGTCTATTGTTTTCCTTCATCGGCAGCTATAACTGGAAACCTTACTCTTAGTGGCGACGGAGTTTATATCTTCAAAATAGGAAGTACACTCGTCACAGCAGCAGGTCCAGGTGCAAGCAACGTAGTCCTAACCAATGGAGCATCGGCCTCAAATGTCTTTTGGGCAGTAGGCAGTTCCGCAACTCTTGGAACTGACTCAGTTCTTAAAGGAACCATAATTGCATTCTCATCAATCACAGCTACCACCAATGCAGCGGTAGACGGTAGATTACTTGCAATAAATGGTGCAGTTACATTAGACACCAACAACATTTCAGTAGTAAATACTGATGGTGGTAACGGCCATAATGGTAATGGAGACAACGATAAAGGCAACAATGGTAAAGGCGACCACGATAAAGGTGAACATGATGAAGGTCATCATGATAAAGACACCAAATCTGATCGAAACTAACTCCCCTTTTTTTGATAATTTGTATCTGTACTAGAATCCAATTGAAAATATTGTTAACCTGCTAATGTCAAAATAATTATTGATGACTCTAAGATCGAACAGAATTGGAATGTAAATTGTATTCTAGTCAGTGAAAATGACAATTATGTAAGCGTAGTTTAATTCAAATGACTGCATAATCAATTCAATGACATTACAAACAAAAACAATTGAGATGGGAATGTCAACTATCGGACTTTTAGAAAAAAATCAGGTCAAAGTTGTTGATATTCTAAACAAGGTACTTGCAAATGAATTTGTTTTATCAGTAAAAACTAGGAATTATCATTGGAATGTCATTGGTCCAAATTTCAGTGAACTTCACAAGTTTTTTGATGAACAGTATGGGCAACTCGATGATATTATTGATCAGGTGGCTGAACGAAGCAGAGCATTGGGTGAAAAATCAATTGCTACAATGACAGAGTTCATGGTCAAGACGAGTCTCAAAGAGAAACCAAAACAGTATCCAGATGCGCTACAAATGGTTTTCAATTTATTACAGGATCACAAAGTGATAATTCGAAATTTGAGAAAGGATTTGGAAACATGTGCCTCAGAATATAATGACATGGGTACAAGTAACTTTTTAACAGACCTTATGGAAAAACATGAAAAGATGGCATGGATGCTAAGGGCTTTCCTAGAAGTAAAGTAAATCTTCTTTTTTTTAAACACGTTACTGGTGATGTAATTTGCAAACAATTACGCTGAAAACACTAAAAATTTGTAAAAGGTGTAAAACACTATATCCTGACGATAACGGGTATCCAGTTTGTGATGATTGTCTTAAATTACTTGATGATTGGGAAGAGTAAAAATTGTGCATTTCAAAATTTTACAACACATGTGACAAAAAACATGTCTATTCCGCTTGAAGGAGTGTATTGTAACAGATCATGGTTCTTTTAGCATGTAAAAAATGCAGAAACGTATTCACTGACGCTGTAGACAACGTATGGGCAAGTCCTGCAAAATGTCCTGTCTGCGGTGAGACAAATAGTGAACAGATCTAATTTTTATGTTTTTATTTTTAATACAGAATTATTTGGCAAATATTGGTTTTGACTAGAGGTAGAGCTAGTATCCGCAATTTTAAAAGTTAAACTAAGACCAGTACTTTACACTGACATATAAGTATCAAAACATGACATAGATGTAAGCGTGGCTTAATTGTTTTGTCAACAACAAACTAATAATGACAAGAAACAACATCAAAAACTATTTTGTAATTGCTGTGCTGATACTTTCAGCTTCAGTCATGATACAAAATAATGCCTTCGCAACGACAATGCATCCAAACCTTGGAACATCTAGTAACTTTGCAGTCTTGGGTTCTTCAACGGTAACTAATACTGGTAACACCATCATTGTAGGAAATCTTGGTGTCAGTCCAGGTACAGCTATAACTGGCTTTCCGCCAGGAATTGTAATTGGTACAACCTATGCAGGTGGACCAGTCGCAACTAGAGCTCATAATGATGCAGCAATTGCATACAGCGCTCTATCGAACACAAAGTGTACGACCAATGAACCAGCTGTTGCAAATATAGGTGGATTAACACTCAAGCCAGGAGTCTATTGTTTTCCTTCATCAGCAGCTATAACTGGAAAACTTACTCTTAGTGGCAATGGAGTGTATATCTTCAAGATAAGCAGTACGCTTAATACTGCAGCATACAACAGTCGTGTAGTCCTAACCCATGGAGCCTTGGCTTCAAATGTCTTTTGGCAAGTAGGTAGTTCCGCAACTCTTGGAGTTGGTTCAGTAATGGAAGGAACTGTAATTGCCTACTCATCAATCACAGCTACCACCAATGCGGCGGTAGAAGGTAGATTGATTGTACTAAATGGCGCAGTTACATTAGACACCAACCAAATAACTAAAAAGTAAATCCCTCTTTTTTTGATAATATTATATTTATGACTGGATATTCAATCCGTTACATTTGAGGTTGTTTGAACAGATTTACATCATGCAAATTTAGAATAGAATTAAAAAGAATTGTGTACATATATGTCAAGTTTATTTACATTTTTGTACATCAAGATTATAAGAAATTACTTGTCAACCAAGTTAGTCAAGGAGACCTTTTTGGGAAAATATGTGCCAAACGGTCACGATCACCCTTGATAATATTTTAAATTCCATAAAAATAATTTTTGTAATATATGGATCAATTTGTGACATTTACAAATTTGTCAATTAACTTTACGCAGAAGTAAGCCAATCTTAATAATTATTTTGTCAATAAAAATAACATGACTCAACAAGTACAGCATGAGCATAAGTGGACTGTCACATTAGAACACCACTGGCAATGTAACACATGTGGAAAGAGATTCGGATAATTCCAAACTTTCCAATTTTTTTATATCTGTATTATATTTTAGATAGTTTACCATGAGCAAGTCAATACTATCAAGAAATTTATCATGTGGCAGTTTGTTCTATTTATTACACTGTACAAACAATCATTTGGATTTTGGCACTAATTACACTTCATAGAATCTTGTACGGTGGTGATTCTAGTCATTCGATAAAATTTACACGCGGGACCCAAAAATGTACTATAAAGCGACATACTAGGCACGATCCATTCCTATTGAAACAAAAAATCTATCTTGCCTTTTTAAAGCATTATTGTGACATAATCAGGTCTAACTTGTACCTATGCCACACATGTAGATGTCAGATTCATTACCGACTGGACTACTGTCATATCCTGTATTTCATCATGGATTAACTCCCTTAGTTCATACTCCGTCATATTTTCCAGTTTGATTAACAGGTCGTATTTTCCGTGTGTCTGATGAATCTCCTTGACTGTTTTGAGTGTTCGAAGTTTTTCAATTACAAGCATTTCTTTTCCAGGTTCACAAATGATAAACGAAAATGTCGGACTGGATTTATCATCAAAATATTTAGTTTCTATTTCTTGTTTCATGTAATTTCTCCCTATTACACTTCGCAGTCATCGCTATTAATCGAGCTTCAGTTGGCATTTATGGTTGTAAACAAGTTTGGTGCATCCTATTTTGGTCATGTTTCCTTAAGTGTTAGCATCGTGTAAATAAGAGGTGAATCAAATAGACGAAAATCTGAATCGTTACAAAATTGGAAAACCAATAGGCAAAATTAGATTCTTGTCCTTTATCAGGGCACCCAAAATAACTGGAACATCAGTTTGGACGAAACAAGTAACTGCATCATTTAAAAAAGTCGTCGCATTTGATCTTCTTTTTATGGTGCTTGGTGCAATAATCGGGGCAGGAATAATCACTGCAGTTCTACGATAGAACTCTTCCTTTTTGTTGAAATTATAGTCACTATTGTTGTAACAAAAAATAATTTTATTATTGGCGAACATCAATTGCGCTGATATATTAGGGATGAGTGTTATTTACTATGTATGGAATACACATTTGAAAATAGAAATCATTTTAACATGAACAAACAATTGAATAAAAAACTCTTATTTCTAACACGAATTGATGGATACATTGATGGTGCACATGAGCAAGGAAATAAACAAGCAGAGACAAGTTTGCAAATACTTAGAGCGGTAGAACAGAAGAATACAAATTTGTTGCAAGACTTTCTTGTTGCAGAGAAAAGTGCAATCCGTTCGTAATTTCTTGCCAGTATGACTAGATGGTGAAATTTCATGTCTAACAGTCTTTCTAATTGTAACGAATGAGTCATTGAGCTACCTTAAGTGCAATGGTCACATAAAGATGGGATGATAAATTACTCACAGAACGAAAATTACTGTAAATCTGCAAATCAAGTAATAAAAAAACTCAAATTTCTATTACATATTGATGAACAAATTGTTGATGCCCACACTCAAGGTAATGTACAGGCAGAGATGACATTACGTATAGTCAGGGCTGTTCAGCAGAGACATACGAATTTGATGAAAGACTTTCTTGTTGCAGAGGCAAGTTAAGATGATAAAGAAACTTTTGAGAGCATTTGGCTGTAAAACTAAAAGTGAAGAAACAACTAAAGAGAAAGCCCAATTCGAACAAGAAGAAATGAAAGAAGAGACTCATGAATTGGAGCAAGTAGATCAAGATGCACAAGAAGAGATCAGAGAAACAGAAGATGAGGACTGACAATTCCATAATGATGGAATATCTATCTTTTTGTTGTAGATAGCAAAGATGGAGAATTATATCCGTACTTTTTTTAGGCATTTTGGTCTGATTAACAACTTGTATTAATTCAATGAAAATATCTATTTGATACCGTCAAGCCAGATACAGCCATACCTGAAAATTACTGTTATTAACAAATTCAAAATTAATTAAAATAAAAAATTAATATCTTTACTATGTAAAATAAATTCGTGGAAAGAGACCATTTTTGGAGACAAAACATGTGCTCTGATTGTAAAAGAGTAAAATGCAAAGAAGGCTGTAACTGTGATTGCCATTGGGATAAAAATGGATGAGATTAACGACTTTTCTAAATAATTAATAAAATGCAATTGAGACTTTTTTCAGAGAGCATTGTTACCACGGTATCATCTGTTCTAATTAAATTGTCTTTTGATTAAATTGTATGGTGATCTGATTTTATCGATTTGCACCTAACATTTTGGGTCTGAAAGTTAGGTTTTACAGATATTTAGACTAGACATTTATTGTCAAAATAACAGTCAGGATATACCTCAAATTTTAAAATATAATAATAAATCGTTATATTACAACTATCTCTCCACAAAAATAATTGCTCAGCCTTTCTACTCTGAATAAATATGACAAAAGTGACATACGCAAAATCTATGATAGATGGCCTGATATCGCAAAAGAATTCTATATGAAAAATTCTGACATGTATGAATTTGGAAGAATTGATCAGATTATTTTTACTGGAATGGGAGGTTCAGGAGCCATAGGGGATACCCTTTCTTCCATAGTATCAAAAACCGATCTGCATTTTTCCGTAGTAAAGGGGTATCATCTTCCAACAACTGCCAATTCTAACACACTGGTTGTTGCAACAAGTGCATCTGGAAATACGCTAGAAACCCTTACTGTTCTGGGTGCTGCAAAAAAAATTGGATGCAAAATACTTGCGCTCTCCTCTGGTGGGAAAATGGAGAAATTTTGTACAAAAAATAAAATAAAATATGTAAATGTACCAATACTGAATTCTCCAAGAGCTTCCTATCCTGCTTATCTATATTCAATCCTGAATGTTTTAGGAAATTTAATCCCTATCAAGAAAGATGATATCTTGGAATCACTAACAATTCTCAAAAGAACACAAAAACAAATCCAGTCTTCTAATCTTGATGACAACCCCGCCATAACCCTTGCTGAATGGTTGTCTGAAATACCGATGATTTATTATCCATCTGGTTTACAAGCTGCTGCAACCAGGTTCAAAAACTCACTACAAGAAAATGCCAAAATGCATGCAATCGCGGAGGATGTAATTGAGGCATGTCATAATGGTATAGTTGCATGGGAAATACCATCTAAAGTCAAGCCAATTTTATTACAAGGAAAAGACGATTACACTAAAACCAAAGAATTGTGGAAGGTACTCAAAGAATATTTTACACAAAACAAAATTGAATATAAAGAAATACATTCAGTAAATGGCAACATACTTTCCAAAACTGTAAATCTTGTATATTTATCTGATTATACGTCAATTTACCGTGCTATTATGTCAAAGATAGATCCTACACCAGTCAAATCAATTGATTTCATAAAAAGTAAATTCTAACAAGGATCTCTTTTTAATATCTCGTTGTACATACTTGTAACTTTATGATACATTGCATCTTGATTGTATGTTTCTGCAAGCAACTTGTTACCGTTTTTTCCCATAATGTTTGTCTCTGAGGGATTTTTTATAATTTTTATCAAGTGTTCTGCCCAGATACGCTCATCATGAGGATCCAGGACATAACCATTTTTTGCATGGGTTACAATATCTGACATTGGTCTTATGTTTGAAACAAGAACTGGTCTTTCTTGGGAAAAAGCCTCCAAGATTACTAGCCCAAAACCCTCGCACAAGCTAGGAAAAACAAGAGCATGTGAAGTAGAAACCAGTCGTAATTTTTCATCATTTGACACAAACCCGGTAAACTTGACATTCTTCTGCAAGTTCAAGCGGTTTACTAATTCTTCCAGGTTCTTTCCATGCGGACCGCCACCGGCAATAAATAAAATAATCTCTGGATATTCTTGTCTTGCTATGTCTATTGCTTTGATAACTACTTCGAGATTTTTGTAAAAAACAAGTCTGCCTACATAAACGAATTGATAGGGACTTTGTTTTAATTTTTTATTATCGTTAATTTCAATTGTATTTGGAATTACATAAATGGGGTTTTTTGTTCCAATTTTTAATAAATCATCTTTGGTTGCGTCACTAACTGTATGGATTGCATTACAGCGTAACTTGACAATCATTTTTTCAAAAAAAGGAGCAAGAGTAACATTTAATCTTGAAATATTGCTTTGTTTTCCCCATAACTTCCAGTAATTTCTTCCACACAATGAAAACACGTCATGAACTGTTGTAATGTGTGGCTTGTCTGTCGAGGCTGATAACATAGAGCCAGCTAATGCTGGGGCAAAATTGTTTGAATGAATAATGTCTATTTTCTCCTTTCTTATTATGGAAATTCCCTTTTTTATGGCACTAAAAGAATATCTCAGATTGTCTACAAATCTAGGAGGCAGACCGCCCTTGTATTCAAGAAGTGGAGGAACAAATATGATCTTGATATTTTGATGAGAGGGATAGGTTTCGCCGTTGACTTGGTTGGTTATCACCCATACTTTATTTCCATTGTCTGCAAGCATTTTTGCCATCAAACTGAATACATATTCACCACCACCTTTGGTGGTTGAAAAAAACTGTGTGAGTAAAAGTACTTTCATATTTTTCAAATTTGTTATAATATCTATACTAAGATGGCTTAATTAATACTAATTTGGAAATAATGCTTTATTGCTGTATATTACAAGAGGCGGTACAGATCTTAGATCATTACAGAGTAGATACATGACTAATATAAAATAGGTATATTTCAAGTTGCGAGGATTTTTTTGTGAAAGTTATGCTGTTTGATTGAGAAGATTTTGATAGTATTCTATTGCTATGTCCGGTTTATCATTACATACTATTTTGCCTTTGTCAATAACCATGACACTATTACATAGATTCCTAACTGAATTAAGATCATGAGAAATAAACAAAATAGTTTTTTTTCTTTGTATAAATTCCTTGAATGTATCAAAACTTTTTTTCTGAAAAGCTGCATCTCCAACTGATAAAACCTCATCTATTAGCATTATTTCGGGGTCAACTTGTACTGCAGTTGCAAAAGCTAGTCTTGCATACATTCCAGATGAAAAGTGTTTTAATTTGGTATCAATAAATTTCTCAAGCTCTGCATATTTTATGATATCTTCAACTTTATTTTTTATTACTCCCTTTGAAAAACCTAAAATTATTCCATACATGATGATGTTTTCCCTTGCAGACAATTCACCATTAAATCCAGTTCCTATCTCCAAGAATGGTGTAATTTCTCCATTTCTTACAATGATTCCTTTGTCTGGGTGTAAAACCCCAGCTATTAATTTTAAAAGGGTAGTCTTTCCACTACCGTTTCTACCAATAATACCTACCATCTCACCTTTTTTAACTTCAAAAGATATGTTATCAAGAATCTTCAATTTTTCATATCCTCTAGTGGTATCATTAAATGAAGTAAGGAGGTGAAAGATGCTCTGTTTTTTTTCCTTGAAAATCCTAAATGATTTTTCTACATTTTCTAGTTTTATTGCAGTTTCGCTCATAACTCTTCAACTAGTCTATAATTCAATTTTCTAAAAATAGCATAACCGCAAATAAATACAATGCCACTTATTGCTAAAGTTGCTAATATTGTATGTAAGCCTGGCATTTGTGTATGTATGACAAGAGCTCGTGAAATTTCCATAACTCCAACCATTGGATTTAGATGTAAAAATGATTTGATACTACTTGGAAAAACATCTAATTTGTAAAAAACTGGGGTAATAAAAAAGCCAACCTGAACTACTACTGTCCATATGTACTGTACGTCTCTATAATACACATTAAGTGAGCTCAAGAAAAATGAAACTCCTAAAGTAAGTGTGAACAACATTACTAGAACCAACGGAAGTAACACAACTAGAACCGTCGGTGTTACACCAAAAATAATCATAAATACTGCAAAAGCACCAAATTCAAAAGCCATCATAATAAAAGAGGTTAGTACTGAGCTTATTACCAATATTTCTCTTCGAAAATACATTTTCTGTATTAATCCTGCTCTGCCAAGAAGTGAATTTGTTGCCATGTTGGTACCTCTAGAAAATGTATTCCAAATTATTATTCCTAAAAGCAAATAGACTGGATAATTTTCAATTGCATTATGAAAAAGGGTTGTAAAAACAATATACATTACACCTAGCAAAAGAAGTGGCTCCAAAAAACTCCACAGAAAACCCAAGATGGAATTTTTATATCGAAGTTTGAGATCATTTACTGCAAAAACCCATATCATTGATCTTCTTTTCCAAATGGTTTTTAGCAAATTCTCTTCCATCGTTTTTCCCAAAGTGCAACAGTTAGAATGTCATATATTCTAATGGCAATGTATCAATCATGTTTTAAACAAGTAATACTATGAGCCAATATTATTAGTTGTGGCTTTGCAGTCTAATTGATGATATTTTATTTATCTCTAAAACCAAGGTGTCAAATCTGTCTTTCCAAGTATTTGTTGAAGAGAATTTAATTCTCTTTTGTACCCTCTCTTTGTCATTTTCTTTAAATGCTCTATCTAGTTTTTCAAGAAAGTCTTTTTTGTCATTTGCTACATAACACAAGTCCTTCATTGGTAATATCTCAGGTAGTTTTGTTGTAACTATTGGTTTGCCAGCTGCAAAATACTCATAAATTTTGATTGGATGTGTGTCTAAAGTTAATGGGGTTAGCTTGAATGGTATGATGCAGACATCAAACCTTTGAAGATATTTTGGAATTTCAGAATATGGGCGTTCTCCTAGGAAATATGTGTTTTCTAGATTTAAGACCCTTTTCAAATTGGAACCATATGTATCTCCTATGAAAACAAAAGTCACATCTGGTCTTGCTTTTACAAGAAATTCTATCAGATCTGTATCAAACCATTCTGCAATAGCGCCAAAATAGCCAACTATTGGTTCACGAAAGCCTTTCAGAGGATCATCAGATCGAGATTTGTTAAAGTGTTCAAAGTCTGCTCCATTAGGTACAAAACATACCTTTTTGGTTGTTTTGTGAATTTTTTCATAAAGTGACTTGGCACTGGTAATTATCAGATCACTATTTTTGATGAGTAGAATCTCTTCTTTTTCTCTCTCTTTACTAATATTTGGAAATCCTGTAATATTGTCTACACAGTCATAGATTATATTGCAGCCAAATTGTTTTTTCAATTCCAAAATCAACGGAGTCCATGTGGGAAATGAAACCATGCATAATGGATCCAAATTAAGATCATTTTTTAATTGACTAAATGATTCTTTTAGGAACTGTAATGTAGCTAGATCAATTTTGTCTTTGTAAATTTCAAAGTATCTAGAAGCGGAGATTTCCACGCGGTATATGTTTTCGTGTATTCTTTCTAGTTCATAATGGCTAGTAAGTTTTTCTAAAATTGGTTCCATGTAGAAAATTCTGTGACCCTGTTTTGCAAATTGAGATAAAATCTGTTGTGGTCTTTGATATCTATAATCCCAATTTATGTGTGAAAAATATAGAATGTCCACTCTTGTGACTTTTTCATTTTTTAAAAACTCTTTAATTTTTGTTGTATTTTTTCCCATCAATTTTCCTTTGGATGTGCTGATCCCTTTTTTTGGTCTCAGTGGAATAAGTCTGCCTACACTAGAATCATAATCTCTGAACAACTTTAGAGGAAGACTCTGGTGTATGTTTACAATAAATTCCTGAGATTTTGCTAATGCATCTTGTAAGCTAGCTATTTCCTCATCTCTTTTTGATAACTCTGATTTCAATTCAGAGATTTTGTCATCTTCTGCCATATTTACTATCTATAATTCAATTAGCTAATAAAGCCACCAATTTATTTCAACAATGAACAAATGAATACCAATAAGATAATATTTACAGCCATTCTAGCTATTGGAGTATATGCAACTATAGTATTGCTATCCGATACACACCTGCTATATCAAAAATTTGCTACGATGCATATTCATTCTATACTTATTGCTCTAGGACTTTTCTCTACTGGATATTTTATCAGATCCTTTAGGTGGATCTCCATGTTGAGATTCATGAAGATCAAAATTCCTATTGGTAGAAACATGATAATCTACTATACTGGTTATGCCTTCTCTCTTACTCCTGGAAAAGTTGGAGAGGCTATGAGATCAAAATATCTAAAAGATGATTTTGGAGTTGCACTAGAAAAATCTG